>Ga0206920_1043_pt1 | contig 40529 bp, 39 predicted proteins | sample Alteio_BWOrgHeat_65_FD_152934 | JGI IMG/M metagenome (GOLD analysis project Ga0206920, IMG submission 152934) | Enriched cells from forest soil in Barre Woods Harvard Forest LTER site, Petersham, Massachusetts, United States -... | ecosystem: Environmental > Terrestrial > Soil > Temperate forest >...
TCTTGGAATCACGCATGCGCTTTCCAAAGCGCAGGTCACGGCTGACATAAGGCGCCTGGCTCATGGATTCGGTGCCGCCTGCCAATTGCAGATCAGCATCGCCGCAAATAATGTTCTGGTAAGCGTTGCTTTTAGGATGGGTCAAGTTATGAAAATGATTGAGAAAGGCAATTTTGAAGAAGCTTACACAGTGGCATGCAAAACACTAGGAGCCTTAAGTTCTGAACGTGTTGATAGAAGCGACGAAGGTTCCATGATGTCGATTTTTTATATGGTTGATTTTGTGGAAACGTTGGCCCCTAAATTGGGTAAGTTTGGTGCTTGTAAAGACGATATTCTTGTAGCGTTGGAATTTTTAAAAAGTGTGCGCAATAAACAAAGGCCGTCTTTAGAAGAAAGAGAAAAACAACTGATTCCATATTTTGAGGAACGACTCAAACAAGCTTGAAAATGAAAAACAAGTGTTGGAACAAAAATAAGATTTAATTCCTCGGGAGGCTTCTATGTTCATCTATAAAGCGGGTGTGATTGGTGCGGGGGCGATGGGTGCGGGTATCGCTCAAGTGATTTCGTTCTCGGGTTTGCCGGTAGTGTTGAAAGACACCGACCAAGAGCGCGTGGATAAGGGTTTGGCCATGATCCGTAAGGTTTATCAAAGCCGTGTGGATAAGGGCAAGATGACCGCTTCCGAAATGGACCAGAAGATGAAACTGGTCATTGGCACCACCTCTTATGATGACTTTAAAGATTGCGACCTCGTGATTGAGGCTGTGTTTGAAAACATGAAGGTGAAGCACCAGGTGTTTCAAGAGCTCGAAAAGGTATTGCCCGAAACTGCCATTATGGCCAGCAACACCTCGGCTTTGTCGATCAGCCAAATCGCTTCGGCGGTGAAGCATTCCGATAAAGTGATTGGCATCCACTTCTTTAATCCCGCTCCGGTGATGAAGCTCATTGAAGTCATTCCGGGCTTACAAACCTCGACTGAAACGGTGGACGACGCGGTGGCTTTTGCTGAGTCGCTCCGTAAGATGCCGGTACGCGTGAAAGAATGCGCGGGCTTTTTGGTCAACCGTCTGCTCCTGCCTTATCTCAACGAAGCGGCCTATGCCTATCAAGAAAGCTCGGCTTCGATGGAAGATATGGATAACGCCATGCGCGGCTTTGGTATGCCGATGGGTCCGTTTGCTCTATTAGATATGCTGGGTTTGGATGTCTGCGCGGATGTTTCCGGGATTCTTTATGACTCTTTCGGTCCCCGCATGAAAGCCGCTGAAATTTTGGGCGAGATGCAAAAGAACAACCGTTTGGGCGTGAAGAACGGTATCGGCTTTTACGTTTATGACGAATCTAAAAAGGCGGACTTGAAGCCGGTGGTGGACGCGATTCAGGCCAAGACCGGCGTGAAGGGTACGGCCTTTTCACCGGAGCGCTTGGTATTTCAAATGATCAATGAAGCGGCTTTCTGCTTGGAAGAAAACGTGGCCTCTCCCTCGGATATCGACCTGGCCATGCTGGCCGGTACGGGTTTTCCGCAGGATAAAGGCGGACCTTTGCACTATGCCGACGCGATTGGCGTGGATGTGGTGGTCGAAAAATTAAAAGAACTGTCCAAAACCTTGGGGCCGCGTTTCTGGCCCGCGCCTATCTTAAAGCGCATGGTGGCGGCTAACTATTTGGGTCAAAAGACGAAGCGGGGCTTTTTTAATTACTAATGATTGACCACGGAGTACACAGAGTTCACAGAGTAAAGATTTTGACTAATGAAAAAGATTCAAAGTCTCACTCTGTGAACTCCGCGTACTCCGTGGTTAAAATTTCGGAGGTTTGATATGGGTCAATTTTTAAATGTAGCGGTGGATGCTAAGGTTGCCACGGTCACCATCAATAACCCGCCGGTGAACGCTTTGTCGCAGGACGTCTTAAAAGAACTCGAAGCCACCATGGACGAACTGCAGGGGAATAAGGATGTGAAGGTCATTATCCTCACGGGCGTGGGCCCGGTTTTTATCGCGGGCGCCGACATCAAGCAGTTCTCGCAAATTCAAGGTGAGGAAGACGGCAAAAAGGCCGCCGGTTTCGGCCAGCGCATCTTTACCAAAATTGAACACATGACCAAGCCGGTTATCGCCGCGATTAACGGTGTATGTCTGGGCGGCGGCATGGAACTGGCGATGGCCTGCCATATCCGTATTGCTTCAGACCATGCCCGCCTGGGACAACCCGAAATTAACCTCGGCATTATTCCGGGTTTCGGCGGCACTCAGCGCTTGACCCGTTTAGTGGGCACCGGCAAAGCCATTGAATGGATTTTAACCGGTGACAATATTCCCCCGGCTGACGCGAAAGCGCTCGGCTTGGTGAATCACGTAGTGCCTGAAGCGGAAGTGCTTCGTCAGGCGCAGGGCTTGGCCAAGAAGATCGCCATGAAGCCCGCGGTCGGTATCGCGCAAAGCCTCAAGGCGGTTTATGTGGGCATCGATCAATCGATCGAGGAAGGTTTAAAGACCGAGCTCGAAGGTTTCGGCGCCTGCTGCAAGTCGCCCGATATGAAAGAAGGCGTGAAGGCCTTCGTGGAAAAGCGTCAGCCTCAATTCACAGATCTTTAAGCCGTTAAGAAAGAAACCCATGCCGAAAAAAGCCTCGAAGAAACAAGCTAACTTCTACACCTTGAGCCAGTTCAATCAAACTGGAACTGAAAACCAGCACAGGGTGGGTGTGGCGCTTTGCGGCGGTGTGGCTTACGGCGTGGCACAGATTGGTGTGCTCAAGGCTTTGGAAGAGGCGGGCATCCATATCGATTGTATTGCCGGAACCAGCGCGGGGGCGATTATCGCGGCGGCTTACGCCTCGGGTATTCCGCTTTCCCGCATCGAAGAAATCGGCATTCAAACGGGATGGGGACAGTTGTTTTCCTTCCGTCCTTCCCGCAAGGGTTTGGTTTCGTCCGGGCCGATCGAAGAATACATTCATAAAAATTTGAAGGTCGCCACTTTTGAGGAACTCAAAAAACCGCTGGCGGTGGTGACGACGGACCTTTGTTCGGGCGAAGAAGTGGTTTTCACCCATGGGCCTTTAGATAAAGCGGTCAGAGCTTCTTGTTCTATTCCGGGTGTCTATACACCGGTTGAACTGGAAGGCCATCAATTAGCGGACGGCGGTATGGCGGAGAATGTACCGGTCAAAGCTCTCAAAAACTTGGGAGCCGACGTGGTCATCGCGGTGAACCTGTTTGGCCATCATCAGGTATTTCCTCCGGCAACCAACGTGTTTCAAATCATGATGCGGGTCTGGTACTTCTTTGTGCAGGAAGAGTCGGCCTGGAGAGATCAAGCGGATATTATTATCGAACCTGACATGCGCCTGTTTGACCTCTTCGACTTTAGCGCGGGTAAAGAAATGATCGCTGTAGGTGAAAAAGAAGCCAAGAAGCACATCCCCAAGATTAAGCAGGTCCTTCAACGCCGGTTTGTGTTCCGCCCCGAAATTTACCGTTAAATCTTATTTGGCTCATCCGTGACCCATTGCGAACAAAAGGATTTGGAGGGTATCTTGAAATCGAAAGCCGAATTAAAAAAACAATACAAAGAAACGCCCATCGCGATGGGCATTTTTCTGGTCCGAAATACCAAAACTAATGAGTTTGTCCTGGGTGCCAGCCGCAATCTCGCGGGTTCCCTCAACCTATTTAAAAGCGTCCTGAAAATGGGCAAGGCGACCGACCTTCTTTTGAAGAACCCCAAAATCATGGAAGACTATCGGACCCAGGGCGCGGAAAGCTTTGAGTTTACGGTTTTGGATAACCTCAAACCCCAAAGCGAGCCAGGCTGGGACCCCGGTGAGGATCTCAAGGCCCTTGAAAAGTTGTGGCGTGAAGAATTAATGGGTAAAGGCTGGAAGGCTTATTAATTGTCGGTGAAGCCAGCAATGTCAGTGTGGCCCTGTTGTTTTAAACCAGCCTGTATTTTCAGAGTTTATCTGTTTTTAGTTTGGCCCATCCCAAATGGCTGGCTATATGCAGGGAAGTCAGGTGGAGCCACTTTTCCTTGTTCATTTTCCCGAAGATAGGATGTTCGGCCCAGGGACCCTGGTGCTTCTCCAGATCGGTCAGGGTTTTACGCAAATCCGCCAGGGCTTTTTTCTCGTTTCCTTTTACTTTCGGGGTAGTGCCGATGAATGCTCCAGTCCCGGGCGGAATCGATCCCTGCCTCAAGATGATCACTAAAATCATGGGACCCGCCAACCGCCTGAGCCACCAAGACTGCAATTGGGGGAAAGCTGTCATACTGCGAACCGCGTTTTTTTGAAGGTGATCCAGAATCTGGTAATAAGACCAGTTGCCGGTCGTCACAATAGGCCCTTTTTCCAGGCGCTTCAGTTCGGCCCGGGCCTCATTCAAATTTTTGAACTTTAATTCGCGCCTCTGTCCCATGTCTCTCCCTTTTTAGCTGCGAAAATTATACATAAACCCAAAAGGCCGCAGCATCTCTTTGTTTCGGTCTGAAAATGACATCCCATGACAAACCAATCAAAATGAAAAAACAGCTCCCCTCACTTTGATAGACGGCTTCCGCGAAACACGGAATAAGCATAGTTTAAACGGCACGTTACTTGCTCTTCATTGACTCCACTTCACCATGCTTGTCTTGGTTTTCAAAAGAGAAGCCCTGAATAGAGGGCTCTGGTCAACCATCCACTCGCAAATCGAAAAGAGGGTCCATGTTTTTAAGAATGAAGAAGTTGTCGCTGGTCGTGAACAAAAAGTTAATTTTGCTGCTGATTTTGCTGGTAAGCCCCATCCCATTTCTCTCGACTAGCTGCGGAACCTGGAATCAAGGGGTCACTGGGCCTAATGCCGCTCTCACCTTGACCACTACGCCGGGCATCTACGGAACTTCCTGCGCCAATCCGGGGGCCGTTAACCTGAATACGGCTGGAACTTACACCATCCTGGCGGCCACGGGTATCACCGATGTGCCTTCCTCGGCGGTCACGGGAAATATTGGAAACCCCTCGGGTGCCCAGATCGGCATCCCCTGCGCCGAAGTGAATGGGTCGGTTTTCTGCAACACTAAACTCGGCGGCGACACGGACAACGCCTGTGAAAGCACGGTTAACAACATTACGACCGCCAACACCGACGCGCTGAACGCCTTCACCGCCGCCAACGCGCTGCCTGCCTGTATTCTCAATCTTAATGGCGGCATCCTCAGCGGCATCACCCTGGCCAACGGTACCTATAAATGGACCTCCGCTGTTACCATCCCCACGGATATCTATCTCGACGCGCAGGGCAACGCGGGCGCCTGCTGGGTCTTGCAGATCGCCGGCACCCTCAACGTGTCTTCTGGCGTGAAGATCCACCTTCTTAATGGCGCTCTGGCGCAGAACGTCTTCTGGGCGGTCGCCGGCGCCAACGCCACTATCGGGACGAACGCTCAATTCGCGGGTGTGCTCATGACCTCCGGCTTAATCGCCGTCAATACGGGCGCGTCGGTGAGTGGAAGACTACTCGCCCAAACCCAGGTCACCTTGCAATCGAACGCCGTAACCCATCCCTAAGACGGGTGTGAAGTCAGCCGTAAAGCCGTCAGCCGCAAAAGACGAAAGAAAAGAGGATTGGGATGAAAAAAATATTTTCGAGAGTTTCGGCCGTAAAAATAAAAAATTGGGTGTGGCTCGCCGTGATTCTTTGCCTTCCCCTGACCGCCCGCGCCGCGGGCGTCGATGAAGGCACTGTCGAATTAAGCCCGTTCATCGGCTACAACTTTTTTCAGCCGCCCCAAAACCTGAAGAACAACCTGCTCTATGGCGGCCGGGTCAGCTACAACTTCAGCCGGGTTTTCGGCCTGGAAGGCACCCTGGAATTCAGCAATACCAGCGTCGCCGACAGCACCATCACGGGCAGTCAGGAAGGACAGTTTCGGTCCCCCATCAATAATGTGACCGCCTTGTTTTACAACCTCGACGCGGTTTTCAACCTCTGGCAGTTTGATGATTTCACCATCTTCGCCCTCGGCGGTTTTGGCGGGGCCAATTTCAGCCCTTCTATTGAGACCAGCGACATGTCCACCTTCGATCTGGGTGTGGGCGCGAAATACTGGCTCACGGATAATTTCGGCCTGCGGCTCGACGTGAGAGACAACATGGTCACTCAGGTCTTCGCCCAAGGCGGATTTTTGAATTACAACTATCAAAATATCAACACCACCGTCGGCCTGGTTTTTGCCTTCGGCGGGGAAGCCAAGAAAAAGGAAGCTGCCCGGGAAGCCGCCGCGGAGGTCATCTATCTGGCCGAAGAGGAAAAAGTGGAGGAGCGGGTAGCGGAGATCGCGGCCAAGCGGGAAGAGGAAAAGACAGTCGTCCTGGCCTTTGAGGACGTGCATTTCCAATTCGGCAAGTCGGCTCTTTCGGATAACGCCAAGGCGGCCATCAAAACCACTGTCCAGAAACTGAAAAACAATCCCGGGGCCCATATCCGCATCGCGGGTTACACCTCCGAAGCGGGCACCGACACTTACAACATGGGGTTAAGCCAGAGAAGGGCGAAAGCCGTCGAGGATTACCTGATCGAGCAAGGATATGTTTCCAAAGACCGCCTCACCACCATCGGCTACGGCGATACCCGTCCCGAAATGCATGAAGCCTCGCCGAAAAATCATTACTCCACCGCGGCCAAGGCCAACATGAGGGTGCTGTTTGAGGTGGTTGTGCAGTAAGACAGTAAAAGATAAAAAGGGAACAAAGGGGCTGGGTCTACACATTACACTTTAGGTTCGTTGGCGTAGTTGAAGCCGCGGTAAAGTGTGGGCCAAGCTCTTTTTTATGGGTCGATGCCAAATAAGCATTGGCGTGATTTTGAAGTTGGATTTTGCTGTGCGCGCTTGGAAATAGGCTTCTTCTTTTTGCGGAGTGGACAGTTGTCATTGGTCTTAGTTGTTGGGTATCCAAGAACAGATCGATCAAATATTTACTCACGTCCATTATTTTTTTCCGCCCGGAAATTTACCGCTAACAAGGTGTTAAAAATATTTTGCCGCCTAAGCTTATTCCTTTTTGTCATAAAGCCAGAAATCCTCGGTGCGTTTAACCATGTTGGTATAACCCGTAACTTCCGCGGGTTTAATGATGTAGTCGTCCGCGTGGTTTTTCTTGGCTAATTCAAAGTCGAGCGGGTTGGTGGAACCGGTGAGGATGATGACGGGAATATGCTTTCATCCCTGGCAGGCTTTTACCCTGGCTAAGACCTGTTTTAAGTCCGCGTTAATTGCAAAACAGATTGAATTTTAAAGGTTTTCGAAAATCTACAACACCCATCAAAAAAGTTTAAAGCCCTAGAGCGGGCTTAAGCTCCGTGTGATATAAATTATGTGTTCTCTTTGCGCACCGCCGGCAGGGGAGGCTAATTTATTTTTATTGGAGAATTTATGAACCTCCCCGGGTTATCGGATTCCTTTTTTCGAAAAGTTATTTTCCTCAGCCTTCTTCTTTTTTTAAACCTATCCTCCCTATCCGCCCAAACCGTTACCGTCAACTCCGTCGACGACAACGCCAGCAGCGCCGGCGACATGGGCTCGGCTATCGCCGCGGTCAACGCGGGCACCGACAACACCATTAATTTTGGATTGGCCAGTTCTAATCCTATTACGCTCGGGTCTGTTGTGGGCGGATTGGGAACCGTTTCCTTCACCCAGGCGGTGACGCTTACCAATTTGGGGGCGCTGATTACCCCCCAGTTCGATGGCGTTTCCACTCTTAGCACAGGAAGTCCGGTGGCCGCCGCCGCCGTGACTTTTTTGTCCACGTCGTCGCTCAACCTCAATAGTTTTATTGGGACTATGTCAGGCGGTACGGAAGGCACCAATGCGACGATTTATAACGGGGCAAACTCCGCCTCGGTGACGGCCAGTTCGTTCAATATGACGGGTAATTCGTTTTTTTCCATCACGGGCGGTGAACTGAGTGATCTCATTGGGAATAACGATACCGCCGGAGCCGCTTCTCTGATGGGAGCGGCGGTGAGTATCGATAATTCGTTTCTGACCGTGATAGGCAGTCTCATTTATTCGAATAACTCGGGTATCGCGGATAATGCTGACGCGGGCACCGCGTCAGTCACCGCGGGTTCACTTTACATCGGTGATGGTTCGGCTGTCTCAGTGACCGGCGGCGCGGTGTCGTTCGTGGGCGGAACCTGCAATGCCGTAGCCGGTGGAAACGCTTCAGTCACGGCGAATTCGGTCACCCTCAACAGTGCCACCTTCAGTGTGACTGGCGGCGAATTCTACGGGAATCAGGGTGGTACCAACCCCATCGGGGGCAGCGCGGCGGTAACGCTGGGTTCGGCCAGCCTGTCTAATTCTTCGGTGACCGTGGCGGGCGGAATGATCTATGCCTTTGATTCGAGCATGTCCACCGCGCAGGGAGGCGCGGCCTGGGTGACAGCGGGCTCGGTTACGATGACAAGCTCCACCCTCAATGTGGCGGGTGGCGAAGAAATCAACCTGAATAGTCCCTCTCAGACGGTTGATGTCACGGCTAACGGGGGGAACGCTTTCCTGGATCTGAATTCGATTCAGACCGTGAATTCGACCCTGGTGGCGGCAGGCGGCGAAGCCATCAATGTGGGTTTGGTTAGTCCCTTGAGCGCGTCAAGCCAAACAGGCGGAAGCGCTTCGGTCACGGCAGGTTCGGTGTCGATTTACAACTCCAGCTTCAGCGTGACGGGCGGCGAAGCGTACAACGAGCAGTCGTCATCGATCAGTGTGACCGGGGGGGGCGCCGTGGTGACGGCGGGTTCCCTGAACCTGATCGGTACCACCCTGGCGGTGGCGGCCGGTGAAGCGAATAACAGCAGCGCCAGTATTTTCGCTACTGGCTCCGGCGGGAACGCGGTCGGGGGAAATGCGGCCGTGACAGCGGGTTCGGTGAGCATCCTGAATTTCTCGGCTTTAAACGTGGCGGGCGGCAAAGTGGATAACAGCGATGGGTTGATGGAAGCGACGACGGGCGCGAACGCTTCCGCGGGCAGTGCCTGGGTGACCGCGGGTTCGGTGACGGTGGCAAGCTCCACCTTCAGTGTGACCGGCGGCGAGATGAATAACAGAGGCGGGTTGATGGAAGCGGCGACGGGCGCGGGCGCTACCGCGGGCAGCGCCTCGGTGACGGTGGGTTCGTTGATCCTGACGGGTTCGGCCGCTACGGTGACGGGCGGTGAAGTGGATAACACCGACGCGATTATCACCGGTAGTGTCAGCGCGGGCAAAGCTTCGGTTACGGTGGTTTCGCTGGGTATGACGGGCTCGTCCCTGAATGTGACGGGCGGCGAACTCAATGACTTTGGCGGGACTCTTGCCAGTTTTGGTCCCATTACAGGAAGCGCTTCGGTTTCGGCGGGGTCGGTCACCCTGGCGGGCTCGAGCCTGAACGTGACAGGCGGAGAGTTAGTTCAAGGCGGTGGAGGAAGTATTTCCGGAGCCTCCCGCGGAAACGCCTTCCTGACGGCGGCTTCGGTGACCCTGGACGGGACTTCGACCCTCAGCGTGATCGGGGGGAGTACTAACGGAATGGTGGTCGCTGGCAGCGCTTTGGTATCCATCGGTTCGCTCAAAGGTTCCGGCACAGTGACCGTGAATGGCGGGGGTCTTTCGGATTTGCAGATCGCTTCGGGCAATTTCGCCGGGGTGATCGCGGGAAATGAGGTCCTGGAAAAACAAACTTCGGGAAGCCTGATCCTGTCGGGCGCTAATAGCTACAGCGGCGGCACGACTTTAGAGGGCGGCCTGCTGGGCCTGGGCAACAACAGCGCCCTGGGCACGGGCGGCCTGGTGATGAACGCGGCGACAACCCTGCAGGCGGACTCGAACGGACTTTCGGTGTCGAACGCGGTAACGCTGGCGGGCGCCGAAATTTTTGACAGCAATTCCAACAGCGCGACCCTGTCAGGTGTTCTCAGCGGCGCGGGCAGTCTGTCAGTAACGGACAGTGTGGGCGGGGGAAAGCTAATTTTGACGAACGCCAATAGCTACACCGGGGGGACGACAGTAAGCGGAGGTACTTTGGTCGCGGCCAACAGCGGCGCCTTGGGTCATGGCAATGTTTTGGTCGGCGCGGGCGGCACTTTGTCGGTCAGCGGACCTCTGGCGGTAAATATCACCGGGACTTATACGCAGGCTTCTACGGGCACCTTGCGGTTGGGTTTGGGCGGGGTAACCAGCGGACTTTATGACACGTTGTCCATTACGGGCGCGGCTGCTTTGGGCGGTACCCTGCAATTGGCGTCTTATAACGGATTCAAAATCCACGATGCTGTCACCTTGAATGTACTGACGGCAACCACTGGTGTTTCGGGAACTTTCAGCACAGTTACTAATGGAGTGAGCGGTGGATTGCTTTCGCTGACCTATTTACCGAACGCGGTGGCTCTCAATCTGGCGTCAACCGCGCCGAGCTTTACGGCTTTGGGACAGACGAATAATCAAAAGAATGTGGGCGCGGCATTGGATAACATCGCGACTAATACACCCAGCAACTCTTTGATTACTTACTTAAACTCCCTGTCCAACAGCGCTTTCCCGGCGGTTTATAACCAGATGTCGCCTTCCAATTTGACGGCGCTCTTCAAGATGGGCTTTGGAACCGCTCAGGCGGAAGCGGGCGTAGTGGGGCAGCATGTCTTGGGAACTTTTAATACGTCCATTCAAAACCAGAGCGCTTTTGACGGCCAGGGGCCATCATTCGCGGGCAATATGCCGGCGGAAGAAGAGGCGCGAATCGCCCAAAATATTTCTCAGCCTTCGCGCTGGAGCGGCTTTGTGAACGCCATGAATAATTTCGGAACGGTAACCAGTGACGGCAACGGCGCGGGCTACCAGTTCAACACCGGGGGCGCCACCGCGGGCGTGGATTACCGCTTCGAGAAAAACTTAACCGCGGGGCTGATGATCGGCTATGACCAATCTTCTTCCAGTCAATCCACCGGCACTGTGAACCTGACCGGCGGGCAGATGGGCCTGTACGCGGGCTACAAAATGGATGACTTTCATATAGGGGCGCTGGTGGACGGCGGCCTCGATACTTACACCACTCTGCGCCAGGGTTTGGGCGGCAACGCTAATGGCAGCGCTTCGGGTACGGAGTTAACGGGCCAATTGAATGTGGGCTACGACATGAAAGTGGAAGATTATCAGGTGAGTCCCTTCGTGAGCGGCCAACTGACTCAGGTGAACGTGAGCGGCTTTACGGAAACCGGTTCGCTTTCGCCTTTAACTTTTGGCAACCAGGGCGAGACTTATTTAAGCAGTGACCTTGGAGCGCAGGTGAGCCGCCACTTTTCAGTGTGGGGAATCAAATGGTCACCCAACGTGAGCGCCGCCTGGGAACATATTTACCAGGGCAATAACGACAGCCTGAGCGCCAACTTCGGTTCGGGCAATAACTTTACAGTGAACGGCTCAGCCACGGGCACGGATGGCGCGGTGTTGGGAGCGGGATTGAACGCGGAGCTGGACAAGGCGTTCAATGTTTACGCTTCGTATCAGGGCAAAGCGGGCATTACCAACTTGACCGATCAGAATATTTCGGGCGGGATCAATTTAGCTTTTTAGCGCCAGAACAACAAAGGGGTCGGGCCCACCATTATCCACTTTAGGTTTGTTGTGAGGTTTGGTTGCTGATTTAGAAATATTGAATAATGGATAATGTTGGTCTGACCCCTTTTTTCTTTCGGATGGGGACCCGAATTGGACGACTTTTCTATTTTAAAAAGCTAAAATAAAACCTCGATGGTCACTTACGTTGGGGGGCAATTTGAAAAGCATTCGTTTGAAATATCTGACTTTAAATAAAATGTTTTTCCTGCCCCTCTTTATTTTAGGCTCTTTGTTTTTAGCGCTCCCGGCCTGCGGGCAAGTCAGCTACCTTCCAGACAATTACAATTTAAAGCTGGATGAGGGCGGCAATATCCCGCCCGAATTCTGGTCCTACGAAATACCATTCAAGTCGGTTTCTCGGGTCATCGCTTTCATCGATCTTCCTGTGGACTTGATGAAACAGGAGGCGGTTGACCTAGACCCTGCCGATAAGGACAACAATCCGCTTCAATGGAATAAGGATAAAAAACTTGTGGACGGTGTTATCCAGACTTTAGAAAAAGGCGGGGTAACATTGGACGATGGGGGACGTTACGCCCCGCCGGAGGAAGCTGTTGGCAGCTTCAGCGTTTCGCAAATCGGAAAGAGTGATCTTTATCTTTGGAGCGCGGATGGCCAATCTTTCCTAGTTAATCCTTTCAAACCCTCCCAGATAGTCCCGCTTTATTACGAGAGCGGCGATGATGACAACTCGGATAAATACATTGCATCCGCGCAAGTGCAAGTTCTTTCACCAGATGTCTACCGGGTTTTCTGTAATTTCTCCGCACAATCCAACGGTTGTGGCGCGGCAATGTCGCAATGGCTTTCCATCTTCGATATTGATTTCACTCATGGAACTTTGGTGCGGACTGATTTACCTAAGATTTCTTGGTCGGTCGACCTCAATCAAGACGGCAATGTTGAGGTGGTTGTTTCAGCGTGCATTGACAACGAGGTCTATTTCCCGTGGGTCTATTCCTGGGATGGCACGAAATGGGCCGACCGCAGGGCACAATTCTGGAATTGCTACCAGAATGGGAAGCTGGTGCCCTGGGCCTTTTGTAATGCTGGGGGTCTGTCCAAAGCTCCGGATGCTTTGAACAAGGCCATCCAGGCTGGGGAACCCTTGAAATACTGGAAGACCACATCTTCGGTCGCAGAAGGAACTGCCGCCACCAGTACGATACAGAAATAAAACAAAGGGGTCAGGCCAACACTTAACACTTTGGTTTTGCATGAAGGCCTTGAGTTTTTTTGAAAGTGTTGAATGTTGGCCTGACCCCTTTGCTTTTCAGGATAAGAGCGGGATCAATCTGGCGAACGGGCTTTATTACTTCATCATCAAAGCCAATGGACAAAGGTGGATGACGAAGGTTTTAGTCTTGAAGTAGGTCTTTGCCGATGTGAAAAGGAAATAGGGGACCGGGATGGGGCAAGATAAACTCCAAGTTGCTATGAAAAAAACTGACCAGGTGTGGTTCTGAATTTTTTCTTAAAGGCGGCCACAAAGGCGCTGGAGCCGGAATAGCCCAGCTCATCCGCAGTTTCGTCCACACTATGCCCCTCGCTTAAAAGCTGTAACGCTTTTCCGAAGATCAAAGTTTTTTTCCACTCGGCGAAAGAAGCGCCCGTTTCCGCGATAAAACTTCGGGTGAATGTTCTTCGGGACATGCCGACCGTTTTGGACCACTGGTCAATGGTGCGGGGATCTTCCGGGTTTTTCAAAAGAACGTCGGTAAGCGGGCCGAACCGGGAAGACTTTGGCAGGGTCACCCCGAAGGATTCACTTTTCGCTGACTGAAGTTCTTCCTTTATCAGCTCAATTAAAAGCCTCAACTTGGCCGGGGAAATCATCTTTTTATTTTCGGGGATGGATTCGAGCGCCGCCAAAAGCAAGTCGCTGGTTTGAAGCACGCTAATGCCCGGGGGAAGAAACTTTCGGTAGGACTGCGGCGTCACGATCTTCCAACTGCTCAAAAGCCCTTTGCACAGTATCGAATGCCGTTGGTTCGGGGGTATCCACACAATCTTCCGCTGAGGAACCACCCAGGCCCCGCGGGGGGTGGTCAGCCGCAGGGTGCCCTTGCTGACGAAAATCAGCTGACCATGGTTGTGGCTATGCATGGGAACTTCCACCTTTTCCTGGTAGTCGTGGCGGTATTTCACAAAGGTTTGGTTATTTTTCATGTTGGCCCAAATTCGATAAAAATTGACCTTCTGTCGTTATCTCTATCTTAAGCCATTTGACTAAGATTATCAGTGTCTTAAAGATCACGCGGAAAATGAAAGAAGGTTAAAGATGAATTTTGAAGAGTTGTTTAAATCCATTTCGCCCCGAGAGTTGCCCGACAATGTGTTTACGCTGGTAGGGAAGGATTTGGCGGTGCTGACGGCGGGCAAGGCGGATCATTACAATTCTATGATCTCCAGCGGGGGTGGTTTGGGCATGCTTTTCGCGAAGCCCAGCACCTGGTGCATTTTGCAGGCGAGCCGTTATACGCTGGAACTGATTCAACAAGAGAATACCTATACGTTGTCTTACTTTCCGGATGAATATAAACAGCAGATGCTCTTTTTGGGGAGTAAGTCGGGTCGAGACAGCGAGAAAATGAAAGAAGCGCGGTTGACCCCTTTTCAAACGCCCGCGGGTGGGATGACTTTCACAGAAGCCCGTCTCATCATGGAATGTCAATTAACCGCCATTACGACACCCCAACCCGATGATTTTCGCGCCCAGGAAGCGAAAGACTATATCAATGAAGTTTACAAAGACCCGAATGAGTACCGCAAATTTGTATTTGGAGAAATTACCCATGTGTGGGTCAAGAAATGATCGCGGCAGTGAAAGAAAAGGCAATTCTCAATTCATAATTGGCTTTTATTTGTAAGCTGCTTTGGGCTCTTCGAGGAATCCGATTTTTCTTTTAGGTTTCTCCGGTGTTTTCATCAGCTCGCGAATGGCGTCGAAGACGACCTTAAACTCATGGTCATGAGTGTTGTACTTTCTTTCCAACTCTTCCAGCCTGCGGGCTAAATCTTTATGAAGTGTCAATGTTTCGCGAAGACGCACAAAAGCACGCACCACAAAAACGCTCATTCTTACGGCTTGACTGCTATTAAGGACATTGGCCGCCATGATGGCTCCGTGTTCGGTAAAAGCCCAAGAGCGGTGCCGAGCGTTGCGTTTTGATGCGGTCGCAATTTGCGACCGCATCAAGGTTGCTCCATGGCCTTTTTCCGACACTAAACTTGAAGTCGCAATTTGCGACTTCAAGTTTGCGGCTTCTTGAACTGTGAGTTGAAACATGAAGTCGGATGGGAATCTTTCTTTATTTCGTCGAACCTGTTCATTCAATCGTTTCGTTGGGACTCCATAAACACGGGCCAGATCAGAATCCAAAATGACCTTTTGCCCGCGCAAAGCGAGGATCATGTTTTCAACAGAGAGAGGTTCTTTTTCCACTTCGTTCTCCTTACTTCCAAGCTTTAGGTGCCGATTTGGAACCTTAGACGATGGTATACATAAGTATACTTATTTTTGTATAGAAGTTAAACGGTTTTTTGAACCGGTCGCAATTTTATTTGGAAATTATTTTTTTCTAAGCTTTAAACCATAACGTCCTCGTAGAGGACCCCACAATTCAAAATTCATAATTTAAAATTGAGAATTATCTTTTCACAGTCCAAAAAGCTTCTTCGCCACATCCACGCCAGCCGGCGCGGCTTTTAGAACGTCGCCCGCCACATCAGTTTTCTTTACGACAGTGGGTGTGGGCTGGACAAGGGAAGTCACCACCTTCTTCTTCGGTGCGATGGCCACGGCTTTAGGCACATCGGTTGTGGTTGGCGTTGAAATGATGGCGGCCTGAACCGTAGGAACGGGAGTCGCAACGACTACAGGTACTTCGGTAGGTACGGGCGTCGGTTGTTCCAGCACATATCTGGCGAGGGGAGTCGGAAGAACCTTCGCGGCGATTACCTTCACCGGATGAAAAAAGCCGTAGTGATAAGCCTCCCAGCCAAACCAAATCGCGAATAGAAAGAATGCCAGAAAACAGATGGCCCGGAAGATAGGGTATAGTCCCGTGAGCTTGAGCGACTCCATGAAGGTGTGCCACACCCACTTCACGGCGCGAAAGATTCCCCTTATGCCATTCTTGGATACCCAACGAACTAAGTGAATCAGAAGGTGAACCAGCTTATCGACCGCCAAAAGAAGAGCTTCCCCCAAGGTGGGTCTTTCTCCTTTTTTGACCTTGGCCTTGATGCGGCTGAGTATGGATATGCCGAGGGCCATGTCCCAGGCCACCTGCTCAGTTTCAGACATTGCAGGCGTAGGGGTTGATGGCTTCTGGTATTCCGAGGGTTGAGGGGCCTGTGGTGAGCGACCAGCGGGAGTCGAATCCATTGGGGCGGACTGGCCTGTCTCCCGAAGCCTTGGCGTAGGGAGAGGGCGTTGGGCCTGACCGTAGGTATCGACGGCTTGCCCAGTCTTCATATGCTCCACCAGCTTTTTGGCCTGGTCGGCGGTCAGGTAGTCGTCTAAGACCACCTGAAGGGCCTGTTGAACTTGGGCCGGGTCTTCCAACCCGGCTAAAGTCAGTAGAGTTTGCTCGGTTATCGAAAAACCCTTATTTTTCGTGTTTACATCGTAAACATCATTTTTAAGGGTTTTTTGAAGATTTTCCTGAACTAATGCCCGCGAGGCCGGGTTGAGGGTTTTGGTAATCTTCAGGGCCCAATTCACCCGGGTCACGGATTGGCCCAACTCGTCGGCTATTTCCCTTTGGCTCTTCGGGGAGGCCTTTTCTACCCCCTCGATGACCAGATACCACTCCCACCAATGCATATCCCGAATGTTGTTGTCCCGAGCGGCGGTGCTGAGGGTTTCCTCGGGGGCGATATCCTCAACGGTGCACTTGAGGGTTTTAAACTGATTCGCCAAAGCGGCTTCCCGTCTTCCATGCCCGCCGATCAGCATGACCCAGGCATTGGGATAGATGGTTCGTTCTTCCTCGGTCAAGGGCCTCACCCGGGCAGCCACTTCTTGTCCTTTGGCCCGCAGGGAAGCGGCCAATAACTGGATGGCTTCTTTGTGTTCGAACTTCCGGGGCTGGTGGGGATTGGGGATGATCTGCTCGAGGGGAATTTCGACCACTTGTTTCAACGGATAGGGAAAACCGGCGGGAATCGTCATAACTTTCTCCTTAGTCAGATCAATTAAAAATATGCGGGTTATTTTTAATAAAAACGTGGGTTTTGCAAGCGGGATTTGGGATAGCCGTTTTACATGGGGAATTAACATTCTAGGTTTTGTGGGCAGGGTAGAATTGGACAGGTTTTCGTTAGGGAGGGGTAATGTTGAATGTTGTGTAGCTCGCTTGTTCTATTCTTTTATACTTTTTGAAAAGGTCAAAATCAAAATGGTTCGAAAGCGTTTAAAAATTGGTGAGACGCGTAGCTCGGGGCAAAAGGTTAAGAGCATAATTGCTTATGGCCCGGAAGTTAGGGTTTTTGTAGCGGAGGATGATTCAATAGGCTGGGAATACGATGGCAAGGATAATCTGAGTTTTAGCAACGCGTTAGCAATTTATAACGAGCTTTCATACCGTGTGAAACATTTTGTTCCGAATGAACTTCAGAAAATCTGTAAAGAAGAATTGGGGCATTCGTTTTATCTTGCTTTGAGTGGAGGTTCCGATAAATCGAAATATTTTTCAGAAGTAAAAATGTTCATTGATTCAAAAGCGAAAGAACGTTCAAGGCTGCATTACCTTTTGTGGTGCACAGTCACGGTATTTGTTTTTTGGGGTTTTGCCATACCATTCTATTATTTAATAAACGGGGAAAATCTCCATTTGGTTATTTTGGGCTGTATTGCTGGTTCTTTAGGTTCGCTTTTATCGGTTCTCCAACGAAGTAGTGATCTCCATATTGATCCTTATGGAACAGAGTTTTATCTTTCGCTTCAAGGCGTGGCCAGAGCAGCATTAGGCACTCTCTTTGGGGCTGTTTTAATAATTGCAAGTAAGAGTAATCTTGTTTTTGGTTTTGTTAATGACAATAAGATGGGTTTGTTTATTTTTTCGATAATAGCTGGTTTTAGTGAAAGATTTGTGCCGGAGATTTTGAATCGAATTGAATCTGATCAAATCTAGTGTTTGATTGGATTTTTGAATATAGTTTTCGACTCGTAAACGAAGGGGGAAGTCCAGCCTGACCTTTTGTTTGTTGTGAGAACAAGTAAAGAGGTTTATCGACAATGCCAAATCTAGAACCGCCACAAGGTAGTCCTGGTGATACGGCGCACTTAATGGCACGTGCTGTGATAAGTGCAATACCAGGCATGGGAGGGGCTGCATTAGAAATGTTCAACGCGATAGTTGTTCCCCCGTTGGAAAAAAGACGAGCAGAATGGACAGAACAATTAACTCAAGCTTTTGTTGTGCTACAAAGTCGTGTTACTGATTTGGAAAACTTAAAAAATAATCCGGCATTCATAGACGCGATTATTCAAGCTTCAAGAATCGCAATCACAAATAATCAACAGGAAAAAATAGAAGCGCTTAAAAACGCAGTGATAAATTCAGGTTTGTCAAATTCTATAGATCGATCTCTTCAACAAGTGTTTTTGAGTTATGTTGATTCATTCACGGTTTTTCATTTGAAAATATTAGACTTGTTTAGCCGACAGGATAAACTAAACGCTCTCATGCAAAGAGGTGTCGATCCAGATGCAGAAGCTTTCATTTATGCTGAAATGCCTGAATTGACTTATCAAAATGATCTAACCAAATTAGTTTGGGCGGAATTAAACTCTAAAGGTCTTCTTAAAGGAGGCCAACTGGGAATTGTGGCAAGAGGAAACGGGTATTTAATAATTAAGCATTCGACCAACTTTGGAGATCAATTTCTTTCATTTATTAAAAAAACAAATTAGGCAAAGGAAAAGGCTTGGAATGTGATTACTGCTGTTGTGTTAATTTTATAGATTTTTTTTCTTCGTTTATGAAACTGCATTCAGTTTTCTTAACCGATGTTTTAACAATCGATACTCTTTTAATGACAGTAGCTATACCTGTTTCGTATCAAGTTATAACAAGTGCTAACAAAGATGGCGACACTGAAGTAATACAAACCTTTATAAGCGAACCGACATATGGTTTTTTTTTATGGTCGATGATTACTGACATTATTTTTGTTATTTTTTTAAAAGCATTTTTTTGCTCTGATAATATTCCCCAAATATTTTTATTTTATGTTTTTTTAAAAGTTGTCATTAATTTGGGCCTTTTTTACAAATTTATCAAATTAATAGAGCAATATGCGATTGATCCCGAAAATCGCATAACCAGAAATTTGATGCGTACTATTCAAGAAATAATTGAGTCAAATGATGTTTAATTTTAGAAAAGAAAAAGACCCACAATATCTTTATAAACAGTTTTATTTTTCGTTAGAAAAACTATCGAACATTGCGGTTTTGAAAACTAAAAAAAGTGATGTCAGAACCGTTTTGAAAATATTGAATGATTTTGGAAATGTGTTTAATCGTATTTGGCGTTTAAAGAAAGAAAAACCAAGAAAGTTCGAATGGCTTTTTTATGCTGAAGACTATATGCAAAATGAAATTCTTGCACCCAAAAAACCTTCGCCCACAGGTGTTTCTTCCAACGTGGAAGCTGAGGGCGTGCGAACGATACAAAGTGTAGAAGAAGAGCTCTTAGAGTCGTCTTCTTTGAAAAAACTCAGAGGATTAAATGAGTTTTTTTTGATTTATGAAAAAATATTGTTGGCGGCGTATGAGTGTGACGAACCAGAAATTAGCATGCGAGCTAGCTATCAATTGATATTGATGTTGAAGAAATTAATTAGAGAAAAATCACATGAGTTTACAATTGGGTATTTGCTTGATTGTTTAAATACTACATACGAGAAATCTTTAAAAATATTAAAAGAAAAAGATGATTATGATCCGTCAATTAATTTTGTTTCTTATTATTGGTACGTAAGTGTTGTTTTTGATTACATGGAGAAAAAAATCAGTTATGACGTTTTTGAGTATTTGGAAGTTCTTGATAGCCATCTAACCAAAGCGCTAAAAATAACAATAGATAATGACATGATTGGAGTTTTTAATTCTTTAATTAGTTCAATATCTACAGCCATTATTACCCCAACCCATTACAGTGATGAGTTAATTCAATATGCGAATGCAGTATTCCGAGCTAATTCTGAAGACTGGAATGTTTTAATAAATCTCAGAAAACAAGAGGACCGTTTATACACATTGCAAGATATGAAGGATTGGCTTGATCGGTTCCAAAAAAATAAAATTAAAAACGAAAACATTAGTTTTTCAAATAGAGAGAGTCTCGAAAGTTTAGAATTTGAGATAACTTGGCATGTGATTGAAAAGTTCAAATTTAGAAATTTGCAAAAGATATTATTTAAAATGGGTTCTTATTGTTTGTATAAAGAGAAAAAATATTTCTTACAATCGATTTTTGAATACCAACAACCAGCCGATTCCGAGGTGATGTGGACCGATTCCAAGGTGTATCCGGATAACTTGAAGGACATACTTAATTTGTTTTACTCGCAAGGGATACACAATAATTTATTTGAAACATGGGATTGGCGGATTTCGCCAAGAGTCTATTACAAAAAATATTTGGTTTTGTTAATCGACCGCCTTGTTAAACAAAAAAGAAATATTTCAATCGAAACTGAAATATCAGATATGAATGTAAATATGCTTGCGGCTATAGCTGATCATGATTGTGATGAATGGATTTCCCTATGGGAAGCTCTTTACCAAACCTTGGAAAGAATGGGTTCGCAAAGGCTTGTAAAACCAATCGAGGGACACTCTTGGAATGAAACAATTTCGTTTTTGAATAATCTGAAAGTGGCAGCCGTTGAAAAGATAAAAGACATTAGACAAACCAATGTCGCAAGCCCGATAAAAATTCAAGAATTCAAAGTGTCTGTTGAAAAAAGTTATGCGAAATATTCGACATTAAATAAAATTTATAAAAGAAGTGAAAATATAAAAGATGTCACTGCGGATGAAAAAGTGGACGAATTTGTGTTTGTGGCGATTAATTTGATAAATTCAAAAGAACCATTTATTGATGATTGGTACATTCGATTTGGCGATTATGGTGCTTCTTTCGGCAGAGATATAGCGAGGATAGAGAATTCTTATATTCTTAAAAATTTAATTGATAAAAGTAAAACGACAAAAATAAAAAAGGGTTTAGAAAATGTTGTTTCGAAATTTGAAGGACCAATAATTTTTCTAATCAATGTTGGCTATTATCAATTTATGCAATCTCATAAATTGAACAATTATTTTTTAAATAAACGCGATGATGATGACGAGAACTTGATAGGGCAATTGGAGGTGAATAATTTTAAAATTCCGATTTATGAATTTTGGGACGAAAAACTAACGCGTGAAACCCTTGTTTTGGATGAAAAACATATGGGTGTTCTTTTGCGAAAAGAAAAGCTTTCAATAAATGTTCAAGATTTTGTTCGAGATCAGAAGTTAATTGATGAACTGCTAATTAATCCAGCCGAATGGCTCAAAAATTTGGAACCGTTAGAAAAACAAGAGAAATATTTGAAAGAAAGGGTTTGGATAAAAATATTGGAAAGAATCAAATTGCAAACTGATGATTCTTTTTCGGCGATAAAAATATCGACAGATGAATTATTGGATCCGCTTGAAAAATAAGAAGGGAGCTTGGCCGCCATTCGACGCTTTGGCGTGACCCCTTTGTCGCACTTAATCGGACTGGGCGTTCTTGAAATTAGTTAATAAATATTGGGCGGAAACGAATGATTAAATTTATTATTAAATTATTATTTTCGGTGATGCTGATCGGTGTGCTTTTCTATTTTGTCGTGGTTGTAGGTCTGAAAAATAAGTTTGAAGCAAAAGAAATAATTGAAATGTTAACTGTTGTTCTTGGGGGAGTTGGGTTGAGTGTTGGGTTAATTCAATATTCCGAAGGAGTCGAGTGGAAGAAGAACGAGTTTATGCTTCGGCTCCATGAGAATTTTAGAAAAAAACATTACATGATTCTTAATTCGTTAGAAAATCTTGAGAATAGCACTAAGTTTTCGACCGGAAAAGTATTGCTGGTTGATGATGATTTTTTAGAAACGGCCTTGTCTGGTGCTGAAAAGGACAAAAATGAAGAGCACAATGTTTATTTAGATTGTTTTAATGATTTTTTAGATGATTTACAAAATTACTATTCCTTTTATTCGTTTGGATTGATTTCTCAAAGAAATTTAGATTTTTTGACTCAGCACTGGATCGGAATCTTGATTGGAGAGGCATATCAAGGGAAGAAAAGAGAAATTCAAGAAAGCATTAATGCCAGAGTTTTGGCGTATAAGTATTTAAGTGGTCCTGAATTGGAGAAGTTAATTCATATGTACTATCCAAATATTGAGCTGAGAGTGGATTTGTCTGAAAAAACGAAAGTTTAATTGTTTTTGAATCTTTGGTGCAAAGAGGTCTGGTTAGGCTTCCTTCCACCCTAAAATGGCACCTGAGACTAGTGCGGATTACAGAGAATAGGGTTTCCCCAAAGAAACTCACTAAACACTCGAACCCCTTCCTTTTTAAGTATTTCTTCCCAAAGTGAGTCAAAGGAGTTACTCATGAAAATGAACACGAAATCAGCCGTTAAAACGATAAGCCCCCTGGGCTTTCCCTGGAAAACCGCGGACCCCTTCTTATTTACGGTTCATCATGATGATACCTACCCGGCGGGTAATAAAGCCTTGGGGCCGGATGCCCCGCTGGAGGGAAGAAGTATCGGCAATGACTTTGAGGGTAAAGACGGGTGGCGAATGTACCACGGGGAAGTGGTGCCGGGTTTTCCCCAGCACCCGCACCGGGGTTTTGAGACGGTGACCTGGGTGCGTCAGGGTCTGATTGATCATTCGGATTCGCTGGGCGCCACAGCCCGGTTTGGCAATGGCGATGTGCAGTGGTTGACGGCGGGAAAAGGAATTTCTCATTCCGAAATGTTTCCGCTGATTCACAGCGACAAACCCAATCCGGCGGAATTATTTCAAATCTGGCTGAACTTGCCGAAGAAGTCCAAGCTGGCTGACCCTTATTTTTCGATGCAATGGGACCACCAGATTCCCAAAGTGGTGAGCCGGGATAACCATGGCCGTGAAACGGTGGTGGCTTTAGCGGCTGGCCAGTTGGGAGAGGTGAAAGCCTTGCCCGCTCCGCCCGATTCTTGGGGCGCGGACCCGGCCCATGATCTGGCGATCTGGACGATTAAAATGGCTCCGCAGGCTCAATGGACTTTGCCGAAGGCGAAAAAAGGTTCTAACCGTAATCTCTATTTCTTTAAGGGCGACTCACTTCAATTAGACGGTGAAACCGTTAAGGCGAAACACGCCATCGAACTGCAAGCGGACGCGGAGGTGGTTTTAGTGAATGGCGACAGTGAAGCTGAATTACTTTTACTTCAAGGTCAACCCATCGCTGAGCCGGTGGCTCAGTACGGGCCATTTGTGATGAACACTCAGCGGGAAATTGAAGAGGCTTTCGCGGATTACCGCAAGACCCTCTTCGGCGGCTGGCCCTGGAAGCAGGACGACCCGGTTCACCCTCGGTCCGAAACCCGTTTTGCCAAACACGCCGATGGGCGGGTAGAACGGCCTAAGGTCTAACGTAAAAAGGGGCTGCCCATTGCGGGCAGCCAAAAACCCTAAAGATATTCCGATGATGAGAACCCAACCTTGACGACCTTTATTTATTGTATATACTAATAATATGAGATTTGATTGGAACCCGACCAAAGACGAAGCTAACTTCAAGAAGCACGGCGTTTCATTCAAAATAGCTATCACGGCGTTTGATGATCCCTATGCCTTGGTGGCCGCTGACCCTAAGCATTCGACCACCGAGCCCAGAGAATGGTTGATTGGAAAAGCTGACGGCGGAAAGATTCTGGTGATAGTTTTCACCAAACGTTTACAAGGCCAGGTCTGGCGAATCATCAGCGCAAGGCCGGCAAGCCGTGGGGAAAGGAACCGTTATGAAGAGCTCAAATGAATTTCCGTTTCACAAAGCAAGAAGGTTGACTCCTTTAGAAGTGGAGAAGAACCGTCGGGCGATTGAACATCACACTGGCAAACCACGCCGTCCGCGTGGCCGACCGGCTAAAGAACCTCATGAGCTTTATTCCCCGGTTTCCATCCGCCTTAATCCGAAAGCCTTGGAATGGGCCAAGAAAACTGGCCGACAAAGAGGCGTTGGCTACCAAACCGTTATCAACGAAACCTTATTGGGTTTTGCTGAAAAAAAGAAACTTTACCACGCAAATTAAAAGACTGACCTCTTTTGTCCACGACGGGGACCCGTCGTGGACAAAAGAACGAAGCGGTGGACAAGGATTTCTAATGGAACCAAATTATTTAATCTTGCCGGTTTATATAGCCGTCAGCCTCATGTTGGGTATTCAGAGTAACTTTATTAAGCCTAAATGGAGCGGGATGGTTTTTTTCTTGTTAGTTTGTGCTGGCATAGTTGTTAATTGTTGGCCCTATATCACTTGGAACTACGGCATTTTTCAAGAAATCTGGCTAATCGCATGGGAGGGCTCAATTTACTATTTGATTCCTTCTGCCTTGGTATCTGGCGCGTTTTTTTTGATAGGTCGACATGGTTATCGGTTTGTTGAAAAAGGTGCTAAAAAATGAGTTGAAGGATTTTATTTTTTTATTGTCCGCGGTGTGGACCCTTCGTGGACAAAGCAAAATGGATAATGGTTACTCCCGGCTTTGTAAGCCGAGTAGATAATAAAAAGCTCACAGAATTCAATTGAGGCTGAAAATGGAATCCCCGCAGACAAACACGCAGCCCAAAGCACTTCTGGTTTCGATCAGAACGCCCAAGTTGACGGATACCGAATCGCAGGAATCGATGATCGAGCTTGAACGCCTGGTGACGACCTTGGGTTTCGAGGTGGCCGGGACGATGTCTCAGCGGCAACCCAACACGTTCGGGTTTACTGTGGTCGGCGAGGGGAAACTGGTGGAGATCGCCCAACTCACCGCTGGAAAGGGCCACTCGGATAAGGAAAAGGGGGACTCTGTCGCGCCAAGTGAGACGCCGGTCTCTGCCGCGGCTCCTGAAGGGCTGGCGACGGTGGTCATTTTTGACTGTGAATTGAGCCCATCCCAGATACGCAACGTCGAAACGGCTGTGGGAGTTCCGGTGCTTGATCGCACCGGGGTGATCATCGAAATCTTCAGCCGCCACGCGAAGACCAAATCCGCGCGGCTCCAGGTTGAAATGGCGCGCCAAACCTATCTGGCTCCTCGTCTGCGGGAAATGGGAACAGGAAAAGAACACTATGCTGGCCGCGGATCTGGGGAAACCGGCGTCGAGACGGAAAAGCGCAAAGTCCGTGATCACCTGGCGGAGCTGAGGCACGAATTACAAGCGGTTCAAAGAGATGAGGAAAAACGCCGGACGAAACGCGCTGAACAGTTCTGTATCGCGCTGGTGGGCTATACGAATGCCGGAAAATCATCCCTGATGCGGGCGCTGACCGGCAGCGACGTTCTGGTGGAGAACAAGCTCTTCGCGACCCTGGATACGACGGTACGGGCCCTGCAGCCAGAGACCCAGCCGAGAATCCTGATCACCGATACGGTGGGTTTTATCCACAAGCTTCCACACGATCTGGTGGCTTCCTTCCAATCCACGCTGGACGAAGCTCGCAGCGCCTCTTTGCTTCTTTACGTGGTGGATGCGGCCGACCGCAACTTTCGTTCTCAGCTCGCGGTGGTTCGAGAAGTCTTGGCTGAGATTGGCGCTGACAAATCGCCCTATCTTCTGATTCTCAATAAGGCCGACTGCTTGAGCGAATGGCAGAAGCAGGTGCTCACGGCGGAGTATCCCGACGCTGTTTTGACCTCGACCCGTAGTCCCGAGGACATGCAGAACGTCAGAGAACGCGTGATTCACTTTTTCGAGAAAGACATGATCGAAAAAGAGATTCTCGTTCCTTATAAAGCACAAGGGGTCATCAGCGAAATGCGTTTGAATATGAAAATTTTGAGCGAGAGCTTTACCGCAGAAGGCGTTCGACTGCTGGTTCGCTCGCGTCCGATTGATCTTCAGCGCTTGAGTAAAATGATGAAGTAATACCCAATCCTATTGATGCCTCTCATCTTCGCTGAGATGCTGGATTGGGTACTCCCAAAGCTTGTGCCAAACCTTGAGGGTTTGACACAGAGGCGCCCTTCGGGAATTTTAAATTATGAATTGAAGACAACGTCAAAAGTTAACCAGACCGCTTTGTTTCGTGATTTTGGGTCGGTTCTATCATTCTGATAGTCACGATTATTTTTGATAACCCTTTTGAAATTTTTCAACTTTGTTGTCATGCTCAAAATAAGTAGAGAATGACATTCAAGGAGAAACTTCATGCGTATGCAAAAAGCGTTAGGGATGCTTTGTTTCTTAGTCGCGACTTTTATTCCATGGTTGGCACAGGCCGAGGTGGGAGTTTATATCGAGCCCCGGCACCATTATTACTATGACACCGACGATTATTATTCACCCTTTACCTGGGGTCTGGGCTTAAGCGCTGCTGTTCCCGGTAATGGTTTCGGTGGGGGTTACAACGCCGGCTTTGGGGGGGAAGGCAATATTGGCGTGCATTTGAACCACGGCCTTTCTCTTTTACTGGCAGTGGACAGTGAGGTCTTTCAAACTCCTTCGAGCGGTGTTTACAGCCAAGAAGTGAACGTCATGCCCAGCCTGATGATAGACCTCAGCGTTTCCGATGTGCGGCCCTACGTTATTTTGGGCGCCGGAATCAACGACAACTTAACCTACTATCCCACTTTTTACGGTACGGCTTACACCAGCACCACCAGCCCGGTGGTCAGCGCCGGGTTGGGCGTTGCCTTTAATGTGGCTTATCGGTTGGATATTTATGTTCAGGCGAAGTATGAGGATGTGCTTCAATCCGGCGGGAATTTTTCTTATGTACCCATCGCCGTGGGTGTGCAGTTCGACTGATCTTTAGTTCGACCATCAAGACAAAAGGCCGTCCGGAAAACCGGATGGCCTTTTGTGTGAATGTGACAAAGGCGTCAGGCCGCCCGTACCGCCAAAGAATGCCGCTGACCTTGTCCAACCGCGTTCAGTTGGTATTGGCAACCGTTGCCCCACAACTTTGAATACACAGAATCTCCCCGTTTTTCATTGGGGTTCAGGGTGCTATAGTTAAACCCCGGTCTCAAACCGGATGAAGCCCTAAATTCTGGGGGATATCAATGACTTATCTGTTTTCCTGGTCCTTAGGCCACTTATTTTCCGTCCTCAATTTTCTGTTGGCGGTGCTTTTCGTTTCTTTCATCCTGCGGTCCAAAAGGCCGCCTGGCAATACCCTGGCCTGGCTTTTGTTCGTAATCATCATTCCTTATCTGGCCATTCCGCTCTTTATCTTCCTCGCTGACCGCAAATACAAAACCCGCCGGCAGCAAAAGAAGACCCTGTATGAACTCAACCCGAAGGACATCTCTCTTCGGGAGGGAGCGGTGGAAAAACTGTTGGGAGGGCTAGGGGTTCCTCCTGCCAAGGACGGCCACCAGGCCCAACTGCTGGTCTCGGGCGAGGAAGCCTATGCCCAAATCGCCGCTCTCATCTCATCCGCCCAAAGCCGTATTCATTTGACCACTTTCATCTTCGCCGAAGACCCGGTGGCCGAGAGCCTCATCCGTCTGCTGGAAAAAAAGGTGGAGGAGGGAGTGCAGGTGCGGATTCTGCTGGATTCCCTGGGTTCGCTGATGGCCCATCACGCTTCCTTCGCGGGCCTGAAGAAAAAAGGCGGGCAGGTGATTTTTTTTAACCCGGTACTGCATGCGTCTTTCATGGGCCGAAGCAATCTGCGCAATCACCGGAAGCTGCTCATTGTGGATTCCCGACTGGCCATTATGGGCGGCATGAATATCGCGAAGGAGTACATGGGCCCCGGGCCCGACCCGGCGCGCTGGACGGACCTGTGCCTGCGGTTGGAAGGGCCCTGCGTGCAGGACATGGAAGATATTTTTATCGAGGACTGGAAATTCGCCACCGGCGAGGACCCGGGCCGGTTAAAGCCCGCCCTGACCGGCGGGGCGCCATTCGGCGGGGAATGCGTTCTGCAAATTATCCCCAGCGGGCCGGATGTGAGGTGGGACCCCCTTTACGACACTTTGCTGTCGCTGATTTTTCAGGCCAAGCAGCGGGTGTGGATTGCCACGCCTTATTTTATACCGGACGAGTCGCTCACCCGGGCGCTGGAACTGGCGGCCCGGCGCGGGGTGGACGTGCGCCTGTTGGTGCCGCGCCGCTCGAACCATTTTCTCGCGGATCTGGCCCGAGGCACTTATCTGCGGCAATTGTTAAGTGCGGGGTGCGGGATACTGCTGGCGGAAAAAATGCTGCACGCCAAGGCTTTTCTGGTGGATGGGGATTACGCCATTTTGGGCTCGGCCAACTTTGATATGAGAAGCCTGATGCTGAACTACGAAATCGGCGTGCTGATCCGATCCGGGGAGCCGCTGGCCGCTTTGAACAAATGGTTTGAGGCGCAGTTCCAAGCGGCAGGGACATCGGATTTTAAAGTCACTTATTGGCGGGACCTGTTGGAAAGCGTTGGACGGGTTTTGGGGCCTTTGATTTAGACGGCCTCATCAAGTGATAGGCCTTTTCTAAAAAAGGGTCAGGCTTCACGCTGCGGTGCGTGGAGCCCGACCCTTTTGTGTTTCTACAGGTGTATTAAGCAGTGACAGTGATATTAAAGGTGGTTGAACCGGTTCCGGTGGTGACGGTATCGGTTCCGGTCACAGTGACAGTGATAACGGCTCCCACTGTATAGCTCGAGACATTGGCGGTCAAAGTGTTTCCGGATACGGATAAGCCTATGGCAGTGTTAACGCTATAGGTCACCGGGTTGCTGAGAGGATCAGATGAACTGAGAGTGACGTGAAGCGGCGACCCGCTTTTACTGGCGGTCTGATTGGGGATGGCATTCATCGTGGGCCCGATGGGGGTAGCCGTAGGGGTTAAGGTGATGGTGGGAGTAGAAGTAATAGTGGGGGTGGGAGTATTAGCCGCTGTAGGCGTGTTATTGCCGCAAGAGCAATGCAGTAGAGTGAGTAGGGAAGTGATGGTAAAAAGGCAGATGCAGAACATTTTTTTGATGAACATGACATGACCTCGTTGTTAGATTTACGCCATTATACCGTTCTTGTTTTTTTCTCAATAGAAGATCAATGGAAAATGATCAGGGCTACCCAGAGGCGGATTCGGTAAACGAGCGGATTAAATCATGGAGCCTGTTGGTCAGCCTCCTTGTTACAACTAGTTACAAAGATTCCCCAGCGGGGAATGGGGAATTACGGTAATATCCAGAATCGAAACTGATAAGGCACCCAATCCCTATGTTAATGTTTGGATTGGGTACACCCAAGCCGCGTATCTCGGCACCCAATTGTTTTATTTTCAATTGGGTACAACCAAGTCTTATGTCTCGCCTTGTTGGCTCTACATAGGTAGCTTGTAACCTCAACACAGGGGAACTAACCAATGCCAGAAAAACACAACTTCACCGGTTATCAAAAATTTGTCGTCGCTGTATTAGCGTTTTTGCAATTCACCATTATTTTAGATTTTATGATCATTGCGCCGCTGGGAGCGATCTTGATGCCGGCCCTGAGTATTACACCAGCCCAGTTTGGTTGGGTGGTTTCGGCCTATGCTTTTAGCGCTGGGGCTTCGGGCTTACTGGCCGCAGGGTTCGCGGACCGGTTTGACCGCAAGAAATTTTTGCTGTTCTTTTACGCGGGTTTTGTGCTGAGCACTTTGTTTTGCGGTTTGGCGCCCACTTATCCCTTTTTGCTGGCGGCACGGATGATGACAGGTGTTTTTGCCGGGGTAATCGGCTCGATTGTTCTGGCGATCATCGCTGATCTTTTTACCTTTGATCAGCGCGGAAGGGTGATGGGTTTTGTGCAAACGGCGTTCGCGGCGAGCCAGATTTTGGGCCTGCCCGCGGGACTGTATTTCGCCAATGGATGGGGTTGGCACGCGCCCTTCCTAATGATCGTGAGCGTTAGCGCTGCGGTGGGGGTGGTGATCTGGCTTAAGCTGAAACCCGTGGACCAGCATTTAAAATTGCGTCTGGACCACAGCCCGCTTCATCACTTGCGCACGACGGTGACGATTCCCAAATATCTTCTGGCCTTTTCAACGACGGCCTTTTTAACGCTCGGCGGATTTATGCTGATGCCTTTTTCCAGCGCTTTTTTCGTGCACAATTTAGGCGTGAGTTTTGAGCAGCTGCCGTTGGCTTATTTGATCGGCGGGATTTGCACCATTTTTGTGGGCCCCCTGGTGGGCCGGGCCAGCGATTATTTTGGCAAGTTTAAGGTTTTTTGTTTTGGTGTGTCCGTGACCATTGTGATGGTGACGATTTACACGCATTTGGGAATCACGCCGTTTCCCGTAGTGGTTTTGGTCAACGTACTGCTATTCGCGGGTATTTTTTCGCGCATGATTCCATCGCAGGCCTTGATGTCGGCCATACCCTCCCCGGAAAACCGCGGCTCGTTTATGTCGGTCAACTCTTCACTGCAGCAAATGTCCGGAGGCGTGGCCTCAGTGATCGCGGGGATGATTGTTTATGAAGCCGCCGATGGCAAAATCATGAACTTTGACGTTTTGGGCTACATTTTGATCGGCACCGCCCTGATCACCACGGTGCAAATGTATTTTATCCATAAGTTGGTACCGGATAAAAAATAATACCCAATCCCCGTATTAACTTTGGGATTGGGTACACCCAAAACTCGCAACTCGGCTTGTGGCCTCGGCGCAGGGGACCCAAGTCGTGTGTCTCACCTTGTGGGTTCGGGTAGCCAATCCTCGTTATGCGTCTCATCTGTCGCTGAGACGCCGGATCGGGTACTCCCAAAGCTTGTGTCAAACCTTGAGGGTGTGACACAGGGGACTAACTCCCTTGTTCCAAGATCAATTTTTAAGGCGGTAATGCGGGCAAGACTCCCGGGTTTTTTGAGAATGTAAGTATTTTGTCCAGCTAAAAAATTTCTTTGGTTGATGGGCATGACAGTTTTTGTGTATATTTTGTCGTCTCAAAAACTAAGGAGAACTATTTTGAAAAATTTTATAGTTGTTTTACTGGCGGTCGTATTTTGCGCGGTGAATTCTGTTTCTTTTGCCGAACTTGGCAAACCCTCAAGTGTCGCGATTACGAAGGCTGAAGCTAAAGTGAAGCATGATCAAAAGCAGACGAAGAAAGATACCGCTAAACTTAAACACGACACTAAAAAGGGGAACACCGTCACCATCGCTAAGGATCAAAAGAAAGTGGCGAAAGACCAGAATAAAAACATGAAAGATGATGCCAAACTGCAGAAGGCTGAAAACAAGCTCAACGGGCCGAATGGCCTTGTCAAACAGAAACCGTAAGGTTTGAATGAGTTTATATTTTCACGAAGGGGATTGGTTCTATACCGATTCCCTTTTTTTATGTGCTGAAAAAGGTTTTTCGCAAACAAAGGGACCAGCCACCCTTCAACACTATGGGTGATGGTTAGTCTTATCCTCTTCATCGTTCGGTTAGCCCTCTTAAAACTCCTATTCAACAATCTCGACACAACTCGTCGAGCCTGAATCAAAATGGGCAAATAAAGCCACGAATACCGCTCTTTTTCTAGGACTCAGCCTTGACGATATTGGCCCCGCTTTCTATCATTACCACCTTCCTATATGGACTATCTGCGGTTTTGAATGTGGTGCCGCTATCTTTGCGCCGTCCTAGAGGAATTCAAAAAGAGATATAAATCCACGGTATCCCCGTGGCTAATTTTCAGGAGGTTGTTTCATGAAATTTCGTCCGTTGTATGACCGTATTCTCGTTGAACGCGTTGGTGATGAAGAAAAAACCAAGAGTGGAATTATCATTCCTGACGCTGCCCGTGAAAAACAGCAAAAGGGAAAAATCGTCGCTACCGGCAAAGGCCGCGTGAATGAAAAAGGCGAAGTTTTGAAGCTGGACGTGAAAGAAGGGGACACCATCCTCTTTGAAAAATACGGCGGCGAAGAAATCACGATCGACGGTAAAGAATTTGTGATCTTAAAAGAAGAAGGCGTTATCGGCGTCATTGAAGGTTGATTCGTTTCTAAAAGACAAATATCTATCAGGAGGATTTTCAAATGGCTAAGCAGATCATTTACGGAGAAGAAGCCCGCAGAGCTTTGCAACGCGGTGTGGATAAGTTGGCGAACGCGGTTAAGGTGACCTTAGGGCCCAAAGGCCGTAACGTTGTTTTGGACAAGAAGTTTGGCGCCCCGAATATCACCAAAGACGGTGTGTCGGTCGCGAAAGAAATTGAACTCGAAGACCCGTTTGAAAACATGGGCGCTCAGATTATTAAAGAAGTGGCTTCCAAGACCGCCGATGTGGCCGGTGACGGAACTACCACCGCGACCGCTTTGGCCCAGGCTATTGTGCGCGAAGGTTTGAAGAACGTGACCGCTGGAGCCAATCCTATGGCTTTGAAGCGCGGTATCGATAAGGCCGTCGACGTGGTCGTGGCCGAGTTGAAAAAAATCTCCACCCCGACCAAGGGCAAAAATGAAATCGCTCAAGTGGCGACCATTTCGGCTAATGGCGACAAGAAAGTCGGACAGATCATCGCCGACGCGATGGAAAAAGTTGGTAAAGACGGCGTCATCACCGTTGAAGAAGCCAAGGGAATTGAAACCACGCTCGATGTGGTGGAAGGCATGCAATTCGATCAAGGCTACCTGTCTCCTTACTTCGTGACCAATGCGGATCGTATGGAAGTCGAATTAGAAAATCCCTACATCCTGATTCACGAGAAGAAGATTGCCAGCATGAAAGATCTCTTGCCGGTTCTCGAAAAAGTCGTGCAAAAGGGCCGTCCTCTGTTGATCTTGGCTGAAGACGTCGAAGGCGAAGCCCTGGCGACGCTGGTGGTTAACAAAATTCGCGGCACCTTTGTTTGCGCCGCGGTGAAGGCTCCTGGCTTCGGCGACCGCCGCAAGGCCATGTTGGAAGATATCGCGATCCTGACTGGCGGAAAGTCCATCACGGAAGATTTGGGCGTGAAGCTCGAAAACGTGAAGCTGGAAGATCTCGGCCAGGCGAAGAAAGTGATTATCGACAAAGATAACACCACCATCATGCAGGGCGCTGGCGCGAAGAAAGACATCGATGCCCGTTCTGAAACCGTCCGCCGTCAGATTAAAGAAACGACCAGCGACTACGACCGTGAAAAGCTGCAAGAACGTTTGGCCAAGATGGTCGGCGGCGTGGCTGTCATTAACGTCGGCGCGGCTACCGAAGTTGAAATGAAAGAAAAGAAAGCCCGTGTGGATGACGCGTTGCACGCCACCCGCGCGGCTGTGGAAGAAGGCATTGTGCCGGGCGGCGGCGTTGCCTTGATCCGTACCATTAAAGCGGTGGAAGCTTTGAAGCTCGAAGGCGATGAAGTCATCGGAGCTAACATTGTCCGCCGTTCCTTAGAAGAACCCCTGCGTCAAATCGTCATCAATGCTGGCGGCGAAGGCGCGGTGGTGATCGCCCGTGTTTTGGCTGAAAAGCTGAACGTGGGTTATAACGCTGAAACCGGCAACTATGAAGATCTCGTCGTCTCCGGCGTGATTGATCCGGTAAAGGTGGTTCGCAGCGCTATTCAAAACGCGGCCTCGGTCGCTGGTTTGGCCATCACTACCGAAACGCTGATTACCGATATCCCGGAAAAGGAAAAGCCTGCTGGCGGGGCTCCTGGCATGGGCGGTATGGGCGGCATGGGTGGAGGAATGGACTACTAAACAGCAACTGCTGAAAGGCAATTCTGAATTTTAAATTATGAATTTTGAATTGTGGAAGCCTTCGGGGGAAACCCCGAAGGCTTTTTGTTTTTAACCACTAAAACAATCTTGAACCACCACGGCACCAAGGAAGTCAAAGTCGAAGATTTTTGGGTTAAACATTAAAGATTTTCTTGGTGTCTTGGCCCTTGGTGGTTAAACAGCCTTTTGTGTGGGGTGTTGTCGTTGACATGGTTTGCGGATACCCCTATGATTTTTCACGAATCACACCTTAAAGGAGTTCGTCTTGGCACCAGGATGGATTGTGGGCATTGTCGCGGGCTACGTTTTGTTTAACATGGGTCTCTGGAAGTCCGATTCCACGCCGAAGCCGCAAGACACCTATTGGGCGCTGGTCATGCTGGGCGGTACTCTTCTGATGTTCCTGTCGGTCCTTCTCTGGGCCGTTCCTGGTTTTTTTAACTCTTAATTTCTGATCCCCGTCGGGGGAGCCTGGCATTTTTGAAAGGTTGAATATGAAAGAACTCATCACCGAACAACAAGCCGACTTCATTGTGATGGGTATCGCGATTTTGGCCACAGTGATCAGTCTTGTCTGGGGTATGGTTCAAAGCCGCAAGCTTTCCAACCAAGCCAAGAAAACCCTTTGGGCTAACGCCATCCTATTCGCCTTCGCGGGTCCGGCTATCTGGATCTTCTGGGGCATTTATAACTCAATCGAAAATTACTATGGTTTGGATTCGGTGAAGGCCTTGGAAATCAACTTTGGCATTGTGCTCGCTATCGCCGCTGTTTTCATGGCGATCCATTGGTTGATTTACCATTTCATGCCGCAGGCCTCCCCGAAACGCCGCCGTTCCTCATAAGACGGGCGTTTATCCGAACCGAGAAAGCGTTTGAAACGTCTAATCGGTATGAAATCCCAAGATCCCCTATCCATTATCCAAGAAGTCAAAAGGCTGGAGATTGTCACCCGCGGCGCGGTGGACACGCTTCTCAAAGGCGCCTATAAAAGCACCTTTCGCGGCCAGGGTTTAGAATTTCATCAAGTCCGCGAGTATTTCCCGGAAGATGACATCCGCGCTATCGACTGGAATGTTACCGCCCGCCTCAACTCACCCTTCGTGAAGACCTTTGTGGAAGAACGGGAAATGCAGATGGTTTTGGCGGTCGATCTTTCGGCCTCTCTTTGGTATGGCACAGGCGCGATGAGTAAACGGGAAACAGCCCTTCGGTTATGCGCCACGCTGGCTTTCGCGGCGGTTCAACATCAGGACCGGGTGGGTCTTTTCTTATTTACGGACCGGGCGGAATTTTGGCTTCCTCCCCGGCGCGGCAAGGCCGGCAGCATGCGGGTTCTGCGGGAACTCATTCAATTTAAACCCAAAGGCAAGAAAACCGATTACAAGCCGGCGTTTAAGACTCTTTCGCAGGTTTTGAAACGCCGTACGGTTTTAGTTTTAGTCTCGGATTTCACCGAAACCGTGCCGCCTGATCTGGCGGGCTCTTTAGCGATTCGCCATGACCTAGTCGCGGCTGTATTGCAGGACCCCATGGAGAAAAACTTGAAGCTGCCGGCCCGAGTCGCGGTCCGGGATCCTGAAACAGGCAAAGTGGGTTATTTATCGTCGGGTTCCATTAAAGCGTTCCGGAAAGCCGACGAGTTTAGAGAAAAACAATTGAGTGTTTTGGTGAATCAGGGCGCCGATCGATTGGATGTGACGGCGGGAGAAAACGTGGCTTTGGCCCTCATGAAGTTCTTTAAAAAGCGAATTGAGCGGCGGGGGAGACGGTAATGGATTTTCAGGGAATTCATTTCGCCAATCCCATGTGGCTCATGGGCCTGATCTTTTTACCCTTGGCTTTGCTATTGGCCATTTTTATTTCAAGGGCCAAACACGCTACTTTTTCCCTGGGAAATCCACGGTTAGTGGAAATGGCTTCGGGTTTCTTTTCCTTTCAGGTGGTTCCCTGGCTTCTTCGGTTTTTAGTCATTGCCCTTTGTTTGATCGCGGCGGCCCGGCCTCAGGCGGGGCAGAAAAAAGTGGAAGAAAAAAAACAGGTCACGGATTTGTTTATCGCGCTGGACGTTTCGGGTTCCATGATCACCCAGGATCTCAAACCCAACCGCATCACGGCGGCTAAAAAGCTTTTAGCGCAATTTCTTGATAAGGTTCAAAACGTGCGGGTGGGGCTGACTATTTTCGCCCGTATCAGCTTTACTCAATGTCCTTTGACCACTGATATTGATGTGGTGAAACAGCTTTTGGCCAATGTTTTACCCGCGCCTTACTCCATCAAACTGGATGGTACGGCGATTGGGGACGCGCTGGTGTCCTGCCTGGGCCGTCTGGAAAAGGGCGACAAGCTGACTCAGGATAAACAATCGGTAGTGCCGGCCCTCTTACAACAATTCGCGGATAAAGACCAACAGTCGGATGACAATGCCGGCAATCATCAGGCGATTGTTCTGCTGACTGACGGCGGCGATAACGCCAGCAAAGTCGACCCTTTGACCGCGGCTAAAATCGCGGCCAGCCGGGGAGTAAAGGTTTATACGATTGGGGTGGGAAGTTTAACGCCGACTGAAATGGTTTTCACCCTGCCCAACGGAGAGCGCAGAGGTTTCATTGACCCGCGTACAGGCCGCGCCGCGATGAGTGAACCGGTAGAAATGGGCTTGCTTAAAGAAATCGCGAGAATCACCGGGGCTAAATCCTATAGCGCGGAAAACAATAACTCGCTGCAGGCGATTTTGGACGACATCGCCAAATTGGAAAAACGGGACGTGTCGGTGACTACCCATTGGGAATATCAAGAACTGGCCGCCTATTTCCTGATCGCCGCTTTCTTTGTGCTGATTTTTGATTTGTTCCTGGAAGTTTCTGTCTTAAGGACTTTGCCATGAACCTGGGAAATCTCAACTGGGTATTACCTCTGGCGGTATTGTTCGGCATCGGTCTGGTTTTGGCCATCTGGACTCTTTGGCGCGACCAGAGAGACTTAAAAATACTCGGCCATCAAAACTTGGTTCTGTCGCCAGGCTTGGCCTGGGGCCGGCGTTTGGTGAAGGGACTTCTTTTATTAAGCGGTCTGTTTCTTATTCTCCTGGGCGCGATCAGATTGCAGGGAAAACCCACGCCTGAAGATTTGGCCCTGAGGGGCAGTGATGTGGTGGTAGTTTTGGACGTCTCTAAAAGCATGCTGACGCAGGACATGATTCCCAACCGGTTGGAAGCGGCGAAAAAAGCCATCGACTCCTGGATGCAGAATCAAACCGGTGACCGGGTGGGCCTGGTGGTTTTCTCCGGGGAGGCGATCGTTCAAGTTCCTCTGACTTTTGATATTCAGGCCGTCTCCATGGTTTTGGAACAGGATGATACGGAAGTGGTTGACCGCGGCGGCACCGATATTGGAGAAGGCATCCGTAAAGCGCTCTCGGCCTTTCCAAAAGATAATCCGGATAAGCGGGGTCGGGCGATACTTCTGATCACCGATGGTGAATTAACCGACGGCGCGTCTAATCTGGATCAAGCCTGTGAGGACGCCAAAAAAATGGGTGTGCCCATTGTGGCGGTCGGCATTGGAACGCCGCAGGGAAGACCTATTCCGGACGGCGCTTCTTTCTGGGGCGAAGCCCAGTATAAAAAGAGCCGGTCCGGTGAGGTGCATATCAGCAAGCTGGATGAAAAGACCCTGCAAAAAGCGGCCAACCTTTCGGGCGGCGTTTTTGTGGCGGGTGACAACAATGACAACTTAGGGGCGATTGACAGCGAATTGGACAATCTTCAAAAGACCGAAATGAAGGGACAGGGGGCGGTGAAGCGTGAGGAGTTCGCGCCCGCTTTAGGCTGGATTTCAGCCGCGACCATCCTGTTGTCAGGTCTTATATGAGAACAGAAATGAAATTTACCTTCGTTTTATTTTTATTTTTCTCAATGATAAGCTCGCGCGCTTCGGCGTTGGATTGGTCCGAGGGCCGGACGGCTTATAACAAACAGGATTATGAAAACGCGGAAAAATATTACGGAGCGCAGGCTCAAAAGAATCCGAAAGACGCCAACGCGGCCTATTCCTGGGGCGACGCGCTTTATCAGTTAGGCCACTATGACGACGCGGAAAAGGCTTTTGATCAGGCGTTGGCCGCTAAGCCGGAGATGGAGCAGGCCTGGTACAACCGGGGTAACGCGGTTTTTCAGCAGGACCGCTATCAGGACGCCATTGATAATTATCAACAGGCGCTTCAATTGAACCCCAAAGACGAAGACGCCCAGCATAATTTGAAATTGGCGCAGGAAAAGTTAAAGAAGAACCCTAAGTCGGACAAGAGTCAGAAAAAAGATAAGAAGAAAAAGAATCAGCCGACCCCTAGCCCCACACCGCAAAAGAATCAGCAGCAGGGCGGTCAGCAAAAACAGCCTCAAAATCAGAACAATCCCTCGAAGGATTCCTCGGGCGATTCCAAGTCCAACTCGGGTAAAAATCAGTCGAAGCCCCAGGGATCGAAAGACCAGAACCAAAATGGTTCGGGTCAGGATCAGGCTAATCAAGAGAAACAAGAAGATCAACGGCGCCAACAGCAGGCGAAACAGCAGTTGGGGATGAGCGACAGCCAGATTCAGAGTTTGATGAATAATTTGCAGAAGCAGGAAAAGCAAACCCAGCAATATTTTTCGTCCAATCCGCAAAAGGATTTGAAACAGCAGAATGACGGCATGGGTTTGATGCCTAAAGAACAGCGCGAGTTTTTACGCCAGTTCTTTGGCAAGAAAGATGACGGCAATAACGCGGTGGGTGAAGATTGGTGATGGGGATGAAGTTTAAGAAGGTTTTTGGTACTTTGAACCACCATTTTACGGAGTTGGAAATGAAACAATCGATGAAGTTATCAGCGCTGAGTTTGATGTGCATGGTTTTGGCCATAGCCCCCCGTTTGTGGGCGCAGGAAGAAATTGGTCTGAAAATGGACGTGGATAAACGGCAGCTGGAAGTGGGCGACACACTGACGCTGACTTTGGACTTTAAGCAGCTGGGAACGACCAACTCGGCGGTGGTTCAAGAGCCTTCCATTCCATCCTCGGAAAATTTTGAGATTCACGGCCAGTTTTCGGGAACGCGCGTACAGCAGTTTGGCCATCAAATCGCCGTTATTTCCACGACGACTTATAAATTAACCGCGACTAAGGTTGGAACGGCACAGCTGGGCCCCGCATTGTTGATCTATAGGGATGAGCAGGGCAAAAACCGCGAGATGAAGTCAAATATTGTGACCGTGACCGTTAATGAGAAAACAGGGTTCTCCTTTTTTGGGAAAAAGAATGAAAGTCCTGCTCCGACCGCGGCGCCTGCCGCAGCGCCCGCTGTGCCGACACCAGATGAATTGCGGAATATTAAGGGGCTGCCTGCGGACTCCACTAACTGGATCAGCTTTGCTTTTTGGCTGGTGGTGCTGATTTTAATCGGCGGTTTCGCGTGGCGCATCTTCACGAAAAAACCGGCGGGCCCGAAAAAAATAATCCCGGTGGGTAAAGAAGCTGAACTGAAACAAGCCTGGAAAAAGCTGGGGAACGATGACCTTTCCTCCAAAGAATTCGCTTTGGGACTGTCTAATCTAGTGAGGGAATGTCTGCAATACCGCTTTGGGTTTGAGGCGGTGGACTGCACCACGGAAGAAGTTTTGAATGAGTTGTCGAAGTTGAAGGTGACGGATACGGAAAAAGGCGCGGTGGAAAAGTGCCTGAAAACCTCGGACCGCGTTTTGTACGCGGATGGAAATTTGACGGGCAGGGATACTTTGCGCAACGCTTGCGCTGTTTTATTGCCGAAAACAAATAAAGATTAGGAGACGGACGATGGCGAATCAAACCGAAGAATTGACGGCAGAAGCCCAAAGACTGAGCGACCAATTTAAAAAGGTCCGCGATGAAGTTCAAAAAGTGATTGTGGGTCAGGATCTTTTGATCGACCGCCTGCTGCTGGGTCTGCTCAGCAGGGGCCATTTACTGCTGGAAGGTCTGCCGGGTTTGGCCAAGACTTTGGCCATCAAAACCTTATCCGATGCTTTGGGTGTGGCTTTCAGCCGCATTCAATTTACCCCGGACCTGCTGCCGGCGGATTTGTTGGGAACCCGTATTTATAACCCGGCTAAGGGCGACTTTAAGACCCAAAAGGGACCGATCTTTTCCAATTTAATTTTGACCGATGAAATCAACCGCGCTCCGGCCAAAGTTCAGTCCGCTTTGCTGGAAGCCATGCAGGAACACCAGGTTACTATCGGCCCGGAAACCTTTAAGTTGGATGAGCCCTTCTTTGTGATGGCGACCCAGAATCCGATTGAGCACGAAGGAACCTACCCTCTGCCGGAAGCCCAGGTCGACCGCTTTTTGATGAAGGTTCAGGTTCAATATCCGAACTTTAAGGATGAAAAAGAGATTGTTTCCCGCATGACCTCGGGTGCTTCCGTTAAGGTGAACGAAGTCATCTCGGATACCACTATTTTGAAAGCTCAAAAGGCTGTTGATGGTATCTTTGTGAGCGAGACTTTGAAGGATTACATTGTTCATTTGGTTACGGCGACCCGCAGCCCCAAAGATTACGGTTTGGACAAGCTGACGTCTTTAATTGAGTATGGCGCCAGCCCCCGCGCTTCCATTGGTTTGACGGTGGTAGCAAAAGCCCATGCTTTTTTGAACGGCCGTGGTTACGCTACGCCGGAAGATGTGAAAGCCCTGGCCCATGATGTATTGCGGCACCGCTTGATTTTGACTTATGAGGCGGAAGCGCAGAACTTAACGACGGATGACGTGATTTCACAAATCTTAGGTAAAGTGCCGGTTCCTTGATTTTAAAATGAAACAAAAGGCGTTTTACCACGGAGTACACAGAGTTCACGGAGTAAAGATTTAATTTTTTATAAGAGGTTTTTGATAAAAATGAAATATTGTTTTAAGAATTACTCTGTGAACTCC
>Ga0206920_1044_pt1 | contig 38801 bp, 29 predicted proteins | sample Alteio_BWOrgHeat_65_FD_152934 | JGI IMG/M metagenome (GOLD analysis project Ga0206920, IMG submission 152934) | Enriched cells from forest soil in Barre Woods Harvard Forest LTER site, Petersham, Massachusetts, United States -... | ecosystem: Environmental > Terrestrial > Soil > Temperate forest >...
GCAAGGGAAAGTCGAATGACGAGGGCAAGGTGTTTCCGCTCGACGTCAAAGCTGGCGACAAGATTCTGTTTGGCAAGTACTCGGGCACCGAGATCAAGCTGGATGGGGATGAGTTCCTGATCATGCGTGAAGAGGAAGTGCTGGGCGTCCTCAAGTAGGCATTGCTGCAGCGAACACCGCTACGCGGCAATTTTTGGCGCTTCGCGCGCTTTATCTAAACCAAAATTTGGCCGGTTAGGAAGCCGGTAACAGGAGTAAGAAAATGGCAAAGCAGATTCTGCATGGAGAAGATTCGCGTCAGGCTATTCTGCGCGGCGTTAACATCCTCGCCGACGCGGTGAAGGTGACGCTCGGACCGAAGGGTCGCAATGTAGTTATTGAGAAGAAGTTCGGTTCGCCGACGATCACCAAGGACGGTGTTACCGTTGCCAAGGAGATCGAGCTGTCGAATGCGCTGGAAAATATGGGCGCGCAGATGGTTCGCGAGGTTGCTTCGAAGACCTCGGATGTGGCCGGCGACGGCACGACCACTGCCACCGTTCTGGCCCAGGCAATCTATCGCGAGGGCGTGAAGACAGTGGCTGCCGGTGCGAACCCCATGGCGTTGAAGCGCGGTATTGACAAGGCTGTTGACGCTATCATCGGAAAGCGCGATGACAATGGACAGCCGGTTGGCGGAGCGCTGAGCAAGCTCTCGAAGCCGGTTTCGGGCGACATGATCGCCCAGGTTGGAACGATCTCGGCCAACTCAGATGCGCAGATCGGCACGATTATTGCCGAGGCGATGAAGAAGGTCGGCAAAGACGGCGTGATCACCGTTGAAGAGTCGCGCACGATGGAGACGCAGCTGGATGTGGTCGAGGGAATGCAGTTCGACCGCGGCTACTTGTCGCCTTACTTCGTAACGGATGCTGAGCGGATGGAAGTTGCCCAGGAGAATCCTTACATCCTGATCTACGAGAAGAAGATCTCGTCGATGAAGGACCTGCTTCCCTTGCTCGAGCAGATTGCGCGTACGGCGAAGCCGCTCGTGATCATTGCTGAGGATGTGGACGGCGAAGCGCTCGCGACTCTCGTGGTCAACAAGCTGCGTGGCACATTGAATGTGGCTGCTGTGAAGGCTCCTGGTTTCGGCGATCGTCGCAAGGCTATGCTTCAGGACATCGCAGTTCTGACCGGTGGCAAGGCGATCACAGAAGACCTCGGCATCAAGCTCGAGGGCGTGAAGATCGAAGACCTTGGCACTGCGAAGCGCGTGACGATCGACAAGGACAACACCACCATCGTTGATGGCGGCGGCAAGGATGGCGACGTCGAAGGTCGCGTGAAGGAGATTCGCGCGCAGATCGAGAAGACCACCTCCGACTACGACCGTGAGAAGCTGCAGGAGCGTTTGGCCAAGCTGGTTGGCGGCGTTGCAGTGATCAAGGTTGGTGCGGCGACCGAGACCGAGATGAAGGAAAAGAAGGCTCGCGTTGAGGATGCGATGCATGCAACCCGCGCTGCTGTTGAGGAAGGGATCGTCCCGGGTGGCGGTGTGGCGCTGGTTCGCTGCGCGGCTGCTGTTGAGGATGTGATCAAGGGCCTTGAGGGCGATGAAAAGATCGGTGCTTCGATCATCCGTCGCGCACTTGAGGAGCCGTTGCGCATGATCGTCTCGAACGCGGGCGAAGAGGGCGCAGTGGTCATCGGCAAAATCCATGACTCGAAGGACAACAACTACGGCTACAACGCCGGGACGAACGTCTACGAGGATCTGGTGAAGGCCGGGGTCATCGATCCTACGAAAGTTACGCGGACTGCTCTGCAGAATGCGGCTTCGATCGCTGGCTTGATGCTGACGACTGAGGCGATGATCTCGGAGATTCCTGAGAAGAAGGAAGCTCCTGCAGGCGGACATCAGCACGGCGGCGGCATGGACGGCATGTACTAAACCGTTTGTTACGCAAAAAAAAATAATTGGCCCCGGGGAGACCCGGGGCCTTTGTTTTGCTGGCGTTGTGGAGGTGCTCGAAAACTGGGCGCTTCCCTTTTCGTCCGAGCGGGACACCGCAACGACGGTGGTATTCCTCCCTAAAGCGTTGCATCGCGGGATCCCTCAGTGACTCCATTTCTTCGACCTCTTCCCAGGCTTTCCTTGTTTCGGCGGTTGCTGAATCTGGTCGTATTGGGGATAGCAGTCTGGATGATCCGATAAGAACATCTGTCCGCTTTCGGCAATCGGGGCGTCTTCAATGGAGACAAAGTGCGACACTCTTGCCGTAGGCAGGGAAAAAGGCTCGATCGATATGGACCACTCGGCGCGATCAACAAATACCACGGTCACATAAACTATGCTGCGCTCCGCTTGCGAAAACCGTATGTGGTCCACCTTCTTACCCTTCACGCTGCGATCGATGAGAGAGCCACGCTCATGCTCTAGCCGAATCGTCTTCGCACGTACTCTGCTCATGGTCGCTCCCCATCTTCGTTGGCTTCGTTCTCTAGAAAGCACTTCATTGGGGATTTCGACAGCTCTTCGGCCCGGCGCGCAAATTCCGGAAAAGAGAGATCGAATCCATTGCCGAGGCAGTACAGAAAATAAAAGTCGGGATTACGGTCTTTTCCATCTTCGAGATCGCACACGAATTCAAGCGGCACCTGGCTACGCTTTGCCAGCTCTTCCCGCGTCAGACCCTGCTCGTTCCGTAAAATGGTAGAAAGAGCGGCATAAGCAGCGACACCGCCTGTGCTCCGCTCTTTCCTGTCAACTTCGGGGACGAGGTTGATGCCCTCCGCCACCTCTTCCTGCGAAAAGCCACGTTCTATGCGCAAAGCACTCAGAGCTGCCCCTATGGCCTGGTTGAACGCCTCACGGCTGATCCTCATATTCCCTCGGTTTTCAACTCGGTGAAGTGTCGCTCCGCACAAAACCTCAGTCCAACGTAGAGGTTCTTCACTAGCTTGGCGTCGTTCTTGAAAGGCACCGACCTGTCCCCAATCAGGTCAATACCTGCTCTTCTGGCCCAGGTGCAGGCAGCCGATACCATCAACTGCCTGGCGCGCTCTCCACTGATGCCGTGCATGGCTCCTATGGTTCTTTGCGATTCGCTGTCAAAAACGAACTGCACCAGCATCCTGTAAGCCCGCGCGAATTGCTGCCTTCCCTCCGGCGTAGACTTCGGGGTGCTGTGGTAACCAAAACTGAGGCGCGGTGTTTTACGAGGGATTATGTCTGCATACTTCTCACGGATGATGGTTATAGGCGAGGGGTCGGGGGGAACTCGATTAGCTGAAAGCCGCGCAATCCGAGAATGTTGTCGCCAGTGGCAGTACGCTCGATGCCTGATCCACTCCACTGAATCTTTGTCAGACAGACATAGCGGTACTCGCAGGCCACACGCAACCGCCCATTGTTCAGCCAGAACTCGCGGACAAATGCCGAGGGCTTTGGCAAGCTGATAGAAGTCGCGCTCTAGCAAATGAACCTTGCCAGCAACATATCGAGCGAGATAGCGTTCCGTTACCTCTCCCAGTCTCTTGCTTAGCTGTTCGTGCGAAATATTGCCACGCAACATTTCAATCTGCGTGAGCAAATGAAGACTGAAGTCGCCTCGCATACGTGGAGGATGTTGAGAGCCTCGCATATCCAGAATAATCTCATAGTTGATTATCATAATCAACTACTTGCATATATTACTCATTTACTTGGGGTTATATTGGCACGCATGTTAGCTTTCCTTTGGTTTGATTATTACGGGAAGACAATTACGGGCTGCCCGCGCACTGCTCGGCATGGAGCAGATCGAGTTGGCAAAGCGCTCGCGTGTGGCGATAGGAACCATTCGAAGGATGGAATCCTTTGATGGGGAAGTGGGCGCACGCACGTCAACACTCTCTCAAGTACAGAAGGCCTTGGAGAGGGCTGGAGTGGAATTCCTGAATGACGGACAACCAGGCGTCAGGTTGAAACGCACCTCCGGGAAGATGTAGAGACTAGGCGGCCAGTACCTAAATCTCGTGCGGGGAATGGTGAATTTGTGGTCCAACCCACGGGCCAGCCCTGGTCGGCTGTAAAACCCAATGCGGTATGTAATTCCCCTCGCCGGCAACACCTACTTTGCACCAAGCCGGAAGAATGGTTTTTGGAGGGACACTGCGGGTACTGGGTTAGGATTGCAGGGAGATTCGGAGGTATGGAATGAGGGTTTCTCGACGAGAGTTTGGGCGGTTAGGAGCGATGGGGTTGGCGGCTCGGATGCTGCCATCGGTGGGTTTGGCTCAAGGCGGAGAGAAGAAGGTCGGGTACTGTGTCATTGGGCTCGGGACGATTGCCGACCACTTTATGCGCGGAGTTTTGGCGAGTTCGAACTCGAAGATTACGGGGCTGGTGAGCGGGCATCGGGATAAGGCCGAGCGGGTTGCGGCACAGTATGGAGTCCCGACGAGCTCCATCTACAGCTATGAGGATATGGATAAGTTTCGCGACAACAAGGCGATCGATGCCGTGTATGTTGCGCTGCCGAACAGCATGCATGCGGAGTATACGATCCGGTCCGCGAAGGCGGGCAAGCACGTGTTGTGCGAGAAGCCGATGTCGACGACGGTGAAAGAGGCCGAGGACATGATTGCGGCGTGCAAGGCGGCGAACGTGAAGCTGATGATTGCTTACCGGCTGCACTATGAGCCTACGCATTTGAAGGCGGTTAAGCTGATTCGCGATGGCGCACTGGGTCGAGTGGAGGTCATTAACGGAGCGTTCGGGTTCGATGCGGCTCCCGGGGCGTGGCGATTGAACAAGACGCTTGCGGGCGGAGGATCGCTGTTCGATGTGGGAATTTACGTTTTGAATGCGTCGCGTTATCTGACGGGCGAAGAGCCGGTAGGGTTTACTGGGACGGTTTCGACGGTGGATCAGGATGGGAGATTCGCTACGGTTGAAGAGAATGTAACGTGGACAACGAAGTTTCCATCGGGTGCTTTGTGTGCGGGCAGTTGCACGTACGGCGCGCAGATGCCGGGTTATTTCAAGGTGTTTGGGTCAAAGGGAACGATGACGATGGAGCCCGGCTTCAACTATGACGGGATGCGGTTGCGGGTGAACGCACCCGGGCTCACTCTCGATGAGGCGAATACCGAAAAGGACCCGATGCAGTTTACGCGGGAGGCGGATCACTTTTCGGAGTGCGTGCTCGGAAATAAGAGACCGAAGAGTTCGGGCGAAGAGGGGTTGCGGGATATGAAGTATATTGTCGAGATTTACGGTGCTGCAGGTGTGCGACTTTAGATTTTTTGCTGAGGACCGTTCATGCCTCCACCAATGACGAGAACGGACAGACTACTTCCTTCGCCTGGACTCACTTGGGTGATCGTTGTTGCGTTACTGGTTGTTCTTGCGACTCTTCTGTTTACGTCGGTACGCCAGGAGTCGCAGGTTTTTGATGAAGCTACCCATCTTTTTGCTGGTCTGGAGTATTGGAAGCATGGAGATTTCGGGCGGAATCCCGAGCATCCTCCGCTTGCCAAACTGATTGCGTCGGCGCCGGTTCTCAACATGGGGCAGAAAGAGCCCGATCCGATTCCCATTCCATTTTTCAAGCCTCAGGATCTTATCAATGGAGAACAACAGCTTTACAGCGGAGACGCAGACGCGATTTTGATTCGAGCGCGGATGTCAATCGCTCTCTTCAGTCTTCTGCTTGCCTTGCTGGTCTTTTTCGCGGGACGTGAGATGTTTGGCGATCTGGCTGCGATCTTTGCGCTTGGGCTTTTCGTCTTCGAACCAGTGTTGCTGGCCAATGGCGCTTTGATCACGACAGACGTTCCACTGGCATGTATGTTTTTTGCGTCGGTGTACAGCTTTTACCGCTATGTGAAGAGGCCAACGCCAGCGCGACTGGGGTTGTGCGCGCTAGCGACGGGGCTGGCAATCGTGACCAAGCATTCCGGCATTCTCGTACTTCCAATTCTTTTTCTTCTCTCCCTGATTGAGATGTTCTCAACCTGCGACTTACTGCCAGCGCAAAGAGAACGCCGCCATCGATTGTTGCAACTGACGGTCGCCCTAGGGACGATTCTGCTGGTGACATACGCGATTATCTGGACGATTTACGGCTTTCGGTTTGCGGCACGTCCCGGCGGGTCACAGATCGTTCCGCCGCTTGCGTTTTATGCGAATGGAATGACTCATGCTTTGCAGCGAAACCTGATCCTGTTCTTTGCTCGGCACCATATCCTGCCCGAGGCTTATCTCTACGGCTGGGTGGATATTCTAATAATCCCGAGCCAGCGGCCTGCGTTCGTTCTGGGCCGACACTTTGCTTCGGGACAGTGGTTTTTCTTCCCGGCTGTGTTCCTTATCAAGTCAACGCTTGCGCTGCTGGTTCTTCTGGTGGCGGCTCCGTTTGCGCGCACCTCAGGACGGAGACGTGAGTTCCTGTTTATGACGGTTCCTGCTGCTTTTTTCATGCTGACAGCGATCTTTTCGATGCTCAACATGGGTGTTCGTCATCTTATGCCGATCTTTCCGTTTTGCATCGTAATCGCAGGCGCGGTAGCTGCATCGATCGCCAGCCGTTCAATGATCGGAAGAGTTGCGATTGCTGCATTGCTTCTTTTCGACGTGATCTCGTCGTTGCATGCGTTTCCGGATTTCCTCGCTTATTCAAACGAGATAGCGGGAGGGCCCTCGCGAACATACCGTCTGGTCACAGACGCTGATGATGACTGGGGACAGGGGTTGAAGTGGACCCGACGCTACCTGGACGAGCATCCAGCCTCGGATTGCTGGATTGTCTATGACAATCCCTATGTGGACCCGGCGTACTACGGAATTCCGTGTAAGAGGCTGATGACCGGATTTTCGCACGCGGTGGGCGTACCCTCTCCGTCGATTTCTCCGGTGTTGTCAGGAACATTTTTTCTCAGTTCAGCACAGGTGGAGGGTCATCTGTGGGGACCGGATTCTCTGAATCCTTATGAAACGTTTCGTCAACGGAAACCCGACGACGAGATTGAGGGTATAACTCTGGTCTATCGCGGAACGTTTGATGTGCCACTGCTGGCAGCACAGACTGACGATAGCCAGGCAAACGTCATGCTGGCACAGCATCGCGTACCTGAGGCACTTGCGCTCGCACAACGGGCCGCTCAAGAGGCACCCGATTCGGCCGAGGTGAACCATGTGCTTGGCCAGGTTCTGCTTGCTTCGGGCCGTACGGAGGAGGCGAAGCAGGCTGCTGCCAATGCAGTAAGGCTGGCACGCGCAAACCATCCGGAGTATCAGAAGGACTTGTTGAAGTAGGCGTGCAGCATGTTTGGAGAGATCTATGCCATCCCTTTTCGATACGAGCCGAAAAGGGATGGGCAACTGCATGTGAGCGGGGATTACTGCGAGAGAACGACAGTGCCTGGACGGATCTGATCAGGGGCTGTGACTTTGGTTTTTGGAAGATCGGTGGATGCCTTGAAGCTGACCATCTTCTTGTTGCCCTCGACGGGGAAAGTGGCGACATAGCTTTCCGCGATGGCGTCCTGGAATTGCTTAAGGAACGGAGCGAGGGAGACCGGGTTGCCTGTGCCTTGATAGAAGGCTTTGCCGCCAGTTCCCTGCGCAACCTGGAGGAGATAGCTTTGGCCGCTGAAGCTGCCGCGACCGCCACGGAAGCCCGCGTCGTTGTAGTAGATGGAGTAGACGGGGACGCCTGCACGCTGCGCATCGGTGACGGCAGTGGCGACGTACGGGCTGTCCTGGTTGGTAATGCTGGTGCTGCCGTTGTAGGGGTCGACACCGTTGGTGATCATGAGAACGATGCGAGCCTTGTGTGCGGGTTGCGAGTTCGTTTGTCCTTCGGCGCTAGCGGGCCAGTTTTTGACGAAATCCGAGAGGCAGAAGTACGGGCTTGCGCTGGCTCCACGAAGACCCATGGGAAGGCGTACGCCTTGCGCGACGGCGGCGCGGTCGGTAGTGAAGTTGGGGTTCTCGCTTGCGGAGACGACGCGGCCGTTCTGCATGAAGCCCACGAAGACTTCGGTTCCTGCGGGAAGGCTGGTGATGAAGGATTGAATGTTGTGGAGATCGCCACCAATGCTGCTGCGAAGGCCGTCGTCGATGAGGAGAGCGACCTGGGCTCCGCTGGCAGGAACTTGCGTGAGATTGAGAAGAGGCGTGACGTGTCCATCGACTTTGAGAGTGATGTTTTTTGCAGTTGCAGTGCCGGGCGATTTGGAGTCCAGAGAGATCAGAGTCTGCGTGGGAGTGCCACCTTCCTGCTGAGCCTTTGCGGCGAATACCGAGAGTCCAACAAGCGCAAGTGTAAGGATGTATTTCTTCATGACGTCTTCCCTTCCTACTGAAGATTAGACGCGGATGGACGGAACCATGATTCGAACGAATCTTCGTAAATTACAGGAAAAAGACAAGTTTCGGGAGGGTGGGGGCTGTCTGGGATTTAAACACGGATCGCATCATTTTGATGCGTTGCGGTCAATCGCCAAAGATTTTGATCTTCATGCCGGCGCGGATGGTGAATGGCAGGCCGGGATAGCCGATGGGGCCGATCCGCTGCTGACCGAGAAGATTGTCCAGCTGGGTGAAGAAGACGAAGTGGTTGGTGGCTGCGAAGACGAGATTGAGATCGAGCTTGGCGTAGGCGAAGTCGAGATCGCGATTTGGAAGCAGAAGAGTGTTGCCACGGTTGCGATCGTTATTGAGTTGCAAGGTGGAATCATCGCTGCGGCTGCTGAAGGCTCCTTTGATCGAAGCGGAGAATCGGCTGGAGGTGAACTGTGCGGCGAAGAAGCCCGTGTTGGGCGGGCGTTGGAACGGTCGACTGCCGACAAGAGGTGAGAGTGCGCCGATTGGTATGCCGGGGATATTTGGATTGATCGTGGGAGCGACGTTGTCGCTGCTGAAGGACTGTTGGACGATGGAAGCGAGATAAGTGTAGCCGCCGTGAAGGAAGAGGTGATTGAGAGGCTGAGACTGGACTTCGAGCTCGAAGCCCTGCGTGTGGTAGGCGAGCGAGTTGAGTGAAGCAGGGGGGATTTGTGTGGCGATGGTGGTCGGGATGTTGAAGTAGTGCTCGAGGCCAGCGGGGCCGATGAATTCGAGTTGGTGATTGAACTGGTTGCGAAAGTAGCCCGCTTTGATTGCGAGCTTCTGATTGAGGACGTTCTGGTCGACGCTGAAGTCGTAGGTACGTGAGCGCTCAGCGGTGATGGGTTGAATGTGGAAGGTGGAGTTGGCGGTTTGCTGGAGCAGGGTAAAGAGGCTGGTGAGTTGCGCGGTGAGCGATGGTTCTTGTGTGCCGGTGGCGATGTTGGCGTGGAGGTTGGTGCCGTGGAAGGGTTTGTGGCCGGGGCGGATTGCGTCGTAGGTGAGGCCGAGGCGAGGAGTTCCGAGGATGCCGAGGAGTTGGTTGTCTTCGACGGAGCCTCCACCTGAGTAGAAGAGGCGGTGTTTGATGTCGCCCTGGACTTGCAGGGTGTAAAGGTAGTTGGTCCGCTTGATGATTTGACCCTGCGGATTAGCTGCGTCGAGGAGACGGCCACGTTCGTTTTCGTAGTGGAAGCTGAAGAGTGTTGCGATGCGGTAGGGGAACGTGTAGTCGGTTTGGTAGTCGAACTGGTCGCGGTTGGAGACGTTGTCAAAAGAAGGCAAGATGAAGGCTGCTTGACCCGTGGCAGTGTACCCGTTGGCTCCACGAAGAGTGATGAGGTTGCCGAAGTAGGTGGTCTGTGGAGTTCCGTTGATGATTGTGGTGACGGGTTGGCCTGTGGGGGTGAACTGTTCGACCTGTTCTCGCTTGCGGGCGATGCCGTAGCGAGCGAGGTTGTGCCAGTTCCCTGCAAACGTGTTTTCTATGGTGAGGGCGGAGTAGAGATCCTGATCGGCCTGCTTGCCGGAGGAGGAGACGCCGTAGATGTCGTGTGAGCTGGGCAGTCCGGTGGCGGCGACGGTGTTGCGAAGAGTGAAGCGGCCTGTGGTGTTGGTGAGGATGGAGTAGCCGATGTTGGCGACTTCATTGGTGGAGTGGTACTGGTCGAGCGGGAGAGCGTTGGAGGTGTTGAAGCGGCTGAAGGCACCGAGATAGTCGAGGCGTTTGAATGCGCCGGACAGGGTTGCTTCGTTGCGATAGGTGTGGAAGTTGCCTGCGTCGCCTGTGTAGTTGAGAGTGGGGCGTATGGAGGCGCTGCGTAAGGTGCCAAAGGCCACGATGCCTGCTTCTGCTCCGGCTCCGTAGAGGGCGCTGTTGGGCCCGCGATAGAGCTCAGGGCCTGTGAGGTACAGGGTGGAGACAGGGCTGAAGTCGAATCGGCCACCGATGTCTTCGGACGGCATACCGTCGGTGAGGACCTTGTTAGCGTCAGGGCCGCCACCTCGGATGTAGAGCGCGATGGGGCCACCAGTCTGACCGGTTTGGACTACGTTGGTGCCGGGAGATTGGCGAAGATCATTGCCTATGCCGATTTGAGTGGTGAGAGCAGACTGCGGGATGAGCGTGACACCGGCGGGAACCTGCTGCGTGGGAGTCGGGATTCTGCTGAACGTTTTGGCAAGTTGCGGGTCGATGGTGAGGTACTGCATTACGATGTTGCGGGTGATGACTGCGGTGCGGGCTCCGTAGAAATGCTCCCCTATGTTGGGCGTGTAAGGTGCCGCTGCGGTTATGAGAACGAATTGGCCGACAGCGGTGCTGCGGATTTCATAGGTCCCGTCAATTTGTGAGACGCCGAAGGCTATGGCTCGCTTGCCCTGGATGAGCTGAACCCGGGCGTTGCCGAGAGGCACTCCGAAGGGTGTGGTGACTTTTCCCTTGATGATAATGGCTTGAGCCGGAAGGGTTAACAGGACCGCCGCGACGAGAAGGAAGAGGATCGTCGCTTTGCGGTGGTGCGAGTTCGGCATGAGTTCGATTGTAAGGGCGCGAGTATCTGTTGTTCGATGTTTGACCTGTCAGGGGATGAGGAGGAGTTTGCCGGTGGTTTTTCGGGACTCGAGGTCGCGGTGCGCGTGAGCGGCATCGGTGAGCGGGTAGATGTGTTCGATGCGGAGTTTGAGAGTACCGTTGACGATTCCGTCGAAGACGTCTTTAGCGCGGGCCTCGAGGTCGGCTGGAGTTGCGATGTAGTCCTTCATCGTGGGACGAGTGACATAAAGTGAGCCCATGGTAGAGAGACGGATGAGGTCGAAGGGTGGAACGGCTCCGCTCGATCCTCCGAAGAGAACCATGAGGCCGCGGGGTCGGAGGCACTGGAGAGATTGTTCGAAGGTGGTTTTGCCGACAGAGTCGTAGACGACCGGGAGGCCGCGGCCATTGGTGATTTCCTTAACGCGGACAGCGAAGTCTTCTTTCGTGTAGAGGATGATCTCGTCGGCTCCGGCTGCGCGGGCGAGGGCGGCTTTTTCGTCGGTGGAGACAGTGGTGATGACGCGAGCGCCGAGATTCTTGGCCATCTGGATAAAGAGGAGGCCGGTGCCGCCGGCTCCGGCGTGAATGAGGACCTCGTCACCGCTCTTGATTTGATAGGTGGAGTGAGTGAGGTAGTGTGCCGTGAGGCCTTGTGTGAGTGCCGCGGCGGCCTGCTGGAAGGTGACGCCCTGAGGAACGGGAACGAGCCGGTTGGCAGGAGCAACGGCGAGTTGGGCGTAGGTTCCGGGGATTCCGCACCATGCGACTCGGTCACCGGGCTTGAAGGAAGTGACATCGGGAGCTACTGCGACGATGATGCCGGAGGCTTCCTGACCAAGGGTGTAAGGGAGATGTGCGGGGTAGCGGCCTTCACGGAAGTAGGTGTCGATGAAGTTGACGCCGGACGCTTCGATGCGGATGAGAGCTTCACCTGGGCCTGGCGCTGGTGTGGGAAGATCGCGGAGGGTGAGTACGTCTGCGGAGCCTGTGGTAAGGATTTGGATAGCTTGCATGGTGGATGCCAGAGTACAACACTGCCGCTACCGGTGTGGAGTCGAAGTGAGTCCCGAGAGAATTTCATAAATTGAATCCTGCCACATTTTTTTGTAAAAACCTTCCCCGAAAGGGTGACTGGAAGCGTTTGTGATTCGTCCTTCATCTAAAATTGAGATATCAGAGAGGGTAGGAAAACTGTATGCCAAGCCGTCAGGATTTGCCGATCGCGATTTATTACGAGCAGCCGAACTGGTTCAAGCCGCTGTTTGCTGAGTTGGATAAGCGTGGGACGAACTATGTGAAGTTGAATGCGGTGGAGCATAGCTATGGGCCGGGCGACAAGCCAGAGGAGAAGTATGCGCTGGTACTAAACAAGATGAGCCCTTCGGCGTGGAATCGCGGGCATGGGGACCAGATTTTCTACACGATGGGTTTTCTAGAGCATATCGAGCACCGCGGGGTTCGCGTGGTGAATGGCGTAAAGGCTTTCCGGAGCGAGTTGTCGAAGGCGACGCAGTTGTCGATGCTGGAAGGATTGGGACTTGGGTACCCGAAGGCACGGGTGATTCATCGTGCTTCACAGGCGATTGGGGCGAGTGAAGGGCTTCGCTTCCCTGTTGTGGTGAAACCGAATATCGGTGGGAGTGGCGCGGGAGTCGTGAAGTTTTCCACGAAGGAGCACCTTGCCGAGGTTTCGGCTGCTGAGAATGGTCTGATGCTCGGGTTGGATTCAACGGGGTTAGTACAGGAGTTTGTGCCGGCGCGCGGGTCGCATATCGTTCGCGTCGAGGTACTGGATGGGAAGTATTTGTATGCGATTAAGATACATATTACCGGGGAGACGTTTGATCTTTGCCCGGCCGATATCTGCAAGATGCCCACGGGACAGGAGTTGGTGAGGGCGGCTTGCCCGGTGGATGCTCCGAAGACAGGGCTGACGGTGGAGGCGTTCGACACACCGCCTGAGGTGATTGAAGAGGTGGAGAGGTTGATGGCCGCTGCGGGGATCGAGTTGGGAGGCGTGGAGTTTATGGTGGATGACCGCGATGGACAGCGCGTGTACTACGACATCAATGCGCTCTCGAACTTTGTCGCGGATGGGCCGAAGGTTGTTGGTTTTGACCCGTTTGCGCGGCTCGCCGATTGGCTGGAAGCTGAGGCGAAGATGGTGAACGACAAGCGGGCCGGTGTGCGAGAGTTGGCAGGGGTGGGACTGTGAGTCAAACAGCAAAGGCTGGGATGCGATACGGATTCTGGTTGCCGGTGTTTGGTGGGTGGCTGCGTAATGTGGACGATGAGCAGATGGATGCGACGTGGGAATATGTTCGCAACTTGACGCAGCGGGCGGAAAAGATCGGGTATGACCTGACACTGATCGCGGAACTGAATCTGAACGATATCAAGGGGATTGAAGCTCCGTCGCTGGATGCCTGGTCGACGACCGCGGCGTTGGCAGCGGTGACAGAGCGGATCGAGTTGATGGTCGCAGTGCGGCCTACATTTCATAATCCAGCGCTGCTCGCAAAGCAGGCGGCTTCGATTGATGTGATGTCGCGTGGGCGGCTTACGCTGAATGTGGTTTCGAGCTGGTGGAAGGACGAAGCGACCAAGTATGGCGTGCATTTTGATGAGCATGATGACCGCTATGCGCGAACTTCAGAGTGGCTAGATGTTGTAGATGGATGCTGGAAGCAGCAGGGATTTTCGTATAAAGGCACGTATTACGATGTGCGGGAGAATGTGCTTTCCCCGAAGCCGGTGAGCAAACCGCGGCCTACGCTTTATGCGGGTGGTGAATCGGAGACAGCGAAGAATTTGATTGCTGCGAAGTGCGATGCTTACCTGATGCATGGCGATGAACCTTCGGCCGTAGGAGCGAAGATCGCGGACATGAAGGAGCGGCGGGAGAAACTGGGGTTGGGGCCGATGACGTTTGGCGTGGCAGGATATGCGATTGTGCGCGACTCTGAGGCTGAGGCGCTGCGCGAGGTTGATCGGATTACCGATGTGAAGCAGTCGGCTCGCGGATATGCGAACTATGAACAGTGGGTAACGGGTTCACAGCTGCAGACGAAGGTTTCGCTGAAGGATTATTCGGTTTCGAATCGTGGGTTGCGAAGTGGGTTCGTGGGGACTCCGGAACAAGTTGCAGAGCGGATGGAGGAGTTCACTGCAGTTGGTGTGGATCTGGTGCTGCTTCAGTCGAGTCCGCAGGCCGAGGAGATGGAGCGGTTTGGGGCACAGGTGATTCGGAGTGCAGCGGCAGTTTAGCTGGTGGCTGCGGTGCTGATTCCCTTCCCTTTTGCCTGATGTACCCGCAGGGTTAATTTTCCTGGCGAAGCTGCCGATTCTCACATGGCCGTTGAGAGTTATGCTTTTTCATGCTCTTTCGCTCACTTTTTCTGACGCTTGTCTTTGTCTGCGGGGTTTTTGCGCAGGATAACCCTGAGTGGACCACGAACCATACTCCTTTTCGTGCAGTCGGGAATGTTTATTACGTTGGTAGCAAGGATCTTGCTTCGTATCTGATTACTACTCCCCAGGGACATATTCTGATCAACAGCAGTTTGACGAGCAGTGTTCCATTGATAGAAAAAAATGTGGAGGCGCTTGGATTTCACTTTAAAGACGTGAAGATTCTGCTGATCAGCCATGCGCATTGGGACCATGCCGCAGGGAGTGCAGAGATTAAGCGGCTGACAGGCGCGAAGTATATGGTGATGGACTCAGATGTACCCGTAGTGGAGTCCGGGGGAAAGACGGATTTTCAGTACGGTTCTGAGCCTGAGAGTCATTTTCCGCCGACGAAGGTGGATCGTGTGCTACACGATGGCGATGAGGTGAAGTTGAACGGAGTTGTGCTGGTTGCGCACAAGACACCCGGACATACGAAGGGCTGCACAACGTGGACGATGAAGGTGCGGGAGGATAACAAAACTTATAACGTTGTGATAGTGGGCAGTCCCAATGTAAATACGGGATACAAGCTGGTGGACAATGCTGCTTATCCGACGATTGCAGCGGATTATGAGTCGACGTTTCAGACACTCAAGTCGCTGCCTTGTGATGTGTTTCTCGGAGCGCATGGGGGGTACTTCGGAATGGAGGCGAAGTTCGCTCGTATAAAGCAGGGAGCTGCAAACCCATTTGTCGATCCGGTGGGATATAAGAGCTACGTTGCAGAACGCGAGCAGGCGTTTCGGAAGGAACTGGCAAAACAGTCCGGGCAGTGAAGCCTTCCCAATGACGCAAACGGGTGATACTCTTTGCCCGGTAATCTCTGGTCTTCTTGCGAGATGCACTGCGAGTCCCCGTGCATCTCTTGCACTTTTCTGCCGAGGGATGCGCGGCTGGTGAGGAAGAGATTGACGGAAACAAAACCAAGACCGGGTCTGCGAGCGACAGGTTGTGCGGCAGGAGCTATATTTCTGTCACTGATGATGGTGGGGTGCCGCGGCCGAAGCGATTCCTTTCTCGGTCGTTTCCGGCACGACGATGCTGGGGCACCGAAGCAGGGAGAAGTTGCGGAGAGAGGCCGAGCTGAGATTGTGGAAGAGTGTGGAAAGCAATCTTATGAAACGGCAAGGAAGGGACTGATTGTCAGTGAGGTTGGTCTGCATGAGGATGTCTTCATGCTGCGAGATCTCATTACCTACGGAGGAATCGGATACAGCCTGGATGAAGCTCTGCGGCTCGAGGCGCTATTGCAGGATCAGATCAAGGACGCGAAACTTTCCGCAGAGCAGTCGTTCTGTATCCGGAAGTTTGCCGAGCATCTGGAGTCTCTAAGCGACCCGCTGATAGAGAGAGATCAGCAGTTGAAGCAGCTGGATGCTTCTGCCTTCGAGGACTCAACGAAAGAGGCAGAGCGGCAGACGGCGGCGAGGCTCCGGGCGGAGGAGAAGACTTCGGATGCGCGTGGACCGCGGAATTAATTGATTACTGGAGGAGACTCTCTTCCGAGCGCAGCCGAATGATGCGATCGACCGCGTAAGGGGCGCGGTGAGAGGCGGTGTAGAAGTGACGTACCTGAAGCTCGCCGAGGAGACCGATTCCCATCATCTGAATTCCCGCCAGGATGAGAACGCCGGCGATGACGAAGAGCGGACCGTGAAGCAACATGACGTGCTGAGCGGTAAGGATCTTGAGAATCAGAAGCCAGACTGCCATGCCAACGCCGGTCAAAACCCCGAGCGCACCCAAGGTTCCGAAAAAGTGGAGTGGGCGAGTCATATAGCGAAGCAGAAAACGTATCGTAAGCAGATCAAAGAACACACGGAAAGTGCGGGAGAGACCATAGTGCGACTTTCCTGCTGAACGCGCTGGATTGGAGATAGGGACTTCGCAGATGCTGGCGCCATACCAGGAGGCGAGCGCGGGAATGAAGCGGTGCATCTCGCCATAGAGCGGGATATTCTGAATCACTTCCCTGCGATAGGCTTTGAACGTGGTACCGAAGTCGTGGATGTTGACGCCACTTAGGATGGCCATCAACGAGTTTGCCGCGCGAGATGGGATGCGGCGGAGAAGAAAGTTATCGGCACGCTGGGCACGCCAACCGCTGACGACGTCGTAGCCTTCTTCGAGCTTTGCGAGGAAGGCAGGTATCTCATCAGGGTTATGCTGGAGGTCGCCATCCATGGCGAGAATGTAGTCGCCCTGGGCGTGATCGAAGCCGGCAGCGAGGGCTGAGGTCTGACCAAAGTTGCGACGAAGCTTGATGACCAGGACGCGGCTATCTACCGCAGCAATCTCTTCCAGGAGGCGATAGGTGCGGTCGCGGGAGCCATCGTCGACGAAGACCAGCTCGAAGGATTCGCCGACCTGTTCCATGACGGCCTTGAGGCGATCGTAGAGAGTGGTGACGTTGTCCTCTTCGTTGTGAAACGGAACGACGATGGAATATTTCGGCACTGTCTGATGATACTCCTGGGACCCTGATTCTCGAACCCCGCAAGATGCTGTTTTCCTGAAGAGATGGAGCGGTTCCTGAGTCACGTTAGTAACAACGCAATTCTGGTTCCCTTGTCGAGGTCACTTCGAATTTATGGTAGTCGGCGCGAACTACCTGATAGAGATGCGGTTGGGACACAACTGGTTGCGCTGGGAAGTGCGAGTTTTGAATCCCTGTGGGGGGCAGTTGGTTGGCGCCCTAGAAGTACAAGGTGAGTACGTAATCCATCACCGCGGGTTTCCCGAGATATGATCCTGGCACGAACTGAGCCTGCTGTGCAGCTTCTGTGGCGGCGGTGACGAGTACCGCATCTCCGAGTTCGGCTCTGATGTCACCGGCTTTTCCGTTCTCAAGCACGTCGACGATAAGGCGGACGTGCCCGTGAGTTCCGTGGCAGGGCTTACCCGTTTTGCAATCGGGAGTGGGAAGACTTATCAATCTGGGTGGTGTAACCGGCGGTTTTTGAGCGCGCAGGGGAGCCAAAGGCGCTACGAGACATAGCACGAGCACACCACTGACTGAACGCATGGCCAATATTCTCATGGTTTTTCCAACAATGAGGCATTCATTTTTTGGGAATGATCCGACCTTGCAACCCGGAAGGCTGGCCTTCGAATGGTTCAACAGTTGCAGCGGCACCGGCAGATGAGACTCAAAACGATCTCATTTTTGATCTTCCCGACATTGGTCAGAACCAAACAAGAACCACGTAGGATGGTATTTTGCTCTCAATAGAGCCTGTTTTCAGAAATCAGCGGGCAATTTACGGTATCGATATGCACCACATTAGAGAGGCCGATGCAAAATTGCGCGGTCTCGGTTCAATACGGAGAAGCCGAAAAATAATAAAGTTCGTATCCAATAATTGTGCTGTCAGCGTGAATCACCGGCAATCTTGACGCTGGGGTCTTCTTCCTATTCTCGCGCATCTGCCCACCTTCGGTGCCAGTCGATCGCGTTTGATTGTTAGAAGAATCTGTTCTTGAATTCGTCATGACGTTGCTTCGCCGTATTCATGAGTTTTGAGAATTCGGCTTCGCTTCGAAGGGAATCTAGGAGCGGGTCAGTGGCGAAATAAGGATATGGGAAAAAACCATTCTGAATGCTGCGATGCAAAACGCGGATTGCGGAAGCCTTGTCTCCGATCGACGCATACGCCTGAGCGATCTTGTAGATGGCTTCGGGATCGGCCACACCGCGTTCGTTGACCTTAGTTTCCAACGCATGCAAGATTGCACCGGCCTTGGCATACTCCTGCTGAATTCCAAGGCTGAAGGCTCGTCCAATCTCCGCCTGTAAAAGAGTGTGATCAAGTTCAAACGCATGGCCGAAGTCCGTCTCTGCCTGGTCCAAGTCTTTCTTGTAATACTCACCAAAGCCCCGATAGAAGGCAATGAGGGCCGCGTCATCCGTCTTTGGGAGGCTTTCGAGAAACTTGTCATATCGTCCGAGATAGAGATACGCATTCAACGTCGACGTGATCATTTTGACGCCGGGATCTAATTGACGGGCCCTTTCACATTCGGAGGCAGACTCAGCCAACATTCCGGCAAATCTGTAGGCATAGCCGAGCTCCCAGTGGATCTCCGCCTGATTGGGATTTGTTTTGAGGGCCTCTCGCAACAATGGCACGGCCGTTTCTACCCTTCCTGTGTCTGTCAACAAATTTGCCATGTAGATGCGAGTGATAATTTCATCAGGCTCCAAAGAAAGGGCCTTCCCAAATGCTTCTTCGGCCTTTCGATAGTACTCCGCCCCACCAAACTGAAACGAAGCATTGGCAGAGTACGCTTTGCCCAAATTAGCCCAAGAGAGGGCAAAATGCGGGGCGAGTTGCGTCGACCTCTCAAGCATCTTGACAGATAAGGGGGCGTCTCCTTTGGAGTAGAGGTCGACCCCACGTAGGTAATATTCGTAGGCAAGCGGACTCACGGTTTCGTCAGTCTTCAGCCGTCCCTGCTCGGAGGCGGATAGCGTCAATTCCAGCTCTCGAATAATCTGTTGCGCAACCTGATCCTGGACCGTGAGCAGTTTGTCGTATTTGAGATCGAAGCCACCCTTCCAAAGGAGGTTCTCAGTCCGAGCATCGATCAGCTGGCAAGCGATTCGTAAGTTGTCACCCTCGCGCAGAAAGGTACCAACGAGCAGCGTGTCGACGTTTAGATCTGCGGCAATCTTTGGAATATCGATGGGTCGCTTCTCGTATTTCTGAACGGAATAGGAAGGTCGAACATTCAACTCACTGACGTAACCAAGTTTCGTGATGATCGCGTCGGCTAGAGAGAATCCAAGGAAGTCGGCGTTTGGATCAGCCTTAAGGTTTTGGAAGGGAAGGACTGCCAGACGACGGGACAACTGTGAACTCTTCCGCAGGGAATACTTGTTTCGATAAACCCTGTAACCCCAAGCGCTTAAGACGATGACTAGCAGGCCGACTACGATCATAGTCAGACGAAGCCAGCGACTCGTCCCAGAAGCCTTTCCAAATGCGACCTCGGTGCTTACCCGGCGATCTTTACCCCGAACCAAAATCTCTCGAGAGGCTATTTGTGCAGGGATTACCGACTGCCCGCTCGCGACATGGTCATCAGCCCGTGAATGCGAGACCGGCACCGTAAAGCGGTAGCCTTTTTTAGGTACTGTCTCTATGTGTTGCTGACCATCTGACGTTTCGCCGAGTTGTTTTCGCAGGGCAGAGATGTTGACTGTTAGGTTGGCCTCTTCAACAAAGCTGTCTGGCCAGACTCTTCGCATCAACTCTTCTTTGGTAGTCAGGCGGTTACCGTTCTCGACCAGGACCAACAGGATCTCGAAGGCCTTTGGAGTTAGCGAAATCGGAATCCCTTCACTCTCGAGCAAGTGATTTTCGGGGTCCAATCGGAATCTAGAAAATTCATACAAATGATTGATCTCAAGAGGCTTTGGAGTCTTTGGATATTCTTTGGAAATTCCTTGGATTTTTTTTCGATCGGCCTTAGGGACTTCTGAGGTCCCTCCTCATTAGAGTGACCCCATTGCTGATCGCGATGCATGGCCCCTGCGGCAACAACAGGTCTGAAGTGGAATATCCGAGCGCGTCCGTACGTGAGTCGCTCTCAGGCTACCCGAGTTTCAACAATCTCCCCCTCAGAAGGGCGAACAGGTCCGGAGCCTCGCGGATCCAGTCCAATTATGTCGATGAATGGAGAATGCAGTGAGAAATGTTAAGTATACGCAGTATCGGAATCGCCTGAATATGGTGGCGTTTGTCTTCGTTTTGACTTCGGTTGTTGGGGGCGGGATCCTGCCACTCGCCGCCTCGGCCCAGGACAAGAAAGATGAAATCAGCTTTGATTTGGTGCCAAATCCGAGTTTTGTCAATTGTCTTCGTAAAGACTCTTATGAAGAGCCCAGGGCTCGGGCGACGGTCATTCGCGGCAAACTCAATGACACTCTGATTCTGGATCTTGATGGGTTCAAGCCCGGCCTTGCCTTCGACCTCTTTACGGTACAACGCAGCCCGTTCCTGTCGGACAAAACGCCCGACGCCAATTTCAAAAATGTCTTCAAGGGAAGCTTTGGTCTTGCGTGGTATCAGTCAGACATCGAGATCGGAAAGCGTAGCGATGACGGCCACGTTCGCATCAAGACTATCCTGCTCGATCAGATATTCGGCTTTGATGCCGACGTAGCCCTGACACCTACCAATACCTTTCACCTCGGGTTCTGGTTTAACAATCCACAGGACGCGGCCAGCTGTGGGTTTCCGGCGGATGACCCGACTAAGTTGACTCCGTTCAATGGAGATCACAAGGCCGGACCTTTCGCAATGATCAGTGCACCGGATCCGACAACACAGTTGGGACCGCTCTGCACCGATCCCGATCCTGAACATCCCGGCAATTGCAAACCTTAAACCTCAGTAAGTGATGATTTCTCGCAGGTCAACACCCAAAACGGAGACAAACATGAAACGAAGCATGTACTTCACACTTGCAGTGGTTGGATTACTCTGCGGGGCTGGTCTTTCCTTTGCGCAGGTTGCTTCTAACGAATCTCACGAAAGCCACGTTTTCACCCCGGATACCATTCCATGGGGTCCGGCGCCTCCATTTGTAGCCCCCGGCGCACAACTCGCTGTGCTCGAAGGCAACCCGGCTGCCACCACTGGTAACTACACTGTGCGTGTGAAGATGCCGGACGGATACCGGATCTCGCCCCACTGGCATCCCCTACGAGAAAACGTCACGGTCATCTCCGGCACGTTCAAAGTTGGAATGGGAGATGTTTTTGAGACTAACAAGATGAGAACCCTCCCCACCGGTAGTTTTGCTTTCCTCGATCCAAACATGCACCACTATGCAATGGCCTTCGGCGAGGTCATCGTACAGATCCACGGAATGGCACCCTTGCAGTTTAACTACGTAAATCCTGGTGACGACCCGAGCAGGAATAAGTAAGGGAAAACAGCAAAAGCACAAGCCAATCAGCCCATGAAGGGTGGCATGGCTGCAGCGATCTAACCGTCGCATACAGGCAGTTCCTCCCCAAGCCCCTCGCTCGCCGAGAACGGGTTGCATTACCTTCAACCCCACTCCTCGCCTGGAGGATATCTATCCACCACATAACCACAAGGAGCAAGAAACAATGAACATTTTGACTGATTCGCAGCACCCGCTTATCAATAAGCGGCCTCTTATTCTGCGCACCGCAACAACAGCCCAAACTCTGCCCGCCAGTCGACGGCCGGAAGGCCATCAATCCACGCATCCCTTGCTCCGTGTCGGCGTTGCTGTGCTGTCCTTGTTTTCGGCCATGCCCCTCATGGCAAGTCCGGTTCAGTTATTCAGCACTGGTAATCCGGATGGAAAGGTCGCCACGCTTTCCGGGACGAATGCAGCGGGGGTCGAGACAGAGACTGCGGACGACTTCATTCTAGGCCAGGCGGCATGGGTTACCAATGCCACCTTCGTCGGTCTGTTGCCTACTGGCACGTCGCTTTCAAACATCACCGGCGTCGATATCGAGTTGTATCATGTCTTTCCCTTGGACTCTGGACCAGCCGATGGGCGCGTGCTGACGCGGACCAATTCCCCGAGTGACAACGCATTCCAATCATTCGACTCAAATTCACTCAGCTTCTCGGCAAAGGTCCTGAATCCGACGTTCACGGCCTCCAATTCCGTGGTAAACGGTATCAACGCAAAACCCGATCAATTCACCGGCGGCGAAGGTGCTGTGACCGGGGAAGAAGTAGAGTTCGATATCACATTCATGACACCTTTCTTTGTGGACGCCACCGATCACGATTTCTTCCGTCCCGAGGTCAGTCTGTCGGATGGAGACTTCCTCTGGCTTTCGGCACCAAAACCAACCGGGGTCTCGGGGACGGCCTTACAATTCCCTGGAGGGCCGACCACAGATTTGCAAACCTGGATTCGTAATGAAGGGTTGTCGCCGGACTGGAGCCGTGTTGGCACGGACATCACAGCTCAGGGCCCATTTAATGCCAGCTTTTCACTATCGGGCTCTCCTGTTCCGGAACCTTCAACTCTGGTGCTTCTGGGATCGGGCCTGGTGGGCATGGCCGGTGCGGTTCGCAGGAGGCTGACTCGCTCTTAGGGCAATAACAATTGAGGTCCTGTGGCGGAGGCTGGTGTTCGGCAGACCTCCGCCGCAGGAAACCACAAACGGTACCAAGGTTCCCTTGATCTGAAAATTCCACGAGTGACAAGCGTTCTGTTATCGCCTAATGACCTTGTGGAGGAGCTTTTCTGAATACCTATAATTTTCTCGAGCCGAGGCGCTCGACGACCCTTCCAGTGCTCTGCCAGCCGGCCTCACTACCAGACACTCCTCCTGGAGTCGTGGACCTCCATGTTGACTACCGGACGCTAACTCGGATGCGATTCAGATGTCAATTCTTCAGAACTCTCGATTCGTGCTAAAGCCGGTTGTCAACCGTCGAGATTCAATTCGCCTGAATCGCAAGGCAGCCAGCTAAACTGCTGTCATGCGCGTAGGAGACAGATTGGAACGGCGTGCAGTTGAGGCACTAGCCGACCGCCGAGCAGACCTCGAGCGATTGAGCGCTTTTGCCTTAGGCGATGAACCGCTGGTGATGCATATTCAGGGCATCCCAGGCATAGGAAAAACGAATCTGCTGAATACGCTGGCGGCAAGCATCGGCGGAAAGGGCGTTTTCGTTGTTCGGGTCGACGCCCGTTGGTGCGAGCCTTCCCCGGTAGCCTTATGTCGAGCGATCTCGAGGGAGATCGGTGTCTTAGAGTCCGAAGATCTCGCGGTCGTGGCGAGCAGAGTTTCGGAGGCGGGAAAGCGGACTCTGCTGGTGTTCGATAGCTACGAATCTTTCCGTCTGCTTGACTCATGGCTGAGACAGGCTTTTCTGCCCTCGCTAGGCGATAGTGTGCGCACAGTCCTGTCGAGTCGCGAGGCGCCCCGGCCGGCGTGGCGTATTGACCCGGCGTGGAGAGGGTTTTTTGATTCGATGGTCCTGGAGACATTTTCTCCGGAAGTGGCTCTCGAGTATTTGATCTCGGAGGGTATGCCGGAGGGCAGTGCACGGGAGTTGAATCGCGTTGCGCGTGGACATCCCCTGGCACTTTCGCTGGGATTGGCGCTCTACTCTGCGGGAGGGCAGGTGCGTGGGAGTGCGACTACTCGTCACGAGGTGCTGGAGCAAATGGCGGCGCTCTTTCTGGAGGGCGCCGATTCGGAAACGAAGCAGGTTGTACAAGCCGCCTGCCTAGTCCGAACAGCTACAGCTCCGTTGTTAGCGGCCATGCTGCCGCATATCCCGGCCGATGAGGCATTGGATCGGCTGCGTGCGCTGCCGTTTGTCAGCGTAGGGCCTCACGGACTGCTGGTGCATGACGCCGTTCGCGCACCGGTGGCGGCTGCTCTCAAATCTCACGATCCGGGGCGATACCAGGCGTACCGGCGCGCAGCTTCGCAGGTGGTGCGTGACCAATACAAACAGGCGCCGCGATCGGACCATTGGCGTTGCACGGCGGATGTACTTTACCTCCTTGAAAACCAGAACCTGCGCGAGGGCTTTTTCCCTACGATCGAGAGCGCGGTTTCCGTTGAACCAGCGCGCGACGAGGACTGGACGGCAATTTCAGCGATTATTCGCAAGTTCGATGGAGCGGAGTCGCGTCGAGCGTTGGAGCAATGGTGGCAGTACCATCGGGAGTCTTTTTTTGTCGTGCGGGATGAGGATGGCGGAGTGCAAGGTTTCTACCAGGCAATTGTGGCATCGAAGATTCATAAAAATGTGCTTGGGAGAGACCCGCTTGCGGCAAGCTGGGCCAGGGATCTGCCGCGGGCAGAAGACAGGGCGTCCGCTCTCTGGGTGCGGCGCACGCTTGATCGCGATACAGGAGAAGAGCCGTCATCTGGCCAGGCTGCTTGCTGGCTCGATATCAAACGCACCTATCTGGAACTGCGTCCGCGGCTGCGTTGGATCTATACCTGCTACTGTGATGCAGAGCTATATCGGCAGTCATTCGAGCAATTGGGACTGCGGTTGGCGGACGAAGGCCGGCCGGTCCTCGACGGGCTTGTGCAGCACACGTTTCGTCTGGACATGGGAGTGGATTCAGTTGATGGCTGGCTTGCCAATCTGCTTGCACAGGAAGTGGGCATGGCAACCGGCGAAGCGACGATTACTTCGACCTTGCTGGATGAGCACGCACACGAGTTAGTGGTAAATGGAATCCAAATTGGCCTGACGTCGCTTGAGTTCGGAGTTCTTGCATATCTTGTGGCCAGGCCGAACAGGGCGGTGTCTCGCTACGAGCTGTTGGAGGCGGTGTGGGGATATGGAAAGCAAGCGTCGACCAGCAATGTGGTTGAGACAGTCGTGCGCTCCGTGCGCCAGAAGCTGGGAGTGCACCGGGACGCGCTGGAAACGGTGCGGGGAGTGGGTTACAAATTTCGGCCAAAGCCTGACTTTACGCTCCCCGCACGGAGTTGAACGGTGGTTAGGGGCGTGCCTCAAGGATAAGGTTGAACGGGGTTTCCATTGCTACCCGTGCGCTCTGGAACCCGGCGTCCTTGACGATCGCAAGTAATCGGGTGGCTCCGGCCTGCGCTCCCAGCGAGTAGCGTCCTCCCTGCGACAGTGCGTTCTGTGTACAGAGAGCAGCGGAAGCCGAGTAGTACATCCTTGCAACAGGGCCGATATTTTCCTCGGGCCGGTCCTTTGCAAACGGTTCGACCAGCATCAGTGCGCCGTGGGGGGCCATTGCCTGCCGCGATGCCCAAACAGCTCCTAACGGATCACCCATGTCGTGGAGTGAATCCATGAAGCAGACAAGGTCGAATTTCTCATTACTGCTTGCAAGAACTCGTGGAGTGGCTACCTCGAACCGAATCCGGTCGGCAACTCCGGCCTCTCTGGCTCGTTCCCGCGCGACGTGAATTTGCGCTTCATGGTAGTCAATCCCCACGAAGGTCGACTTCGGAAACGCCTGCGCCATAAGGATGGCCGAAGCGCCATGCCCGCAGCCGACGTCAGCCACACACCCGCCTACGGCTAACCGCTCCTTGATACCTCTGAGAGATGGGATCCACGTTTCCGTTAGGTGCGCGCGGTATCCGTTGCGGAAAAAGGCCTCCGTTCCGGTGAACAATCGGCAATTGTGTTCGTGCCAGCCCATTCCCTTTCCTGAGCGGAAAGCAGCGAGGATCTGGTCCTCGTCGTGCCACAACGAAGCTGCTACGTCGAATGCCGGCGGAAGAAATACTGGACTCTCCGGATTCGCCAGTACAAAGGCGTGTTCCGGTGGCAGTGAGTATTCGTTGGTACTGCTGTCGAACAATACATATCCTCCGGCTACCTGCCCGTTGAGCCACTCCCGCACAGAGCGCTCATTCGTGGCGGTGCGGCGAGCCAGTTCATCCGAAATGATTGGACCACTCTCTGCCATGGATAGGTAAAGGCCGAGCTTGTGCCCGAGGTTGGTCATCACACCAGCCATGGCGGCTGCCAGGTCCGTTACCACCTTTCCGGCGAACTGCTCGATTCTCCGCTGCACGTCTTCCGTCGTCGATGTTGTATTGGGGCTCTGCATTATCGGCCTCCTGCCATCACGGCATCTGGTTCTGAATATTGCGCGCAAGTATCCGGCAGAGGACCCCGCGTGAGAGCCGAAAGGGAACTCTCGACATCCCATAGTTGGGATTCGATGGATACGACAACAGGATCGCTGCACACCGCCTGGATGACCGGATGGTTGAGGTAAGCCACGGCAGTCTCACGGTTGGCAAATAGATACATACCTCCCATCTCGAACTTCTCCTCTTCGAAGACCCATATCTTCCAGATCAGACCGTCTGCCAAGGCAATCCTGGTAGCGGCCACACGGCTGTGGGCAAGAAATTCATGGGGCGGTACCCGCAACTTGAAGCGCAGGTGCAAGACGATGTAAGTGGGGCAATTCTTCTCTGACATTTCGTTTCTCCAGTGGTTTGCGTTGCATCTATGGCAAACACTGCTGAGTCTAGGGGCCCTGAAACGTTCCGAGATGAGGGCATCATGAGGACTTGATGAGAACTGGGGTACTGCACCCATGCAACCGCTGCTGCGTGCTGTTCGCTTGAAGTTATTCGATAAATCTGTAAGTGCATTCCCGCGCTGAGCGATGTCGCGGACCTTCTCTGGGTCGGTGAAGTGCAGCGTGCGAACACATTGCTGCGTGAACTGATTTGTGAAGTCAACAGTCCATCGCTGATCGAAGCTGAAGCGCATGCATGAAGACGCTCCATGCGAGCGCCTGCAGCGGCGGAAGAAACCTCAGCGACTCAGACGCGTCCAAGCCGCCGTAGAGGATTTCCAGCACGGCGATCTGGCAGGTAATCGAGTGGCGCGCTCTGTACCGCATAGTACATTCTTGATAGCGTCGAAGGAGTTGCGTACCCGTTGAAAAATGGACTTGTTCCCGTCAGCTGTAGACGTTACGAGCGCGAGATGGCCCGAATACTTTCGATCGGTTTGGCTGCCGTGGTGATGATGCTGGACATCCATAATTCGCCTGCGCAGGTCATCCCGGCTCCTGGCTCAGCCGTCACTCCAGGTTCTGTTGCCGCTCCGATCGTGCCGGGGAAATTTACAGATGTGACGACTGCCAGCGGTGTGCGCTTCGTCGGCGTGGCTTCGCATACGAGCCGTAAGTACCTGTTGGAAACAATGGGATCTGGGGTCGCCGTCTTCGACTATGACAACGACGGACTCCTTGATCTGTTCTTCGTCAATGGCGCGCAGCTGGGCGATCCCATGGCCGAGGACGCTATTCCCGAGAAACGTTCGCCAAAAGACTGGAATCGGCTGTACCACCAACGCAAGGACGGCTCGTTCGAGGACGTGACCGAGAAGTCAGGATTGAAAGGTGTTGGATATGGAATGGGAGTAGCTGTCGGCGACTACGACAATGACGGTTATGAAGATCTATTTGTGACGAGTTACGGCGGAAACCATCTGTACCATAACAACGGGAACGGAACGTTCACTGACGTTACGCACCGCTCTGGAACAGGCGGCGACACAACATCAGGAAATTTGTGGTCGACGAGTGCTGCGTGGGTTGACCTGGACAATGATGGACTGCTCGATCTGATTGTTCTCCGCTATGTTCGTTGGAATTTCAATGATGTCTGGTGCGGCGAACATCGTGAAGGATATCGCGCTTATTGCCATCCCGATACGTTTCCTGCGATCGCACCACTGGTGTACCACAACAACGGCGACGGGACGTTTACGGAAGTCGCAAAGAAGATCGGTCTGGGGACTCCCGGAAAAGGGTTGGGTATCGCCATAGCCGATTTCGATCGTGATGGAAAGATTGACCTCGCAATCGCGAACGATTCTATGCCCGAGTTCCTTTATCACAATCGTGGCAACGGCACTTTTGAGGAGCAGGGGCTTACGGCGGAGATCGCCGTTGACGGTGACGGCCGCACTTATGCAGGTATGGGCATCGATTTTCAAGACTTCAATAACGATGGACTGCCGGACCTGATCATCACGAATCTCGCAAACCAAAAGTATGCGCTCTACCGTAACAACGGCGACGGCTCATTCACCTATGCAAGTTATGTCTCCGGGGTTGCGCCTATGACTCTTCTCCATTCGGGATGGGGCGTTCATTTTCTCGATTATGACAACGATGGTTTCAAAGATCTGTTGATCACGCAGGGCCACGATCTTGATACAGTAGAGCTGAACTATCCGCAGCTCCACTATAAGGAGCCGTTACTGCTGGCGCGGAACATGGGCAACGGCACCTTTGTGGATATATCCGCGCAATCCGGTAATGTGTTCATGCAGCGATGGGTTGGGCGTGGGATGGCTGTAGGCGATCTTGACAATGATGGCCGGCTGGACGCGGTGATCACTACGAACGGCGGTGCGGCTTATGTTCTCCGCAACGAGACAGCGACGCAGAATCACTGGCTGACGCTTCTGTTGATAGGACACAAAAGCAACCGTGACGCGATCGGCGCCGAGATTAAAGTCGTCACATCCCATGGCGCGCAGTATTGGACCGTTTCAACAGCCGGCAGTTACCTCTCTTCGAATGACAAACGCGCGCACTTCGGCTTAGGGGCGGACGCGGTTGTTCAGTCAATCGAGATTCGATGGCCGACCGGTATCAAACAAACCCTCGCGAAGATCTCCGGTGACCGCATGATCAAGATCGACGAGCCTTCCAATTCCCAGGATGCCGGTCCCAAGGTTGGTCCGCATTGAGACAGGCGGACTCTTTTCCGCTGACATCCCAGTACTCGTTCTCGTAGAAAAACTTACCCACTCCCGCGCTCGCCGAGAACATCCGCTGCTTCGGTAGTCGTGTTTGCTTTTTTTTTGTAGAAGGCGAACCGTTCAGCATATTTTCACAAGCCGCCAGTTTCGAGAGGAGGGCTATGGCGTTTTTGCATCGTATGGATGCGGCGTGGTGGTAGTCGCTGTCTTCTCCCGCAACAAGCCTGCAAGAGTAGCGAGGCTTTCCTGCGCCTTCTCAGGTTCTCCGAGCTGTCTGTAGGCCCTCGCCAAAGCAGTATAAACAGCGGGATTCCGCGGCTCCAACCGCCGCCCCACCTCAAGATGCAGCACCGCATCGCCCGCACGCCCTTCCATCAAATAAAGCTTACCAAGCGCAATTTGCGACATCGAGAATCCGGAGTTGGCCACGACCGAAGCCTCCAGCGCATCGCGGGCTTCCCCGAACCCAGGTTGTCCAGGCAGAACGCCAGATTGCATCAGAACAGTCCCCTGCAAAGCAAGCATTTGGTAGTCTCGATGACCGGATTGGATTCCCTTCCGAATCAGCGACAATGCCTCCGGAAATTTGTCCTCATATAAGTTCTCTTGAATCAAAGCCAGATAAGCTATATCGCTGTCAGGAGCAAATTTACTGGCAAACTGAAACTCCGGGATGGCCTCTTCCAGGCGATCCAATCTTGCGAGGAAGACCGCACGCTCGTAATGAAGCCTCGCTGAATCGGGAAGCTGCTGCAAACCGAGCTCGACAACCCGAAGCCCGAAACCGTAAGCATAGTGGTCGGTGCACGCATCGGCAACGAATGCATACAGTTTTTCGTCCTTCGGTGTCTGCCTGGATGCTTCTTGCAGTGCATTGAAAGCAAGCTCAAGCTGTCCGGAGCCAATATAAGCCTGGCTGAGCAGATTGTTCACCGCCGCTGTATCGTGCCCACTGCCCCGAAGTTCGTTGAGGACACCGATGGCCTGCTTGAACTCACTTATGCCCAGATAGCATAGGGCAAGATTGAATCCCGCCGCGTAGTTCTCAGGGATTTCGCTTCGTGCTCTTAGCAGGAATGGAATTGCCTTCTCGAAAAACCCCTGCTTCGTGAGATCGATGCCTCTTTGTAGATCTGTCTCAGCAAGAGCGCCACTCTGTGTCGTCTCTGCCTCAAGTGTCGCCGTACTGTAGGGAACAGCACCCCGCATTTGAGGCTCGGAAAGTAGAGCAACCACAATCAAGACGGTATTGCATGCAAGTCGAGCACTACCCCGGTGCTTCGGCAAAAACTGCCCAGCAGATCGTGGACCGCCCACAAAATGCACACGTCGCACCTTGCATGCTTTACTCATTTGTGTCCGCGGGTCCCCGATCCCGTTCCAGCCTGGCAGTCCTGTGCGAGGATGCTACCTACCAAAACCCTCATTCCATTTATTGCACAGAAACGAGGAAAAAACGGACAGAAAACCACGCCGGACGCATTGGCAACACGTCCGGCGTGGCAATCGGATGATCAGGTTAGAACTGGATATTCCCCCGCAATTCAATAATGCGGCCGAATCCAAGCGATTGATTCGTTACGTAACCTTGGCCAAAGCTACTGTTTTGGATACTTGTATTGCTTTGATAAAAGGCCGGAGTATTGCCCCCGGTGTTGGCCACGAAGGTGGGATGGTTCCAAACATTTAGAAATTCACTTTGGAGTCGGAACGCGATTTCATTATGAATTGGAATCGACTTCGACAGCGAAAGATCTTGGAAGAATGCGTGCGGTCCGTGGAGGTAGATGACGTTTCCAATCGTACCGGGGGTTGTGTTCGGAGAGATGTAAGCGGCATTAGCTCCCTGACCGGCAGTGAGGTACTTCGGATCGATGAAGTTCGCATAACCGGCACCTTGAACACGATGAACGCCGATCGATTTCTGAAGTTGCGAAGGCGTGACGCCGGTTAATGTAACGCCACCGTCGCCATAGTCGTTGTAGGTGTTGTTTCCTCCCAAAATCTGGAACGGCGCCCCGGTTTGGAAAGTAAGGATCGTTCCGACAGTGAATCCGCCCAATACCTTATCGGCGACGCGACTATTGCTCAGGAAGGTCTTCCCTCGACCAACTGGAAGATCGTACGTTCCGTTAAGGTGAGTTACCTGGTTCAGGTCGAACAGGCTTGGTCCGTAGCTCTTTCTCAGATTGCGTAGCGAAAATACGTTGAATGCGCCGGTCCAGTTATTGGCACTTGCCATCGACAACGAATGGCTCCATGTATAGTTCGCGTCAAACTGTAGACCCTTCCACGAACTCTGTCGCAGATCGATTTGCAACGCGTTGTAATTCGAATAGCCAGAAGCCACCATATAACCGGTCGGAGCCCCTGCCGCGTATGGGTTCGCCTGGAAGAAGTTGATCGGATACCCCGCCCCGGCTCCGGTGTAGCCGATATTGTTAGGGCAAGGAGCAAATTTCGCTCCGACAAGGTTGCAGAAGTATGGAACGGTGCCGTTGATTCCAGCCAGAATATTGGCCAACGCGCCTGCCTGACCGGTCTGCAGATAGCGAACAAACTGCCCGTTGGTAAAGTCGCTAGCTCCTGCTCCGCCGAATGCGGCATTCATGATCTTCAACGAACCGGGAGTCCCCTCAAAGGACGGATTTGGGTCGTTTGGATTTGCTTTGATATAGCTGTTCAGGTTTGCCTGTGCTGTCTGGAACTCAGTAAGGAAGCCATTCTCAAAGATATTCACTTCGTTGGGATCAATATTGATCCACTGATGAATGGAGCGATTTCCGTTGTAACGGATCTCCAACACTCTCGAACGACCTATCGATCGTTGAATGCCCAAGTTCCACGATTCACTATAAGGTTGCTGGATCTTAGGATTCAAGCCATTGACCCCCGGCCCCCCAACGAACGTGTAGTCCGACTGTGGCGCTGTCACCTGATACGACGCAGGCTCATACCCGAGTGGTGGAACGGTCTGTCCAAGACTCAGACTGCCAGGCGCAAATGTTCCTGCCCCTCCCGTATTGTTTGGATTCAGGAAGAAGTTCTGGAAATAGAAAGAGCCATAGTCCGCAGCATTGTTCCAAAAATACTGACCCGGCTCCGTAAAGCGCCGAAGGGCAAAGCCGCCTCGGATAACGGTCCCGTCTCCCATCAGAGTTTTCCACGGCCCATCGGTGACCTTCGGGTTCCATGCAAAGCCGAATGCCGGCTGTGGCGTCAGCAGCCATGCTTCATAAGGCCGGGCATTCGTCGTGAGAACGGGATTCATATTCCCCGGAAGGTTTCCCGGTTGAAAGACGTTATTTAGTCCGGAAGGACCGTAGATATCTCCTGGCGAAGCCGAGTGATATGCACCTGTCAGGTCGTGTTGCGGAACCGCAAAGTCCCAGCGCAAACCGTAGTTTAACGTCAAGGTCGGCTTGACCTTCCAGGAGTCCTCCACGAACAATCCAGTTGCACTTACGAGTTCGTCGAGGTTGTAGGCTCCGATTGTGTGTTCAAACTGCTTTGTCTGTTGGCTATACGGATAAGTCCCGTTGATATTCTGTACTCTTCCTGTGAGCACAGCATAAAGCTGTCCTGCCTCTGCCAAAGCGGCGTTGTTCGCTTGTGGCATGGAAGAGGTGGTAAAGGCCTGCAACGCGGGATCACCAGATGCAAGACCAAGATTGTAGTTGTTGAATCCGACCGGGGGATTATAGTAATGGTCTTGCTCACGATACCATGACGCGCCGAAGCTCACCGCGTGAGAGCCATGTTGCCAGGTTACTGAGTCCGAGGCACTGAGTATAGGGTAGAACGTCGTCACCGGCTGCTGATACACCTGTCCGGACATAGACCCGTTCGCACCCGGAAATTGCCAGAAGACAGTTGGCTGCGTCGCATACACCGGAGCGGCATTATAGGCATACTTTGTGTTGTTGTAGAGATAGCCTAACTTCAGTTGATTGATAATATTGGGATTGAAGATATAAGTCAGGCCATAAGACAAGGTATAGTTCTTGGCACTATTTCCAGCAATCTGGTTGGCGAAATCCGCTCCAGGGAATGTAGCTGCCGTGAGCGTGGGCTGGAAGGTATTCGTCACCAGCGTTGAAAGATACATCGACAGCTTCGACGACACGATGTAATCCAGACGTCCACCAGGAAAATAGTTCGTGGTGGGAGAAGCGCTATTCCATGCAACCTGGTTGAAGTTTAGATCCGGGGTTGCAGTCACTCCGCTGGACCCCACATTCTTATTGATGAGTTGCAGCTGCGCTGCAACAACAGAGTTAACTGTGCTCGGCAAGGAGGGACTCGACTGCTTCGCCAAGGTGAGCACATTGACAGTACGCGTCGTACCATCGGTTCCCTGATATGAGAAGTTGCCCTGTTGCGCTGCAGTAGTGAAGACGTTGTTCGTGGCGGAGAGACTTCCCGGCTGTTTCGACATAGCAAAACTGCCGAAGAAGAAGAGCTTATCTCGCAGGATGGGGCCACCCACGCTACCACCGAAGTCATTCAGAATAAGACTATTCCTGCGGATGCCTGCACTGTTATTTGCCCAGCTATTGGCGTTGAGCGCTGCGTTGCGGAAGTCTTCATAAACTCGCCCGTGAAAACGATTACTTCCACTACGCGAAACAAAATTCAATTGAGTGCTGGCCTGTCCGAACCCAGAGTTCAAATCCAACTGATCCGTTTGCACCGTCATCTGCTCGATCGATTCAAGCCGAGGAGAAACAACCGGCTGCGTGTTCCCGGTAAACTTCATCCGATTGGGGCTGCCGACCACGCCGTCGATGTTATTTCCCTGATCGGTGGAAGGTAGTCCATTGAATGTGCCGTTGTATCCGGCCACAAGCTGAGAGAAGGCAGTAAGATCGCGCCCCTGGAGTGGAAGGTCCTCAATCTGCTTCATATCGACGACCATGCCAAGAGCATTCGAATTCGTTTCCAACACAGGCGTGCTGCTTCCAGTAACCTCGACAACATCCGAAACCTGTCCGACTGCGAGAACCACGGAAACCGAGGTAATATGCGATGCCTCAACGACTACGTTGCGCACCAACTTTGTCTCATAACCCTGTTTGGAGACCTTCAGACTATAAGTGCCAATTGGCAGGGCTGCGAATGAATAAGTTCCCGTGCGTTCAGATTCGGCCCTGCGAATGTTATTCGTACTTGGATCCACTAGTTCCAGGGTCGCTCCGGGAACCACAGCGCCTGTTGAATCGGCTGCGGTCAGCACGATGCTTCCCTGTGATCCTGACTGTGAAAACGCTGGAACTGCGGAGAGGCCAATCGTAATAGCACCCAGCAACGCGGCACGGAGCACATTCTTATAACGTTTTGACAACATACATGACCTCCAAGCAAAGATTGAGATTGGGGAAAACGTTTTCTTCACTGCTTTGTTTCACGGGGTACATTGTCTCGGATCAACCCAGCAGTTGAGTGTGCTTGCGAGTGGCGCATGTCAAAAAACGCACTTCCGTACACACTAAATATTTACAAATTTGTACACATTTTTGAATTTAATGTCAATCTAAAGTTGTAGATTTCAAGGTGTGTCCTTTTTCTGCACAAAACGGGATGCATTAATCTAGTCTAAAAAGTCAGAAAGAGAAGGATTCCGAGGAGGTACAAAATGCCCTCCCAACCTATACGGTTACGTCTTTTCGCCGTCTTTGCAGTCTTCCTCGCGCAAAACGCGCTGGCGCAGGCACCCGTTGGCAAAGCATCGGCGCCTGCCGGCACTTCGGTCCAGCAGGCCATCCAGCTTGTCACAGAGGGCCGGTGCCAACAGGCTCTACCCGTGCTCAAAAAAGCCTACTCCCATGTCGTAGGAAAGGACCCTCGATACCACGCCGCTATGGCAACCGTGCGGTGTGCTATGGACTTGCAGGACGACCAAACCGCGGCGGATGCTCTTCTGCTCCTCAAACGCGAGTTCCCCGACGATCCAGAAGTGCTCTACATCACCACGCACTATTTCTCGGAGATGGGTATGCGTGCTGCACAGGAGTTGACCACCAAAGCTCCATCTTCCATCCAGGCGCGCAGACTTCAGGCAGAAGATCTCGAATCTCAGGGCAAAAACGAAGAGGCCGCTGCCATCTACAGCAAAATTCTTGAAGAAAGTCCTAAAACCCAAGGCATTCATTACCGGCTGGGGCAGCTCTTTCTGGCGGAAGCGGGTAGCAACGGCCCCACGGACCGAGCCAAGCTCGAGTTTCAGAGAGAGCTCGAGGTAGATCCTCACGATGCCGCATGCGAGTTCATCCTTGGCGAGCTTGCAAGGCGGACCGCCCAATGGGATGAGGCAATCACGCACTTCACTAAGGCATCTGCCCTCGACGTAGGCTTTGCCGAGGCCTATCTCGCGCTAGGTATGACCTTGAACGCTACCGGAAAGTTCCAGGAAGCCGTCAAGCCGCTCGAAAACTATGTCGTCATGCAGCCCGGCGATCCAGCCGGTCACTATCAACTAGCGATGTCCTACGCTCGAACTGGGAACAAGGCAGGCTCTACGCAGCAACTAGCACTCCAGGCCAAAGCAGCAAACGGTCCCAAAGCGGCAACGGACACCACGGAAGGCCATGCCGTCGTCCACTAACTCTGATTCATTCTCGCGAAGAAAGTTCCTCAGTGCATTGGGGGCCGCAACGTTCGGCAATTCATGGAAACCAAGCCTGGCGCACTCACTGATCTCAGCCGTGCCTCCGACTCCCCAACCTGCGTTTGAAGAAGTCTCGAGCATTACGAGCAAAATTAATTGGTCCCACGTTGCCGGACTCTCGAGTCAGATGTACATTCCAGAAACCGTGGGCGCCGGTTGTGCCTTTGTGGACTACGACAACGATGGTTGGATGGATATCTACCTCGTGAACAGCGGCCCCTGCGACTTTTTCAAACCTTCCACTCCTCTACGAAACGCTCTCTATCACAACAATCGCGATGGCACTTTCACCGATGTCACTGAGAAAGCCGGCTTGCTCGGCAATGCTTACGGAATGGGTGTCGCAGTTGGTGACTACGACGGTGACGGCTTTCCGGATCTGTACCTGACGCAATATCCCAACAGCATCCTCTATCACAATAACGGCAACGGCACCTTCACCGACGTAACAGCGAAGGCGGGTGTCGCCGCCCCGGGCTGGGGCACAAGCGCCGTCTGGTTCGACTACGATAACGACGGACGCCTCGACCTCTTCGTATGCCGCTTCGCTGACTTCGACAAGTCAAAGCACGTTGACTGCGGCGAAAAGGAAAACGGAACACACTTCTACTGCAAGCCCAACGTATACAAACCCATGCCATCGCGCCTTTTTCACAACAATGGCGATGGCACCTTTACCGATGTGAGTGAACAGGCGGGGATAGCACACTCGTTGGGAAAAGCGTGGGGAGTCGTAGCTGCCGACACCAATAACGATGGCTGGCTCGATCTCTTCGTCGGAAGTGATACTGCGCCAAACTCTCTGTTCGTAAATCACAAGGGAAAATTCGAGGACATCGGCGCTCTTGCGGGTGTGGCTTACAGCGCTTTCGGCGTAGCCCGCTCCGGGATGGGTGTCGATGCGGCCGACTATGATCAGGACGGCTGGCTCGATCTCTTCGTAGCCAATGTCGATCACGAATCGTACTCGCTCTACCACAACAACAAGGACGAGACCTTCGACGACGTATCTATCGGATCAGGTATCGGCTCCGTTACAACCCTCATGAGCGGATGGGGCCTAAAGTTCTTCGACTACAACAACGACGGAAACATAGACCTGTTCATCGCGAATGGTCACCCCGACACGACTATCGACAAGCGCATACCGAGTGTCCATTACTTTGAGCCGATGCTTCTCTTCGAGAACAATGGCTCATCATGGAAGAACGTCAGCGCTCAATTAGGCATATCAAGGAGCATAGCTGGCCGTGGTCTTGCACTTGGCGACTTCGACAACGACGGCGCGGTCGATGTTCTCGTCGCAGTCAACGACGGCCCCCCAATCCTTCTTCGCAACATCTCATGCAAGCACAGCCACTGGCTGGGCATCCGGCTCATCGGACGCAAGGCGAACATTGATGCCGTCGGCGCAAAGATCGTCTATCAGGCCGGGAACCTTAGACGTCAGATCACAAAAGTCGGCGGCGGAAGTTATCTGTCGTCGCACGATCCCCGCCTCGTGCTGGGACTCGCCCAGGAAACCAAGTTGGACTGGATTGAGGTCCACTGGCCCCAACCGAGCGGCAAGATCGAGCGCTTCACCTCCTTGCCCGTCGACCGCTACATCACCATCATTGAAGGCCAGGGCACTTGGAAGTAGATTCACCCCTCGAATTGATCGCCTGTGACGTGAGTGCCCCCGAGCCTAAGGTCCGAAGACAAGCATGAATAAACAGCTTCCTTGATCCTCTGCGTTCTGGACGGCTATCTGTGATGTCAGTTGCGTACCAGGGTAACGCCGCCGGTCGACCAGCCTGCCCTAGATGCTGATGTTGTCGGCTACGGACGATCCCTGTCACTTCTGAACCTAGATTCGGCGCAACAGAAATACGGCGCCTGCGCCGACGATAATCCGCAAAACGGATGCGATGATCATCAACTGGCACGGAGTTAACAATATTCCCATGCCAGCCATGCTTCCCTGCTGGCGACCTATGCCGCCAAGTTTTTCCGGATACTTGACTTTCGAATTCCGAACTTCATGTTTTTTTGCCTTACTTGGCCGCGCTAGAAACAGGAGGATCGAGGCGCCACATATTGGACATCCCCTCGTTCGTGAAATTCACGGTTACCGTTTCGTCGACATTCGGGCCTAAAAGATGCATCGACGCCGAGTATGAACCGCTCTCCAACTCCAATTGTGGATTGCACCATTCCGAATAGGAGAGACTGGCATCGTTTAGACCATAACCGCTCGGCGAATAATAAAACTTGAAGGCGATTTCGAGATACTCTCGCGCTCCGACTCCGATGTTTTTGTGCTTCGGATAACGAATGAGATCCTTACCATCTTCAACATATCTTTCCGGCCACCATCCGTCCGCAACGAATAATTCCTTGCCCTCTTTGCTGAAAGTAACTTGGGCGGTTACGTTTTCGGCGATCGCTCCGAAGCCGCCTGGAGGAGGCACATTCTCGATGCGCAACCGCAATCCTACGGAATCTCCGGATTCGCTATGAGCTCCAACCTGACCGGAGTTATGCATTACCCCAAAACGTATGATGTCATTATCCCCATCGACCAACTTTAGAGCCGGCCGCGGCTTTTCTTCGGCTTTGAGTCGTTGTTTATGTTCATCGTAGGCGTACAACCACGCAGCGATGACGGAGGTATATGCAAAACCTAAAACCGATGGCCTCGGCGCGTCATGACCCTTGGCCGCGTACCAGATGGCAATCAGCGCCGAGAATGCACCGCTAGCAACTGACAACGTTTGATATATGGCGACAACGGAGAACCCTAAGAATCGTTTTTCATTGAGTTTCGGCATCTTTCGCTGTACCTCCACACGAATTGCCAATCTATGTGATCGCCTCGTGGTGGTCTAGTCTAACGATTTTTGAAGAATCCTGTCGTTGGATTTGGATTAGATTCCGCCCAGCTTCCGCTTTGCTGAACCGCGACGGGCCGAGCACGTACTGGTCGAATTGCGCGAACATATCGTAGTCAATACGACGCGAGCCGTGCCTATCTACTCGGGCGCTCCGCCCGTTTCTCCGAATTCAAGATCAATCTTGAAAATGAACTTCAGACAACACGACTGGTGTGCGATGTCATCGGTCGAACTTATGAGGATCCCAATTGCACCTTCGACGCGTACCCAGGCGCTCCCCTTCAGTCATTCCGAGATCCAAACGCCGAAGATCCAATATCTCGACCAAACTCGCGGGAAAGCTTTTGCGCTTAGTCTCAGGCGGCAAAAAGACCGTTGTAACTAATCCTAAGACGCTAACAACGGGAGGCTGCACCCTCTTCGGCCAGTAACCCGCGCCAGTGCACAAAGAACGGAAAAATAAAGACGCCGATCTTCCGAATCGCCGCGCCGCTATCCCATGGCCGGTTGTTCTCACTCGAGGCCTTGGCGAGAAGATCCGGAGTATTGTTACATTCCCCACATCAGCACCAACCTCAAATGATTCCATCTCGTCAGAGGGGAATGCGCGAAGCAAGTCGAATCAGCTTTTACGAAGTGAACCGATTAGCGA
>Ga0206920_1047_pt1 | contig 38526 bp, 24 predicted proteins | sample Alteio_BWOrgHeat_65_FD_152934 | JGI IMG/M metagenome (GOLD analysis project Ga0206920, IMG submission 152934) | Enriched cells from forest soil in Barre Woods Harvard Forest LTER site, Petersham, Massachusetts, United States -... | ecosystem: Environmental > Terrestrial > Soil > Temperate forest >...
ATCGCGCAAGCTGATTCTGTTAAAAAATCTTCTGCATTAGAAGGTGATAGAGTTTTTGCTCGAAATCAGGGTAACTTCATGTATACCGATTCAGAAAATGTGAATTTTATAGATCTTTCGCCAAAACAGTTGGTTTCTGTGTCCGCAGCATTAATTCCGTTTTTGGAACATGATGACGCTTCGCGTGCTCTTATGGGTGCAAACATGCAACGTCAAGCGGTGCCACTTATTAGAACTACAGCTCCTATTGTAGGAACTGGTATGGAAAAAGAAATTGTCAAAGCATCTGGTTCTGTTATTACTGCAAAACGTGCAGGATTAGTAGAATATGTCTCGGCTGATAAAATTGTAATTCGTTCTCCTGAAACTGAATTTAGAAACATAGATGATTGGATTTCACAAGGAATAGATACATATCACTTGAAGAAATTCTTGCGATCCTCTTATAGTACTTGGATTCATCATACGCCAATAGTTCAACGTGGTGATATTATCAAAGTTGGAGATGTTTTAACTAATGGTCCTGCGATCAACAATGGCGAATTAGCATTGGGTGCAAATTTATTAGTTGCCTTTATGCCATGGCATGGTTACAACTTTGAGGACGCAATTGTTTTAAGTAAACGATTAGTATCCGACGATGTATTGACGTCTGTTCATATTGATGAATATGTGGTAGATGCTCGTGATACAAAATTGGGACCTGAAGAAATTACTCGCGATATTCCTAATGTAAGTGAGGCTGTGCTTGAAGGTCTTGATGAAGATGGCATAGTTCGCATTGGTACTCGTGTAAAACCTGGAGATATTTTAGTAGGTAAGGTTACGTTAAAAGGTGACGTTCAATATTCTCCGGAAGAAAAACTATTGCGTGCTATATTTGGTGAAAAATCGCGTGAGGTAAGAGATACTTCATTACGTGTACCACCTGGAATTGAAGGTACCGTTGTAGATGTTAAAATATTCTCAAGAAGCGGTGTTCGCAAAGATAAACGTTATAAAGATGAAGTAACTAAATTTGTTAATAAGTTAGAGGCTGATTTTAATCATCATGTTTCATTCTTAGAAACTATGTTATCAGAAAAAATAGCTAACGAACTTGATGGTCAAAAACCAGGATCTGATGTAGCAAAATCAGTGTTAACAAACGGTGTGTTTGATAAAGATAAAATTAAAGCACAACCTTGGGCTACTGTAGTAAGTTTAAAAGCCAAAGAAAAGCAACATAACGAGATCATTAAAGAACTTAAGGACTCTTTTGAAAATCAAGTAAGAATTCTCACTGGTTTGAAAGAAGAGAGAATTAATAATTTGAAAAAAGGTGATCCTTTAGCTTCGGGCGTTATTAAGATGGTTAAAGTCTATATAGCGATGAAGCGTACAGTTGCGGTTGGTGATAAAATTGCTGGTCGACATGGTAACAAAGGTGTAGTGTCTACTATTGTACCTCGTGAAGATATGCCATATTTAGATGATGGTACCCATGTTGATATTGTATTGAATCCATTAGGTGTTCCTTCTCGTATGAACGTAGGACAAATCTTAGAAACAATTTTAGGACTTGTTGGACGAGAACTTGGAAACAAATTGCAAGACATGTTGCATACAAAAACGTATCCAGATATTAAAAAATATTTAACCAAATATTTTGGAGACGATCTTATTGATTCATATGAGAGATTATATGGTAAAGATGAGGTCATGGTACTAGCTCGTAAAACAGGTAAAGAAGGGTTATTGTTCGATACACCTGTATTTGATGGCGCTAGTTTCGATGCAGATATTAAACCATTATTAAATGAACTTTCATTACCTGAAAGTGGCGCATTTAAATTATACGATGGTCGTACCGGTTTATCTTTTGATCAACCAGTTACGGTAGGCGCTATTTACATGATGAAACTAAATCATATGGTTGATGATAAATTACATGCTCGTTCTGTTGGACCATACTCATTAGTAACTCAACAGCCATTAGGTGGTAAAGCACAACAGGGTGGTCAACGGTTGGGTGAAATGGAAGTTTGGGCGCTTGAAGCATATGGAGCTGCGTATACCTTACAAGAAATGTTGACGTATAAGTCAGATGATGTAAGTGGTAGGCATAAGGCTTATGAGGCTATTGTTCGTGGGGAAGATGTTGCAGAACCTGGTGTTCCAGAATCCTTTAATGTGTTAATTAAAGAGCTGCAAAGTTTAGGGTTGCAAGTGGATCTATTCAAGAGTGGCAAGGAGAAGGTCAATGAATAATCGCATGTTAGATCGATTCAGAGAATACATCAACGTTGCACAGTTTAATGCGTTAAAAATAGGACTAGCCTCTCCGGAGAAAATTAAATCATTATCCTATGGTGAAGTTAAGAAAATAGAAACAATTAACTATAGGACGCTAAAACCAGAACGTGATGGTTTATTCTGTGCTCGCATTTTCGGACCAGTTAAGGATTGGGAATGTAATTGCGGTAAGTATAAACGTATGAAACATCGTGGCGTTACCTGCGAAAAATGTGGTGTTGAAGTAATTCAAGCACGTGTACGCAGAGAACGTATGGGTCATATTGATTTAGTGGCACCCGTATGCCATATCTGGTATTTGAAAGGAATTCCAAGTTATTTGGGTATTATTCTGGATGTGCCAGTAAAGGATTTGGAAAGAATAGTTTACTTTGACGCCTATATGGTAATTCATCAAGGTAAATCTCCTTATCCACGAAAAACATTATTAAATAATTTAGAATACGAAAATTATCAATCTGCTCATCCAGAAGATTTAGAATTTGTTGCTGATACGGGTGCAGAAGCTATTCGCGCTGTATTAAGTTTAATAGATTTGAGCTTAGAACTGACAAAATTGCAAGATGATTATAGTAAAGTTTCATCTGTGGCAGTGCGTCATAAGATGATGCGAAGAATTAAAGTAATGTCAGGAATGTTGCAAGGGAATTTGCGTCCTGAGTGGATGGTTATGACAGTTTTACCTGTTCTGCCACCTGATTTGCGTCCATTAGTGCCTCTTGAAGGCGGACGATTTGCCAGTTCAGATTTGAATGAACTTTATCGCAGAGTATTGAATAGAAATATTCGTTTACAAAGACTCATGGAGATTGAAGCTCCATCTGTTATTATTAAAAATGAAAAGCGTATGTTACAGGAATCTGTTGATGCGCTTATTGATAATGGAAGACGCGGACAACCTGTAAGAGGTTCAAATCGTCGTCCACTCAAATCATTAAGTGAAATGCTTCGTGGTAAACAAGGTCGTTTTAGGCAAAATCTGTTAGGTCGTCGTGTTGATTATTCAGGACGTTCTGTAATCGTTGTAGATCCTGAATTACACATTGATCAATGCGGTATTCCAAAAGTTATGGCTTTAGAGTTATTCAAACCGTATATCTATGCTGGATTATTAGAGCGCGAATTAGCTCCTAATTTACGTGTAGCTAAGCGTATGGTTGAAGAGTTAGAACCAGAAGTTTGGGATGTTTTAGAAGACGTTGTAAAAGATCGCCCTATACTACTTAATCGTGCTCCTACTTTGCATCGTTTAGGGATTCAAGCCTTTTACCCTAGTTTGGTTGATGGTAAAGCTATTAAAGTACATCCATTAGTTTGTTCTGCATTTAACGCGGATTTCGATGGTGACCAAATGGCCGTACATTTACCATTAAGTGCAAAAGCTCAAGAAGAATGTGAAAAATTGATTCTTTCTTCTGTAAATATTCTTTCTGCATCTAATGGACGTCCAGTGACTGTACCGTCACAAGATATGGTGCTTGGTTTGCATTATATATCAAAAGTAAGAGCAGGAGAAATGGGCGAAGGAATTACCTTCTCTGCCGTGCATGAAGTTATTTCTGCTTATCAACATGGTCAAGCAGCATTACATGCAAAAATTGGATTGCGTCTTACGCATGATGCACCTATTATTCAAACTACGGTGGGACGCGTTCTTTTATTTGAAGCGCTACCACAAGGTTCAGAATTCCATTGGATCAATAAAGTTTTAAAAAAGAGCGATTTAGCTAAATTAGTTGAGAAAATTTATTATCGCTTTGGTAGTAAACTTACCGTTGTATGTTTAGACAAAATTAAAAAACTTGGTTTTTATAACTCAACGGTTGCAGGGATTTCTATATCATTAGAGAATATGGTTATTCCGGAAGCAAAAGACGCTATTATTGGTAAAGCTGATAAAGAAGCTCAAAAAGTTGAAAAGCTGTATATGGATGGTGTGATCACCAATGGTGAGCGTACTAACAAAGTTATTAGTATCTGGAGTCATGCGACAGCAGATGTAGCTAATGAAATGTACAAGGAATTAGAAATACAAAATAATGAGTCTTTTGCTAACAAAGATGGCAAGTGTATACCATTTAATCCTATCTTTATGATGCTTGAGTCTGGAGCTCGTGGTTCTAAAGATCAAATTAAACAGGTAGCCGGTATGCGTGGTTTGATGACCAAACCAAGTGGCGAAATTATGGAAACACCTGTTAAGAGTAACTTTAAAGAAGGCTTGAGTGTTTTTGAATATTTCGTATCTACTCACGGTGCTCGTAAGGGACAAGCCGATACTGCACTTAAAACAGCGAACTCCGGTTATTTAACACGACGTTTAGTTGATGTGGCACAAGATGTTGTCGTAACTATTCAAGACTGTAGAACGTTGGGATATGTTGAGATTGAAGATCTCAAAGAATCTGGCGATGTGATTTATGCATTATCAAGTCGTTGTTTTGGTAGAGTGGTAGCTGCGGATGTTAAAGATCCTGTGACTGGAGAGCTATTATTTAGTCAAAGTACAGTAATTGGTCGCGATGATATAGCAAAACTTGCTGATTCAGCTGTAGCCAAGATTTTGGTTCGATCTGTATTGACTTGTCAGGCTAAACATGGTGTTTGTGCTATGTGTTATGGTTATGACCTATCTAAAGGGGCCTTGGTTGATGTCGGTGGTACCGTTGGTATCATTGGAGCGCAATCGATTGGTGAACCTGGTACACAGCTTACTATGAGAACCTTCCATATCGGGGGTACTGCAAGTGGATTTGCCGAGCAGCCTTATTATCTTGCAAAACAGGATGGTATAGCTGAGTGGCGTGGCATTCGTACGATAACAAATCGTCACGGCCAAATTGTTGTTATGAGCAGAAAAGCTAAATTATTAATTGTTTCTCCAGATGGCCGTGAATTACAACGACATGATTTAGAATATGGTTCTACTATCTTAGTGACTGATAAACAGCCAGTGACGGTTGGAACTAAGCTTGCTGAATGGGAACCAAATAGCAAAGTATTGTTAACTGAAAAAGCCGGTAAAGTTCAATTTATTGATTTAATTGAAAACGTTACTATGCAAGAACGTTATGAAGAAGGTGGATATGCCTCTTCTATGATTCTTGAACATAAAGGTGAAAAATATCAGCCTGCAGTGGGCATAATTGATGAAGATGGTCAAGAAGTCGCTCAATATTATTTACCAGCTGGATCCTATCTGAGTGTTACCTCGGGTAGCCGAGTTGAGATTGGTGATATTTTAGTTAAGATGCCTCGTGAAGCTTCTAAATCTAAGGATATTACCGGTAGTTTACCTAGAATTGCCGAATTGTTTGAAGCTCGTGCTCCAAAAGAACCAGCTATTTTAGCAGATATTAGTGGCGAAGTAGTTTTTGGTGGCTTACATAGAGGGTTGCGAAAAGTTAGTGTGGTCAATGGAGCAGAGTCATTTGATTATTTTGTTCCAAGAGGTAAACAGCTCAATGTTGGTAATGGCGATAGAGTAAGTGCTGGGGACCAGTTATCAACAGGCGCTCCTGTATTGCACGATATTTTACGAATTCTTGGACCTGATGTTGTTCAGAAATATTTAGTAGATCAAATTCAACAAATTTATCGTTTACAAGGAATTGATTTAAATGATAAACATATTGAATTAATTGCTCGACAAATGTTGCGCAAGGTTCGCGTAACTGATCCAGGAGATACAGATTTCTTGATCGGTGATCGTGTTGACCGCATTCATTTCCAAACGGTAAATTCTGTGTTGAAATCACAGGGTAAGAGAGTTGCTGTAGCTAAACCGATATTGATGGGTATAACTCAAGCATCATCGGGATCAGAAAGCTTTATATCTGCTGCTTCATTCCAAGAAACCACGAAAATATTAGCTGAAGCTGCGATTGCTGCGCAAGTTGATAATTTGTATGGCCTCAAGGAAAATGTAATTGTTGGTAAAGTGATTCCAGCAGGTACCGGTATTAAATCATTCAGGCAAAAATATCTTGGAGATGATATGTCCGATCTTGAGCGACAAGCACAAGAAGAGGAAATGCGTTCTCGAACGATGAATAGTCGGGATGAAGATAGAGGTGAGACATCAGGCGCGTAGCTCAGTGGTAGAGCATTGCTTTGACGTAGCAAGGGTCAGCGGTTCAATCCCGCTCGCGCCTATTAAAGCAGTGCTCATCATAAGATAGTAAAAGTTAAAAGTTAATTGTTTATTTATGAGGTTGCTGTATTATGGCACTAAGAAAAGAAGTTAAAGATAAAATTGTTAAAGAATTTGGTATCACTCCTAATGATACCGGCTCATCTGCGGTTCAAGTTGCGTTATTGACGGAAAACATTCGTGAATTAACAGAACATTGTAAAAAATTTGCCAAAGATATGAGCAGTAGACGAGGATTGTTAAAGTTGGTTTGCCAAAGGCGTAGTTTTTTATCTTATATTGAAAAAAAAGATGCTGACGCTTATAAAAAAATTATTGGTCGCTTAGGCCTCAAAAAATAATCACAGAGGTTTATTGTTATGGAAAAAAAGTTTAAATTAGATAGTTTTGGTTATGAAGTTGAAATAGGTAAATTTGCTCGTCAGGCAGATGCTGCTGTTTGGTTTAAACAGGGCGGTACAGTTGTATTGGCAACTGTGGTTTCTGCTCCGACAGAGGAGTTTCCTGGCTTTTTACCATTAACAGTAGATTATAGGGAACAATTTTCTGCAGCAGGAAAAATTCCCGGTGGTTATTTTAAACGAGAAGGTCGCTCTACAGATCGCGAAATTCTTCTAAGTAGAAATATTGATCGCGCATGTCGTCCATTATTTCCCGCAAATTATTTTAATCAAGTTCAAATTATTAGTACTTGCTATTCTGTGGACAAAAAATATGTGCCTGGTCCATTAGGATTATTGGCTGCTTCATTAGCTCTTACCATATCCAAAATTCCTTTTTTAGGGCCGGTGGGTATCATTGAAGTTGGTCGTTTGGATGGCAAATGGGTCACTGATATGTCATATGAAGATGGACTTAAATCAGATGTACGTTTGACCTTTGCTGGTACCTATGAAGGTATCAATATGGTTGAAGGTTCTAGTAATGAGATCTCTGAAATAGAATTTCTTGATGCTATGTTCTTAGCTCATGAAAAAATAAAAGAGCAAATCACTTGGCAGAAACAAATCGCGCAAGAAGTTGGCCAACCAAAAGAAGAAGTTCAAGATAAATATAATTGGACAACTTGGCAAGAGCGTATTGATGCATTCTCAACAGATGAACGTGTGCGTGGAGTTTATAAAGCAGACAAAATTGAAAGAAATGCTGCTTTAGAAGAAATGCAAAAAGCGTTTGCTGTACAGTATGCAAAAGAAATAGAAGAACAAAAGATTCCAACAAAAGTATTAGATTATATTTTCGATGACACAATTAAAGTAAAACTTACTGAATTGATCTTTACTTTAAATAAACGCGTCGATGATCGTGCGTTTGATCAAATCAGGCAAATTTCTACTGAAGTTGGTTTATTGCCATGTACCCATGGTTCTGCATTATTTACTCGTGGTCGCACGCAAGCATTAGTGAGCGTCACTTTGGGTAGTGGAGAAGATGAACAAAGAATTGAAACAATCATGTCTGATGATTCAGTCAATGGCAATTTTATGTTGCATTATAATTTTCCTCCATTCTCAGTTGGCGAAGCTCGACCACTACGAGGCGCGGGAAGAAGAGAAATTGGTCATGGTTATTTAGCATTATCAGCATTTAAATATATGCTTCCTGAAAAAACAGAATTTCCTTATACCATTCGTGTTGTTGCAGATATGTTAGAATCTGATGGTTCTACGTCAATGGCAACTGCATGTGGTTCAACAATGGCTCTTATGCAGGCTGGCGTACCTATTAAAAAGATGGTAAGTGGTATTGCAATGGGTTTATTAAAAAGCAAAAGTGGCAATGAGCGTTTTACGATTCTTTCAGACATTTCAGGTTTTGAAGATGCGTTTGGCTTGATGGATTTTAAAGTTGTAGGAACGCAAAGCGGTATTACAGCAATTCAAATGGATATCAAGTATAAAGGTGGTTTAGCACGTGAAATTTTTGAGCACGCTCTTGAACAAGCTAAACGTGGCAGGCTTCATATTTTAGGTGAAATGCAAAAAGTAATGACTAAGCCTAATGAGAAGCTTTCTGATTTAGTGCCAAAATTTGTTACCATGAAAGTTCCAGTTGATAAGATTGGTGCTATCATTGGTACTGGTGGCAAAACTATCAAAGAAATTATTGAAAAAACAAAAACAACTATTGATATTGAACCAGATGGATTAGTAAAAATATTTGGTCAACCTGGTCCTGGAATTGATGTGGCTATTAACTGGATTAGAACATTATCAGGTCAAATCGACACTGGTATGATTTATGAAGGTAAAGTAAGACGAATTGCAGAGTTTGGATTATTTGTAGAATTAGTTCCTGGTAAAGACGGGCTTGTGCATGTTTCTCATATTCCACAACAATATCAACGTAACTTTGCAACACACTATAAGATGGATGATGTTCTTAAAGTGCAGGTACTAGAATATGATGATGCTACTGGTAGAGTTCGTCTGAAGATAGTTGAATAATAACATTCATTGGTAGAGTTATTTTATCTATGCAAAATTTTACAAGCTCAAGTGGCTGCGCAACCTTTCGATACATTTTCCGACATATACCGGAAAATACTCAGGGCGATCGGAATATAGTATGATAGTAAGAAAAGATGGCCGTGAAAACGGCCATCTGCGTTCCTTAAAAGCATCATTCGATGTTTTTGGTTATACGGCAGGCTCAATTTTATTTGAAGTTGGTAATACCAAAGTGCTTTGTTCAGTTACGATGCAACCAGGTGTTCCGCCTTTTTTAAAAGGGACGGGAACCGGTTGGTTAACAGCTGAATACGCTATGTTGCCAACTGCAACTAATATACGCACGCAACGAGAATCATCGACTATGAAAAAAAATGGTCGTTCAGTTGAAATATCTCGCATCATCAGCAGAGCTTTGCGATCGGTAATTGATTTGCCTCAACTGGGAGAACGTACCATTACCATTGATTGCGATGTATTACAAGCAGATGGTGGAACGCGTACAGCATGCATTACAGGCAGCTATTTTGCACTTGAACATGCAGTTAATTATTGGGTGAAAACTAAACAGTTACCATCATCAATTTTAAAAGATTCAATTGTTGCAATATCTGCTGGAATTTATCAAGGAACAGCAATTTTGGATCCTGATTTTGCCGAAGATAGTGAAATTGATTCAGATTTTAATTTCGTTATCAATAAAGAAAATGCTATTATTGAAGTGCAAGGTACTGCAGAAAAGCAGCCGGTTTCATGGGATCAATTTGAGCAATTAAAAAATTTAGCACTATCTGGGGCTCATCAGTTATTTCAATTTTTTGTGTCTCAAAATATTTCAGGTAAAACTTCCATTACTCCTGCGATAGTTGATACACAAGAAATGAGTAAAGATAAACAAAAAAAGAATCAGAGTGCGTCTATGTTTAGCTTAGCTAATCGATTTCCACAATAATTATTATGAATCTTAATCAATTCTTTGCACATATAAAAGAAGCACATTGGATGTCACAACATTCGGTTATTGCCTTTAAAGGTGCCAACTCCTATCCTTTATTATTTTTTTCATTGTTATGCAGTCGCTTCAAAGAATCTGGTTCAACGATGGTTGAAATTATTGATGTCTCAGGGCAGGAAAATTCGCACACCTTAGCTGCATTACAAACCAGTTTTTTGGGAATGCCAACTTTTTATTGGTTAAAGAATCTATCAGAACTTGATGAAAAAAAACGTACATTTTGGATCCACTATTTATCATCGTATCAGGGACCAAATACTGTTGCTTTTTTTATCAATGAGGCTACATCATTCCAGGTAAAACATGATCACCTTGAGGTCAGCATTTCTGATGTGATCGATCAACAGTCTTTTATTAATCTCACTTCTTTTTTTTGTGTTAAAACACCGATTGCATCCGCATCAATCAAACGTATTTTTGTGCATCATGACACGATACCTTTAGATACTGCTTGTTTATTGATGCAATATGCAATAGTACTTGGAGGTAATATGGATTTGTTTGTTTGCCAATGGCTTGATAAAATTGTTACTCCAGAGCGATCACTGTTTACCTTAAGCGCTGCGTTGTTTGCAAAAAAATCAGAACCATTTTTTAAGTTATGGTCTGGAATACATGATGACTATGCAGATGTGTTTTGGGTGGCATTTTGGTCCGAGCAGTTGTGGCGTGCGCATCATTTTGTTGCGTTATCTCAATTGAAACAGTTTGAACAGGCAAAAAAAATAGGCGCTCGTTTGCCATTTTCATTTTTGCAGCGCGATTGGAAATTACACAAACCAGAACGATTAAAGGCTGCACACGATGCGATATATGCGATAGATTGTTCACTCAAAAATGGCGGAAGTGCAATTTCTTTAGATCTTTTCTATTCCAAGTTTTTTGCGCAAAAATAATTCTTTTGCTGTTTTTTAAGAATAAAAAGAATGAGCGCATATTAAGGTAACCATTCACGAACCTTTTGTTTAATTTAATGAATCTTTACGCATATATTAATCCTTCTTTGGCTTGACAGGGATCAAATGGTTATATTTCTATAGTTACATATTTCAATTGGAAAAAGTAAATGGCTTTTTTGGACCATGGAAGATGTATGGTCCAAATATGATGATCTACCCTTGGAAAGAAGAAGAAAAGTGCATGGGAAAATGGTATTTTGGGGCTATAGTACTTTTTCTGCTTTTGCAAACCTATCAGGCACTATAATGCCACCGGAAATAACCATAGCCATAGCTTCTTGGCGAGTTAAACTGACATTAATAATCTGATCTTCGGGTATAATAATAAAATAGCCAGTGGTTGGATTTGGTGTTGTAGGGATAAAAATATTAAAATAGCGCGAATCTTTAGTTGGCGCTAATTCGGTAGGAAGTTCACCTGTTAAAAATCCGACACTATAAAGTCCTTTTCGAGGAAATTCTGCCAATACGACTTGTTTAAAAGTGACTTTTTCTTCTTGCATGTTAAATGCTGAGACAAGCTGTTTTATGCCAGAGTATACCGGACGTACGAGTGGTATTTTAAAAATAAGTGATTCAAAGCCATGTACGATGCGTCGTAATATAAATATTTTCAGAACGGTGCCCACCAAAATGATAAATAGTAGGCCGATTAAGATTTCAGAATGTGGGATGTGGGCTAAAAATGTTTTTTGTAAAACAGTGTTAATTGGTTCAAGCCATCCCTTTAAAAGTTTTAATGAAAATTTAAATAAAGCGATTGTTAACGTGAGGGGTAAAATAGTAAATAAACCATTTAAAAATAGAGACCAGAGAATTTGGATTATTTTTTTAATTCCCGTCTGTTTATTTTTATGCATATGTTCCTTTTTAATTAAATCGTAAGAGCTTCGGCTAATTCTTGTGATAAGTTGTTTGCCACTGTTTGTGCGGTCAACAAATCTGCATCTTCTATCATTACACGCAAAATTGATTCAGTTCCAGAGTAACGAACAAGCAAACGTCCGTCATGCAATTGAGCTTCGTGCGTAGCAATCAATTGTGTAAAATAAGGAGTTGTTAAATCTTTTTTTATCGTAATCGGAACATTGATTAATATTTGCGGAAATTTGGTAAATGTTTCCATGCTCCAATTATCGGTATGAATTATTGCTTGCAGCGTACGCAGTGCAGTAAAAATACCATCTCCGGTATTTAAATAATCTCGTAAAATGATGTGGCCAGATTGTTCACCGCCTAGTAGCATCGTCTCGCGCTCTAATTGTTCGCCAACATATTTATCTCCCACAGGAGTTCGTGTCAGTTTTTTTCCTTGATTTTTTAACCACACTTCAAATCCATGATTAGTCATAACAGTGCCGACGATAGTGCTTTGAGTTTCATACAACGGATGCTGGGTAAGCAAAGCAAGAATATCATCACCATTTTTTATCATGCCATTTTTATTGACGGCGATTACTCGATCACCATCACCATCAAATGCAAATCCTATACCAGCTTGTTGTTGTCTTACCGCTTCTTGCAATGATGTTAAATGAAGTGCCCCGCAATTGGCGTTAATATTTGTGCCGGTTGGTTTATTATTAATCAGAATTACTTGTGCACCAAAATGAGTGAATATTCGCTCTGCAATTTCATATGTTGCGCCGTGCGCACAATCAAGCACAATTTTTGTGTTACATAAAAAATTGGCATCAAAATAGTGAGCAATGGTAGCGCAATATATATCTCTTGCTTGATCATAATTGTGAGTGAAGCCAAAAGAGTCATATCTTATAAGTGCAAGCGACTGCTCATAAAATAGTGCAGATAGTTGCAATTCATCATCTAAAGCAAGTTTACCGCGATCAGCATCGATAAGTTTAATGCCATTGTCTTGATAAGGATTGTGAGATGCAGATATAACTATGCCAAGATTGAATTTTTTTGTGTGCATTAATAGTTGGCAGACAGTGGGTGTAGGAACTACTTGTGCATCATACAGTAGTACATTGTGAAGTAACAAACCGGTTTGTAATGCGGCTTTGACAAAAGAACATGATTGTCGAGTATCGTGTCCCAATAAAATAACGGGAACAGAACCATATTTGTTTTGAGCCCATTGACCAATTGCATGACCTAATCCAGTAATCGATTGATACGTAAAAGGTTCGATGCCCATTGCGCCGCGTATACCATCGGTACCAAAGATGTTTTGTTTTTTCCCCGATTTTATTAAAAAGGGGACCTCAGAAATTTTCATTTTTTTAGACTTTATTTTCTTTTACATCAATTACAATATTTGCAGGGCTATAGTGTACCAATTTAATCGAGTCTGGTAAAAATAAACTTTTATTATCTAAGGTAATGTTATTTGGACCTTCATGTAAGGTAGATGTATCAACATGTATAGCAAGTGCATTACGATCAATTGCATGTAAGTCAGTTCTTTTTGCGCTTAATGCAACAGAAATTTTTTCTGGCGCACTAATTTTTTTTTGTGAGTTGTCACCAAAAAAACAAAGAGGCGCATCTATCCATACTGTGCTTGAATGCGAACAGCTTAAAATGCACCAAAATGAGTATCCTAAAATGCATGACATTATTTTAAGTGGTGTGTTCGCTAGTAGATTTGTTCTTAAATTGAGCTTCATGTTTTATCTCCTTTTGTTTTTTATCTTTGCTTGATATCGATATATATTTTTCGATTGTTTTCAAAGCCATTGGCGCATTAATATTATTAAATATTTTGCCCTGAGCAAAAATAGAAAATAGACGCGTTTGTGGATTAACATTAAATATAATTGCATCAGATTGAGCGGTAAAAAAAAGTGCGTTTTGTTCCCATGTTGCAAGTTTTTTTGCCCCATTATCAAGCCATGTATCATCAAGTTCTGCATTCCACCTCGCATTCATACCAAGCAAAAATCCCTTTGAATTTAACCATAATAAATTGTCGGTCTCAAATGTTTCGCTTTCAAGTATCATGGCGAGTATATTTTTTTGTATCTGTGTATGCAGTGGTAAGGGCGTAGTAAGGTATGTGCTCAGACTTTCTGTATGTTCAATCACGCAATGCACTGATTTATTATTGTTTGCAGCAACTAAAGCAGTGCGAATTAATGTTTCTAACCAATCTGTTTTACCCGCAGTTGCCGGCATGATATTGCGCAGCATAACAAAGTTTTTTTGCAGCGTTTCCTGATGCATTAAAATAAAAAGCATGATAGCAATAGGGCTGGTGACAAATAATAAAAAACTCACGGTAGGTAGTTGCGCCCAATAAGCACCAAGCACGATTGCGCAATAACCATAAAATTGTAACAACAAATGCTTTTGTTTGTCCCGTTTAAGCCATATGGAAAAATAATAAATGAGCATGGAGCATAGAGCAATTTCAACTACATCTCGCCAACCAAAAAAATGTTGAGCAAGCAATGAATATATTTCTGAATACCAAGGCATGGGACATCTCCTTTTTTCTGTTACATTTTAAATTCATTCTAGTGTAGATGGTAACAACAGTAAGTATCAAGAGCTTATAACTTGTGCTGTTAAGCTTGCAATGTTACACTATTTTTTTCATTTATTCTGGATATAAAGGTATGCCCATGTCACAAAAAAAAACAATCTTAACAGGGGATCGACCAACAGGTCCACTGCATTTAGGTCATTATGTTGGGTCATTAATTAATCGTATTCCATTTCAAGATACATATAAGCAGTTTGTGATGATTGCCGATATGCAAGCGCTGACAGATAATTACGACAATCCACAAAAAGTGCGAGATAATGTGCTTGAAGTTGCTCTTGATTATTTATCAATTGGAATCGATCCAACTAAATCAACCATTTTTATTCAATCCATGATTCCTCAAATAGCAGAACTTACAGTGATATATTTGAATCTGGTAACGGTAAATCGACTCAAAAGAAATCCTACGGTCAAAACAGAAATTGGCCAAAAAAAATTTGGTGAACATATCCCTGCAGGTTTTTTAATCTATCCGGTACATCAAGCGGCTGATATTACCATTGTTAAAGGTGATGTGGTGCCAGTTGGTGAAGATCAACTTCCTATACTTGAACAAACAAATGAAATTGTGCGATCCTTTAATCGTATTTATAAAACCGACATATTGCATGAAGTGGAGTGGCTTGCATCAAAAACACCACGATTGCCTGGCATTGATGGTAAAAACAAAATGAGCAAAAGTTTAGGCAACGCCATTTTTCTTTCAGATTCAGCTGATATAGTGGCAAAAAAAGTGATGCAGATGTATACCGATCCTGATCATGTGCACGTTGATTCGCCCGGAAAGATTGAAGGTAATACGGTGTTTATGTATCTTGATGTTTTTGATTCAGAGAAAAATGAAGTAGCAGAAATGAAAGCTCACTATCAACGAGGTGGTCTTGGTGATGTAAAAGTAAAAAGGCGACTCATTGAAGTGCTTAATGCATTTTTAGATCCTATCAGAACACGACGAGCAGAATGGGCTTCTGATAAAGCACAAGTGATGCAGATATTATTTGAAGGTTCTGCTCAAACATGTGAAGTTGCATCCCAAACAATGGAGCAAGTGCGACAAGCTCTGCATCTTGATTATAAATAGACTCTTTTATTTACCAAGTAGAACTTGTTACTCTTTTAATGTTTAAGAAATTTTATCGCGTCCGTCTTTCGACCCAGCCTTCGCACGAGGCTTGGGCGGGCAGGCGGGCGTTTACTCCTGAGCGTAGACGAAGGGTCAAGAAGGACGAAAAAATATGCTTATCTCCCCCGACCTCCCTGAGCTTTGTCGAAGGGTGAGGAGGGATTAAATAAAGGAAGAAAAATGAAACATGTAATATCAAAAGTAAAAGAATCAATGACTGGCCCCGTAATCACCATTATTATCGTGGCGCTATTAGTTGGCATCACGGTCTTTAGTTATTGGTCTCGGCCTCGCACCTATTCAGCTGAAGTGATAGTAAAAGATTTAGACATGTTAGTTGAGATTTTTGAGTCTATTGATAAAAAAGCTAAAATCATGGAATTTGATGCACAAAAAAATACGATCAATTTTTTAAATGTCGGTAGTTTTAAAGGATCTCAAGTTGGTCCTATGAATTTGGCATATCCGCAAGAATGGCAAGGTCCTTATTTAATTGAGGCGCCTAGAATACAAAATATTGATTATCAAGTTGTGCGCACCAACAAAGGATATTTTATTACTCCAGGCGATGGTGTGCAACTACCCAATGGTAAAATTATAGGCAAAGAGATTCTATTAGATGAAAATGCAGATATTGAAAGTTTGCGACATGATGAAAAAGCTCTTATGTATAAAGGAAAACCGCTAGCGCTACCATTATCCTTGAGCACCTCTATCATGCAAAAGCTTATGATGGAAAATGTAGTTGATACCGAAGATGATATGGTTTAAGCGCTTGCTCGCACAAAAAAGGATTAAAATTCTTTTTTTGTCCAATCAAAAACTAATTTTTTTGTTTTTACATTGATCCTTCGATACATTTTTTCGCTCTTGGAGCTTCAAAAACACTCAGGATGATCGGGGGATATTGTCATAGCATAATTTTGGGGGTCACATTCTATGCAAAAATCTGCAAAGTCAATTGGTTCATATGGTGAACAATAAATAAGGTTATCTTTTGTTACACCGGTAATAAAAATAGCGTGTATATGGCCAAATGCATCCATGCTTTTAATGGTGCTAAAAAAAAGTTTCATTACTTTTTGAATGGCCTGGGCAATGTCTTGATTATTTAAATTATTGAGTAATGGAGCATCATATTCATCGATCAAAATAACTACACGATTTTTTTTTGATAATTCTTCAATCAGTGTTTGTAATTTTAAGTTAAGTAACGATTCTTTGGATATATCTACACCAAAAAGTATTCCTATTTTCTCAAGATTGCGTGAAAGGCCTATTTCAAATTTTTCAGATGTTTCAAAATTTAGGTTAGAAAAATCAAGTTGAATAACCGGATGTTTTGGCCATTTATAATCACTTTTCCCAATCCACAAATTTTTAAATAATTTCTTATTACCACTAAATAGTTCTTTTAATGTTGAAATAAGTAATGATTTGCCAAATCGACGTGGCCTTGATAAAAAATATAAACGTCTTTTGGTAATGAGATCATAAATTGTTTTTGTTTTATCGATGTAAAGATAGTTATCTTCGATCATAGTTTGGAAGTTACTGACATCGACGGGCAATCGTTTCATGAAAATCATTAACTCCTTATTGATCAATAACTATTTATTAATTTTTTATCCAGAGCTTAGTTTAACATAGGTCATAAGAATCACCTAATTCGCGCAATAATTTTTTGCCAAGATTTCACATGTAGATCTTATAATGATTTTAAAAACTGAGAGTCGAGTTTCTTCTTGCCCGTTTTAAATTTTACGGTCAAATAAGTAACACCAGTTCCTTTTACTTCAATCTCTTCGACCAATCCTATGCCAAATTTTTCATGTTCAACAGGTTGTTGCAATCTAAATTTACGTATTTTTGTCTGTTGCATTGTTTGCTCTGGTATTTCGGGTTTAGAAATATGGGTAGCCGGTTTAAGATATGTGTTATTGGAACTTTTTGGTGTTCCAAAAGTCATGATATGATTTTCGGCTGGTGCTTGGTTGTTGCCCAACCATTTTGATAATGCGATGCGCATCTCAGGTGTTTTCCAGTATGATGCGTTTTCTATAAAAGTTAAGTGATCAGGAATTTCATCTAAAAATCGGGAAGGTATTTGATCGGTCATATTTCGATACGCATAACGGTAGCGCGAATGAGTAATGAGTAATCGTTCGCGAGCTCGTGTGATACCAACGTAAAAAAGGCGTCGCTCTTCTTCCAGAGTGTCTTCTTGTGCCATTGAGCGCGAGCTTGGTAATAATCCTTCTTCAAGTCCAGTTAAGATAACGGTATCAAATTCTAATCCCTTTGCTGCATGCAACGTCATGAGTAATAATGCATCATGATTCTCATCTTTTTTGTTCATTTTTTCTTGCATGAGTGCGACTTCATCAAGGAACTGTTCAATGGTGCCAATACCACTTGATTCAAAATGTTTCATGGCATTGAGCAACTCTTTTACGTTTTCGATACGTGATTGCGCGTCTTCGGGCTCATATGTTTCTTTTAGATAACCAATGTACCCAAGTTTGCTTATGATATGATCAAGTGCGTGAGTTGGTTTATCAGTCGGTGCACAACCCTCAAATACATGGCAAAATTCTTCGAGTGCAGTTTTTTTGCTTCCCATCACTTGCATAGTTTCGATAAGTTTTTTAGCTACATCATGAAAATGTAAAAAAGTTTCGTTGTGCCAATATTCATAAAACAGTTCTTCAAACTTGAGTCCTAAGCCACGTGGAGGAACACTAATAACTCTAAAAAATGATGCACGATCAAAAGGATTGACGACTAAGCGTAGATAGGCAAGCAGATCTTTAATTTCTTTACGATCATAGAACTGTACGCCACCAATAATTTTATACGGAATGGAACTTCGAATCAGCGCTTCTTCAATTGCGCGTGATTGAAAATGGGTGCGATAGAGCACGGCGATGCTGCTCAATTTTTGTGTTTTAGACGCAACGCTAGCAAATTGAGCAATGAGATCACCTTCTTGGTATTCTGACATGCAGGTAATGCGTCGTATTCTATCGTGGCCTTTTTTTTCCGACCATAATACTTTAGGATTGCGTTGTTTGTTGTGCGTAATGACTGAGTTGGCAATATCTAAAATTGATTGCACTGAGCGATAATTTTGTTCAATTTTTATGCTGACAGCGTCAGGAAAATCTTTTTTAAAATTAATAATGTTGGCAATCGTTGCGCCACGCCAAGAATAAATTGATTGATCTTCATCGCCTACTACGCAGATTGAATCAATGGAAAAAGTGCGAGCATCTCTGGCCATCTGTTTTAGTAGTTCATGTTGCACCACGTTAGTATCCTGATACTCATCTACCAAAATATGGCGCACGGTGTCTTGTGTTTGTGATTTAAAATCTGCATGGTGCGTAAATAATTTGAGCCCTTGCAAAAGCAGATCGTCAAAATCTAAGCATTTGCTTGCTTTCTTTTCTTGTTCATAAGCAGCATAAAGTGCTTGCAAGCGCGGATTAACCGCATAGAGCATATTAATGTGTTCTGTATCAGTTGCGTGATTTTTTATGTGCGAGATCTGATACGATAAATTTTTTGCGGTGACCTCTTTTTGCAATGCAGCCCGATTGATGATGCCACTTAATAATTTTTGTTGATCATCATCATCTAAAATTGAAAAAAAAGGATAGTCGAGCAGTTCTTGATTTTTTTTCAGTAGTCGTAAGCAGTAAGAATGAAATGTGCCAATAAAGGGTAGTTCAACGTGTTTACCTAAAAAATGGGTGATACGTTCTTGCATCTCTTTAGCAGCTTTATTAGTGAACGTGAGTGCAACAATAGCGCGGGGAGATACACCAGCGTTTAAAATTAAATGCGCTATGCGAGCGGTGATAACGCGTGTTTTGCCTGATCCTGCACCGGCAATAACCAACAATGCTCCATCTTGGTGCTGCACTGCTTTTTGTTGTTCTGCATTAAGTTTAGTCGTTAAAAATTCATTAAATCGCTGTTTTATTTCAGGGTTCATAATGATCCTTGGGTGCAGGTTACATTTTTTAAAGATAAGCAAAGATACCATAGATGTGAAAAAAAATGTAGATCTTAAAAAAGCCCCAGCTTGGTGTGCCGGGGCCTATTATTCTTATTATCATCCAAATGGATTTAGGGATTCTTATGAATATTAGACAAGCTATTAGTGCCACCTACAAAAAAAGATGTACCAATGGTTGCATCTATCGCATTACTTGCAGTGAGCAAATAAGATGTTCCTGCGCCTGCATTTATATTGGCAATTTTAAAAAAACTAATTATTGCAATCTGAATTAGCATTATGGCAAGCTTATAGTAAAGTAGGTTTATCATTTAACAGGGGTAATAAAAATGAATATATTAAAATTAATGCTTATATTAAGCGCTTTTGGTTGTTTTATGGGGATAAAATGCTCTGCGCCGGCAGGATATGGAGCAGGAGCATCGGCTGCTTCAGATTCACAAAATGATCTTAAATATCAAGAGACAATGGAAGATATGTATACAGAAATACAACAAGGTCAGCAAAAATATAATACTATTCTAGCAGAAGAACCTCAACTGGACTTTGAAAGCTTGGATGAAAATGATCAGGCAATGTGTGATACTCTTAATAGCATGCTGAAGGGCGATAACAAAGATGATGCTCAAAGCATAGATATATATCTTACGAAAGAAAAAAAGGTTCAGGAAGCAAACCAAGCATTAAAAGCATTGAGAAAAAAAATAAAAACGATAGAAAAAAAAGCTTTACAAGATAAAGCAGTATTGGCCGAACTTAAAACATTACGTTCCCAAGAAAAAGAATTGGAAACGATGAGCTATAATGCACATTCCGCTCTTGCTTTGCATGTTAGGCAGCTTTATGTTGTTACGCCAACTGAGATATTTAAAATAATAAAAAAACGGCAAAAAATCGAAGACTTAAAAGAAGCGGATGCCGATCTTGAACTACTCAAAAAGCACTATGATTATATGCGTAATAAAGGATTAGAATATGCTAGATCAACTGCTAAAAAATATCGAAAACAACATGCTGCGAGCATTAATCAAGACGAAATAGACCTTGACGATTTTCAGCCCGGTGCTCAAAGTAGTGATGAAGAACAACTTGAAGGTGCTGGCCAACCAAATGGACCAGTACGAAGAAAAAAAAGTGGAAAGTAAAAAAATGCACAGCCTACCACAATCGAGTAAGCTGTGCTTGAAATGTGTCAAAAAATTAGTTCGCAGATAAGTTATCGCCATAAGATGGTGCTGGCGCGTCAGCAGAGTTTACCACAGTAACTTTGGCAGAATTTGCGCCTAATCCCGAATAATTATTTGTCACGTTTTTACTTGCTCTGTTAAGATAAAAAACTGCATTTGTTGGTGTAGAGGAACCTATAAATCCCGTGGTTCCCATCGTTCCACCATTAGCTGTGCATTCAATAACAGCACAAGAAGGGCCAGCGGTTGACAAATTAAATCCTGTTGTTGTATATGCAGACGCAATGCATCGCTCAATCGTAATTTGTTGTGCTCCTGATGATGATACGACAAATCCGCTGCCGCCGCCTTTGCTGCTGCAGTTTTCTAACTGATGAGTTACACCACTAATACTAAATCCTGTCGCGCCGTTGGTACTACTGCAATTTCCTAATTGATTATCTGTTCCACCAATAACAAATCCTCCAATACCAACTCCTATGGTGCTGCTGAAGCTGCTGCAATTTGCTAATTGATTACCTACTCCAGTAATGCTAAATCCTGTGATGTTGTTGCCGCTGCTGCAGTTTTCTAATAGATTATGGCTGCCACTAAAACTAAATCCTATTGTTGATCCATAAGCTTTAACATTTTGAATCAATACAAAAGCAGCTGGGAAGCTAACAGAATCACTCATTGAACCACAATAGCCATTTTGAATAATAGCGTTAGATACAGATGCAGACTGGCCAAGAAGAACAGTTCCCCCATTGTGTCCATTTAAATCCAGCATTACATTTGAGACATTGATAGTGATGCTAGTGACATCAGTAGCAAGACAATAACTACCTGATGTGGAGATAATTGTAGAGCCAGTGATCGGAGTAAGAGCGCATGGATTGGCTGCCGCTGCAATTGCAGTGAATGTAGTTGAGCAACACGTGAGTAACTCATCAACATCGGTGCCAATTTGGGCGCATACATTCCATAAATCCTCACCCGGTTGAGGCAAAGAAGCTTGGCTTGTGGCCATAGATAAAAATATGGTTACGCCATATATCATTTGTGCATACGATGATGTAAAAATATTTCGGTTTTTCATGTGTTACCCTTTCATATTATAAGCTCTTAATTTCTACTTACTGCAAAGTGACGTTATCCCTGTCTTCGTTTATTCCATCCTACGCTAAAGCTACGGAGGACGCAGCCGGGCCTGGTATTCTTTGCTGAGCATCGTTCTAAGCTCGGCAAACTTCGTCAGGCTTGGCCAATTTCTACTTACTGCAAAGTGACATTATCCCAGGATGATAATCCAAAGAATCTTCCATTAGTATTGCGTGCATTTTGATAAAACGGTGCAAAGCCAGGCCCAGATGGAGCGATAAATGTGGATGTCGTTGCCAAATCTGCCCAACAATAATTTGAATCACCGGTAGGCACAGCTGGAGAGCCATCATTTCCTTCTGAGACGCAACTAATATATTGATAGTTACTGGTAGTGTTATCATTAAATCCACAGCCAATATTTTGTAATGCTCTGCAATTTTCAATCGTTCCTTTTCCTGTGCTTCCTGACATATCAAATCCATTTCCCGTATTATAACTTGCGATACATTCAAGGAGGTTTACTGTGCCAGTAGTGAGCATAGTGAAACCATTACCGCCGCCATTTGTTGCGTTACATTCTTGAATGATATTTAAGTTGGTTGATGCAGTAACTAAGATGCCACTGCCGCCAGTTCCTGTGGTATTACTACCCCCAGCCACTATAGTATTAATGATTCTGCCTTTGTTTCCTTGTTGCACAATAGCATTACCACTCGCCTGAGAAGCAATCGCAATCATCAAAGGAGCGCTGCCAACAGTGATAGGTGCTCCTAAAGCACTTGTTGAAATAGTAACGGGAGTAACAGTAGTATCTCCGTTGTTAGCTACATAGGCATATTGATTATCAGGAGTTATAGCAATGCCCCACGGACCATTAAACCCAGAAATAGTATTTGTTACTATATTAGTTGCAATAGTAATAACACTGATATCACCAGGAGAATCGCCATTGTTAGTTACATACGCATATAATCCATCAGGAGTCATGGCAATACCTTGAGGATTACTACCAACAGTAATTGATGTTCCGGCAGTATTAGTTGCAACGGTTATCGGCGTTACGGTATTTCCACTCGCATCAGCTACATACACATATTGACTATCAATAGTAGCGGCGATACCAAATGAGGGAGAGCCCACTACAGTGACCACATCTGTTACGGTGTTAGTAGCAATAGTAATAACAGATACCGTACCATTTCCGGAATTATTTACATAGGCATAGAGACCATTAGGAGTTATGGCTATACCAATAGGAATATCGAAGCTTGGATCAGTTATAAGATCTGTTACTGTATTACTTGCAAGACCTATAACGCTGACAGTATTGTCGTTAGTATTAGTTACATATGCTTGTGTGCCATCAGGAGTTATTGCAATACCATGAGGATTGCTGCCAACTGGAATAGGATTAGTAAACCCAGAAGCTAAAGCATTAGTTATCGTATTTATAACACTAATAGTGCCATCACCTTGGTTAACGACATAGGCATACAAACCATTAGGAGTTATGGCAATAGTATCAGGAGTATTTCCTACAGTGATAGGAGATAGCGGTGTATTGGTTGCAACTGCTATTGGAGTTACTGTTGTTCCAGTTCCTCCGATTCCATTATTACTTACATATGCGGTTAGGTTAGGTGCACCCGCACCTGCTTGAATTACACAAGAATCTATTATGGTATTAATGCCGCTGTTATCAATGCCATCACGCCCACCAACTTCAAGCAATGTGGTATTAGAACATATAATGTAACAATTTTTAATCAAAGCATCATACACGGTACTTGCAATCACAATTGCGCCATGTGCTGCATCTGTTGCATCCACAGGTGCAGCTGGTTTTACGTTACCATTTTTTATGGTTGCGTTTATAGCAGTCCCTTGAATTTCTATAGTTCCAATTAAACTAAATGAATTCAAATCAATTGTTACATCTGATCCACTAATAATAATATTACCGATAATATTTTGGGTCAGACAATAACTTGCGCCAGTTGTCGCAAGTGTGAGAGTTCCTCCAGCAGCAGTGAAAGAACTTTGGAACAACGGAATAGGAGAGCATGCAGAAAGCTCTGCAAGTGCGGTAAATGTACCACTAAAATCTTGAGCAAATGTAGTGAATGTACTTGAACAGCAAGTAAGTAGGGCATCAACTTCTGTAGCAACTTGGGCAAGTGTAACGCGAAAATCTTGCCCTGGAGGTGGCCCAGATGGGCATATTTTATTGGTTTGCAATGTGAGCATAGTTACTAAAAATAGTATGATATTTGAGAATCTTTTTTGTTGCATTTCTTTCTCCTTTTAAAAAATGTTTTTTTGCTTGAATTGAACGAGGGGGGCCCGAACTTATAGCTCAGGCCCACATTACCTTTATTGCAATGTCACATTATCCCATGACGATACACCAGCAAAGGTGCCGTTTGTGTTTGCACCATTTTGATAATATGTTTCGGTTCCTGGGCCAGAAGGTGCCGGATACGGTGAAGGTGAACCACTAATGGTATAATTTGTATCAAATCCGGGGGTAGTGCTTCCAGCAGAGTTGTTTCCATTACCTTCAGCGCTACATGCGATATAGCGATATCCACTTGGATGTTTATCATTAAAGCCAAATCCCGTTGATAAAGTCGCACCATTTTGAGTAGCTACACAACTTTTAATTGTTCCTACTCCTGAACTTGCTGACATGTCAAATCCACCCGTATTAAATTCTGAGATACAATTAGCCATATTAATGGCGCCAGCGGTACTTATAAAAAATCCTGTATTTGGGCAATTTTGGGCTGTGCACGATTCAATATCAGCCGAACCAGCAAGTACTTGTATCCCATAACCGGGAGTACCTCCAGAGGTTGCTCCTGTTGTTATGGTGCAGTTACTTATAACTGAGCTCCCGCTCGTTTGAATGATTCCATTGCCACTACTGCCTCCACCATTATCATTTCCACTGGCACCAGTTGTTATAGTACATTGGTTGATAATATTATTAGAAAAGACAAGCGAGATGCCACTTCCACTTGAGCCATCAGTAGCGCTATCAGAATCACCACCAACCCCAGTTTCTATAATACATTGTTCAATAATATTATTGCTACCGCCAAATAGGATGCCAACTCCACTATTGCCGCCATTAGCACTAACACTATCTCCACCAGCTCCAGATAGTATAAAACATTTGATAATATTTATATTATTTGTTCGATTAGTTGATACAATCGCTGAGGCCCCAGTTCCACCATTGCCAGCCACTAGACTTGAACCACCTGATCCACCCTGAATAGTCGATTCAATAATTTGCATATAAACGCTTTCTCCTATCATACTTGTGTAAATACCCGAAGCACCAGAAGAACCGCTACTACCATTCCCCCCTTGAATAAAGCATCTATCTACTAGTAAAAAAGAAGAGGTATTGATAATACCAGCGCCGGCTTCTGCAGAGTTATCTCCACCAGTTCCTGCTAAGATAGTGCATTCTATTACTTGCAAATGTGTACCATTACTGTTACTCAAAATGCCAGCACCACCGCTAGAAGCGGTTGCACTTCCTGCTTGAATAAAGCAACTATTTAATGTAGTAAAGCTACCAGTATTACTGATCCCCATACGTCCAGAGCCCGAACTACCATTATTTGCACATATAATGTAGCAATTATTAATAAGAGTATTTTGTGATCCGGTGTTAATTGTTATAGCTGCAGGTGCTGCACCAGAAGCAGGTGTCACGTTACCATTTTCAATAGTAACTCTATTTCCTGTTATAGAAATTACTCCTGTTAAGCTATAGTTATTCAAATTAATGGTTACATCCGACGCGGTAATGGTCAGATTGCCCGTAATGCTTTGACTAAAACAATAACTTGCGCCTGTTGTGGAAAGTGAGATTGTTCCAGCTACTACATTTGCTTGAGAAAGTGGTATTGTAGCGCACGGGTTACTCATAGCATTAATCGCAGTAAATGTTCCATTAAAATCATTTGAAATTAATAAGCTCAGTGCCGCTAAAGTTGTAAATGTTTGATTAAAGTCAGTGGTGATTGTACTTAACAACGTACTGCAGCATGCATCAAGATCGCTGCGCAAAGCAATAAAAGAGGTGTAAGTGCCGGTTAAATCACAAGAACCACCACTGCAATTTATTGCGTCAATCTTGCTTTCTAATGTGTTTAAGAAAGTGAATGTGCCGGCAAAATCATTGTTAACAATAGTCGTTAACGAATCAACTTTGCTGTTTAAGGTGAAGCAACATTGATTAAGATCAGACTGTAGCGCAGCAATAGCTGTAAATGTATCTGAAAAATCGACAGTTACGTTTACAGAGAAAGTAGAAAGAGTTGATTCAATAGATGAACAACATGCATCAATGTTACTTAATAATGTTTGTTGCAAACCTGCGATTGCGGTAAATGTGCCATTAAAATCATTCACGACAATATCTATCAGCGAATCGACATCTGTGCCAATATCGGCTGCAACATGCCAAATATTTTGGCCGGGGTAAGGCAATGCAGCATTACTTTGACCTATGCTAAATAGCGTGATTATACAAAAAACTTTACGTAATAATGATAATATCTGTTGCTTCACAAACACACTCCTTATGTAATCCCGCCGTGTTTACTCCTGAGCCCTTGTCGAAGGGCTGCCAAGCTTGAAGGCATGGATAGACGACGGCTGGGTATAGAAAATAACAGGACCCTTTTATGAATGGAGCATACTTAGGAAAGTCCAAAGAAGTCAAAAGAAAATCAATGATGCTTCAAATACTGCTTTAGCTAAAGATTTAACGCCTTGCTTTTTCCTTGCCAGGCTCAAAATAGACCTGACTACACAACTCCACTAGTTTTCAAAAAAACTTATTATTGCAATCTGAATTAATATTATGGCAAGCTTATAGTAAAGTAGGTTTATCAATTAATAGGGGCAATAAAAATGAATATATTAAAATTAATGCTTATATTAAGCGTTTTTGGTTGTTTTATGGGGATAAAATGCTCTGCGCCGGCAGGATATGGTTCAACATCTGCTGCAGCCTCGGTACCTGAGCCTGGTAATAGCTCCAAACAGCCACAAGAATATTCATCTACGAATGAGTACGAGGGTATAGAAACAGCTGAGAGAGCAAAAATTTTAGAAGAATTACGCACAAGAGTTATATTGTATAGAGACAATTTAGATACGCTTGAAGAGAACCTTCAAATGTTACAGCAGCACATACATGAGTCTGCACCAGGTAGCTCATCTCGCCTCGCATATGAAAAAGATTTTAAGAAAACAGAAGAAAAGCGTAATGCTGCCGTGCGGCTTCTCATCACAGAAATTGCAAATCAGAGCAAAATGTATACCGATGATGGACAATTGCGTGATTTTAAAGCATTAACTTCAGCAGCGCAATCAGCACAGGCAAGTGTTGCATCATCGCAAGCACATCCTTCCTTCTCTAGTCAACAACAAGTAAGCTCACTTCCTGTGATATGGCGTCGAATAGAGGAAATGGAAGAAAGAGTAAAAGAATTAGAGAAAAAACCGTATGTACGCTTGTATGCGCTTAATAAAGAACGGCCAGCATTACTCGAGGAAATAGAAGCGGCCAAAGGTAATAACAAATCTTACAAGGCACAAGAAGAACAACTTAAAAAAATGAATGAAGAAATTGAACGTCTTAAAATCGAGACATCAGCTGCTGAGCAAGCAGCAATACCATCTGCAGAGCAAGAGAGGAACTTAAAAAAATGGCGTCAAGAGCAATTCAAGCTTGTAGAAGAATACTCAAATCTTGCACTTGCCCAAGATCAATACCCTATTATGCTAGAAAAAGGCATGCATTATGCCAGAACACAGGCAAAAAAATATAAGAATAATAATGCCATTTGCGCAGACCAAGTGCGTATCGATATTAATGAAGACCAAACTGAATACGACTATGATGAAAATGATGAAGATGAACTCATTGAACCATTGTTTAAGCGACATGGAATCGCTAAAACTGAATCTGACAACATTGAAAATGATTTAAATGAACCACTACTCAAGAAAAGTGGAATTACTCAGAAGAAAAAAGGAAAAAAATAAAGCGTTAACAGATAAAGAGCCTGTAAAATTCTACAGGCTCTTATCGTTAAAAAAATGCTAAATGTTTAAGGTAAGGTAATGTTATTCCAATAAGTTGGAAGAGCGCCATTATTAGGTAAATATTGATAAAAGGGCGCTGATCCTGGACCTGAAGGAGAAGTGAAGGTAGAGTTTGCTGACGCATCACAATAATTACTATCACCCGTTGCAATTGCTGGCGTGCTACCATTTCCTTCAGAATAACAACTAACATATTTAAAATTACTTGTTATAGAATCATTAAATCCACAACCGCTATTTAAAATTGCTTGGCATTGTTTAATGGAACCTTTTCCAGTACTTTCCGATACATCAAAACCACTGCCTAAATTATAATTTGCTAGACATTCAATAATATTAACTAATCCGGTAGTAAATGCAGAAAATCCATTTCCACCACAATTGCTTGCCACGCATTGCTCAATAATATTGGATGTAGCAGGTGAGTTAATTATTATACCATCGCCGCCAAAACCAGTTCCGGTGCCATTTCCTCCTGAGACTATATTTCTAAATAGTTTACCATTGTTTGCTTGCTGTACGATGGCATGTCCACCATCACCATTACTACCCGGGGTTATAGTATTGGCATAAGGAGCATTAAATCCTGAGATGGTATTAGATACTGTATTAGATGCAGTATCAATAACACTTACCGTATTACCAGTAAAATTGGTTATATAAGCCGTCGTATTATCGGGAGATATAACAACACCAAGTGGTTGACTACCAACAGGAATGGTTGCGGTTACTGTATCGGTTGCAACGTCAATGACGCTCACGCTATTGCCGCCAGCACCATTGAAATAATTAGCTACATATACATTTGTACCATTAGGCATTATTGCAATACCTTGGGGATTTGTTCCAACAGAAATAGGATATCCAGGACCCGTTATTACCGTATCAGTTGCAGTATCAATAACAAAGACACTACCACTGCCAATAGAAGCAACATATGCTTTTGTACCAGTTATGGCAATTCCTGTAACCCCAGGTCCAAGGCCAGAAGTGATAGTAGTTGTTACTGTATTAGTAAGAGTATTAATAACGCTGATACTACTACTGCTTGGAAGAGTTACATATGCTTTTGTACCGTCTGGCGTGATGGCAATTTGATCAGGATTTGTTCCGACGGTAATAGGACTTCCTATAACCGTATTAGTTGCAGTATCAATCACACTGACAGTACCATCAAGCTCATTAACTACGTAGGCCTTTGTGCCATCAGGAGTTATGGCAATGCCATCCGGACCTGAATTACTACCAGAACCTACAGGAATAGTAGCTACAACGGTGTTAGTTGCAAGATCGATTGCGCTGACAGTGCCATCACCATTATTAGCTACATAGGCGGTTGTACCATTAGGCATTATTGCAATATTAAAAGGAGAAAGTCCAACAGGAATAGGACTGCCTGTAATCATATCAGTGGATGTATCAATAACCGAAACATCATTAGTGGTATTATTAACTACATAAACAAATGAACTCGTAGCTCCTCCACTACCACTACTACCGCCGGTTACCGTACATTCAATAATTTGTATATTATTACCAGTGTTATTAATTCCATCACCGCCATTGCCACCACTACCACTCATAGCAGCTTGGATAAAGCAATGTGAAATGATTGTATTGTTGCCAGCATTATCTATACCATCGCGGCCATTGCCCGAACCAGCATTAGCATCACAAAGAATATAGCAATTGCTAATGAGTGCTTCTGATGCTCCTGCCTCTACAATGATTGCAGCAAGTGATGCATCTGTGCCATCAGATGTTGGCTTAATATTACCATTTTTAATAGTGACGTTTGTGGTTGTTGAAGAAATATCGATTATGCCTAGTAAGCTAAGTGCATTAAGATCAACCGTTACATCACTCGCACTAATAATAATTGAGCCGGTAATATTTTGACTTAAACAATAGATGCTGCCAGTGGTGGTGAGTAGTATGCCTTGCATAGCATTAACACTTGCTTGAGATAATGGAATTGGGCTACACAAACTCATTTCAGCTAATGTGGTAAATGTACCAGCAAAATCTTGTGCAAGTGTAGTAAATGTGCCCAGCAACGCATCAACCGCGGTGCCAATTTCTGCAACTGTTACACGAAAATCTTGCCCTGGAGGTGGCCCAGATGGGCATATTTTATTGGTTTGTAATGTGAGCATAGTTACTAAAAAAATTATGATACTTGAGATTCTTTTTTGCTGCATTTCTTTCTCCTTTTAAAATACATTTTCTTCTTAAATTTGAATAATTTGATCAAAAATATAACATGTCTGTCCCAGATATTTTTTAGGTTACTCATTTCTTTTATATGCAATCATAGGCATATGAATTTGAGAAAGTCAAAATGTTATTCATTCAATGACAATAAAAGGCTTTTTAGTGCTATTTTGATTGAATCGCACTCAAAATTAAGTTATTGCAATGAGAATTGGTTGTGTGGCATGCTTATTGTAACGTAAGTTGATCAATTAAAATGGGGAATAATAAGCCAATGAATACATTAAAATTAATGCTTGTGTTAAGTTTTTTTGTTTATTTTTCTGCGATAAAATGTTCTGCGCCAGCAGGATTTCGAGCTGCGGCATTTGATGCTATTAATGATGCGGGCCAGGTAATTGTCATAAAAAATATGGCTTCAGCTGCACTGAAAACTGAATTAGAAAAATCGAGGAAGGAGCTTGAGAAAACTACTAAAGAGATTTCTAATAAACAGCAGGAGATCAGCACTATTTCTCAAAAATTAGAAAAGCTTTTGGCTAAGAATAAGAATGAAAAATTTCTTGGACAATTGAATACTTATGATACGTATTTACATGAGATTATAAACTTAGAGCAAGCATTTGAGGGATTAGAAAAACAATTATTAAAGTTACATGCTGAGTATGAACAAACAATAAAAAAAGAAAAAAATAAAACAATGAAAAAAAACGAATTAACAGAACCTTTGTTAGATAATTCTGTAGAAAAAGAGTTAAGCTCGAAAGAAAAAATCGAAGAACTCAAAAAAAAGATGGAAGAAAAAGATAGGGAAATTACTTATTATACATTAAAAAGAGAAAGCCTCTTGAATACTTCTACTAAAGACTTATATATGGTGATAACGCTACGGCAGGAAAAAAAAGATACCCAAGAAACCTTAGATGAAATGAAAAAAAGGCAATTTGAGCTACAGCATTTTATTGTGGGCCTTATACAAGAACTTGATGCGAGGACGCAACACAGTAATTTAAAGAATCAAGGCGATCAAAGTTGTAAATAAGTATTCGCTATCTAAAAGCAAGATCCTGTGGCGATCAACAGGATCTTGCTTTTAGATATTTCTTCAATAATGGGCTTACGTTATAACTTAGGCCTGAATCAATTTATGGCAGTGTTACATTATCCCAATTTGATAATCCAGTGAAAGTGCCATTGGTGTTTCGTGCATTTTGATAATATGGGGTAACTCCTGGACCAGAAGGAACTCTAAATGTTGAACCTGTTCCTGAAGGTGCACAATAATTAGTGTCGCCCGCAGGAACTGCTGGTGTTAGACCATTTCCCTCAGATGTATTGCCAACATATTGATACAGGCTTGTAGTAGAATCATTAAATCCACAACCGGTATTTTTTGATGCTATACAATTTTTAATAAGCCCACTTCCGCCATTTGCTGAACTGGTTGATAAATCCAAACCATTGCCACCATTATAATTTGCAACACAATCAAATAAATCTACTGAGCCGGAGGGGACTTGAATCGAAAAGCCGCTCAATGTATTATTTGAAGCAACGCAATTTTTTGCCGTACCATTAAGTGCTTGTAGTACAAATCCCTGATTGCTATTGCTCATTGCTTGACAATTTTCTAATTGATAGGTAGCGGAGCTAGATAATAAATCATAACCATCGAGAGAATTTAACTCGGCTACGCAATCAGTCATTTTTACATTAAAACTATTAGATAAATTGAGACCCGATGTGATATTTTCATTGAATGAGCAATTCTGGAAGGAAATATTGAATGATGCTATACCAAAAGAAAAATCTTGGGCGCCAGAGGAGACATTATTATTAAATGTACTATATAGGCTTTGTACATTCGAGCAACCGTTAAAGGACAAGCCGCCGCTTCCATTAAGATTACATGAAGTATTTTTTATCTGAATGTTAGAAGAGGAAACGGGTTCAAGACCATTTACTTGATTATAATCAAAGTTATTATTTTGGATGGATATGTTTTGAGAACTACCTATATTTAAACCATCGAACAGATTTCTAGTACACACATTTCCTGCGATAAGAATATCTGAAGATAGATTGATAAAAATACCGTTGCTTGCTTGGTTGTAATTAAACATGCTATCTTCGATTATCACATTATTAGATCTGTTAATAGACAATCCATCTCCAGCAACATTGGAAAATGATATACATGAATCTATTATTAATCCATCACAACGACCCAATGCAAGTCCGGTGCCATTGTTTTCAGCAAAAATGCTATCTTTAATTATTGCATTATTACATCTGGCAAGATCCAATCCATCACCGGTTATGCAAGAAGATGATGTACATGAATCAATCATTAATTCATCACAAAAGACAAAATTAAAATTAGGACTACCATCCAGAGAGTTAAGAAGTGCTTTACAGTTTTGCACATTACAAGTTTGAATTTTATTTAAATTTAATGCTGCGCTCATAAAATTATTAATAGTTAAGTTTGAAAGTGTAATATCTTGATGTGTATTAGTCACGTTGGCATCTAATTCCACACCACTGTTTCCAAGACCAGCGCCATCCATAAATCCATTTTTTATAACAACATTTGCTCGTGGAACAGAACCATCAATGGTTATGGCATTGCCAGATATTGGTTGTAGCAGATATCCATTAAGATCTAATACAACATTAGAACTTGCCACAGTAATTAAATCACCAGCACCAGTAATGCCATTTGCAAGACAATATGTTCCAGGCAATGAAATGGTGGTAATACCGGTAATAGGAGTTGCTGCACATAGATTGGTTAATGCTGCAAGTACAGTGAATGTTCCTGAAAAATCCTGCGCAACATTTGCAGAGAATGTCGTGATACTTGTTTCAATTGCAGTACAGCAAGCATCAAGATCAGATTGTAGCGCAGCAAGTGCGGTAAATGTTTCTGAAAAATCGACAGTTACATTTACAGAGAAAGTGGAAAGAGTTGACTCAATAGCAGAACAGCATGCGTCAAGTTGACTTTCAATTGTTGTACAACAAGCATCAAGATCACTGCGTAGTGCTTCAATGGCAGTGAATGTGCTCGCAAAATCTTGTGCAACGTTTGCAGAGAATGTGCTGATGTTAGCATTTATCGTAGAGCAACAAGCATCAAGATCACTCTCAAGCCCAGCAAGAGCGGTAAATGTTTCTGAAAAATCAACAGTTACGTTTACAGAGAAAGTAGAAAGCGCTGATTCAATAGATGAACAACACGCATCAAGATCGCTGCGTAGTGAATTAAACGAAGTGAATGTACCAGTAAAATCATTGTTAACAACAGTTGTCAATGAATCAACTTTGCTATTTAAAGTTGTGCAACATTGATCAAGATCGCTGCGCAATGCTCCAATTGCAGTGAATGTTTCTGAGAAATCAACAGTTACGTTTACAGAGAAAGTAGAAAGAGCTGATTCGATAGATGAACAGCACGCATCAAGATCACTGCGCAATGCAATGAAAGAGGTATAAGTGCCGGTTAAATCACAAGAACCACCACTGCAATTTATTGCGTCAATTTTACTTTCTAATGTATTTAAGAAAGTGAATGTACCAGTAAAGTCATTGTTAACAATAGTTGTGAGTGAATCAATTTTGCTGTTTAGTGTGAAGCAACATTGATCAAGATCGCTTTGAAGTCCGGCAATAGCAGTGAATGTTTCTGAGAAATCAACAGTTACGTTTACAGAGAAAGTAGAAAGCGCTGATTCGATAGATGAACAGCATGCATCAAGATCGCTTTCAATCGTTGTACAACAAGCATCAAGATCACTGCGCAATGCAATGAAAGAGGTATAAGTGCCGGTTAAATCACAAGAACCACCACTGCAATTTATTGCGTCAATTTTACTTTCTAATGTATTTAAGAAAGTGAATGTACCAGTAAAGTCATTGTTAACAATAGTTGTGAGTGAATCAATTTTGCTGTTTAGTGTGAAGCAACATTGATCAAGGTCGCTTTCAAGCCCAGCAAGAGCGGTAAATGTTTCTGAAAAATCAACAGTTACGTTTACAGAGAAAGTAGAAAGCGCTGATTCAATAGATGAACAACATGCGTCAAGATCACTGCGTAGTGAATTAAACGAGGTGAAGGTGCCAGTGAAATCATTATTTACAATAATATTTAACGTATCAACTTTGCTATTTAAAGTCGTGCAACATTGATCAAGATCGCTGCGCAATGCTCCAATTGCAGTGAATGTGCCATTAAATTCTTGCGTAACATTTGCAGAGAACGTGGAAAGTGCTGATTCGATAGCAGAACAGCATGCATCAAGATCACTGCGCAATGCTGCAATAACGGTATAAGTTCCCATAAAGTTTGTTGCTGGAATTGCAGCAATGGCAGTGAATGTGCCATTAAAATCAGTTGCAACGTTAGCAGAGAAAGTGCGAATATTAGAATTTATAGAAGCGCAGCAGGCAGCTATATCATTTTCAATAGTAGCACAGCATGCATCCAGATCAGATTGAACTCCTGAGATTGCGGTGAATGTTCCTGCGCAGCATGTTAAAAGCTCTTCAACTTCGGTACCGGTTTGCGCAACAACATGCCATATGTTTTGGCCGGGATAAGGTAAAGATGCATTACTTTGATTGATGCTCAATAACGTGAAAATACAAAATAAACTACGCGATAATGATGATATCTGTTGCTTCACAAGCACACTCCTTTATAGAAAATAACAGGACCCTTTTATGAATGGAGCATACTCAGGAAAGTCCAAAAAAGTCAAAAGAAAATCAATGATGATTCAAATACTGCTTTAGCTCAAGTGTTAACACCCCGCTCTCTTTGCCAGGCTCAAAATAGACTCTTATGAGCATTTCTTACTGAATTGTGCATGCACGACTAGATCGATTTTTTTTAAGTTGCAATTGTGCCTCTTCTTGCACCCAAACGGGAGCATCTTCCTGATTGGCTAGATTTAAAAACTGCTTAGCTTGTACAGAGTCTCGAGCAATACCATCGCCGCCCAAAGAATGTATCTGTCCAAGGCGAAGTTGCGCCAATCGTTGTACATCAACTGGTGCATCGTCGGGATTGTTTGCTTTCGTTAAAAAAGGTAAAGCAGTTGCAAAGTTTTGCGGTATGCCATTGCCGCCCAAAAAATGTATATCCCCAAGGCATAATTGGGCCCATCTTTGTACGTCAATTAAAGCATCGGGATTGTTAGCTTGCATTAAAAAAGGCAAAGCGGTTGCATAGTTTTGCGATATGCCATTGCCACCCAAATAATGTATGTCTCCAAGATGTAGTTGCGCTGCTCGTTGTACATTAGTTGGAGCATCGGGATTGTTAGCTTGCGTTAAAAAAGGCAAAGCGGTTGCAAAGTTTTGCGATATGCCATTGCCACCAAAATAATATATCTCTCCAAGGCGAAGTTGCGCCCATCGTTGTACATCAACTGGAGCATCGGGATTGTTAGCATCGCGAATGCTGGCTTGCCTTAAAAAAGGCAAAGCAGCTGCATAGTTTTTAGGAATGCCATTGCCGCCAACAAAATGCATATCCCCAAGGCGTAATTGCACCCTTCGTTGTACGTCAATTGGAGCATCAGGATTATGTGCTTGGATTTCATATTCCGGTATAGGAGTTCTGCATATTACACATCTCTTATCTCTCTCAAACCATTTTCCTATGCATGTTGTGTGGAATGTGTGGTTGAGTGCTTGTGGATTTCTTGATTTGCACAATAATGTTTGTGTCGGCTTGTCTTTCACATATAATTCCTGGAGGCAAATTGCACATGTTTCACCCTCCGCTTGCTCTTCATCTCTAAGTTCTTGTTCAATTTTTGGTGCTGCTTGTCCTGAACGAAGTGAAGGGGCGGATGAAGCTTGATAAACTCCGCCTTGGTATAATGGGGGTGCCGATGCAAATAAAGTGAACGAGCTTATTAAGCACAAGGCTATCAATGCTCTATGTATCATAACGTCTCCATAATCAATGATAACTCAACCAATATTCGTTAATTGAATCATAGCATAACTGCAATTCAGATAGCAATTAAAAAATAAGAATTGCGCATTAGGTTAAAAATCACATGTTATGAAAGATGATAACTTGTTGGCCCCAGCAATATACTACTGGGGCCAACAATCTAGAAACAATATATCTATTGCAATGTAATGTTATTCCAAGGGCCTGGATTAAATCCTGAACCAGTTATATTTGGCGTAAATTGATAATAGGGATTTGAACCCGGCCCAGATGGGCTCACAAAGGTGGAAGTTGCTGATGAATCGCAATAGTTAGAATCACCCGCAGGGTTTGCTGGTGATGCACCATTTCCTTCAGATGAGCAACCAATATATTGATATAAGCTTGTAGCAATATCATTAAAGCCACAACCACTATTTTGCGATGCAATGCACGACTTTATCAGTCCTTTTCCTGTGCTTTCTGACATATCAAAACCGTTGCCAGCATTAAAGTTTGCTTGACATGCAAACATATTGACTGTGCCAGCCGTGAGTATATCAAATCCAATGCCACCGCAATTTGTTGTTAAGCACCCTTCAATAATATTGAAATTAGTTGGTGCTGCAACCATTATGCCATTGCCGCCTGCGCCTCCATTGCCTCCTGTTACTATATTATTGATAATTTTTCCGTTGTTTCCTTGCTGAAGAAAGATACCATGGCCTCCACTCGCAGCGCCAGGGGTTATGGCAATGGCAACAGGAGTATTTCCAACAGTTAAGGTGGTTAACACCGATGGATTGGTACTTGCATTCTCAATAACGCTAACCGTTGCGCCACCTTGATTAACTACATAAGCATGTGTTCCATCAGGGGTTATGGCAATGGCAACAGGATCACTACCAACAGATAAGGTGGTTAACACCGATGGTGTATTGGTGCTTGCATTCTCAATAACGCTAACCGTTGCGCCAACGTTATTAGCTACATAAGCATGTGTACCATCAGGGGTTATGGCAATGGTACTAGGTTCACTACCAACGGTTAAGGTGGTTAACACGATGGTGTATTGGTGCTTACATTCTCAATAACGCTAACCGTTGTGCCACCGTTATTAGCTACATAGGCATGTGTTCCATCAGGGGTTATGGCAATGGCCACAGGTTGACTACCAACAGTTAAGGTGGTTAACACCGATGGTGTATTGGTGCTTGCATTCTCAATAACGCTAACCGTACCGGCTTGATTAACTACATAGGCATATACTCCATCAGGGGTTATGGCAATAGCGCTAGGATGATTTCCAACAGTTAAGGTGGTTAACACCGATGGTGTATTGGTGTTTGCATTCTCAATAACGCTAACCCTACCAGTAGTAATATTCTCAAAAGCTACATAGGCATGTGTTCCATCAGGGGTTATAGCAATGGCAGCAGGTTGACTACCAATAGTTAAAGTGGTTAACACCGATGGTGTATTGGTGCTTGCATTCTGGATAACGCTAACCGTTGTGCCACTGTTATTCACTACATAGGCATAAGCTCCATCCGGGGTTATGGCAATGGCACTAGGATCACTACCAACAGTTAAGGTGGTTAACACCGATGGTGTATTGGTGTTTGCATTCTCAATAACGCTAACCGTACCACTAGGATCCTCATTAGCTACATAGGCATAAGCTCCATCAGGGGTTATGGCAATGGCCACAGGACCACTACCAACAGTTAAGGTGGTTAACACCGATGGTGTATTGGTGTTTGCATTCTCAATAACGCTAATCGTACCACTACCTCTATTAGCTACATAAGCAAATGAGGTGTTTGTGCCTCCTGCGCCCGCAATGATGGTATTTCTTACAATCTGGCAATTGTTGCCTGTAACCGTAATGCCATTTCCACCATTAATCCCAGTTCCACCAGTACCAGCTTGAATGAAGCACGAATCGATGACCATATTTGTGCCGCCATTATCAATGCCATCACGACCAGCAAAAGTGGTAAGGGTAGAATCATCACACTCAATATAACATTTAGTGATGCGAGATTTATCTACCGTGCTTGCAATCACAATGGCACCATGTGCTGCATCAGCAGAGCTCACTGGAGTAGTTGGCTTAATATTTCCATTAGTGATGGTGACATTGGTAGCAGTACCAATAATATCAATAGTTCCAATCAAACTAAATTCATTAAGATTTACTGTTACATCAGCGGCACTAATAATTATCGAGCCGGTAATATTTTGAGTCAAACAGTAACTTGAGCCAGTGGTAGTAAGCAAGATACCCTGCGTAGCATTAACACTTGCTTGAGATAATGGCATAGGCGCGCATTGATCAAGTGCTGCAATTGCGGTAAATGTACCAGCAAAATCTTGTGCAACGTTTGCAGAGAATGTGCTGATGTTAGCATTTATCGT
>Ga0206920_1048_pt1 | contig 38272 bp, 31 predicted proteins | sample Alteio_BWOrgHeat_65_FD_152934 | JGI IMG/M metagenome (GOLD analysis project Ga0206920, IMG submission 152934) | Enriched cells from forest soil in Barre Woods Harvard Forest LTER site, Petersham, Massachusetts, United States -... | ecosystem: Environmental > Terrestrial > Soil > Temperate forest >...
AGCGAGACAGGCGGAGTTTTCACCTACCTGTTCCGAGATATGCATATGCAGCGGCAAACCACTGGCTGCTTGGGAGATCGCGATCAGATCCGGCAGCGGCACGGCCCGGATGCTGTGCGGAGCTGCTCCCACGGTCACATTCGCCGCGCCGTCCGAGGTGCCGACCAGCTTGCCGAGGTTGCGCAGATACTCGTCGGGAGTTTCATAGAACCGGCGCTGGCCGGGATGGGGATCGCGCTCAAACCCAGCGCGAAAATACGCTGAGCGCAACAGGCAGATGCGCACCCCGACCGACTGCGCCGCCGCAATGACCTGAAGACTGAGTAGATTTGGTTCGGCGTAGGCGCGGCCTTGGGGATCGCGATGCAGGTAGTGAAACTCGCCAACCACCGTGATGCCTGAGGCTGCCATCTCCAGAAAGGCAGCCCGGGCAACGTCGTAAAGGCTCTCCGGCGAGACGAACGCAGCAGCGCGATACATCTGCTCACGCCAGGTCCAGAAGGTATCTCCGCCAGCGGCGCGACCCTCGGCCCGGCCTCGAAAGAGCCGCTGAAAAGTATGCGAGTGGGCGTTGGCAAGGCCCGGAAGCAGCGCACGGCCCGGCAAAGAGACGACGCGCGTTCCAGGAGGCAGTTCACGATTGGAAAGCTCTTCCTCGGAAAGGATGCCGGATACCCGGCCGTCCGGAGCGACGAAAAGTCCCGCACCGGCGCGCGCCACGCCCTCGGCGTACAGAATCTCCGGCAGATAGAGGATGGATGAAGCCATGCAAAGCCTTGTCATCCATCGTAGTCGTAGAATTGGTGGTTTCTAAAGGCGAGATACACCGCGTTCCGCGGCCATGGTAGCTGATTGTGCGCCAATTTCAGGAAGATGTAGCAGATTCCAAGGCGCAAGGCGGTACCCGGCGAGTAGATCGTCGTTGGCGCGCACATCGGCCAGCGCATGCGCAAAGAGGCTCTCGTCGGTCGCCGGCCTTGGCACCCACGACTCTCGGCTCCGTTCGCGTCGAGGTTCAGCCACAATCCGGGTGACGGGCGGACGCATCGGCCGCCCATACACCTTGCTGAGGGAGGGAAAACAGCAGATCACTCCGGTCATGGCCAGTACTCTGGCGTCCGACCAGATATTCGCAGATTCCATATATTCCAGCGAGATCGAAAGCTTGTCCGGCGTCACCACATTCTTGAAGTACTCCATCGGATTCCACGCGCGGGCCAGCAGTTGCGTCTCCTGGCAATATTTGAGCGAAGCCGGATCGGTGAGGCCGGGCCGTGCGCGTAACAGCAGCCTGTAGTGGAAGTGAAACTCGCGAGTCAGCTCCGGCAGCACCGGGCGCGGCCCCACCAGGCTCATCTCGCCGCGCAGCACGTTCCAAAGCTGTGGCAACTCGTCGATCTTCGTGCGTCGCAGCCATTTGCCGAAGGCGGTAATGCGCGGATCGGGGCCCAGCGTGTAGGCCAGACCAGGGGCGCCGTAGGCCATCGTGCGCAGTTTCAAGATCTGAAATGGCTTGAATCCACGCCCCATCCGGGCCTGCCGGAAGATCACCGGTCCCGGCGAGCTGATGGTGATGATCAGCGCAGAAAGCAGCAAAATCGGCGATGTGAGGCACAACAGAAGTGCCGACAGAAGAATATCTAGGCCCCGCTTGACCATTGTTCCCCCGAATACCTGGTAAATGGGACTACGCAGGTCCAGACTACGAGTCCGGCTTCTGCCTGAGCGGACGACTTGCCTCCTGCGAGAGTTGGAATTCCCGGTTCGGGAGATTCACAATACCCAGCGAAAATCGGGAATCCGCCTCCCCGGGCGGACGCTCTACAAGAGACATCTCTCGCGCAACTCAGAGTCAACGCCGCCAGGCGAGAAACCCGGCGCTTGGGAACTGGATCAGTATTCGAATCAGAAATCCCGGCCGGCGTTTGTGTCAATGCGAGACAGAGGATCCGGTGCGATCGCAGGGATTACGAAAGGATTACGGCCCCTTCATGTTCCTCCCGAAATGGAACAAAGAGGGCCACGCCAAAAACAAACCGGCCTTCGCATGCGTGTCACGCGAAGGCCGATGGAATTTGAAACGGAAACCCGGTCTTACTGCGTGGGGATCTTGATAAAGATGATGACCAGCGTGAACAGGGTCAGCGACTCGATGAACGCGAGGCCGAGCAGCAGGAAGATCTGGATGCCGGCGCGCGCTCCGGGGTTGCGAGCCAGCGCTTCCACCGCGCTTGCCGTCGCCTTGCCCTGGCCGAGGCCGCAGAGGCCGGCGGCGAGCGCCAGGCCGATTCCGACGCCGATCGGCGCCAGGTTCACCACGCCGCCGCCGCTCTGTGCCATCGCGGGAACCGCGAAGCAGAGGACGGAGAGCGTCATCAGGATTGCTTGAACTTTCTTCATGTTTTTCTCCTGCTTCACAAAATCGATTCTCAGTGGGTGGTTGAGGCTCACCGGGCTGGCCCCCTCACGCTGAAGAATCTTCCGTTGGTCCGAAGCAGAAGCGCTCTCCGGCGGAATCCTGAAAACCGAATGTGCCTTCCTCAATGGGCTTCGTGCGTGGCCGCCTGGGACAGGTAAATCATCGCCAGCAGCATAAAGACGAACGCCTGGATGACCGACACCGCAAGGTGCAAGCCGAGGAAGACGACGGGGATGCCGATCGGCACCAGCGAAAAGAAGACCAGCGTGACAAGCCCGCCGGCGAACATGTTCGCATAGAGACGAATGGTGAGCGACATGACGCGGGCCAGATGCGAAACGATCTCGATCGGAAAGAGCAGCCACGCCAGCCACCACACCGGCCCGGCAAAATGCTTGATGTAGCCGATCACACCCTGGTACCTGAAGCCGTAGAAGTTGTAGTAAAGAAAGGTCGGCACGGCAATGCCCAGCGGAATCGCCGGCGACTCGGTCGGCGACTTGACCCCGGGAAAGAGCCCTTCCAGGTTGCAGGCCAGGATGAAGAGAAAGATGACGGTGACAAAGGCCTGGAACTTCTGGTAGTGATGGCCGATAATCTGTTCCGCCTGAGTGCCGGTGAACTCGTGGATCATCTCCGCGACCTGCTGCAGCGGCTTCGGCTTGTCGACGCTCAGTGTCGCCCGCACCACGCCCCAGAAGGCCAGCAGGATCACAGCCACCAGCAGTTCCAGCGCAAACGCATCATTAATAGGCGCTTCCGGATGCGCCGGGTGCACGCCGACAGCGTTCAGCAGCGCGTTCGCAGGCCCGGCCAGGGCCGCGTTGACAACTTTCGTAAGAGTCAGCGTTTCAATCATCGATCAGGATATCTTTCGGAAAATTAAGGAGTGAAGATTACCGGCGCAACAACTTCAGGGATTCCCAGACGAGGCCCGCAACGGCCAGAGCCAAGCCGCAAATCAACGCGATCGGCGAACCCTGGAAACACTTCAGGCTAACATAAATCGCGCCTCCAAAGAGAATCAGCCGCAGCAGGAAGAAGACAACCACCGCCGTCGCCCCGCGTGGCGTCTGTTTCCGGTCCATGCTGGCATTGAAAAGCGCCACCAGGCGCTTCCATTCATAGATGCTGAGCGTGGAGATCGCCGCGCCCACGGCAAAGAGTGCCGCGGTGCCCCACCCCAGCACCGGCCACAGCACGAGCGACACCACCACGCCCAGAATCAGCGTGACGCGAACCACCCGGTCCAGCAGAGCTGCCAGATCGGCGTCCGTAAAGCCCACAATCGGGTGAACCGGCTCGCGCAGAGCCGCCGGGCCCCCGGTTGAATTCAAAGGCGGGTTCAGAGACGACTCCAAAGAGGATTCAGGATCGGCAGCCTGGTCCAGCGAATCTCGATCCTGCTGTTCGGACCCATTTTGGCCAAAATTGCCCGGCGGACCTGTCAATTGATGTTCCTTTCCATCCGTTGCCGCGTCATTTGCCGCCCTTTAAGCCCAAAGCCTTACCCGCGTTTGGGGGCCTTGCCCGCGTCCAGAGCCAGCCGGATCGCGCTGACCATGCCGGCGATGATTCCGAAGACCAGGCCGGCGAGTGCGGCCCACTTGGTGTGGAAATGATGGTCCAGCCACCAGCCCGCCCCCCAGCACAACACCATGGCGCACGGCATCACAAAGGCGATCTGCAGCAGCCGTTCCGCCTGTGCCAGATTCTGAACCGGTCCAGAACCGCGTGGCCCGGGCTGCCCAGACCCAGACCGCTCTTCCGGCGATGGAGATAAAGACGACACGCCTCCCGTTTATACACCGCCAGCCCGCGCCGCGTGAATCGCCGCTTCTTAGCCTCAATCGCTTCTCAACTCCAATAGCGATCACTAACGGTGCAGATATACTGGCAGTTGCACAAAACGTTCTGAAGGCTTGAGGAAACACGCGTGTTCGATTCGGAGTTTGAGCGCAATCTCTTTGCGCTGCGCCAGGAAAAGCTGCAGGCCATCACCCAGCTTGGACAGGCCGCCTATCCCAACCAGTTCGTCTTCACCCATACCATCCCGGAAGTGCGCGCGCAGTGGGGTGAAATCTCCGCCGAAACGCTTAATGGCCTTCCCGACGCGCCGCTGCCCGACTCCGAACGCCCGCGCGTCACCGTCGCCGGACGCATCATGGCCATCCGCGCCCAGGGCAAAGCCGGCTTCGCAACGCTGCAGCAGGGCGGCGAGCGCCTGCAGATCTACGTCCGGCAAGACGCTGTCGGCGAAAGCGGCTACGCTCTCTACAAGCTGCTCGACATGGGCGACCACGTCGGCGTTAGCGGCTATCTCTTCCGCACCCGTACCGGCGAGCTCACCGTCCATGTCGAAACGCTGACTTTCCTCTCCAAGGCCATGCTGGCGCTGCCGGAGAAGTATCACGGCCTGGCTGATGTCGAGCTCCGCTACCGCCAGCGCTACGTCGACCTCTTCACCAATCTTGACGCCCGCGAAGTCTTCGTCAAGCGCGCCAAAGTGCTGCGCGCACTGCGCACGTTCTTTGACAGCCGCGGCTATCTGGAAGTCGAAACGCCGATGATGCAGCCCATCGCCGGCGGTGCAGCAGCGCGCCCCTTCACCACGCATCACAACGCGCTCGATCTCGACCTCTTCCTGCGCATCGCCCCCGAGCTCTACCTCAAGCGGCTGGTCGTCGGCGGCCTCGACCGCGTTTATGAGATCAACCGCAACTTCCGCAACGAAGGCGTGAGCACACAGCATAATCCTGAGTTCACGATGCTCGAGTTCTACCAGGCGTATGCCAACTATCACGACCTGATGCAGCTCACCGAAGAGTTGATCGCCTTCGTCGCGCAGGAAGTGAATGGAACGACCCTCGTCGAGTTCAACGGCCACGCTATCGACTTAGCGAAGTGGCAACGCCTAACGATGCGCGAAGCGATCCTTCAGTATTGGAAAAACGACGTGAGTCCCGCCCCTTCGCTGGCCAGCTTTGAAAGCGTGCAAGCGTTACGCGATTGGCTCTCATCCGCAATTGACGCATCCACAGCCGGTTTCGGCGAGCTCCGCAGCTCACTCTCGCTCATCAACACCCATCTCGGCAGCGGCTACTCACTTGGCAAGGGCATCTATGAGCTCTTCGAGGCCGTAGTCGAGCCGAACCTCTTCCAACCCACGATCATCTACGACTACCCCACCGAAGTCTCGCCACTCTCCAAGGCCAAGCCCGATGACCCGGCCCACGTGGAGCGCTTCGAATTCTTCATCGGCGGCTTCGAAGTGGGCAATGCCTTCAGCGAGCTCAACGATCCAGTTGAGCAGGAAAAGCGCTTCCGCGACCAACTCAACCAGCGGGCCGCCGGCGACGATGAAGCCCATCAGATGGATGAAGACTACGTCCGCGCCCTCGCCTACGGCCTGCCTCCCACCGGCGGCGAAGGCATCGGCATCGATCGCCTCACCATGCTCCTCACCGGCTCCAAGTCGATCCGCGACGTCATCCTCTTCCCGCTCATGCGGCCGGAAGCAACCGAAGCTTCTGGCTCCTAGCTGCTAGCTCAACTCGTCTGTGGGAACAATTAATCTGGAAGCTAGCGGCTAGAGGCTAGAAGCTAGGAGCTGCTCTTGAAAATCCTCTTCGTCGGCGACGTCTTCGGCAGTGCGGGCCGCCGCATCGTTCGCGAACACCTCGGACACCTGCGCGAGACGCACGCGCTCGACCTCATCGTCATCAACGGCGAAAACGCTGCCGGCGGCTTCGGCATCACGCCGCCGCTCGCTGAAGAGCTCTTCGACCTCGGCGCCGACGTCATCACCACCGGCAACCATGTCTGGGACAAGCGCGAGCTGATCGACTACCTCAAGTCCGCCCCGGCAGAGAGCCACGACCGCGCACGACGCGTGCTGCGCCCGGCCAACCTGCAATACGGACTGCCCGGCTACGGCGTCTATGAAGGCACTATCGCGCACGGCCCGGACGAAGGCACACCCTACGCCATCCTCAACCTGATGGGCCGCGTGATGATGAACGGCACCAACGATCCCTTCAACTCGGCGAATACCTTGCTCGAGCAAGTCGCACAGCGGAGCAAGGCCCGCATCATCCTCGTCGACTTCCACGCCGAGGCCACCAGCGAAAAGGTCGCAATGGGCTGGTATCTCGACGGCCGCGTCACCGCCGTTCTCGGCACGCACACCCACATTCCCACCGCCGACGAGCGCGTCCTCCCCGGCGGCACTGCTTACCAGACAGACGTAGGCATGAGCGGGCCGTATGACTCGGTCATCGGCGTCGACAAGGACCTGGTGATGGCCCGCTTCCTCACCGGCATCTCCGGCAAATTTGAAGCCGCCACCGGCAATCCCAAGCTCTGCGCCGCCTTAGTCAGTTGCGACCCAGCCACCGGGAAGGCATACCGGATTCAACGCCTGATGCTCGGCGAGTAGCTTCATCCCTCCCAGGTTTTTCCAACCACAAGCGAGCGCCGACCCTCGAATTCATTGACACCGCAAGGATTGGGATTCATACTGCTTCACAATCCCTGCGGCTCAGCGGATACCCTTCAACGAGGTAGTCACGTTGACTAGCCATCCTCTTGAAACTTCGCAACCTGGTACCCGATTCCGATCCCGCCGCGAGATTCTTGGTATGGCGGGCGTAGCTTGTTTAGGCAGTCTCATCCCTCCGCATCCCTCCAGTGCTCAAATTCCTCCTATTCTTCTTGCCGTTGGTCTGGACGTAGGCAAGAAGTTGTTTGACATGGGTGTCGACTATGCCAAAGGCGCCGTTCTGTCCGACGTCTTCAAGGAACCTACTCTGGGCAATGTTCATGAATGGGTGAGTCAGGCAGTAACAAGCATCGAAGCGCGGATCGACGCTCTGGACGCGAAGATTGATCAGCAGAATCTCAATAGGATGATGAGCGACCTGGACTCGATCCGGGAGCAGTTTGAACATTACTCCCAACTCCCTCCCCGTCTGCAAGGGCCCAATCGGTACCTTCTCGCGTATTGCGACACAACATCCGGCGATCTTCTTTCGCTTTCGCAGAAGTATGAACAGGCGTTCTTCCTCAGCTCTACAGTTCTGGCTTACAGGCTGCTCACGAGATTCGCTTTATTTCAGCTTGATAGCTCGAACGGGGCTAACGCTGAGGGCCATATCACCTCATTGGTACCAAGCATGAAGGCTTACTTTGAATGGGCCACTGACTCTCGTTCCAGGCTTGTCACGAAACTTGCGCCTCACTATAAGGTTCTCTGCAAGGATGTAGACAAAGGTGGACTATTTACGACGCCAAAGACGGCGTGCGACATCTTCAGAGGCGAGGCTCTGATCTCCAAGACAAAGGTGATGAACTGGGCCGGCAAGACTGAAAAACACGGGATAGATGGATATTCCTACGCAACAAGCAAGAACGCTTTGGATTATCTCAATAAATTACCTGCCCTGCAAAATGACTGGCGAAATTGGAGAAATGTAAACCGGAAATCCGGGGAACAGATAGAGCTTGCTGCAACCTGTATGAGCCGGATGTACCTTTCATCGACGACTCTGCTCTGTCCATTGTTATTGGACAGGCAGCAACTGATGCTGAAGAACACTTCGACACTGCAGTACTCCTGGGAGGGAAACCCGAACTGGCGAAACCTGCACCCATTTAACCCCTAGGGAGAAACCACGATAGCTTATCTATTTTCATGGCACGTTTCATGGCACGGTTCGGATTTTTGGCGGCGGACTTCCTTCATCTTGAAAGCTCCCAAAGCAAAACAGCCCGGCGAATGGCCAGGCTGCTTCTTTACGCTTGGAGGCGATTTACAGCTTCTCGTAGAAATCGCACGCTGAGCAGGAGATGTAGACTCCGCCCGGAATGCCGCGCTCACGGTCTTTGACCCGCTTCACGATGCGGGTGGGTTTGCTGCACTTGGGACAGTCGGTCGATCTCGACGTGTCCATTACTTTCTTGCGGTCGCCTGTCTTAGCAATCTTGGCCATGGATCCTGATTTCTCTCCTTGTTGATTGTCTCGGCTCACGCGCGAACCTCTAAAGTTCAACGCGGCTTCAACGTTGCGGCCAAAGCCCTCTCTCCGGCATGGTCCCGGATCGTAAGTTCATCCCCGTTGTGTGGTAGATCACAGCCCGGAAGGAACGAAGAGCAGACTCGACTCGCTCCATCCAGTTTACACGAACGCCGATTCGCGGCTCTTCAGCGACCTGCGGGCTGCGGATGATCTCCGTAGAAATAAGATGGCGGCTGAGGCTTGGCCGGAGCCGGCTGTGCTGGTTGGGCATCGGGCGTGGTCTGCGGTTTGTCGTCCGGCTTCGCAACGGCCCCAGTGGCAGGCTGATCGGAGGCAGGCTTGGCCGGAACAGACTTATCTGGAGCAGACTTATCTGCAGCAGGTTTTGCCGCCGCGCCATTGCCATCCGCCGGCTTGTCCGAGCCATCCGCAGCCGTCTTGTCGTCGGGCGGAGCGGCAGGCTTGGGATGCGCTGGCACCGTGCGCGCTGGATCGTTGCTCGTATCCTTGGGGAAGACCACGGGACGCATCGGCCCTTCGCGGTTGATCGTCTTGTCGCCAACTCCGTCGTTCGAATCCTTGTCCTGCGGCAGCCGCTCGCCCGGAGCGCGCAGCGTCGGCGGCGCCGATGGAGCCTGCGTATCCTCGTCGCGTTTCGCATCGCCCATCTGAATCGTCTTTTCACGCGTCTGCGTGACCTGGGCCATCACCGGCCGCCCGTCGGTCATCAGCAGCCCTTCTACTTCATCCTTGGTAAAGATCGCCAGCGGCTGCCCAAGTTTCGCTACCTCTACGCGAATCACGCGGTTGCCGTTGATGCGGACAAAATTCACGTCCTGCGGAGGCTTGCCGTAGATCCACTCCTCAAACGGCATCTGCCCGTCCATCTCACGCGATTTGGCATCCGGCGCGCCCATCGCGTAGAGCACCATCTCCGTGCTCATGCCCACCATCACATGATGGTCCAGAATTGCCTTCTTGAGACTCGGCGGCAGCGTATCCGTAAAGGCCTGCACCGGAGTCTTCATGTCAAAGGAGATCAACGGCGCCAGCAGTGCCTTGATCTGCGCCGGGGTCACTTCCGGCACATAGTCGTGAAACGCCAGCACGATGCGGGCGCCGGTCGGCTCAGGATCATTCGCGTCCTGGATCACCGGCTCGGTCATGTTGGGCCCGCCGACGCCGATCTGCACATGGCGCATGAACTCATGCTTATGCATCGGGCCGCCGTTGATGTCGAAGATGATGCGGTCCTTGTCGATCCGCAAATTGGACAGCACGACACGCTCGCCGGCCTTCACCGAGAGGCCATAGACGGTGACCTCATTCAGATAGCCCTCACCAGCAGGGGTCAGCTTGCCATTTGCCTGCAGCGTCAACCCATGCTTGCCGCGCGGAAGCGGACGCATGGCAAAACCCTGTTCGGCGTAGAGCGTGCGGAGAATATCCTGATGGCCGCGCGCGTCGATCCGGGTCTGCGGCAGGTCGACATGCGTGGGCTCAATCTGGGTGTAGCGGCGGTCGATCGAGGGCCCGGTAGGCACCGACGAAACCGTCATCACCTGGGCTGCCGCCGGCAGGGTCAGGGCGAGCGTCACGCAGGCAGCAAGCATGGCAACGGTCCAAGCCATGGAGGTACCAACCATGGAGGAACCAGCCATGAATCGGCCGGAAATTGCTTGGTTTTCTGGATAGGAACGTGCCATGCCGCACCTCCGCAGCTCAGCAGAGAGACCGACCGCTCGCTCTCATGCGCCCAAGAGTAGCGCCGAAATGGAGCGGCGCGCAATAGCCACCGCATCTTTCCGTTTGCATTCCACTTCAACTTTGCGAGGCAGCCGTACCTTACAGCCCAGCACCGGAACTAGTCGCGAGGCCCGTCGAGCTCGCTGATGACCGGCGGAGGAGCCGACGCGACCGGCAGAATCTGCACCAGCGCAGGCGCAGCCGGAGCCTGTTCGCCCATCGCAGCCTCATGCTGTTGGCGCTGGGCCGCGTCCAGGTCCACCGGGATGCCGCCCGGCTCCAAGATCGGCGCGTTGTGGTAGTAGCTGAGGTCGCGTGTTGCCCGGTAGAGAAATGGCATCGCAATCAGCAGAATCCAGAATGCCAGCCAGGTGCCATCCAGCCCAAAGACTCCGCCAGTAAGCCCAAGCCGCGCCATGGGGTCGCCTTGCACCATTGGGGAATGGCTGCTCACGCCACTGACCGGCAGTCCAAAAAACAGCGCCCGGGTGGCCACCCAGCCAAAGTGCAATCCCCAGGGCAGCCAAAGTGCTCGCGTGCGCAGATACGCCATCGAGAGCAACAGGCCCAGCGCGATGCTCACGCCCATGCTGGCGCGGCTCGCTCCCGGCAGCCACGCCCGAAAGATGCCGTACAGCACGGAGAGCATGAGCGCCGCCGGTATTTCGCCGATCGCGGCAATCGCCTTCTCAAAGGGATAGCCGCGGAACGCCACCTGAACCGCCAGCGTGGCGAGTGCAAAATAAGCGGCGTCCGCCAGCAGCCAGCCAAAGGCCGGTCCAGAGAGCGAAAGGTGCATGGCGATGCCGCCCAGAAGCACCATCGGCAGCACGCAAACCACGGCAATTCCCCAGCCGAAGGCCAGCCCCAGACCTATTTCGCCCAGCCAACCAGGCCTCAGGGACAATCCCTGGCGGCTTACCGGCTGCAACTGCCGGTCCAGCACAAAAGCCATGCCCGCGTAGCCCAGCAGCAGCAGAAAGACCAGCATCGCCTGCTCCACCAGGGGAACCCACTCCTCAGTCACCAGCCCAATGGCGCCATGATGCGCAAAGACGCGCGCCAGCAGGAAATAAAGCGCCGCCAGCACGAAGCGCAGAAACGAACGCAGCCCGTTCAAACTACTGGCCGGTCTCGGCGATGGATTGGGGATCGGCAGAGCTGCCGCAGGCTGCTGCATCGCTCATACTTCCGTGTAGAACTGAGCGATCTTGCGGAACTTGCTGCGCCGTTCTTCCAGGCGCTTGGCCGTAGGCATCGCCATCAGCTGCTGCAGATGACGCCAGAGATACTCATCCAGCAAAACCATCGCCCCTTCGCGATCCTCGTGCGCGCCGGCCGGCGGCTCCGGCACGATATCGTCCACGCAACCCAGCTCCTTCACTTCCTGCGCGGTAATCTTCATCGACTCGGCCGCGCGCTCCTTGTTCGCCGCATCGCGCCACATGATGGCGGCGCAGGCTTCCGGCGTAATCACAAAGTAGAGCGCGTTTTCTAGGATCAGCACACGGTCCGCCACTGCCAAAGCCAATGCGCCTCCGGAGCCGCCTTCGCCGCTGATGACGGCAAGCGTCGGCACCTTCAGCTTGGCCATTTCGATCAGGTTGCGGGCAATTGCCTCCGCCTGGCCGCGCTCTTCCGCGCCAAGGCCCGGAAAGGCTCCGGGCAAGTCAATGAAGGTGATGATCGGCCGGTTAAACTTTTCGGCAACCTTCATCACCCGGAGCGCCTTGCGGTAGCCCTCGGGATTGGGCATGCCGAAGTTGCGCCGTACTCGCTCCTTCGTTGTGCCGCCCTTGCGGTTGCCGATCACCAGCACTTCCTGCCCGTGAAAGCGCGCCATGCCGCACGCCACGGCTTCATCGTCGCTGAAGGTACGATCGCCGTGGATCTCGCTGAAGTCGGTAAAGAGCCGCTCGATGAAGTCCATGGGATAAGGGCGCTTCGGGTGTCTTGCGCGTTCGACTTTGACCCAAGCCGACGATGCCGACTGCGCCGCTGGGGAGACTGCTGGTGACGATTCGCTCATGTAGGTTCGCAACTCAAGATCGGATCCGCGTGCGATCCAGTCCTCATCGATTCTACGGTTCAGGGCTCAAAGCGACAAATGGGCCAAAAATTTACCGCAGCACCACGTCGCCCAGCGCCACATCGATGCTGGTCAGAACATCCTCCGCCAGCGTCACGCCACTCGCCGCAGCGCTGGCCGCAATCTGCTCCGGCCGTGAAGCGCCGACGATCGCCGAAGCGACCTCAGCCCGCCGCAGCACCCATGCCAGCGCAAGCTGCGGCATCGTCAGGCCTAGATCGCCGGCAATCGGCTGCAGCCTCTGCACAGCCGCCCAGACCTCATCGCTGCGGAAGCGCCGACCCAGCGTCTCCATCGCGAAATTCGCCTCCGGATTCGCCGCGCGGCTCTCTGCCGGCGGCGGCTCACCCGGCTTGTACTTGCCCGTCAGCACACCCTGCGCCAGCGGCCCATAGACAATGTTTCCCAGCCCATGCTCGCAGCATGCGTCAAAGACACCGTTCTCTTCCGGCTTCCGCCACAGCAGAGAGTACTGCGGCTGGCTCGAAGTCATCGGCGTCCAGCCATGCTCCGTGGTCAGTTCCGCAGCCGCGTGAATTTTCTCCGCCGGCCACTCACTCAATCCAATCGAGCGCACCTTGCCCGAGCGCACTGCGCGGTCCAGTGCTTCCATCGTCTCGTCCAGCGGCGTCTCTTTGTCATACCGATGGCACTGGTAGAGATCGATCACGTCGGTTCCCAGCCGCTCGAGCGAGCGGTCCAGTTGCTTGGCAATCTGCGCCGCGGAGAGCCCTTTATCCGGCTCGGGAGGCACCGGATTGAAGACTTTGGTGGCAATGAGATATTGATCACGCGACCGGCCCGACGAGCGCAGCGCCGCGCCCAGCACCCGCTCCGCCTCGCCAGCCGCGTACATATTCGCCGTATCGAAGAGCGTGATGCCCAGGTCCAGCGCCGCATGGATGCAGGCAACCGCGGTTGCCCGCTCCGTGTGCGCACCAACGGTAAGCCAGGTACCAAAGCTGATCTCGGAAACCGTAAGCGGGCCGCGGCCAAGTGGGCGATATTGCATCTCAGCGTATTCTCAGCATTATGTATGCGAGGCCGAGGTATGTCTCGCCCGGCGTGAGCGCCGGTGGACCCTGTGAGGCGTATAGGTCCACTCTCGAACCGGACCCACATCGATATGAACGAACTGGCTCGTAGGGTAATAGCCCACGCCGCCCGCCTCGAGCGACTTTGCCGCATCGCGCACCCGCGGCGCCGGAACGCCAGGGACACGGAGATCGACGGCCTTGGCGACGATGTGCTGCGAGTGTTCGGCAGCATTTGTCGTTCCACTGGCGCGCAGCATGTCATTGGTCTCCTGGGAGCGATAGCCCGAGAGTACGTCGATCACGCCATCTGATTTTCCCAGCTTCGCCAGCACTGTATGCAGCACATCGAAGGTACGCGGATCATAGGCGTTCACCTCTTGGTTATGGCTGTCACGCAGAAAGAGATTGAGCTCGTCCAGAGCTTCAGGAATGTACGTGTCGCCGATGCGATAAACGACGTCAAGAATCTCGCCGGTAGGACCGTGCGCGAGCTTCAGCTCATACTTCTTGCCATCCTCGGGCAGATCGTCTTCGTCTTCGGGGATCAGGCCGGCTCCGGGCAGGGCTGCGTTGACAAAGGCGTGCGCCAGAGCGTGGAGCCTGGGGTGTCTTTGCGACACTGGCTTGCGGGCACTGGCATAAGGAGCAACCACACCGAGGGAAACCACGGTGCAGAGAACAGCCAATCTACGGGAAAAGACCCGGGCACGAAAAAAAGTAGGCCGATATAGTGACAAATCAGCAAATCTCCGGCTTTAAATTTGCGCGGTACTGGAAGGGATACCCGTATGGGAATTGCCAGTTGTTATTCGCTCTGTCGAGTGTATCCTACGCCCGCCGTAAGCCAAACCTTTTGTTCGTCATGCCTGTAGCTTTCGCTTTGTCTTCGCGTCCGCTTGCCTCGCTTAGCCACCAAACGCCACCAGGGCGATTTTGCACACCCATCACAGATGCTTACCTTCTCGGCCTTGCGATCCATCACAAGGGAAAGCTGGCCACTTTAGATCGAGCGATCATATATTTAGCTGGCTCGGAATTTGCAGAATATGTGGAACTGATCCAATAGCTCGCGCTTCCGCTAACCCAGCACCTGTACAGCCCCACGCCCCAGCAGCTCCTCGATCGACTCCACCCAGCTCCGATCCGCCGCCACGGACGCGCCTGAAGGCTCCAGCACCACCTCATACTGTCCCTTTTTCTGCAGGTGCATCATCAGCTTGCCCGGCCCCGGCGCAGCGTCGATCCTGCTCTTGAGCGTGGCAAACAATTCATCGCTCACCAGGTCGAGATTCATGCGCAGGCGCACGCCGGTCGGGAGCTTCACTTGCACCTCATCCAGATACTGCAGACCGCTGATCGAGAGCTTAGGCGCCGAATCCTCTTCGCCGATCAGCGCGCCGCGCAACAGCACCACCGCTTCGGTCTTCAACTGTTCGGCCAGCCGATCGTAATCCTTTGCAAAGCAGATCACTTCGATCTTGCCGGTCGCGTCTTCCAGATGCCCCTGCGCGTACATCTTGTCGTTGCGCTTACTCTTTTGCGCGCGCATGCCCACCAGCACGCCGGCAATCGAAATCTCATCGCCCGGGTCGCGCTGCTGCCCCCAGCGCGGCGGCGGAGCCGGCTTCATCTCCAGCGCCGTCGCCGTATCGACAACATTGCTCAGGTTGCGCAGCTTCTCCGCGTACTTATCCAACGGATGACCAGAGACGAAGAAACCCAGCACCTCTTTCTCGCTGTTTAGACGCTGATGCTCGTCCCAATCCGCGATGCTGGGCAGATCATTGGCGCTGCGTCCATGCGCAGGCGCTTCATTGAACAAGCCAAAGAGGCCGTGCTGGCCCTGCGCAGCATCTTTCTGCGCCTTCTGCGCGCGCTCCATGGCGCGGTCAATCACCGCCGTCAACTGCGCCCGCGTGCCCATCGAATCCAGCGCGCCGGCCTTGATCAGCGATTCGAGGACGCGCTTATTGAGCAGGCGCAGATCCACCTTTTCGCAAAACTCCCAGAAGCCGGTGAAGTTCTTCCCCTCCGCCTCCAGTTCACGCCGCGCCGCCAGAATCGACTCAATCGCATTGCCGCCCACGTTCTTGATCGCCGTCAGCCCAAAGCGAATCGCATCGCCGCTCGGTGTAAAGTGCGCGCCTGAGAGCTTCACATCCGGCGGCTCGACACTGATGCCCATCTCGCGGCATTCCTGGATGTACTTGACCACATTCTCCGGCTTCGAGATTTCGCTCGTCAGCAGCGCCGCCATGAACTCGACCGGATAATGCGTCTTGAGATACGCCGTCTGGTACGCCAGTAGCGCATAGGCTGCCGAGTGCGACTTGTTGAAGCCGTACCCGGCAAACTTCTCCATCATGTCAAAAAGATCGCCCGCGCCATCCTTCGGATGCCCCAGCTTTTTCGCGCCCTCCATAAACCGATCGCGCTGCTTGGCCATCTCCGCCGGATCTTTCTTACCCATCGCGCGGCGGAGCAGATCAGCTTCGCCCAGCGAGTAGCTGGCTACCACGTTGGCGATCTGCATCACCTGTTCCTGGTAGACGATCACCCCCAGCGTCTCTTTCAACAGCCCCTCTAAATCCGGCAGCATGTACTCCACCTTGCGCCGGCCCCACTTGCGCTCGATGAAGTCGTCGATCATGCCGCCCTGGATCGGTCCGGGCCGATACAGCGCGTTGAGCGCCGTCAGATCCTCAACCGTCTCCGGCTTGTAGCGCCGCAGCACATCGCGCATGCCGCCGGATTCAAACTGGAAGACCCCCGAGGTCAGCGCCTTGTGAAAGACCTTCTCGTACGTCGCCTTGTCGTCCAGCGGAATCGTCTCGATATCCAGCACCAGACCGCGATTCAACTCGATCAGCTTCAGGGCATCCGTAATGACCGTCAGCGTCGTCAGGCCCAGAAAGTCCATCTTCAGCAGGCCCATCTTCTCGATGGCCTTCATGTCGTACGCGGTAACGATTTCGTCGTTCTTCGTCTTGGCGATAGGAACGATCTCCGTCAGCGGCCGCGGTGCAATCACCACGCCCGCCGCATGCACGCCCGAGCCGCGCACCAGGCCTTCCAGCCGCTTCGCCGTATCGATAAGCTCGCGAATCTGCGCGTCGTTCGCGTAGATCTTCGCCAGCTCCGGCTGCTCTTCCAGCGCCTTGTCGATAGTGATGCCAATCGTCGCCGGAATCAGCTTGGCGATGCGGTCCACATCGCCATAAGGCATATCCATCGCGCGGCCGCAGTCCTTGATCGCCGCCTTCGCCGCCATGGTGTTGAAGGTGATGATCTGCGCCACCTGCTCGCGCCCGTACTTCCGCGTGACGTACTCAATCACCTCGCCGCGCCGGTTCATGCAGAAATCCACGTCGATATCCGGCATCGAGACGCGCTCCGGGTTCAGGAAGCGCTCGAAGAGCAGCGCATTCTGGATCGGATCGACGTTGGTAATCTCCATCACGTAGGCGACGAGCGAACCCGCCGCCGAGCCGCGCCCCGGACCTACCGGAATGCCGTGGTCGCGTCCATAGCGGATGAAGTCCCAGACAATCAGGAAGTAGCCCGAGTACTTCATTTGCTTGATGATGCCGATCTCGCGCTCCAGCCGCGCCTCGTAGACGTGCAACGGATGACGAAGCTGCCCGCGCGCCTCCAGATGACGGATCGCCGTCTCCAGCCGCTTCTTGTACCCGTCGCGGCAGATCTGCTCAAAGTAGCTGTCGATCGTGTGCCCCTCCGGCACGGCAAACTCCGGAAAGGGATTGTCGACCTTGCTCAGCTTCAGGTTGCAGCGCTCGGCAATCGCCTGCGTGCGCTGCAAAATATCGAGCCGGTCAGGAAAGAGCCGATTCATCTCCTCTGCGGACTTGACGTAAAACTGGTCGCCGTCGAAGCGGAAGCGTTCCGCATCCTGCACCTTGGCGCCGGTCTGCACGCAGAGCATCACATCATGCGAATTGTGGTCGTCTTCGCAGAGATAGTGCGAGTCGTTGGTCGCCACCAGCGGAATATCGAGCTCCCGCTCCAGCTTGAAAAGGTCGCTGTGGATGCGCTTTTCCAGTTCCAGCCCCTGGTCCTGAATCTCCAGGAAAAAGTTGCCGCGCCCGAAGATGTCCTGGTACTGGAGCGCGGTCGCCCTGGCCGCGTCATAGTTCTTGGCGATCAGCTGCTCGGAGAGCTCACCCGACAGGCAGCCGGAAAAACCGACCAGCCCCTTGGAGTGCGCTGCGAGATACTGCTTGCTCACCCGCGGCTTCTTGTAAAAGCCATGCACCGAAGCCTCAGAGGTGATCCGGATCAGATTCCGGTAACCCTCCTCGTTCTCCGCCAGAACCAGCAGATGGTTATACTTATCGCCGCTGGGGTCGGCGCGGTGATCCTCTTTCTTGCAGACATAGAGCTCGCACCCGAGGATCGGCTTGATGCCCTTCTTCTTGGCCGCGTCGAAAAAATGCACAGCGCCGTAGATATTGCCGTGGTCGGTCATGGCGACCGAATTCTGCCCGATCGAAGCTACCCGCTCCACCAGTTTGTCGACATCGCAGGCGCCGTCGAGCAGCGAGTAATCCGTATGCAGGTGCAGATGGGTAAATTCAGCCATGACAGATACGATTCTAGCCGCCGGGCTCAACCGGCATCGCATCCTGTCCCGTCTGAAATCCGGACCGCCTGAGGAAAAGCGGTCCGCAATTCAATGCCCCGGGCTCAGCTTCCGAAGCCAGACTGCGAGCATGGCTCAATTTCTATTCGATGTTGCTGACTTTGCCGTTCATGAAGGTAACCTTCATGTCCTTGTAGTAATAGATCTCCTTGACACCGAGTTTGACTGTCTTCGTCGGCTGGCCAAAATCGGTGGTGATTTTATCCTTGCTCTCGCCCATTTTTACGCTGACCGTCGGCGGTGGAGTATCGGCAGGCGGCGGGGGTGGTGGAATCGCTTGCAGCGAAGCAGGCGACCCGGCAGCCGCCATGGAAGCCGGCGCATCCCCTACACGTACCGAGAAACTTGACGTGCTCTCGGAAACCAATTTGTCGCCCGCAAGCGTATCACGTTGGCCGGCAACCGCCGACGGGGCGGTAATAATGAGCGCGTTTCCATCGACAGAATATTGGCCTGGGATCACCCTTCCAGAAGCGAGAGTTGCCTTAAAGGTTCCATCCGGAAAAACCGTGGTGCGTTGGCCATCTGCCTGCCGCAGGTACTCTCCAGCAAATGCAGCGCGCTGGGCGTCCGTCGTCCCTTGAAATACCTGGCCCGGCGCGATAGAAGGAGCCGGAGCCTCTCCCGCACGCGTCCACACGGTGCTCCTTCCGGCGAACAGGCTGTTCCCTTGGATCTGCATCGTCACAGAGGCTGCCGGCGACCAGGAATCGATCATCAAGGTGCTGCCAATCACTCTGAATTGGCCCAATTGAAAGAGCTTGCCATCAGCGGTTACGGCTTTGAAGGAACCATCCGGGAAAAAGATCATGTGAGCGCGCGCGGACTGAACAACGTAATCTCCGGTGAACGTCGAAGGCTGCAGGACTGAGACCGGATTTGATTGCGCCGTGGCGGATTGCTGACCGCCTTGGTCGGTACTTGTGCCAGGGTCCTGCTGATTGCCACTCTGCTGGTTATTGTTTTGCTGATTTTCGGCTTGCTGATCGTTTCCCTGCCCGTCCTGCGGCACCACCGTCAGCACCTCATGGATCGCCGCCAGAAAAGCGTCCGCGGAAGGAACTTCCTTCTTATTGGCAAAGGGGATCTTCAGGTTCGCGTAGTAGCGCACGTCGTTATATGGGTCGCTGTAAAGTTGGAAGACCACCCCGTCCTTGTCCATATGGATTCCGGTGACCCAGCATTTTTCTTCGGCCACCAGAGGACGGCGCTGGTAATCGTTGGCTGTCGTCCCCTCCGGCGCCGCCATTGTGATCGCCAGATCTTTGCCAAAACCACCCCAGCCTTGCCCAATCTTGCCGTTCTTGTACGAATACGAATTCGAAGACGGCATCGGCGACTCCACCGTGTACATGAGCAGGCCGTCTTTGTGAATCTGGATAATGTCGCCGGCGGTCACAATATCCGTCCGATCCGCCGTTGTCCTCGTCAGTTTGAACTGCGAAGTGACCTTTTGCTGAAGAACCGCCATCGGGTCGCCCGTCTGCGCCACCAGCAGAATGGCTGCCAAGGATGGAATGGCCGCCACGGCAGCCGTGCGAAAACTCCATAACCGAGTCATAGGTTCCTCTTTCTGTCTGAGTTCTGGGGGAGTCTTGGGCCGAACGCTCCAGCACTTCGTCGAGGCCTCCCGAATGTCGAGCTGGTCTTTTCGGAGATACACCTCTAGAAGCGAAAACCACGCAATCGCCTGCTCAATGTTTGTGTGTCGCCCAGAATACGCCGGTCGAATCGGCTCAACCAAGAAAATCTCGCACATCTTTCGCGGACGATCGCCCTCATCCAAATGTCCCCACATCGGCCAAGACCGAGACCAGCCTCATCAAGGCCCTTCCAGCCCCTACGAAGGGCGAGTCAGCTTCCCCCATCCCATTTTGGGAATCGCCCCAAAAAGCATCGTCCCGGCCGTGCACCTGGGTCTGCCGTTTCGTTTTCTCAAGGTTTCTTGGGGTTCCGGGTCAAATTCCGGCAGCCCAAAGCCCTCGCAACTTCCCGCTTCGGGTCGCAATTCGCGTCGTCCGGCAGCGATCTGTTCATCCTGCTGCAATTTGTTGCCGATGGCCGCAACTGATTGCACTAAAATAGCGTCTAGATCAATCAGCGATTCAATTCGCTCAGCAAGCGTCGGTGCAAGTCGATTAAAACTAAGGGTGTTGACAACTCGCAGAGGGAGACCCATGAACCCGGCATGTACCAAGTGTGAATCCAGCTCAACCCGGCGCCGCTCGAGAACCGGCTCTCTAAAGGACCGGTTCATGTTCTTGATTGGTATGTACCCATGGGAATGTGTCGATTGCCACACACGCTTCTTCAGCACCAAACGCTATAACCGCTCAGGGCGCCACGCGCTGGGTGAGGTATATACCGGCTCCAAACACACGCCGTCCGTCAAGCCAGGCTCTGAAGAGAGCCGCGGCCAGTAACTCTCGACGTCATTCCGCCTCTCAGGACCTTTATCGCTCTCCAGCGGTAAAGGCTGTCCAAGGACCTGACTTCATATCTTTCAAGATCGGCTTCAAATAGTCGTACTCCGGATGCGCCCGTAGAAACGGCTCAGCTAGAAAGTCTTCGCCGCACGGATGTCCGGCGTGCGCCACCAGCGTCATCTTCTCCGCCATATCCGAATCGGCCACCTTGCCCGTCACGGCACCAAACGGGTTGTATGGCCCCAAATCCCAGACCGGCACACCGCGCGGATCGGCATCGATGTGCCCGCAGAGCGAGCGCTCATCGGCCTGTACTTTGCCCGTGTAGCTGTCTTCGTGGTCGGCAAGAAACTGCTCGGCGATCTCGATATCGATGCGGCCCTTCGCCTGTTGGATCCGCTTCTCAGCTGTCACTCGGCGGGCATTCGGCGAGCTGCCCAGATCGTCATACTTGAAACCTTCCGTCTCATCGGCGATCAGTTTGGGATCGCGGGCGAAGTTCGAGCTGACAAAGTACCCGTCTTTTGAACGCCATAGCGGCGTATTCTTCAACCCCAGCTCGAGGTATCCGATCTCCCCCGTCTTGCGATCGCCGATCAGCCAGTCGTTGGCATACCCGCCGTTGTTCCCTTCTTTGATGATCTCCGCATACGCATCGATCGAGGTTGCGTATTGCAGGGCCTTCCGCGATCGCACAAACTCCGGAATACCGTCCGGATTCCAGCCGATGAACTGGGTAATCGTCGTCTCGGTCACCATCAACCCGGCATCATTCACGCCAAAGTCGTCTTGGCTGGTGATCACGCCCGGCGCCCCGTCCATCAGGATGCGGTGTCCCTGGGCAGGCTGGATATCGAAGATCACCGTCCACCGCGCCCCCTCGGCGTAGCTCGACCAGTTGTTGTGCGCGATCACGATTTTGCCGCCCTTGGTGTAGCTGCCTGTGGCGATAAACGCCGAACAGTTTCCCGGCGCGGAGAGATGCGGCGCATTCAAGGCGTGTTCCCGGGCATTCAACCAAGGCACATAGTATTCGGGCAGCTCGATGCCTGCATTCATCGCCACAATGTCCCAGACGTCCAGCTTGACGCCGCGTGCTGCGACACCCTTGGCAATCCCTTCCAGCTCCTGCTGGTACTGGGGCTCGATATGCGGCCAGAGCATCGTCCGGCTGGCATCGCGAAAGAACGCCCAGTTGCGCTTGGTCGAGTGGGTGTTCTCGAGCTTCAGCACGTCGTACATATCCTCAATCTCGGAGGCCAGCAAGTAGCCGTGCTGAAATCCGATCTCCGCAGGCGAGCCCTCCAGATGCACATACGTCCAGCCACCCTTTTGCATGCGATAGCTCCTGCCCTGCGCAGCAACCGGTGTGCGCGCCGCCGCAGTCAGCGCAAGACCAGTCTGCGCAAAATTAGCTGCCGCCAGAAGTGCGGCAAACAGGAAGACGGCAAACCTTATAAAACTGCCGGGCCGCGCGGCAGAGCCACGCAGAGAAAATCCAATGCTAAGACGAAGAAATCGTTGCGCCAAGACGAAGAACCTCCGCGACGGATGCCTGAAGATAGCATGGCGCGGGCATAGTAGCCCTGGGAGCTTTGCGGGGGAGCGATGGGAGCCAAAAAGGGGCTCTACCGGTGCTTCTTGGCCGGAACAGCTTTCTTGGCGGCAGCCTTCTTGGCCGGCGCGTGTACCGGGGCCGGCTTGCGGGCGACAGTCTTTGCCGGAACAGCCTTCATGGAAACAGCCTTCACAGGCACGGCCTTTTTGGCCGCAGCCTGAACCACGGGTTTGACCGGCGCCGCCTTGTGGGCAGGCGCGGCGGCGGCCTTACCCTTCGCCGCCACCACCGCTGCCTTCTTCGCGGGCGCGTGTTTGGCGGGCACATGCTTGGCCCCCTTCTGCGCCCGGGGCGACTCATCCGATTCCGGGTCTTCGACCTCAAGCGTCGGGTCTGCCTCATCCAGGTCCGCCGGATCGCTCGGCTCTTCCAGATCCAACTTCAACGCCAGAGCCTTGAGGCCGGCGCCAAAGGCCGTCGACGCATCGCCGCGCGACTCCGACCGCGCGCCGGTCCGCTTGCGTCCAGCCTTGCCTTTCGGTGCAGGTGGCTCGTCATCCGGCTCGTCGTCGCCGCCCTCATCGTCGCTGTCGAGATCGTCATCGCCCACCGAGTCACGGGCAAAGACATCATCCTCCTCGCCATCGGCCGCTGCGGCGCCGGGGCGTACGTCGTCCAGACCTATCGACAAGTCAAGGTCGTCGCCGCCGAGATCGATATCCAGATCGTCGCTCTCGTCCTCGTCGTCGCTATCCAAGCTGTCTGAATCTTCGTCGTCATCATCCAGACGCGCCTTGGCCTTGGCGTCCGCGCCCTTTTTGGCGCGTGTCCGCTTGATCGTCACCGGCGGAGGCGGAGCCGGCGGCGAATGCGGCTCCAGCACGGCGCGCATCTCCTCCGTCGTGGTCAGGCCGCCGTCAATCAACTGCAGGAAGATGCTCTTCACCAGCTCCTGATAACCAGGCAGCTCTGGCGTAATCCGCATCTCCAGCATCAGCGCATACGGAACCTTCTGCCGCGCCTGCGGCCACACCTTGAGGAAGTTCTCAAACTTCTCTTTGACGGTTGCCTGCTTGCTGGTAAAGCCAAGCCAGAGAATCGCTTCCGCCGGATAGCTCATGAAGAGGTTATAGGTTGCCGAAGGCGAAGCATTCTCCTTCGACAGAAGCACCTTGGCAAATTCCGCCGCGTGCGCATCCAGCTTGTCCCATTGCTCAACGAAACCGGGACGCAGCATTTCCTTCTTCAGCTGCGCCAGATCCTTGGCCGCAACCTTGGCCGTGAGCAGCTGCATCTGCGCTGCGGAAACGTCCGGATGGACGCCCTGCACCTGCAGCTCGACCGCCAGGTCATGCAGCGCCTTCAGCTTCTCCACATCCGCCTTGGCCGCAGTCCACGCCGCAAAGAGATGCTGCATCCAGCCCTCGGCTTCGAGCGCATGCATCACCTTCAGCGGCTCTTCCTCGTGCCCAATCTGCTCCAGCTCACGCGCCCGCTCATGCTCGGAGATGTGCCCGGCAAGATCCTCACCCTTGGCATTCTCGTAACGGGTCTGCGTCCGTTCCTCCAGCTCAAAGCTCAACCGCGCCTTCAGCCGCGTGGCGCGAACCATCAGCGCCGGATTCTCCAGGAAGCCGTAATTGGAGACCAGCCGCAGCACCCGCGCTTCAATGTCGGCCACGCCGTTGGTCGGATCCATCAACAGACCGTAGGACCCCTCGTTGAGGGAGATGCCCATGGCGTTGACGGTGAAGTCCCGCGCGCGCAGATCTTCCTGGATACTCGTCCAATGAAAGACCGGCTTGCCCGGCTTAGGGTATTCCGCCCGTTTGGAACTAGCCAGATCCAGGCGCACATTTCCCGGCATGCAGAGATAGAGCGTCCGCGAAGCCGCATCTTCGCCCCAGATCGCCGCGCCGGCGCCCTGCAGGGCTTTTTTGAGTTGTAGCGCATTTCCGTGGACGACCATTTCCAGGTCCCGCACGGGATTGCCGCAGGTGAGGTCGCGCACCGCGTCGCCGGTCAGAAAGACCGTCATCTGCGCTTCGCGCGCAAGGTCTCGTACCGTCCGCAAGGCATTTTGCTGAGGGACCGGCAAACGATTCTCCAGCAAATAAATGTAATCAGGCATTCTTTGTTCACTGCTCCTGGGCGTCTTCGCCCGTTATCTTCGGCTCATCTATCTGATGCCGCTACGCTTAGAAAAGTGAGCAGGCGAGCTTGCAACCAAAGTACGTTACCATACCGTAACCAGCTTGGCTACATCCATCGAGTCTACCCGACGCCTCTCATCCCAGCTCGTGCGACAATCCAGCCAATGAGCGCCGCCCGTAAGCCCGTAATTGTCCGCAAGTTGACGCGCGACTGGTCAGCCGGCTACGCGGCCGCTAACCCGGCCGGCGAATCCGAGCTGGAGCTGCTGGATAGCCGCGGGAAATTATTGCGCCTGGACTGGGCTCAGATCAAGTGGCTCTGCTACGTCCGCGAGCTGCCCGGCCGCGAGTCTTCTAACTTCGATAGCCAGGATCCCGACACTGCCTTGCAGCCCGAGCGCCTGCTGCGACGCCATTTTTCCAGCCGCCCACGTATCGCGGGTCTCTGGCTGCATCTCACGCTCGAGGACGGCGACGAGCTCGAAGGCATCGCACCCAACGATCGTTCGCTCATCGAGGGGGCCGGCCTCATGCTCACCCCGCCTGACACCCGTTCCAACACGCAGCGCATCTTCATCCCCCGCACCGCCATTCGCGAGCTGACCATCCTTAGCGTCATCACGCCCAAATCCAAGCCCGAACAGGACGAGCCGCAGCCAGATCTCTTCACGCTGCAAGATGAATAGGCAGCGCGGATACGAAGCGGCTTCGGAACGCGCCGACGACAGCAGCTCCAACAGCCGCGTCCATTACAATCGCACCATGAAGCTGGCACAACTGGCCGAGCGGCTGGGCGCGCAATTGCGTGGCGACGGCAGCATTGACGTTACCGGCGTCCGGGGTATTGAAGAAGCCGGTCCCAGCGAAGTCACCTTCGTCGCCAATCCCAAATACGCCGGCCTGGCCCGCTCCACGCGCGCCGCCGCCATCCTGGTCGAGCCCGGTTTTCCTGAGATCGAGCCAGCGACCCTCCGCATCGCGAATCCTTACCTGGCCTTCGCGCAGACCCTCGGCTTCTTCTACCAGCCGCCGGCCTACCCGCCCGGCATTCATCCCACAGCCGCCGTCGACCCTACCGCCGTGATCGGCGCAGAAGCCCACATCGGCGCCTACGCTGTGGTCGGACCGCATGTCCGGGTTGGCGATCACGCCACCATTCTGCCTCACGTTGTCCTCTACCCGGGGGTCACCATCGGCGACCATTTCTTCGCCCACGCCCACGCCGTGGTCCGGGAAGCCTGTGTCCTCGGTGACCACGTGACCCTCGAAAACGGCGTCATCGTCGGTTCAGACGGCTTTGGTTTTGCCAAAGACAGCGCCGGAAGCTGGCATAAAATTCCGCAATCAGGGCCAGTTCACATAGGAAACCATGTCGATATCCAGGCCAACGCCTGCATTGACCGCGCCACCGTAGGCGCTACCGAGATCGCTGACGGCGCCAAGATCGACAATCTGGTCCAGATCGGCCACGGCTCCCGCGTCGGCAGGAACACACTAGTCTGCGCGCAGGCCGGCTTGGCGGGTTCCTCGATCATCGGCGCCAATGCCATCCTTGCCGGCCAGGCGGGCGTCGCCGGCCACTGCACGCTGGGGGACGGCGTCATCCTCACTGCGCAATCCGGGGTCTCGCATGATGTCCCCGCGGGCCGCATGCTCTCCGGCTCCCCGGCCTTCGACAACCGCACCTGGCTGCGCGCAGTCACCGCCTTTCAACGGCTCCCGGAGATACTCCGCCGCCTCGGCCAACTGGAAAAGGCCGCTGCTCGGACAGAAAAGGCAGACCAGCTTTGATGCGCAATCCGCTCAGCCTCAGATGGACCCCACGCGTGGCGCTCGCCTGCGTTCTTCTTCTCGTCTGCACCCTGGCGCTCTTATGCGTCTCCTGCAAGGATTGGCGCGGCGAGTGGGTCGTCACCACCGTCGAAAACCAGACCGGCCAGCCCGTCCGCCAGCTCGAGGTCGATTACCCATCGGCCAGCTTCGGAGCCAACAGCCTCGCACCCGGCGCATCCATGCACTACCGGTTCCAAATCCTAGGCAGCGGTCCTGTCAAGGTCGACTACACCACTGGCGACGGCAAGTCGTCCCATTCTCAAGGACTCACACTGGTCGAGCACCAGCATGGAACTCTTTCGGTTCGCCTCTTGCCGATGGGCAAAGTTGAGTTCGTTCCAAATCTGCAACCTGCCTCATAATAGATAGGACTCGCACAACGCTCGTAGAGCACGACCCGCCAGCCAGAGTGCAAACTGCCTCTACGGCAGAGATTCGTGCTGAACGCGGTTGAGCTTGCCACGCTGTGGGCAGCCGCCTAGGTAACGCCAGAATTCCGGGCAGATCCGATCATCGGCCAGGGGAAGAACGCGCCCCAACGCAGCGTATCAGGAGCGGATCTTTGCCAGATAGCGCAGCGAGACCGGAGTGGAGACGCAGGAACGCAGCCCTTCTGCGCCTCGCTGCCTTGTTTGTCTTCGTCACTGGATCTGTCCTCTGCATCGGCAGCTTCGAGCGAACCGCCGGAGGCGCCAACATCATCTGGCTCGCCAATGGCATGGAGCTGGCCTTTCTCCTCCTTGTCCCTCGCTGGCACTGGCCACGCTACATGGTGGTCTCCTTTGTAGCCATGGTGCTGGGCAGCATCCTCATCGGCGAAACCGTGGGCATGAGCCTGCTCTACAACTGCCTCAACTGCGTCGAAGTGCTCATCGGCGCCCTCCTGCTCAAGCGCAGATCCTCCGATCTGCCTGTCTTTACCGACCGGCGCTATCTGCTTCGCTTCATCGGCTTTGCCTGCCTGCTCGGCCCGGCCATCGCAGGCGTGCCCTTCGCCATCTATGAAAACCTGGTTTCGCGCCAGGACTTTCTCAGCACCCTGCTCGGCTGGGCCTTCTCCGATGGCCTCGGCATCGCTGTCGTTACCCCCACCCTGGTTGCCATCCTGCGTAGCCGCATGCGCAACACCCACGTGCTGCGGCGGCGCTGGATCTATATTGTGCTGGTTCTGGCCGTCACCCTGGGCGTCTTCAGCCAGAACCGCGCGCCGCTGCTCTTTCTCATCGTTCCCTTTCTGGTGATGGTCGATGTTCAGATCGATCTCGGCTGGGCTGCGCTCTCGACCCTGGGCGTGGCCCTGATCGGTGGATGGTTCACCGTGCATGGCTATGGACCGCTGGCGTTGGCCACCACTGTGGGCGCCGAATGGAAAGCAGCGATCCTGCAGCTCTTCCTGGCCGCCGCCATCTCAACCCTCTATGCCATCTCCGTCGTCTTCGGCAACCTGCGCAGAGCCCAGACCGAGCTGCGTCAGATTGCCTCCTTGCACAAGTTGGTCGTCGACAACTCCCGCGACGCCATTGAACTCGGCGACCTCGATGGCCGTCGCACCTATCTCTCCCCCGGCATCAAGGCCCTCACCGGCTGGGAACCCGAAGAGCTGGTGGGCATGCTCTTTCGTGAGATGATCCATCCGGCTGACCTGGCCGAAGTAGAGATGGCCATGCGCGCCCTGCGTGCAGGCTCGGAAGGGGGCACGCTCGAATACCGCGCCCGCAAGCGCGACGGTGAATACTTCTGGGCCGAAGGCAGTCTCCGCGTCTACCGCGACCCGGCTACCGGTCGGCCCATCGGTTATCTCAACCTGATCCGCGATATCTCCGAGCGCAAGCGCTCCGAAGAGCATCTGCAATCGGCCTACCGCGCGATGGAGACCCTGGTCGTCGTCGATGCGCTCACCGGCATCGCCAACCGCCGCCGCTTCGACGAACTGCTCACCACCGAATGGCGCCGGGCTCTGCGCGAAGGGTCCAGGCTTTCCCTGCTGCTCATCGATGCCGACCACTTCAAGCGCTACAACGACACCTATGGCCATGTCCGCGGCGACAGTTGCCTCAAGCAGATCGCAGAGGCGGCCCTCGATGTGGTCTTGCGCCCTGGCGACCTGGTCGCACGCTACGGCGGAGAAGAATTTGCCGTCGTACTCCCGGGCACCGACGAGACTGGCGCCAAAGCAGTCGCCGAAGATATCTGCCAGGCGGTGCGCAACCGCCAGTTGCCCCACGAGGGCAACGCGCCCGGAATCGTCACGGTCTCCGTCGGCGTGGCCACCATGATCCCTCAGCGCGGCAAGACCTCGCAGGACCTCATTGAAGCTGCCGACCAGGCGCTCTACCGCGCCAAAGGACGCGGCCGCAACCGCGTCGTCTCCGGAACCTCAGCCAAGCCGGACACTCCGGCGCTGATTGTCGAAGTCCCCAAGATCCGCAAAACCGGTGAGTAGTCGTCTCGCAAGTCATCGGAAGAGAAGGACTCTCTTCTTCCAGGAAAAAACGCAAAAGAAAAAGGCAGGAGCGACGCTCCTGCCTTTCCTGGACCCTGTTCCCTAGACCCCAGCCCCTGGAATCACTTCACCATGCTCGCGAACATAGGCGACTTCAGCAGCGCGCTGAACTGCGCGTCGGTCGCCGCAAAATGCACTTCCAGCTTGCCCGCATTGGAACGAATAATCGTATCTTCGAGCGCCGCCTTGTCCGTATCCGTGCCGCTCATCTTCTTGTAGAGCACGGCCGCATTCATCAGCGACGAGACCGTAGCAGCGGCAAAGTTGTCGCCCGTCACCACGGACATATCAAAACGTACCCCGTGCTGAAAGTTCATTGTGTAGTAGCTGGCAACCATCCGCTTCTTGACGGTGTCGAAGTCAGCCACCGAACCGGCTTCGCCCAGTACCTGCTTCATCATCGTCTGGGTGCCCTTCTGGTCCAGAATGCTCCACAGCGGCTCGTTATCCACGGCGCGCATCGAGTCCATCACCTGGCTGTTGGTCAGCAAGCCCGGCGCCACACCGTCGCGTACGTCCAGAGTCTTCATCACGGCATCCTTGCTGCCGAAGATCATCGTTCCCTCATCCAGAAAAACGACGCTCATCCCCGTCGTGCCCATCGGGTAGATCTTGTTGGCCCGAACCGTCGTCGCCTTCAACTTGCGCTTGCGGAAATTGGCCATCACGTCGTCCACCGGGAACTGCCCCTGCGCGATGCCGACCGTACGCAGGTCGTCGGCCGAGCCGCTGGCCCGGTAGAGTACGAACGCCAGCTGTTCCAGATCCTGGTTGTCGTTCAGGCCTGACTTGTTCAACGCCTCCTCCAGAGACTTCAGCTCCGGCGGCATCACCTGCCCGCGCAGCGCCATCGCCGACGAGGAATTCTGCATCACCCGGTAGTCGATCACCACCATCTGCTGGACGTCATAGGGAATCGCCGAACGCGCATCCGAGGAGAGCTGAGCTCCATAGGCGGACGCCGAAACTCCCAAAGCAAGAACCACAGCAAAAAACCGAACTGGAAAAACAGCCTTCATCAATGACTTCCTCCGGACCTCAGCGGGCAAAACCGCCCGGCCCTCTTGTCTATTATCCTCGGGAATCAAATTTCCCGAAAAGATTCTGCTTCTTGTTTGCCATTCCCGAAGGGAATCCGCCATTCCTAGTCCCTGTTCCCTAGTCCCTATGCTCTTCCTATTCCGGCCACGCCAGCGGATGCTCCAGCCGCCGCTCCAGGACCTTCATCTCTGGATCAAACCCATCCAGAAGACGCATCCACTCGCTGTTTTGCTCATAGGCGCTCTGCGGCAGCAGGCCAATCACCTCCGCCGCCATCGGCTCGGCCAAATGCTTGTCGGCCAGCGCGCAGACCCGTGCGTAAACGCTTGAAACCGGCGTGGCCTGTAGATCCGTGATGTTCATCGTGAGCTGCGCCCGGCCGTGCGCCACCACCCCCAGTGCTTTGACGCCCTTCATCCCCCCGGAGGAAGCACGCAGCTCCTTGGCCAGGGCCCGCACCAGGGAAACGTCGGTGGAATCGAAGTAAATGTTGTAAGCCACCAGGAACTTCCGCGCTCCCACCGCGCAGGCTCCCGCAGTCGCATGCAGCGCTGGCCCGCCGACGTCCGGACGCCGCTTGGGCTCCCGCACCGCTGCCTCGCGCAACTGCTCAAACTGCCCCCGGCGCACATCTTCTAGATTTGCCCGGTCCGGCCGCGCCGCCGCCGCTTCGTAAAAGTAGACGGGAACCGCGTACCGCCGCCAGATCTCCGCGCCGCATTGCCGTGCCAGCAGCGCACACCGGTCCAGCGAAACCCCGGAGACCGGCACAAACGGAATCACGTCCGCCGCTCCAATGCGCGGGTGTACGCCCGTCTGCCGGGTCAGGTTAATGCTCTGCGTCGCCTGCCCCACCCCGCGCAGCGCCGACTCCATCACCGCCGAAGGCTCGCCGGCAATCGTCACCACCGAGCGATTATGGTCCGAGTCCATCGACCAGTCCAGCAGCCGCACTCCCTCCACCCGCATGGCGGCGACAATCGCCCGCACGCAAGCCTCATCCGCGCCCTCGGAAAAGTTGGGCACGCAGGCCACGATGGGACCTGTCAGCGGCTCTGGCGTCAGCTCAGCCATCGGGATTCTTCCGTTTCGTTCACGATTCGGTTTTGTTCACTCCTGGTTTTGGTTCACTCTTGGTTTGACTGCTTTATTTCCACCAGGTATAGCCGAGCTGGAATTGTAAGCTCGCGTTCACGCCGGGGTTCTTGTCGCCCAGCGAAGCCGACGAGATATGCTCCGCATTCAAAGCAAAATCGATCGACCGCCGCGGCCGTGTGAAGTAGTGAAGGCCAACGCCAGCCCCGGAACGGAAGTTCCACACTGAAGTTCCGCCCGGCGTGCCCTCCGGCACTTCCACCGTCGGCGGAAATTTGTGCGAGGTATACAGCACGCCCGCCTGCGCCTGAAACCACGGCAAAATCCGCTTGTGCTCCTGCCCGAAGTTCCAGCGGAAGACCACCGGCGTCACACTCGCGCCGGTAAACGTTCCACCGCCAATGCGCTCCGTGGTCGTTCCGTCACCCGTGTCCACCGTCTCGTCATGCGCCGCCGGCGTGTACGCCTGAAAGAGCGGCATCACGTTCGCACCCAGCTCAAAGCGCCCACTCAGCGGCCCGGCATGGATCATCGGCGTCATCATCCGCCCAGCCTGAAACCCAACCGCGAAGAAGTGGAAGTCGGTACGATCGCTCAGGCCATTGCCGTAGTTCACAAACGGCCCAAACTCCCACTTGCGCGGAGCCTGCGCATGGGCATTCGGACCCGCCATCATCATCATCGAAGATTGGTTAGGTGCCTGGTCAGGAGCCTGATTGGGTACGTTTCCGTTTGTATTTGATGGAGTCTCCTGGCCGAGGGCACAGGCGGCGGCGCTCAGGCACACAATCAGCACGAAACTCTTGATCCGTTCTTTCCGCAATGTAATTCCTTTCAAAGTCGCACGCGCAGTACCGCCGGGCAACCGATTGTATACCGCAAAAAAGCCGCCTGAATCAGGCGGCCAATCCTGCAGGAAACAGAAGCCCTTCAACTGGTCCCTGTTCCCTGATCCCTGTTCCCTGCTTTTATCCCGCCGCCGCTTCCATCTGCTCGGCGTCCATATCAAAGTTAGAGTAGACGTTCTGCACATCGTCCAGATCTTCCAGCGTATCCAGCAGCCTGATCATCTGATTCGCCGGCGCGCCTTCGAGCTTCGTATAAGTGGAAGCCACCATCGTCACCTCGCTGAAAGTCACCGGAATCTTGGCCGCCTTCACTGCTTCGAGCACCGCTTCGTAGGAGCCCGGATCGGTCAGGATCTCCCAGTGCTCGCCCTCGTCGTTCAGATCCTCGCCACCGTGCTCCAGCACAATACCCATCAGCGTATCCTCATCGGCGGCGCTCTTCTCAATGCCGATGACACCCTTCTTCGAAAACATAAAGCGCACCGAGCCGGATTCGCCCAGGTTCCCACCGTTCTTCGAGAAGGCGAAACGCACTTCGCTCACTGTCCGGTTGCGGTTGTCCGTCAGCGTGTCGACAATCAGCGCCACGCCGCCCGGCCCGTAGCCCTCAAACGAGATCTCTTCGTAGCTCGCGCCTTCAAGCTCGCCGGTGCCGCGCTGCACCGCGCGCTTGATGTTGTCCTGCGGCATGTTCTCAGCCTTGGCGGCGAGAATCGCGGAACGCAAGCGCGGGTTGCCGTCAGGATCGCCACCGCCAGCCTTTGCGGCTACGGTAATTTCCTTGATCAGGCGGGTGAAAATCTTGCCGCGCTTGGCATCCAGCGCGCCCTTCTTGTGCTTGATTGTGGCCCATTTCGAATGGCCGGACATGGAGACCTCAGTACAGGAGACGATATAGGGGTGCACGGCTGACCAGCCAGCGCCCAACCCACCGAGTATAGCACCCGGCGTACTGTCCAATCAGCAGACTGGGCTGGCCCGCAATGAGTCAGTTTGTGAACGGGTCCCGTGCTACCGGCCGTTTCGCTGCTTTCCTGTCAGTTTCTCGATCGCGCCGGTCTGATAACGGCTCAACCGGACCTCCGTCCCGTCTTTCATAACCACCTGATGGCCGCCGCGAAACCACGTCTGCACTTCAGAAACAAAATCCAGATTGATGATCATGGATCGATGAATCCGGACAAACTGTGCGGGATCCAGCTTTTTCTCCAGAGATTGCAGCGTGTCACGGATCTCGTAAGATTCTTTGCGAGCATGGATTTGCGCGTAATTTCCCATGGCCTCGATTCGCTCGATCGATCTCACTGAGACCAGATGAATGCGTCCGTTTCTATTTGCGGGAATGCGCTCAAGGTATCGTGATTGAGCTTCCTGATCACGGATGCCTTCCATAAGGCGTTCCAGCGCTTCAATCGAAAGAGAATGAGAAGTTCGCTCGCGAACACGCGTCAAAGCCTGTGCAAGCCGTCCTGGGACAAACGGCTTCAGCAAATAATCGAGCGCATTCAAATCGAAAGCCTCTAAGGCGTGGGCGTCGTGCGCCGTAACGAAGACAATCGCCCCTCGAAACGTACGAGAAAGTCCGCCTGCGATCTCGAGACCATTTAACCCTGGCATTCGAATATCGAGAAAAACAAGATCCGGCTGCAATTGATCGATCGCAGCCAGTGCCGTATCCCCATCCCCGCACTCGGCAACTACACTCACATCGCTATGATCGCGCAGCATCCGAACCAGCGCACGGCGCGCCAATGGCTCGTCATCGGCGATCAAAACGCGAATCACTCAGGACGCTCCAGAGGCAGTCTTACCGTGGCGCAGACGCCCCGCGGATAGATTGCGGTCAGATTCACGGAAGCCAGATCTCCATACATTTGCTGCAGCCGCGCGCGAGTATTCTTCAGCCCTACGCCGTTTCCAGAAGATTCGGCCGTTGAGTTAAGATCGCTGGCCAGGTTTCTCACCTGCAACAACAGCTCGGATCCTTGCCGTTGTGCCATGACCTCTACAACATCGCTCCCTTTGTGCCGCCCGATTCCGTGATGGATTGCGTTCTCTACCAGAGGTTGCAATAGCAGACTCGGAACGGGGACCGAAAGAACATCTTCCGCTATCCCCAAACGCACATCGAGACGGTCCTGAAACCGGTACTTCTGAATCTCCACATAATTCTCAAGGAATACAATCTCCTGTTTTAGCGGAACTTGCATACTGCGCATATCGTCCAGGGCCACTCGAAGCAGTTCGCTCAGACGCTGCAGCATATTTTCCGCCGCAGAGGGATTCTCATGTATCAGCACCGTGGCAGCCTGCAGGGAGTTAAAAAGAAAGTGCGGATGCAATTGCATACGAAGCATCTGCAGCTCTGCGGTACTCACGCGCGACTCCAGCATGACTTCACGCAGTTGCCGCCAGCGCGCCTCGCGCCTTACGTTCTGGTAAGCGCTCAAAATAAAGAGCACGATAGTTATCTGGATGGTGCCCGTCATCTCCTTTTCACGCAGATAAGAGATTGTTGCGAAAAAGGGTTGATGTTGGTCAGGCTGGTAAAACCAGCCAATGCCCTTAAGGAATGGTCGCACCATAACTACGCTTGCGGTAAGCATTGCGTATTGCAAGATCCGTTGCGGCACGTGTTTCTCTTCAAAGGGATAGTGCCTGCCGAATGCGAAAAGGAAGGGCGTCAGCAGCGCCCAACTAAGAGCATCCGCGCCCTCCCACACGAAATAGTGCGCGTAGGGAAGGTAATTTGCGTGCTCGCGATCATCGGTGAAGATCCCCCAGCCCAGAATGATCCCGATGGCAGTCCAACACAGAAGGGCCACGCCTAACGATCGCCAGAATGAAACCTCTTCATTCATACATCTCTCTCAGCTTCGATCATCTACCAGATTGCACTTAGCCGCCATTCCGCGACTTCGATTACTCCCTGCCCATTGCGATTCATCACATTCTTTTCCTGCTCAACATAAAACGAATGGCTTCCGAGGCCTGGAGCCGTATGGTGCAACCGTACGGACCAGGAGGTTTATTCATGAAGGAAGTAGCCGCTTTGTTCCTCATCTTCGTCCTCACCAGCCCCGAAACCTTGCTGCGGGCGGAAATTCGCCATGACGTCAGTAATCCGCTCATCCATTTCGTAGTCATCAATATGTCCGGCGCAGCGCGTGAAGCCCACCATCACGGAGAGATAATTCCGCTTCCTGTCGCCGTGCGCGTTCCTCTTCAGGTACCCAACGGAGACAGCATCGAAATCACCAGCTCAACGAACAAGAGAGTAAAAGAGGCTATCTCCATCGCAGCAAGTGACGAAGGGCGCACTCTTCCCATTCGCTGACGCCTGCTGGAAAGGTACTAGGGTAGCTGGCCTGCATTCGGGGTATCACGCCACTTCCACGCGATTGCGTCCCGCTGCCTTCGCCCGGTAGAGCGCCAGATCCGCCCTCTTCAGCAGCATCGTCTGATCAAGTTCATCGTCGACACCGGTACTGGCCACGCCAACGCTGATCGTCACCCGGATCTTCTGCCCGTCGATCTCCAGCGCAGCGCCGCCTACCGAAGCCCGCACGCGCTCGGCAATGACATTGGCGCCCTCGCCGCGCGTCTCCGGCAGCAGCACGGCAAACTCCTCGCCTCCATAGCGCGCCAGCACGTCGGTCTTGCGCAGGCAGCCCAGCAGCAGCTGGGCGATGGCTCGCAGCACCGCATCCCCCGCCGGATGCCCATATCGGTCGTTGATCTCCTTGAAAAAGTCCAGATCGATCATCATCACGGAAAACGGAGCGTGCCCGCGCGTGAAGCGGATGCACTCGATCTCCAGCGCCTGGTGAAAACGGCGGCGGTTGGCAACGCCTGTCAACACATCCGTCTCCGCGCCTACCCGCAGTTCCTCGCGCAGCTGCACCTGCGCCGTCACGTCGGCAAAGATCACGGCCCGGCCCAGCCGGCCGCGCCCCACAACCCCCGAATCGGAATAGAGCGGCCAGGTCCGCATCTGGTAAAACCCGGAGCTGCCCTGGTCCTGACCGGCTTGCTGGTTTCCCTGCTGGCTTCCCTGCTGAGTTCTCTGATTGTCCAACTCCACTTCAACCGGATTCTCCGTCCCGGCGATGGCCTTCCCCAGCGCGGCATTCCCACCCACCAGCAAACCAATCTCCGTGCCCACGGCCTCCCGACTGAGCGCCGGCAGCAGGTGCGCAGCCGCTGGATTGAAATCCAGCAGCCGGTCACGCGGATCGAGAATCAGCACCGCGTCGCGCATGGTGTTGAAGATCAGCGTTCTCGCCAGCGGCTCCAGGTCGAAGACCCCGCTGCGGAAGATCCCATAATGCACCAGCCCACAGGTCACAGCCAGCGTCAGCGGCGTAATATCCAGCCCCCACGGACTCAGCCCGCCAAGATAGAGAAAGTAGCCCACGAACGGCACAAACGAGCTCAACACCAGGATCAGCGCCTGTTTGCGATAGAGCGCTGAAGCATGCCGGAAGGCCTTCAGATACACCCATGCCCCAGCCAGAAAACAGACCATCAGATACGCGTTGTCCAGCGTCGACAGGGGACCGCGCTGCACCTCCATCACCCAAAAGTGCCCGCGATGCACCAGCGACGGCGGCCCACTGTAAAAAAGCTGATGGAAGTTGCTGTAATACCCGGCAAAGGTGATCCCCGGGATCACAAAGAGCAGCGGAACCCACACCTTGATCCGGTTATGCCGGCATGCGGCCAAGACCCATAGTCCGCCAGCCCATGGCAACGCCAGATACTCCACATTCAGCCAGTACTGCGCGCCCGCGATCGTCGTCTGCGCTAGTTCCCCCGCGTAGCCAAAGGCGTAAACCGCCATCGACGCCACCAGTACCGCAAAGGTCGCCGCCTCCGGAGCTTCCTTGCGCCGGTTCCACGCCACAGCCGCCAGAAAAGCAAGCAGCAGGGCCACCCCGGTTAGAAGAAATCGGAAGAGAACAACAACGTTTGGACCCATGCCAACCTGTTCGGAAGACTCCTAACTCTACCTGCTCCAGTGAACTAGAGGCAGGATACAGCATGATCAGGCCGTTCAATGGACCGTCCTCCCGCTGCCCTGCTCCCCCTCCGATCCGATATCCTTCCGCAGTGCACCCCTCTTCGGGCCGCAGGAGGCAATCCATGAAATCCCTCGCTTCCAAGCCACAGCTCAACCGCGTTCGCCGCGCCTGCCCTGCCCTGACTCCTCTGGCTCTCGTGCCTGTACTGGCCTTTTGCCTCCTCGGCAACCCGGCAATCGCGCAGCCTGCTCCCGCGGCGCATCTTTCGCTCGATCACGTCACCTCCGCGAAAGCCCTCCCCAACGGCCTCGAACTCCACTCCGGCCCGGCCATCCTGCAGATCACCGCCCTGCGCGACGACGTCATCCGCGTCCGCGCCAACGCCTCTGGAACCCTGCCCGAAGACGCTTCCTGGGCCGTGCTGACAGCCGCCCGCACCGCAACCATCGCCGTCAAGCCGGACTCCACCGGCACCTCCGCCGCTTTCTCCACCGCCAAGCTCCATGTCGCCGTCGACCGCCGCACCATGGCGATCGCCGTCACCGACCTCGCCGGCAACGTCATCTCCCAAGACCTGCCCGAACGCCCCATCGAATTCCACGGAGCAGAATTCCGCGTCTACAAACAATCCCCCGAAGACGAGCACTACTTCGGCCTCGGCGACAAGCCCGGCCCACTCGATCGTCGCAATGAAGCCTTCACCGACTGGAACACCGACGCCTACGGCTGGCAGGAGTCCACCGACCCCATCTACAAATCCATCCCCTTCGTGATGACCTTCCGCAAAGGCATCGCCGGCGGCCTCTTCTTCGACAACACCTTCCGCTCCAGCTTCGACTTCAACAAGGAGCTCCGCGACGCCTGGTCCTTCGGCGCACCCGCCGGTCCGCTCGACTACTACATCCTCTACGGCCCCACCCCCAAAGAAGTCGTCGCCGAGTGGGCCTGGATGACCGGTACGCCGCCACTCCCCCCGCTCTGGACCCTCGGCTTCCAGCAGTCCCGCTACAGCTACTACCCCGAGTCCGAAGCCCGCCGCGTCGTCGAGACGCTCCGCAAAGATCGCATCCCCGCCGACGCCATCTACCTCGACATCGACTACCAGCTCAAGAACCGCCCCTTCACCGTCGACCCCGAACGCTTCCCGCACTTCGACCAGATGATCAAGGACTTCCAGGCCGAGCACATCCACACCATCCTCATCACCGACCTGCACATCGCCAAGCTTCCAGGCCAGGGCTACAAGCCCTACGACGAAGGCCTCGCCGGCAACCACTTCGTCCACAATCCAGGTAGCTCAAACTCTGCCGGCTCCGTCTACACCGGCGTCGTCTGGCCCGGCCCCGCCGTCTTTCCCGACTTCACCCAGAAAGCCAGCCGCGACTGGTGGGGCACCCTCTACGCTGACTTCCTCCACCGCGGCGCCGCCGGCTTCTGGAACGACATGAACGAGCCCGCCATCTTCGAGCGTGCCTCCAAAACCATGCCCGACGACATCGTCCATCGCATCGACGACCCCGAAACGGGCTTTTCCCCCCCGCAACGCCACCCACCTCGAGATTCACAACATCTTCGGCATGAAGAACTCGCAGGGCACCTTCGAGGGCCTGCGCAAGCTCGTGCCCGACCAGCGTCCCTTCGTCCTCACCCGCGCCAGCTACGCCGGAGGCCAGCGCTACGCCGCCACCTGGACCGGCGACAACTCCTCCACTTGGAACCACCTCCGCCAGACCACCCCGCAGCTCCTCAACCTCGGCCTAAGCGGCTTCGGCCTCTCCGGCGCAGATGTCGGCGGATTCGCCGGCTCGCCCCAATCCGACCTG
>Ga0206920_1049_pt1 | contig 38227 bp, 26 predicted proteins | sample Alteio_BWOrgHeat_65_FD_152934 | JGI IMG/M metagenome (GOLD analysis project Ga0206920, IMG submission 152934) | Enriched cells from forest soil in Barre Woods Harvard Forest LTER site, Petersham, Massachusetts, United States -... | ecosystem: Environmental > Terrestrial > Soil > Temperate forest >...
TTCAATATAATCAGGCCGTTGTAAGACCGCTGGGGAGCGGTCGGCAGTGCGTTAAAAAGCGGGATGTCCCGCGCTTTTTATACGGATTTAACAGGACATAAAAAATTTTGGGGGGGAAGCAGAATGATTGAATTTGCCGATGATGATATGCAGCAGTACCTGGCTCACTTGAAGGTCATTGGAGTGGGTGGGGGCGGATGTAACGCCGTCAACAAGATGCTCGAAGCCGGGATTGAAGGCGTGGAATGTATCGCCGCCAATACGGACTATAAATCTCTCCGACGTAACAAAGCAGCCAAAAAAATTCAGCTCGGAAAATCCTTAACCAAAGGTTTGGGATCGGGCGGTAATCCTACCATCGGCCGTGAAGCGGCGATGGAATCAACAGACGAAATTCAAAAAACTCTCGAAGGCGCTGACATGGTGGTTGTCGCCGCAGGTATGGGCGGCGGTACTGGAACCGGTGCGGCCCCTGTGGTGGCTGAAATTTCCCGCAAGATGGGAATTTTAACCATTGGCGTCGTGAGCCGTCCTTTTGAGCACGAAGGACCAGTCCGCAAGGCTCAAGCCGAAGACGGTTTGAAAGCCATGATGCCTCATGTGGACGCTGTGATCATTATCCCGAACGAACGCATCAACATGGTTTGCGAACAGGACATTGAGTTAGTTTCCGCTTTTGCCCGCGTGGACGAGGTTTTGGTTCAGGCGATTCAAGGCATCTCGGAAGTCATTCACTCTGACGGTATCATCAACCGCGACTTCGCTGACGTGAAACGTATCCTCACCTCCAAGGGCAAAGTGCTCATGGGTATGGGCTACGGCACGGGTGAAGACCGCGCGATCAAGGCCATCCAGAAGGCTGTTAACAGCCCGTTACTGGAAGATGTGGATATCGCGGGAGCCAGCGCCGTTTTGGTGCAGGTGACCGGTGGTACCAACTTCACCTTGAACGAATTCAACCAGATCAACGGATTCCTGCAAAAGGCCGCCCGGCCTGGCGCGGAAATCATTCCGGGTGTGGTTCGTGACGAGAGCCTGAAAGATGGCTTGCGCGTGACGATCATCGCCACCGGATTTGAAGCGGCGAAGACCGAAGAGGATCCGATCTCGACCGTTTTGGGTTTCGAAAGCTTCGTGAATCCCAAGTTCAACACCGACAAGGCCAGCTCCTCGGAGCCGGCGGTCGCTGAAAACGAACCGGATTTGCTCTCGAAATTATCCGAGGGTCAATACGAAATTCCCGCTTATATGCGCCGTCGTTTGGCCTCTAAGCATTTTCACAACTAATATCCGCAGTTTAGAAAGGTTTTCATCTTGGGCTTGAAGGCGGGTCTGCGCCTGTGGCTTCTTCTGGTGCTGTTGTTGGTGGCCTCTGCGGCCGCCTACATCACATTCAAACCAGAGCTGCCCTTTTCGGTGCCAGCCGCTTTGATGGTGGTGTCAGAACCAGCGTCAGTCACGCCCACGATGAGCCCGGTTTCGGGTGTGGTGGTGGAAAGTTCGCCGCTAGCCTCAACTAACGCTGAAACACTGGTTTCAACCGTTGGTCCGGCGAGTGAGGATGACAGCCCTTTTGTGGTGCTTTGTTATCACCGCTTCGTGGTTCACCCGGAGAACTTTAAAGAAAAGCTGTCCGAATACCGGTTTCCCCAAGCTGAGTTTCGGTGGCAGATGCAGTACCTGAAGGATCATGGAATTACCCCCATTTCCATGACGCAGCTCAAGGACTACTGGTTTGGCGGCAAACCCCTGCCCGCCAAGCCGGTTCTCTTAACTTTCGATGACGGTTTCCGCAGCCTCTACGATGTGATGTTTCCTGTACTTAAAGAATTCAAATATCCCGGCGTGTTGTTTATTTATACGGACTTTATCCGCGATCAGGGAGATTCCCTGACGCTGGATGATATTAAGGCCATGCAGAATTACGGGATGGATTTGGAGTCGCATACCAAGAGCCATTTGAATTTGGGCTATGTGGAAGAAAAGAAAAGCGCGAAGGATTACGCGAGGCTTCTCCCGCTGGAATTGTCTGACCCGGTGACCTATATCCAAAAAGAGTTTGGCGTGACGCCGACAACGCTGGCCTATCCCTATGGTGTTTATAACGACGACATTGTTAATGAGACCCAAAGGGAAAACTATCAATTGGCTTTCACGGTGAATCCCGGCCCTAATGACCGGACGGTTCCGGCCCTCAAGTTAAAACGGGACCTGATTTTGAACCCGATGAGCCACGAAACTTTTGCCGCGCTCTTTGAACCCAGGGTGCTGCATTTGGATCATATTCAACCGGGTGACGGCGAGTTTATTGAATCCCATACGCCGACTATCTCAATGGTGATTAAAGATGATGTGGATTACAAATCTATCAGGTTGTTTGTGGGAACGGCGCCTTGCAGTTATCGGTATGATCCGAAAACCAGAGAGTTGAAACACCAATTCCATAAGGCCATGAAGTCTGGCGACCATTATTTGAAAGATCAAAGCCTCAAGTCTGGCGGTCATTTTGTGACCGTTGAGGCGAAAGATTTCAACGGTGTGAAACGCAACTGCACCTGGTATTTCCGAATTAAACATTCAGGTCTGAATGTGGCGACGAAAAAGGAAGACCGCATGAAAGGCGTGGACGATAAATGAAGAACGGGTTGAATCGTAAAATTTATTTCGCGCCGATGATAGCCTTGCTGCTATTGGCGGGTTCGGCCCGGGTTCTGAACGCGGTGGATTCGGTGCTGCTGAAATACACCTACCGGCCTGATCAAGCCCAGGTGGCGGTTTTAAAAGACAGTCACGGAAAGACTTATTTACCCCTGGCCGATCTGGCCAAGTTTTATGGTATTGATCTTCAATTTGACGCTCAGACCAGAAGAGTTCTTCTCTCAAAAAGCAAAAATCAGGTCAAATTGATTTTGTCCCAGCCGATGTTTATGGTGTCCAACCCGACGGAGTCTTTCTCCACGGACCCGGTGGAAGTTTTGGCGGGTCAATTAGCGGTGACGCCGGTGACGGCGCAAGATTTACTGGTGGCCATTTTGGGCATCAACACCCGCTTTATCTCGGAAGAGCAGGCTCTAGTCGTGGGCGGCATCCGGGCGGATGAGCTCAAGACCGAAATCGTGGCGCAAGAAAAGGCTGCCGCCACTCCGACCGCTGTTCCTCCGCCGGTTTTGGGACCGCGCGGGGAAGTGGAAACTGAACAGCCGTCAGTGGTTCGCCCCCGGACTTATTCCGCTCAGGGTTACCATGTTCGCAGTATCGTCATTGACGCAGGTCATGGCGGCAAAGATATCGGCGCCAAAGGTTATGACAACCGTTACTTTGAGAAGCAGGCCACCTTAGCGATCGCGACCAAAGTCGTTTTACTTCTACAAAAACATCCTGAACTGACGATTTATATGACTCGCAATAAGGATTACTTTGTGACGCTCAAGGGCCGTACTCAGTTCGCGAATAAACATAACGCCGATCTTTTCGTCTCCATTCACTGCAACTCAACGCCGCGGTCCAAAGCGGCGATCGCTTCGGGTACGGAAATTTATGTTTATAGTTCCAAAAGCTCCAGCCGCTCCGCGGATTTCGCGGCGCGTTTGGAAAACGGAAACGCCGAAACAGGCGCTCTGGGCGGTATCGGCTTCGGCGATCTTTATTACAAACGCTATGAATTGCGAAGTATCAGCGTGGCGGAAAAGGTTTGGGGCTTTATCCACCAGCGTTTGGGCCAGCATATGCGCCGGGTGCAAAGAGCGAACTTTTACGTTTTGGCCCGGGTGGATATGCCTTCCATCTTGATTGAGACGGCCTTTATCAGTAATCCTAAGGAAGAATTTAAACTCAGAGACCCTCAATGGCAGGACACGATGGCCAAGTCTATCGTAGACGGCATTTTGGCTTATCGGGATGTGGCGGAAGGAAGCGGCAGTGAATAAGCTTGGCGATGAAATTCTAGAGGATTTGAAGGGCGGGGTCTTAACCCTGTCTTTTCCAAGGTTGGGCCACTCGACCTTAATGAAGCACGCGATCTCAACCCGTGTGGGCGGGATTAGCCGCGGAAACTATAAATCCCTCAATCTCAGTTTTAAAGTAGGGGATGAGCCTTTGCGGGCGGAAGAAAATCGAAAACTGCTTTCCGCATCCCTCGACATGGATATGGACAGAGCGGTTTATCTGACGCAGATTCACAGTGATAAGGTTTTTAAGCTGGATAGCTCGAACCTGCCGAAAAAGGGCGGGTGTCTGGGCGAGGGCGACGCTTTAATCACGAATTTATCCAATGTTCCCATTTACATCATGGTGGCGGACTGCCTGCCGGTTCTTTTTTATGACCAAACTAACAAGGCGGTTGGTCTGGCCCACGCGGGTTGGCGGGGAACGGTGGCCGAGATCGCTGTGAAAACCTTGAAGGCGATGAATGAGGCTTATGGCACGAATCCCGCTGACGTCAAAGTAGTTTTGGGCCCGGCGATTGGGGCCTGCTGCTACGAAGTGGGCGCGGATGTGAAAGAAAAGTTCGGCATTTTTTCTTACGCGGATCAAATTTTAGAGCAAACCGGCAACGCGAACTGGAAGCTGAATATTCCTGAGGCGAATGCCAGACAATTGCTGGAGGCCGGTGTGGCGGAGGAACGCTTAATCCGCTCCCATCTTTGTACGGTAGATCATCTGAATTTGTTTTATTCTCATCGGGCCGAAGCGGGCCCCAAGCAGTCGACAGGACGTTTCGCGGCTTTAATGATGCTGGTGAACTGAAAGGAGAGTTTATGGGTTTCTTTACTGACTTATTGATCAATATCGGCGTGATGGACCGGCCTAAACTGCTCCGCAAGACCGACCGCCGGAAAAAGAGCCGCCGCTGGGAAAGAACCACTGTGTATAAAAACTCGCCTGAATATCAGTCCCGGATGAAGCGAGACCGGCGCCGCAGCGAACGCCGTAAATAAAGATTATTTTTCAGACAACTCGATGATGCCCCTCCAATCTTTAGGATGTTTCCGGCGGTAGGTTTCAGCCATCGTTTTTAAATAACGGGCTGGCCTGTCGCTGGGAGGCAGTTTATCCAAAAGTTCATAAGCTTTTTCCCATTCGCCATTCTCAAACGCGTCTAAACCTAAAGCATAAAGACTTTCGTTTTCTTTATTGGCCGGGGGATCGGTGACATGGAAAAGATCCAGGGCCGTATCCATGCCAGCCGGTTGAAATTTACCGACCCGGCGGGTGGCGACGGTGCCGGGAATGAGTTTGTCCGCGACATCTTTGGTGATGAGAATGGGAACTTCGACCGCTTTGGTAATGCCTTCGACCCGCGACGCCTGGTTCACTACCGCGCCCATGACCGTATAAGAAAATAGCTGTTTGGCGCCCATGGGACCCGCGATGACTTCGCCGGTGTGAATGCCGATGCCGCAGCGCCAACCCGGCGCCACTTTGCCAAGGCTTTCAACCATGCCCAAGGCAGCCCGGCAGGCCTGGTTAATATGATCCGAATCCGCAAAGGGAACATTCCAGCAGGCCAGAATGCCGTCGCCAAGAAACTGCAAGACCACGCCGTTTTCCTTAAATATCTCCTCGGTCAAAGCGGTCATGACTTCTTTCAACTGGCGCATATGAGCCAGAGCGTCCTCAGACTTTCCCTCGATCAGGCGGGAAAATCCACGGATATCAAAAAACATCACCGTACCCTCGGTTAAACGGGGCTCTAAATCCTTAGTGTCGGGGGACTCAATAATTTTGGAGATAACCGCGCCAGAAAAGAAACGCTCTAGCCGTTTTTTAAAACCTTCCAAACGGGAAACGGACAGGCTGCGGCCCACCATATCGGCGATCAAGCCGACCAGACGGCAGTTGTCTTTTAACGCGGGTTCGTCGCCGCCTTGGCCCGCCACATAAAAAATAATTGGGGCTTCGCCGGGTACCTGGTAAGCGGTACAGATGGCCCAGTCGGTTCCATCCTGCACGGTAGCTTTCAGGTTTTGCTCAGGCGAGGACCAGCAATAGAGGGTGGGATGGGGAGCTTGCTTGAGAGCTTCTTCCACCAGGGCATGGCTCATAGCGGGTTCTATATTGCTGTCCAGGATAGAATCCAAACCTAAAAGTTTTCCGTTTGATTCCGAAATACGGCTCCAGTTGCCATGGGTCAGCGTGCGCAGCATGCCCGCGATGTGGGTAAAGGACTCAGCGGGCGATTTGAGCCTCAAAATTTCAGGAAGTTCCAAAAGGTCCAGAAGGCGCATACGGTCGGACATGAGGCTTTTGGAAAAGGCGGCCGGCTCCTGCATGCTGTAGCGCAGAAGCGGGGAGTCTTCCTGAACAGTCTGTCTGGATTTGACGTTGAACTGAAAGCGGGTTTTGCCGATGACGAACTGTTCGCCAGTTTCCAGCGTAAAGGCTTCTTTTTCCTCGCCCTTGTAAAAAATGGGATTGGTGGTTCCCGAAAGTCTTTTCACCAGAAGTTTTCCGGACTTCATGCGCAAATCCACATGACGGCGGCTGAGATAACGCTCAAAAGGAACGACCCAGTCGGATTCATCGGTTCGGCCCAAAGTGACGGTTAGGTTTTCTCCCAGGTCAAACTTAAGAGGCTTTTCGCCGGAGAGGACAACTTCTAATTCTGCTTTCAAGATCTATGGCCTTTCGTACTGCTCCCATAATTTATACCAGTCGTTAGCGGCGAGCGGCTCTGCGGAGCCGTGGTTTTCTAAAGTGGATTGACCGGCCACTTCGGCTTTAAGAATCAGGCGCTTCGGGTCCGCGGCTGAACTCAGCCAGGAGGTGTTAATGCTTTGAAGGCTTCCGTTTTTACCCAGGCAAATTAAAGCGCTTCCGTCGGAAAGAAAACCCAAAGCTTGCGTGCGGCTGCTGGGTTGAACCTCAATGCCAATAGGCTCGCCGGTCTTGGCATCCCAAAATTGCAGGCCGCCGTCAGCGTAAATCACGGCTAAGCCTTCGCCTTTGGGGCTGAAAAGAGCCTGTTTCGCCTGGCCCTCGTGATGAAGGGAACTGCCGATCGTGGCGGCCTTTTCCAGATTCCATAATTGACCTTCTCCGTTAGAGCCGATGGTCAAAATGGTTTTGCGATCGGGGTTGAACAGCAGGTGGGTGATGGGATGGTCTTGCTTGAGTGTCTTTTCGCGGGCTTTGCCGTTAGAGGTATTAAAAAGCTTTACCGTACCGTTGACCGAAGCCGCGACCAGATCGCTGTCGGGGCTGAGAACAGCTATGGATACGCCTTTTTCAATCTGAAGGACGGGTTTGGAACCGCTCTTATAGGGTAGAGAGAAATAGGCCAGCGCCCCCGAGGGACTTTGAACTAAAAGACCCTTGTTGTTGGAGCTCAAAGAAAGCGCGGAAGATTTAAATCCACCGGCAATGGGCTCACCCTGCGCCGCGGCATCAGAAACTTTCCATAAGCGCACTACTTTTTCATCGCCGCCGGTAGCCATCAGGGAACCGTCCGGGCTGAAGGCCAGGGTTCTGACGGCGCCTTCAGCCGGCAGGGTTTTGTATTGTCCTGAGCTTAAGTCCCAGAGCCGGGCTTCTTTGTCACTGGAGCCGGTTAAAAGCTTGGTGTCATCCGGACTGAAGAGGACATTTAAAATCGATCCAGAATGAGTCATTAATCCACTCAAACTTTTTCCAGTCTGGGTTTCCCAGAGAAGCGCCGATTTACCGCCATAGGTCGCGACTTTCTTTCCGTCGCGGCTGACCAGTGATTTGGTTTGAGTGTTTTTAAGACCGGCGTGACCGGATTTTTTCCATTGGATTTCGATCTTGTTGGGGTCCGTTTCACTCATGTCCCACAACTTGACCAAGCCGTCTTTGCTGCCAGTAAGGGCCATGGTACCGTTTGCATTTAACGCAGCCAGGATCACGGAGTCGCCGTGCCATAGAGTGCGGCCAAAAGGTTTGCCGGTCTTGCTGTCCCAAACGCGCGCGACCCGGTCGGTGCCGGCCGTGATAACTTCTTTTCCGTTAGGGCTGTATCCCAGGGCCAAAATTTTACCGATGTGCTTCAAGATAAATTTAGAGGGGCGCTTGCCTTTAATCGTCCAGATTTTGGCCTGGCCTAAGCCCTGAGAGATCGAGGAGGTTAAAATTTCTTTACTGTCAGGACTGACGACGAAATGCGCGCCCGTTCCATCCAGATAGATTTTCCCCTGACGGTGTCCGTCCTGATTGTAGAAATTGACAGAGCCGCTCCAGTCACTCACCAAAATGGTTTTGCCTTCCTGGGCAAAAGCGATATCCGGGCTGTACCAGCTGGGCTCGCCCTTGAGGGAAATGGTAATGGCGTCGCCCTGGGGATTGGCGCCCTCGGCGTCCCAAACACGGGCAAAACCGTCCTTGTTGAGCGTCAAAATACGCTTTCCGTCATGATTGAAAACCGCCTTAATAATTTCAGATCCGGTTTTCATGAAGTTTTTCTGGGGCTGGGAGGTCGCGACATTAAATAAATGAACCGAACCGTCGGCGCCGCCCACTAAAAGATTTTTATCGTCGGGACTGAAAGCTAACGCGGTGACAGTCTGGTCGGTTTTCAAAGTCGCCGTTTTTTTCACCGCTTTTAGACTGAAAACCTTAACTTCGCCGCCGGCGTCGCCCGACGCGAGAAAAGCGCCAGAAGGGCTGACGGTGGAAATTTTCAGCGTTTCATCGTTTTTAAAGGAACTCAGTGTTTTGCCTTCCAGACTCCAAACACTGGTTCCGGAGTTTTCCCCGGCGATAAACAGGGATGACCCGCCTGGAATAAACCCGGCGTTTTTGATGCCTGAATCAGGCGGGAAAGCTTGTACAGGAATCGGAGGGACATTTAAATCAACGCCGCCCCGGGCTAAGGCGGTGGGATAGATTTTGTTGGATTCGGCGAAGAAAACCACCGCTGAAGCCTGGTCGTCCTTATCTAAAAATTCGCGGCCTCGAAGGATATCGTTAAAGGCTGTATTGGCGACTTCGGATTGCTGGCGCTGTTGGGCAAAGGTCAAAGCTAAACCCAGACCGATGAGGGCAAGGAGGGCCACCAGCAAGGTAACCCGGTAGCGCCGGGCGTATTTGCCCAGCCAGTAAGCGGGAATGTGCGCCAGGGGGCTGACGGGCTTTCCCTCGCGGCGTTTTTTTAAATCGTTTAAGACCTCAGTGATGGTTTGATAGCGCTGGGCGGGGTCGGACTTCATGCATTTTTCCACGATGGCGGAAAGATCCCGGTCCACCCGGCCCTTGGTAAGCGTGAAAAGGTCCGGAACCTGATTGTTTTGAATCGCATTGCGGTAAATCTTGAGGCGGTCCTGAATAATGGGTGTGCGTTCCAACGCGGGCCCAATGTCAGCGTGCGCTACGTGACCGCCCAAGAGGGCGTAGGCGGTACAGCCATAAGCGTAAATATCCCAGCGGACGTTGGGTTGGAGTGGTTTGTCGACATCGGGAAGGATGGCCTGTTCGGGAGCCATATAAAAGAGAGTTCCCAGGGCGCTGCCGGACTCTGTCATGACGCGGGAATGTCCAAAGTCCGCGACCCGGATGTGGCCTTCCTCATCTAAAAGGACGTTAGCGGGTTTTAAGTCGCAATGCACCATTTGCTTGGAATGTACATATTGAAGAGCGTTTCCGATTTCTTTCATCCAGTCGACGATGCGTTCCACTTCAGCGGGCGTGATTTTTTCGATGGCGCTATTTTTAATCATCTTTTCCAGCGAACCTTCCTGGGCCAGATCCATAACGTAATAGGCGGGTACGGTGGTGAAGTCCGCGTCTAAAAGGGAAACAATGTTGGGATGTTTGTCGAGTTTGAGGAGCCGTTCGACTTCCCGCTGCAAGAAGAGCCAGTTGACCCCGCCTTGATGATGGTAAACCTTAACAGCCACAAAGCGGCGGGTGCGGGTTTGGATGGCTTCCCAAACCTGGGCGTAAGCGCCCTGGCCAATGGGTTTGATGAGGGTGAAACCGGGAATGGTGGGTGCTTCAGCGTTTTGTTTTAATTCTTCCAGTTCGGAAAGTTTTTGGGAAGTTGTTTGGGATTCGCCGGATTGGGCCATGGTTTGATAAATATTGGGGGAGGATTCCTTTTTCTCTTTAGCCATATATTTCCTTAATCCAATTTGGGTGTGGTGATGAATGATAAGACGATAAGTGTGCTAATGATATTCGATTGGATTCGGCTAATAAAAGGGGGTACCTGTAAAAACAGGGAAACAAACAGCCGGGATTTACCTTAGTGTAATGAAACTCAGGATTCTCAAATTGATTGTTTTTTAGGGTTTGTCAGGGCCCGTGCCAGACGTCGTTGAAGAAGGTCAGGGAAGCGATGTTGTTGCACCCACCCATTATCCAAACTTCGTTATTGAAAGATAAGCTGAGGTGGCCAAATCTGCCCGTAAAGGGAGTGTTGCTAGTGGCGGTCCAGTTTTGGAAATTGGTTCCGCTGTTCACTCCGTCAAAGGGACCGCCTTGCCAGGGAGCATTGCCGCAAGTGGTGACGATCAGCCCTTTGTTCACGACGAGCTGATGGTCATATACATTAACAAAGCTGTTTGGGATTTGAGTCCATGTGCTTCCGGTGGTGGTATACCAGGTGTCGTTGTCGATGGCCCCCGTTCCTGCGCCATCGCCCCGACCGCACATTAAATAGAGGTTTCCGCTGTAGCTGACCGCGGCTGATCCCCATCTGCCTGCGAATTGGGTGGGCGAGATGGAACTGGCGGCAACGTTAGGCAGAACCTGAGTCCAGGTGATACCGTCGGAAGAATTCCAGACGTCGTTCATGGCGGCGGAGGTGACGGGGCTGGAAGTACCGCCGATGACCCAGATTAAATTGTTATAAACGACCGCGGAAAAATCCTCACGGGGACAAAATTGTGTTCCGCCAACGACAGTCGCGTGAATGGTGTAATTGGGAGCCAGGATTTGAGTCCAGGTAGTGCCGTCGGGTGAACTCCAAACGTCATTGGTCAAAAGTCCGCTGTTGTTACCGCCGATAAGAAAAAGTTGGTTGTTAAAATTGACGACCTGGGGATTGTAGCGGCCGTTAAATCCTGGTGAGGCAGTCTGCGTCCAGTTTTTACCATTGCTTGTTTTCCAAACGTCGCCGTAATAGGTGGTGACCGCGCCGCTGCCGCTGGCTCCGGCGATAAGCCACATATTATTATTAAACACCGCACCAGCCATACCGTAGCGGGCAGCCCAGGGAGCATTAGCGAGAACCTCGCCCCATCCGCTGGAATTATTGGCGGCTGTGGGCGCGTTTTTGCAGCCTTCCAAAAACACAAAACAAAGGATGAGAGCCAGGTAAGAAAAACGTTTCAAAAAGAAATCCTTTAGTTAATATGGAAAACCTAACGGCATTTTTGTTCATTTCATGAGCAAAATAACGCAACTTGATGAAATAAGTGATTAAAAACAGGCGTTTTATTGTCCTTTGGGGAAGGTTTATCCATGAAAAGCAGCTCTGCCGCGGCTCGGCCAATGATTCTTTCTGTTCTTTGTGTATTGGGGTTGTTCGGGTGTTTTCTTAAAACCATTATGGTTGTTTCGCCTCCGGTGCAAATGCAGGGCCGGTGGTACGCGGTTTATCTATCCTTGAGCGCGGTGCTGCTGATCGCCTGCCTTTGCGGCATTTGGCTGATGAAAAAATGGGGTTTCTGGGCTCTGTCGGTTTACGTCCTGGTGGATCAAAGTGTTTATTACCTCATGGGTTTATGGCAACCCATAGGCATGCTCTTAGTTGTTCTGATTTTAGGGATCACCCTGATTTATTACCGGCGGTTGAACTAGTGATTGAAGGTCATTTAACAGTACCTGAGCCTTTCTCCCTTGAGTTGACCCTTCTTTGCGGACAGTGTTTCCGGTGGGAAAAGGATTTAGAACATCCTGGCTGGTTTAAAGGGGTCGCGGGGCAGGTTTACTGGGAGTTAAGCCAAAAAGGTAATTGGCTGAGATGGAAATGTACGGCCTCTCATGTGCGAGGTGAGGAAGCTTCGGTTTGGCTTAGCCGGTATCTGGGTTTTGAAGATCCTCTTGATGCTTGGGCGCGCGAGTTTGAAGCCGGTGAGGTTTTGGGAAAGCCTTTAAGGGTTCTTAAAGGTCTACGGCTGATTCGGCAGGAACCGTGGGAATGTACGGTTTCTTATATGTTCGCTCAAGGGCTCTCAGTCAAGGTGATCCGGCACGCGATTGGCAAATTCTGCGCCCGGTTTGGAAATTCAATCGAAGGCGCGTCGGGATATTTTACTTTCCCTGAACCATCGGCCATCGCGTTGTTATCTCCGGATCAGTTAAGGGCTTTTACCAATAATTACAGGGCGCGCGCTGACCGGATTATTCGAGCCGCCAGGGTGGTTAAGGCTGAGGTTTTGACCCTCGAGCATTTTAAAAATATTCCCTGTGATGACGCCCGAGAGGCCCTGATGGCCTTAGATGGTATAGGCCCCAAGATTGCCGACTGTATTTTACTTTTCTCGATGGATCACTACTCAGCTTTTCCGGTCGACCGCTGGGTTTTACGGGCGATGAAGCAGTATTACCGCTCGGTCAAACTGTTAGGGGCGGGCAGTGAGGCGCCGACAAGGACTCAATATGTCAAAATCGTTCAAAAAGCCCGGAAGTTTCTGGGCCCCCGGTGCGGTGTGGCCAGTGAGTATCTCTTTCTGTTTCTGAGACTTCTGGATGACGCCAAACTCAGGGAAGAATTAAAACCCTATTGCGGGGAATGGAAAACGGTTTTATCCATGATTGCCGCGCCAAAATCTAAAAAGAAAAGCAAGGCATGAAACCGACCGCTTTAATTATCTCCTTCGAATTGAAGAGGGACGCGGGCCACGGAGCTTTTTCGAAGCTCGAAACGGTTTTTGTTCGAGAGCTTTCCATGGCTTTGAAGGCGCTCAAAAAAGACCATTTTGATTTGATCCTGGTTCAAACCGAGTTGGTGAAGAAAAATGATTTTCATCTTTTAAAGCAGATTCAAAAAATGGATGGTTCGGCCGATTTGTTGGTGGTATTGGAACAAGGTCAGATTCCTATGATGATGCAGACTCTGACCGGTCATTGGGACTATTTGGTGGTGCCTTATTCCGCTGATGAATTGAAACTCAAAATCGAAAGGGCCCTTTTTAAGCGTCATCTTGAGAGTGAAAATCGGTTTTGGCGGGTTGAGTTGGCCGCCCTTTTGGCTGACCGGGGCGCCATTAGCCGGGAGGATGTACCGGCGGAAATATGGGAAAAAGCGGGCGAGGGAAAGCATAAGGATGAGGGCCAATCGTTCAAGAAATCCCGCAAAGAGTTTGAGAAAGAGTGCCTCCGGAGGGCCCTGGAACGGGCCCAGGGGAGCCAAACCCAGGCAGCCAAAGCCCTGGGAATTCATCGAAATACACTGATTTGGAAGCTTAAAAGGCTCAATTTGGAGAATGACTACCAGAAGATTGTCCGCAAGCGCCGGCGGCAATAAAGGGCCTCTATATAGACAGTCCCAGGATCCTCTAAAAACCCTTTAAAATCGACAATATCCTTGATTAAGCCTTATTTCTACGGTATAAAAGTCATGATTTCTAAATCCAGGAGGTGGACGTTGACAAAGAGCGAACTGCTGGGGACGCTTGCTACTGAAACAGGTTTGAAGAAAAAAGATGTGGATAACGTTATGCAAGCTTTGCGTAGCACCATCTACAAAACCTTGAAAACCGAACATAAGATTAAGCTCGATGGTTTGGGCGTGTTCCAATTGAAGGATCGTAAAGCCCGCCAAGCTCGTAACCCGCGCACTGGCGAAATGGTTAACGTTCCGGCCAAGAAAGTGGTCAAATTCCGCGTTTTGAAAGATCTCAAAGAAGCGGTTTTAGCCTAACTTTCAAATTAGTTGAAAAACAACTAAAAGCATCCTGTTTCTCAAGAACAGGGTGCTTTTTTTATTTATTCCCGAGAAAATAACCTATTCCCGGTTTCTTTTAGGAAACGTCCTTGAGCCTGAATTTTTTCCAAAACTCTAAATCTAAAATTTTTTCAGGGGTTTTGGCCCTTTTTTTCGTTTGGATTATGTTCGTTTTTATTGAGTTTTTTATTCAATGTCCTGAACCCTGGCTGACATTCCATTTTTCCGCGCCTCAACCCATTCATTTCTCCAAGTTTTTGACCAGTTTGTCTGAGTATTTATCCGTTTTATTGATCTGCTTTTGGCTCATAGCCCTGACCAGATGGATAGGGCAGAAGCTATTGCGGGTTTTGGGTGCTTTGCCAGCCACGGGAAACATGACGCTTTGCCTCGAAATGGGTCTGGGGATTTTTTTCTGGAATTTATTTTGGCTGGGTTTGGGACTGACCCGCTTATGGTTCGCGCCGGTCTGGGTCGGGGTTTTGGTTTTGCTGACGCTCTGGGTGATTCCGGATCTTTTTCAAGCGGTTCGCCGGTTCCGGGAAGTTCAAAAGCCGGATGTTCCGCTCTGGTTCTGGGCCATTGTGCTGGTTTATGGGTTGATCGCGGTTGTTCACGCTGTATTGCCCGAAACCTTTTATGACTCGCTCAATTATTTTTTGGGTTTGCCGCAGTTTTGGATTTTCCAACATGGTATTTCGGATAACAGCCAGCATCTTCTTTCTGGGTATTTTTACGGCGGGTCTACTTTCTTCATGGCCGGGTGGTTGTCGACCAATACGGGCGGAGCCACGCTTTTTAGTGTGGTGGCCTGGGCTCTTTGCGGCTTGCTGGCCTATGGATGGGCTGAGGAATTGGCGGGTAAAAAGGCCGCGTTCGTGGCAGCTGCGGCAGTTCTAACTTTTCCGCTTCTCTATTTGAATGCCTGGGCAGTGCGTGTGGATGATCTTTTTACTTTTGTCTCCCTTCTGTTTATTTACTGCATCAGCCAATTTTTGAATGGCCAGCCTGGTCAAAAGCGCCGCGAATGGATTATTTTGGCCGCGCTTTTCGCTGGGTTGGCGGTTTCCATTAAACCCACGGCCTTAGTTGTGGTGGCGGCGTTGTTTTTGGTACTGCTGGTGCGCCGTGAAAAGGGTTTGAAAGGTGAGTGGAGTTTCCTGCTGGTTTGCTTTACTTTTTTTGGTTTGTTTTTAGTGGGTCCCTGGCTTCTAAAGAACTGGGTTTTCGCCGGCAATTCTTTTTTTCCCTACGCTTCTTCCTGGTTAGGAGGGCGCTCCTTATCTGCACATGGCTATCACCGGCTATTGGTGGAGAACCGGCAGTTTTTATCGATGGATCGCGGCTTCTGGTCGGTACTGGATTTACCCTGGCGCTTAACCATGCCGGATGACGGTGACGATCAAATGATTGGCCCGCTGATTGTGGCCTTTTTACCCGGCTTCCTTCTTTTTAAACTCAAAGCACCTATACGGTTTTTGGTGTGGATTATGTTTACGGCTTTTGTGCTGGGACTCTGTCTTTCCCACATGCTCCGTTTTTCGATGCCGGCGTTTGTGCTGGCGATGATTTTGTTTTCGGCGGTATTCATGGCCGAAGAAGCTCCGCCTTTGTTTCGGTGGAGCTGGAAAATATCGGTTTGGTTCTTCGCTGTGTTTTTCTTGGGCGCTTACGCGGTTATTAGCGCGCAGTTTTATAAGGGCTGGGACCGCTGGACCGGGCTGGAGAGCGATGAAGTTTATTTAAGCCGGCTTATCTCTAATTCTTATGAACCCTTAGTGCTTTGGATGGATAAAAACCTCCCGATGGACGCCCGGCTTTTAATTGTGGGCGACAGCCGAGGCCTTTATTACACACGGACCTTTTACGCCAACTCGGTTTTTGACGAGCCTTTTCTAGTGAAGGCCGCGAAAAATGAAAAGGACGCCGCCGGTATTTTGAGAGAACTGCGTGAACTGGGAATTACTCATGTAGTGATCAACGGTTTGACCGGGCTGAGACTTTCGGCGGATTATGGCCAATATGAAATGACACCGTCCGAGTGGGCTAAAATCAACGACTTGCTGGCGCGGGGGCTCAAACCGGTGTACTGGGAAAATTTTCAAGCGGTTTACGAAGTTAAAGATAAATTGAGCGCGGAAAAAAGGCCTTATCTTTTAAACCTCTTTTCCTTTTTGCCGCCAACGGTCTATGATTTCTCCGAGGCGATCCAGGCCGGCAACAAACCCAAGGCCCGGCAGGCCGTCAACCAAATGCTGACGCTATTCCCTCAAGAATCTTACTGGCGTAAGCAGCTTCAGGAACTTCGTTAATTCAAACCGGGCGGCCATCATGAAAAACTCAATTGTTCCGATGCCCACCGCCCAGCACCGCGAAGGATGGTTCTTTTTCAGCCTGGTTTGTTTATGGGTGGGGTTTGTTTTTTTCAGCTTCTTCTCGCAGCTCGACCGTACATTTCATTTTTGGGGTTTGTTGTTTAACGCCGACGCTTTTCCTCCGGCGGACAGCGCTCAGTGGTGGAAGGTCTGGGGCGAATCACTTGGCGCGGTTTTAACCACGGTTATTGTTTCGGCCGCGACTTTGTCGTTAGGCAAAAGAGTCCGCGTCTTCTTTCAATTGGATTTTTCAAATGCCTGGGCCCGGTGGGGGTTCAATTTTGGGTTGGGCGCAGTGGTTTTGGGTTTCTTTTGGATTGGGACGGGTTTGTGCGGTCTCTGGTATTTGCCGGTCCGTCAGGGTTTGACCGCGGCCATTTTGCTGCTTTTGTTATGGGATGGTTTTACGCTGGGCCGCCGCTTTTTTCAGCCCGTGGAGGGTTCACAACCGAGGCCGGGTTGGAGCTATGGTTTTTTGTGCTTAACCGGTTTGGCCTATGTTCTTTTAACCCTGATGGTGAATTTAACTCCGGAAAATTTTTATGATTCGATGGTTTATCACCTGGCGGTGCCGCAATATTGGCTGGACCACCACGGTCTGAGCGACTTTCCCACCAATTTTTTCTCTAACTATCCCTATGGCGCTGAGACTTATTTTTTAAACGGTCTGGTTTTTCAGGGGACCGAAGCGGCAAAAATGCTGCATGCCGTTACTTTTGTTTTTTGCGCCATCCTGGCGGGCGGCTGCGCCTGGGAAATCGGCGGGGCCCGGTCGGGCTACCTGGCTTTGGGGCTGGTGCTGACGCTGCCGCTATTGAGCCTCAACATTTGGACCACTCAAGTTGAAGGTTTTCTGACCCTGGCGATTCTGCTCTTTATCTATGCCCTCAACCGGTGGGCCCGTAATCAGGAGTCGCAGTGGCCTTTCATCGCCGGTCTGTTCGCCGGGCTGGCAGTCGCGGCAAAATATAACGGCGCCATCGCTATCGCGGCGGCCTTTGTGATTCTGGCATTTCGCAACCGAGACTTTTTTACCAATAACCGTTGGGTTTCCTGGGCATGGTTTGGCGCCGCCTTCATGCTGGTGGCGGGTCCCTGGATTCTTAAAAATTGGTCTTACACTGGTAACCCTACCTTTCCTTATTTCACTTCGTTGTTTCACGGACGGCATTTGCCAACCGAGGGTTATGAAAGACTTTTAACTGAACAGCGGGGAAGAATAGTGACGCAATGGTGGGATTGGCTGATGCTGCCCTGGAAATTGATCATGACCAATCCGGATAGCTACAGTTTCGCCGGGCCGGTGGCACTGGCTTTACTCCCGCTTATCTTTTTATTCAAACTGCGTCATCCTGCCTTGCGTTTTTTGGTTTGGTATTCACTTTTAATTTTTGTGATCAGTGTGTCGGTAACACACATTCTGCGGTTCATGGTGCCGGATTTTGTGCTTCTTTATATTTTGCTGGCTGGCGCTTTGGCCGGCGGGGATAAACCTTTTTGGGGTAAGGCGGCCGCCTGGGTAGCGGGCGTTTCGGCGGTTTTATGTTTCGGGTATTTAGCCAATATCAGCCATTACTATTATGACTTTTCAGGTATCGTCTCGGGCCGTCAAACCCAGGAACAATACTTAACCGATTCTCGAAAACTGACGTCCTATTACGGTATGTCTCAATGGTTATCGGGCCATTTGCCGGATGATAAGCGTCTATTGATCGTGGGTGACGCGCGGGGACTTTATTACAAACAACCTTTTTTAACGAACACCGTTTTTGACACTCAAACCCTAGCGCGGATCGCGTGTGAGGAAAAAGACGCTCAGGGCATCGCCCGCCGCTTGCGGGAATTGGGCGTGGATTACTTGGTGGTCAATGGTTTGGAAGGGATTCGGGTCTCAAAGGATTATCACCATTACGAACTGACAACGGATCAATGGAATCATTTGGATGACTTTGTTCAACGGGGAACCCAGCTGATGTATTCCGATAATCTGCAAGGTGTTTATGGGATTCTGCCCGAATTAAAGAAATCGTCGAAAGATGAAAAGGCGGATTTGATTCTGCTTTTCTCACCTCCGACAAGCCAGTTTTTTGCTGACGTCAAAAAGCGGGATATGAATAGCGCCGAGGAAGATTTGAAACAAACGGTTCAACTTTATCCCTTTTCGAGTTTTTGGAAAAAACAAAAGAGCAGTTTTGAGAAATCAGCCGCTTTATCAAAAAACAACACGAGATAACTGAAATATGTCAAAACTTTATAATCCTGAAGACGCCTGGGTGCCTTCGGGTCTGGTGAGTGTGATTAGCCGCGCGGAAGTGGAAAAGTGTGTTGGCGCAACGTCTGAAACGCTTGAACTGCTTTCAGGCGGACAGGCGAATACGAATATCCGTATGGGTTCTGACCGGGTTTTGCGTTTGTACCGCAGGGACGCTTTGGTTGCCGGCAAAGAATTGTCTCTTTTGAAAAAGAACTGGAAAAGTTTTGTGGTTCCCGAGGTGATCCAATCGGGTGATGGGTTTTTAGTGACGAAATATATGAATCACTCCGCTCTGGAAGACACGGCCGAAATAGGTTCAGCGCTGGGGAAGACTTTGGCCGAAATTCATTCCCGTGCTTACCCGACTCCGGGGTTTCTGAACTCCGATCTTTTAATTGAAGAGGCGATGGAAGATTTTGTGGATGATATGTGGAGTTATCTCTGTTCTTTTATGGACGTTCCGCCCAAACCCGCTTTGCCCACAGCGCTCTTAGATGAAGTGATCGCTTTTTTTGACTCGAAAATTGATGGGTTGAAGCAGTCAGCAGGGGCCTCGGTGCTGCTGCATGGCGACTTTAAGGTCTCTAACCTGCACTGGAGCGAGCAGGGTAAACCCCTGGTTTTAGACTGGGAATTCGCTTATGCGGGGTCCGCTTTGATGGATCTCGGCCAACTTTTCCGCTGGCCGACGTCTCAAGACTTTGAGAATGCTTTTGTTCAAGCCTATCAATCCGCGGGCGGGCATTTGGTGGAGCGGTGGAAATATGAAGCGGATATTTTAGACCTGATTAATTTGGCGGGTTTGCTGTATAAATCCACACCAGATTCTCAAAGGTCTCAAGATGTTACAGATAAGATCAAGTCGACAATACAAGCCGGATAAATAGGACTATTCATGAACAACCGTTTTAATCAAATTCTCATCAGTCTCCTATTAGTTTGGGTGCCTTTGGCTTTTTTTGTCAGGGCCGCCGATGGGTTCACTCTGGCCAAAGAACTGGTGGGGCTTTTAGTGGTGATCCATTTTGCTTTTTTAACCGGCATGAAAGGCGCTTCGATTTACCGTCAACCGCTGGTCATCACAACTCTTCTATTTACTTTGTGGATGGTGGCCGATTCCTACGGTGTCAGTCTGGTGAAATATGAGGTGATGGCTGGTTCCTATCATCTTTGGCTTATTTTGGGAACGCTCGTGGCGGTGCTCTTTGTCTGCTCCAAAGGTGTCTCTTATGAAAAAACATTGATGGGGGCGGTCGCGACCGGCGCTTTTATGTCGCTCTATGGGTTCTTTCAGGTTTTGGGTATGGACCATTACGATTGGAATACGCATTTTGAGGCGCGTGCTTTTGGCACTTTAGGCAATCCGGATTATTTGGGCGGCTATCTGGTGGCGCTTTTGCCTTTAGCTTTTGTTTTGACTCTCCGCACTTATGGACAATTACCCTTTGGTATCAAAAAAGTGATTCCGGCCAATTCCAGTCAAAAGACCTGGTTTTGGCTGCGGGCAATGACCCTTCTTATTTTTGTAGGTCTCTTGTTAGCCAGAGTAAAGGGTTCCTTTATCGCTTTGACCCTGGCGGTTATTTTTATGGGGTTATTCTTTTTGTTTCCGATCGGCCGTGAGTTACTTCTGAAAAATAAACGTTATGTTTTGATTTGTTTGGGAGTTCTGGCGGTAGGCGCAGGAACCTATATTTACCGCCATGGTGGTTTGGAAGCTTTGAGCGCGAAACAGGTATCGGTTGAACAACGAATCGCGAATTATCAGGTTGCCTGGACCATGGTGAAAGACAATTTATGGACCGGTGTGGGGCTGGGACAAATAGGCGTTCAATATCCTAAATATCAGGCACTGGCTTATACGCCCGCCGAATATCCGGATCATCCTTTTACCTATTCTGAACATGTTCACAATGACTTCCTTCAGTTTTGGGTTGAAGGGGGATTGATCGGTTTCGTTTTGTTCCTCATCGTACTGGGCGTTTATGGATTTAATTCGATTCAGCTTTTCAAAGCTTCAGATATCTCTAAAGAGAAAAAGGAACTACTCTTCGCGGTTTTGGCTTCCATGACAGCTTTGCTGGCGCAGTCTTTGAGCAACTTTCCTTTACAAGTGGCGCCGACCGCGATTTTGTTCGGTTTGTTTTTGGCCGCGCCTTTGGCTCTTCGGCCATCCAGTTCTATCAACTCTTCTTATAAACTTTCTATGGTTCAACAAGCGATTTTGACTTTGTCGATTTCCATCTTTTTGGTGTTAGGCGTGCTGGCGATTGCTGGCTCAATCGCTGCCAGAGACACCCGGGGAGAAACGGGAGCGGGAAAAGGGGAATTGGCTGTGAATTTTGGCGACCGATGGTTGGCATTGAATCCCCAGAATTCCAAAGCCTGGAACGCGAAGGGCTCGGCTTTGTCTTTGGCCGGAAAACCAGATGAAGCTTACGCGGCTTTTCAAAAGTCCCTCGAACTAAACCCCGACTATGTGGAAAGTCTGACCCAAATGGCGAATATTCGAGTGGCTCAGGGCAAACCGGGAGAGGCTTTAGAATTATGCGACAAAGCTTTGGCGATTACGCCGAACTATTCTTCGCCGATCTGGACGAAGGGCGTTTCTTTGTTCCAACTAAAGCGTTACGAAGAATCAGCTAAGGCTTTTGAAAGCTTCTTAACTTACGCGCCCCGTGATACGCAAACCTACTTGAACCTGGGGGTTTGCTATATTCAATTGCACCGCAAGGCGGACGCGGTCGCGGCCTGGAAAAAGGCTTATGAATATGACCCCAGTAACATCCAGGCTTTGGCTTATTTAAAAAGTCAGGGCGTAATACTGAAGTAATGGGGTCTTTTGCCGGGAAAACAGTGAAAGACCAAGTTCCAATCTTAATATGAACTAAATTGAGTTAACGCCGTCTATATTTTGAAGCGATTTCAAGGGCGGCGGTATTGATGAAAAGTCTCTTAGCGGTTCTTTCACTTATTTTGATGGCTCTGGTGCCCATGGCTTGTACTACGGGCCGGGGTACGCCTTTAACTCCGCCAGTTTTAACACCCACACCGACCGCTACAACTGTTTGCGGATTTACACCGGTGACCTTACCCAGCCGTGTTGTGTCTGTCAGCGTCCCGAATACAACCCTGATCCATAATCTCACCGAATGGAACGCTTATTACAGCGCTTCTTTCGGATTGATTGGGACTCCCGCTCCGGTTCCCGCGCCACCCGTCGATTTTTCAACCCAAATGCTATTGATGGGTTGGACTTCGGTTTGCCCCGGGCAAATGATCAATTTGGTAAGTGTGTGCGAAGGCCCCACTCAAATTACCGCGGACTTTACCACCCAAGTGCCCTGTGTGTTGTGCTCTGTAGCAACTACTTTTGGGATTCCTTGGGCCGTTGCCATACCTCAATCCAGCTTGCCGTTAGTCGTCAATTACACCGCGATTGCGCCCTGTACTTTCGCGCTGACGCCCACACCCACACCTTGAACGATTTTAAGTCTTTCGTTTTGCTTTGAAATTGAACGAAATGGCTTGAGGCGTGCTTTGCCTTCTTGAATCATTATCATCTGACCTTCGGTTAGTGATAAATTAATGATCAAGAATATGAAAAACTTCAATCTCACTTATCAACCCTGGGTCTACGGGATTCTCTTCACTTTTTCAAACGCTATTTTGGTTTACGCGAAGCTTTCGATTGTTTCTCAAATGTGGGTTGTGCTTTTTGGTGTTCTTTTGCCTTTTATCTTCGCGGTGATGTCCGCGCCCGTGATCTATACCGCCGAAACGCCTTCTTATCAAAAAGAAATGTTTTCTGTCTCCGCTTCGGGATGGAAATGGGCCGCGTTGTTTTTAATCGCCGCCTTTTTAGTGACCCGTTGCGCGAAGTTGGGAACGCCCAACTGGTGGCTGGGGCAGGACGACGCATTGATGGCTCTTTATACTTTGCCATGGCTCCAAGCCTGGCATTGGAAGGCTTTTGTGACACTGGGACAGGATCCCAGCACGCTCAGCCATTTTTGCTACGCTGTTTTTAAGCTGACGAATTCCGCGTTTTTAAGCTATCAAGTGCCGCCGATTTTGATTTCAGGCTGCACCGCATGGCTGGCCTATCTCGCCAGCCGCCATTACTTTTCTAAATCCATTTCATTTCTCGTTTTATTTCTTTTCGTCTTAAGCGACTGGGCCATGGAAATCTCATGGCCTCTGCTACCGGGCATTCTGATGCCGTTATGGGTTTGTTTGTTTTTTTATGCTTTGGCCCGTTTTAGACAAGCGAAAAAGGTAAAGGTCCAAAGATGGCTGGCCTTGAGTATGGGATTGGTATTGGGTTTGGGGCCCTATACTTTCTTCGCCTGGCCGGTCTTTTTTATATGGGCCGCTGTCGTGGCGGTGAGGGCTGTGATTCGCCAAACAAGTCAACCGGCTTTCAATATTGTCCTCGTGATTTTGGGTATGGGTGCTGGGTTAACTCCTTTTTTGGCTGGAGTGGTACAAGAACATTACGGTGGTTATTTGTTGTCCATTTCAGAAATCGGCAAAGATTTTGGGTGGGTGAAGCGGGTCTCGATGACCGTCGAATACTTTTCGGTTTTGGTTTGGGGCAGTGGGGATGGTAGTTGGATTCCGTCTCAGGGAGGTTTTTTAAACGTTCTTTTGGCCTCCGCGTTTTTTCTGGGATGGATTGAACTGATTCGATGCCGTCGTTTACTTCCTTTGGTTTACTTTGCCGCCGCTTTCATCTTTCTACTGGCCCCTGGCGTCTTATCGCACGACATGGAAACCCACCGGATTCTTTTACTTCTTCCGGGAGTGTTGGCTGTCACGGCCATAGGCATTTATGCTTTGTTTTTGAACGTACCGGTTACTTCGAGCGTGGTTTGGTTAGTTCTGTTTCTCGCAGGTTCGGCCTTGATTGATCTCTCCCGGGCTAACGTTCCGCTGAACTGGAGTGAAACCCCAGCCCAAACTAAAAATGAGCGTCTTTTTAGTTATGGGATTCTCAAAACTATCGCGGATAAAAAAGGGCCAGGCCTGCTCTTTAATGAAATGATTCCCAATACCAAAGACTACTCGCTGACTTACTGTAGCTATGGCTTTAACGCGGCGTTAAACCCCCATCTGCCGCCTGAAAAAGCCCAGTGGGCCTCGATCTTTACGCTGAACCATTATGTGCCATTGCTGCGGAAGCGGTTTCCCGAACTCCGGTGTTTCAACCTTCCAACGAGCGATAAAAATGTGGCCAGTGCCCATGTTTTGGTTTGGGTCCCCATCACGGAGAGTTCGAGACCCGTTTTTTTACAGTGGGCGGCCTTTCAACAGTTTCAGTTAAAGAATAATTTGGAAGTGATCGATACGCCCAGCGGACAGCCGCTGCAAAAAGTAATTAAGAATTTTTTAGACTATTACCCATCAGTTCCGAAGGACGCATTCCTGCAGTCCTGTTATTTTCAGCGATTGGGCTTTTTATACAGCTCTGAGAGATCGTTTTTTCCTCAAGATGATTGGACTACCTGGGGAAAATGCTCTCCCGTTTTTTATTCTTCCTTTAATCTGGGATATCAAAATGTGTTCTTGTGTGAATGGTTCGCCAAGCTGCTGCGATCTGAGGGGAAGTTGGATGAGTCGCGGCGGTTGTTTAAACAGGCTTTGAAATTGTCTCCGCAAAATACATGGCTGGAGTATGAACTGCGGCAGACAGTCGCGCCCCCGCCTCGTGAAACCTTTTAATTAGCCTAAAAATTGACCGAAATGCCTAACCTGCCAGCGTCCTTCTTGAATGATTGTGTCACCCTTCCGATAGTGTTAAATTAGTGGAGTAAGTCGGCTTTCGGCTATGGCCGGGGGCTGCGAAGGGTAAACAAATCATGAGCATCCAAGCGCTAATCGAAAAGCCGGTTGGTTCTGAAATTACCGGCCCTGAATCTAATCTCGACCGCACTCTCATTCAAAAAGCCTATGAGTTCGCCAAAAAAGCCCATGCGGGTCAAAAGCGTGTGTCCGGTGATGCCTACTTAACCCATTTGGTGGGTGTGGCAGACATTCTGGATGAACTTCATATGGATTCGGTCACCATCGCGGCTGGCCTTCTCCACGACATTCTCGAAGACACCACGGTTACTTATGACGAACTCAAAGCTGAGTTTGGCGAAGAGATCGCTAACTTAGTCGAGGGCGTGACCAAACTTTCCAATCAGCAGTTTCAAGACGCCGCTCTGCGCCAGGCCGAAAGCACCCGCAAAATGATGATCGCGATGGCGAAAGATGTCCGAGTCATTCTCATCAAGCTGGCGGACCGCACCCATAACATGCGCACGCTGGACTTTTTGTCACCCGAACGCCGCCAGAAAATGGCCCGGGAGACTTTGGATATTTACGCGCCCTTAGCCCACCGTTTGGGTATCGCCAAAATTAAAAGCGAGTTAGAAGATCTTTGCCTGCGTTACCTGGAACCAGATGTTTATTACGAACTGGTTGAAAAAATCGCCATGAAGCGCGCCGAGCGGGACAAGATGCTGGCGGGCGTCATTGAAACGATTCAAACCAATCTCAAGACAGCTGGCATCACGGCCAAAGTCGAAGGCCGCGCCAAACACTTCACCAGCATCTATAACAAGATGACCAAACAGCAGAAGAATTTTGAGGATATTTATGACCTGATGGCCATTCGTATCCTGACCAGCTCCGTTAAAGAGTGCTATGAGGTTTTGGGGATGATTCACACCCTTTGGAAACCCCTGCCGGGCCGTTTCAAAGACTATATCGCTATGCCCAAGAACAACATGTATCAAAGCTTGCATACCACTTTGATGGGCCCTGACGCTCAGCCCATTGAGGTTCAAATTAGAACTTATGACATGCACCGCACCGCCGAAGAGGGTATCGCGGCCCACTGGATATACAAAGAGGGCAGGGTGGCTGAAAAAGAAGACCAAAAGTTCGCCTGGATGCGCCAATTGTTAGATCTTCAGCAGGATATTAAAGACACGACCGAATTCGCTGAAGCGATGAAGGTTGACCTGTTTGACGATGAAGTCTTCGTGTTTACCCCCAAGGGCGCGGTGAAAGAATTGCCCAAGGGCGCGACGGCGCTCGACTTCGCTTATGCCGTTCACACCGATGTGGGCACCCATTGCATGGGTGTGAAGGTGAACAGCCAGATGGTACCGCTTCGCTACAACCTGAAAAACGGTGACATTGTTGAGGTTTTGACCCAGGCTTCCCGCACGCCCAGCCGCGATTGGCTGAAGATTGTGGTGACTAGCCGCGCGAAAAACAAAATCCGCCATTGGTTTAGAACCCACTTGTCCGCGGACGAAGTGGACAAGGGCAAGCACTTGTTTGAAAAAGAAGCGGTCCGCATGGGCCTGGACTTTAATAATCTCATCAAGACCAACGCGCTGGATGAGTTTTTAGGCTTCTTCGGCTGTCACAACATTCAGGAACTTTTGGCCAATACGGGTCATGGTGAAATTTCGGCCCGACAAGTGTTGAATAAGATTGTGGCCAAGAACGAGGAAGAACAGGCCGAGAAGATTGAGAAACAGGAAAAGGCCGAAGGCAAAACTCATGAACCGCCGGTTAAAGAAAACAAGACAAGTGGTTCTTCGACAGCGGCTCCCCCGATTAAAGGTATTTCGATTGGCGGGGAGAAAGACTTTCTCATCCGTTTCGCCCGCTGCTGTACACCTGTGCCGGGCGACCCCATTGTGGGTTATGTGACCCGGGGACGGGGCGTTTCAGTTCACCGAACCGACTGCCCGAATACGTTGTTATTGCCTGAGGCTGAAGGCCGCATGATGCCGGTTTCCTGGGAAGGCAGCGCGGAGCAGGTTTATGAAGTTGCCATTGAGGTTAAAGCGAAAGACCGTGAGAAGCTTTTGGCCGATATGTTATTGGCCATCTCCGAAGAGGGTGTGGCGATTAGCGAAGCCAACGCTAAGGCCGCTGAAGGCGGATGGGCCCAGGGTTATTTTGTGATTGGAATTTCGCAGGCGAGCCAGTTGGAGAAAGTGTTGAAGAAACTTCAAAGAGTGAAGGGCGTGGTGAGTGCCCGCCGTACGGAAGCAAGATAAAAGAAAACATAATTCTCAATTTTGAATTATGAATTTTAAATTAATGTAACTTCCGTGAAACGGAAGTTTTCTGTTATTTAAAATTTAACATTAAAAATTTAGAATTAAGCTAAAGTTAACCAAGGAGTGATTTGGTGACCAAAACTGTGGTTTTAACTAGTGACGCCCCTAAACCAATAGGCCCCTATTCGCAGGCCATTGAGGCGGGCGGGTTTATTTTTTGCTCCGGACAAATACCGTTAGATCCTCAAACAGGTCAATTGGTGACGGGGGATATTAAAGTTCAAACTGAAAGAATTCTGACTAATTTAGAAGCGGTACTGGCGGCGGCGGGTTCCTCTTTAAAAAATACGGTGAAATTGACGGTCTACTTGACGAACCTCGGAGACTTTGAGACCTTAAATAAGGTTTTGGGAGATTGTTTTACTCAGGATCCGCCCGCTCGGGCGGTGGTTCAGGTTTCAGCTTTGCCTAAAAATGCGTCTGTAGAAATTGATTTGATCGCACTTAAAAAGTAATAGAAGGACAGATATGGCCGGAGCTTCTTGTACCAATCATCCTGATGTGGGCGCTGTTGGGAAATGTTCCCGATGCGAGAAGCCTTATTGTCTGGAATGTTTGGACCTGGAAACAGGCCGTCCACTTTGTCAAAACTGCTTGGCCGGTAAACCGGTTCCTCAGACGGAAGCGCCAGCGGCCGCTCCGCCGCCAGCGCCCCGTGTGACTGCGCCTGTGCCTCCTTCGCCTCCCATGCCAGCGCCCCCGCGAATACCCGTTTCAGCTCCTGCGGCTTCAAAAGCTCAAGCCGATACTTTTATTTCTATGGATGATTTGAATATGGGGATGAAAGCCCCCGAGCCGCCCAAGGCCGAGGAAGTTGTAGAGCCCGCGCCGGTTGAGATTCAGTCCACGCCAATTGAAGTGGCGCCCGAGCCGCCAAAGGTTGAAGTGCAGATGGAATCGGCGTCGGTTGAAGTTAAAGCCGAAGAACCTAAAGTGGAAATGCCATCTGTTGGCGGGTTGCCGGCTTTTAAACCGATGGATAACGACCCGCTGGGTTTATTCAAAAACGCTCCAGCGCCCACCATGCCGAAAATTGAAACACCTAAGCCTGCGGCACCCCAGCCTTTTACCGATTTGCCGCCGATTAAACCAGCCGCGCCAAAACCTTTTGAAAACATGCCGGCTATGTCCGCGCCAATAATGCCCCCGGTTGTTTCTGAAAAGCCTTCGAACTCGGCCAGTTTTGATCTGGCTGGCATCATGAATAAATTGGATAAGGCTGAGTCTCCTAAAGCCGCTTTTGACCCGGACGCGCTTATTCCCGCGGCGGACACAGTCTCCGCCCGTGATCTTCACGCTCCGAAAAATCAATGGCTTTATCAGGCCAAATCGGCAGCGGGGGCCCTGTGGCTCAAAGTTGATATCTTGGCGGCACGATTTAAAATTCCAGGTTATTTATTGGCGGCCATTGTTTTTGTGGCGCTCGCGGGGGTGCTGACCCTGGTTTCGCAATTGGGCGGAAGTTCTTCTGTGGTGCTGGTGGATTCCGTAACTCCGATTCATATTATTCCAATGGAAGTGGCCCAGATCAGCGACATGGATATTACGGCTTTCTCCGATTTGCAAAATCATTTAGGCGCTTTAGGTTTTAACCAAAGCCTTCAAATGACGGTGCCGCAGCTGCCTTCTCCTAATTTTTTCGATATGGGGCTTAAACAAGAGGAAGGCACCTACAGCGAAATTTTGAGAATACCGAATCAAATTGGGCCGAGGGTTTCTTATGTGACATTGTTTACCAATGGTGTGTGGTACTCCACCAATGGTTGGGCTGGAAATCCGCAGCAGTTGGATTATTTAATCAGTGAGTTTTTACCGGACCACACACCTGAAGAGCTCTATAACGAGCATTTGCAGGGCGTTCAAAAGATCTTGAATACTAATCCGGATTGGCAGGTTCAGAAAGCCACTCTGAACCGCTACATGGCGGGCTTGAGCGATCACATACGCTGGTTTTTGTCCCTCAAAAACATTCTGCCTTACCAGGCGGACTTCGCGGCATGGCATTGAGCCAACTGCTTTAAACGGTATTCTCCATCTCGAAATTTTCCTTAAAATGGGCCCCTTTTTCAAAGTGTTGCCGTTGACACCCCTTGGGGCAAAGCTTATATTAACGCCACTTTAAATGGAGAAACCGCATGATTGATCCAAAGAAACTCACGATAGCTCTTACCTACGACGACGTCATGCTGGTGCCTCAAAGATCTAGTGTCCTCCCCAATGAAACCGACATCTCCACTTACATCAATCCTCAATTCAAACTGAATATTCCGATTATTAGCGCCGCGATGGATACGGTCACCGAATCCCGCCTGGCGATCGCCTTGGCCCAAGAAGGCGGTTTGGGTATCGTTCACAAAAATTGCACCATCGAACAGCAAGCCGCTGAGATCGATAAAGTGAAACGCTCTGAAGCTGGAATGATCAGCGACCCTATTACGTTGACGCCCGAAAGAACCGCGGCTGACGCTTTGGCGATCATGAAGCATTACCACATCTCAGGTATCCCGGTCGTTCAGAAGAATGGCAAATTGGTCGGCATTGTGACCAACCGCGATCTGCGTTTTGTGAAAAAAACTGAAATGCTCTTAACTGAAATCATGACGAAAGACAAATTGGTCACCGTTCCGGTGGGGACCAGTCTGGAAAAAGCTGAAGAAACCCTGCACAAACACCGCATTGAAAAATTGCTGGTAGTCGACAAGAAGGGCGACCTCAAGGGGCTTATTACCATTAAGGACGTGAACAAGCGTATTAAGTATCCCAATGCCTGCAAAGACGAACGGGGCCGGTTGCGGGTTGGCGCGGCTATTAGTGTGACCAAAGACACCGAAGAACGGGCTGAAGCTTTGATTGCCGCTGGAGCGGATGTGCTGGTGGTCGATACAGCTCATGGCCACTCCGAAGGCGTTTTGAAAACAGTGAAGATGATCCGCAAAAAATTCCCCAAACTTTCCATCATTGCGGGCAATGTGGTTACGCCGGAAGCGGTGAAGGCTTTGGCGGACGCTGGTGCTAACACGGTTAAAGTGGGTGTGGGGCCGGGTTCTATTTGTACCACCCGTGTGGTAACGGGCGTGGGTGTTCCTCAAGTCTGGGCCATTTCTGAATGCGCTAAAGCGGCTAAGAAACTCAAGGTCGGCATTATCGCTGACGGCGGTATCAAATATTCGGGCGACATTACCAAAGCTATCGCCGCTGGCGCGGATGCGGTGATGTTGGGCGGGCTTTTCGCCGGCACCGAAGAATCGCCGGGAGAAGTGATTAACTTACAGGGTCGCATGTTCAAGGTTTACCACGGCATGGGTTCTTTAGCCGCCATGCAAAAGGGCAGAAGCGCTGACCGTTACTTCCAAGACGGCGTGACCGATTCGAAAAAGCTGGTTCCGGAAGGTATCGAAGCCCGGGTTCCTTACCGCGGTCTTTTGTCCGAATTAGTTTTCCAATTGGTGGGCGGCTTACGCGCGGGTATGGGTTACAGCGGAACGCCGACGCTAAAAGATCTTCAAGAGAATGCTCAATTTGTCCAAATTACCTCAGCGGGTATGCAGGAAAGTCATCCTCATGATGTGGTCATTACGAAAGAAGCGCCCAACTATTACATGGATTAGTCGTTTAATTTAAGGGGGATATCATGATTGTTTCTTTAACTGTTGTCACCGTCCGCAAAGGCCATGAAAAACAGGTAGTGGATATCCTCAATGATTTTGTTCAAAAAGAGAAAAAAGTAAAAGGCTGCATGAAGGTTTATCTGCGCAAGGCAATGAACAACACCGATACCTATATGGTTTATAGTGAATACGATACTCTGGCCAATTTCGAGGCCGCCAATAAAGTTTCTGAAGAAAAAATGAAGAGCAAAAAAATTGAGTTTGTGTTGAAGCCCCATGTGTTGAAGCTGTTTTACGGTAATTTCGACTAAGCCAACCTCGTCTTACCATCTCGTTTTGGAGTAATTTTTTGAAACACGATACAGTTATCGTTCTTGATTTTGGAGCCCAATACAGCCAGTTGATCGCCCGTCGTGTGCGCGAATCCAAAGTTTACTGCGAGATTCTTCCTTACTCCGCTTCAGTCGCTCAAATTCTCGAGAAAAATCCCAAGGGCATTATTCTTTCTGGCGGCCCCTCCAGTGTTTACGCCAAAGGCGCGCCCCATGTTTCAAAGGAAGTGTTTGAGTTAGGTATTCCCATCTTGGGTATTTGCTACGGCATGCAGCTTCTTTCCTATGCTTTAAATGGAAAAGTTCAAAAGGCCTCCAAACGGGAATTTGGTTTGGCTCCGATGAAAATTAAAGACCGGCATAACTTGTTCGCCGGATTACCGGCCACTCTTCAGGCTTGGATGAGCCATGGAGATCACGTGACCAAGCTTCCGGCCGGGTTCAAGGTGATGGCTTCTACCGCTAACTGTCATTTAGCCGCAGCGGGTAATGATCAAAAGAAAATCTACGGCATTCAGTTTCATCCTGAAGTCGTCCATACCCAAAAGGGAACCAAGATTATTGAGAACTTCGTGCGCAAAGTGTGCGGCTGTAAGCCCACCTGGAGCATGGACTCATACGAAAAGATCGCCATTGAGCAGATAAGAGAACAAGTCGGTAAAGGCCGGGTGATCTGCGGAGTTTCCGGCGGGGTGGATTCCACTGTGGCGGCGGCCTTGATTCACCGGGCTATCGGCAAGCAGCTTTCCTGCGTGTTCGTGAATAACGGCGTTCTGCGTAAGGATGAGGCTGAACAAGTCGTAGCCATGTTTAAGAATCAGCTTCACATTCCTCTTCATTATGTTAATTCTGAAAAGTTATTTTTAGATTTATTGGACGGCGTCAGCGAGCCCGAAAAGAAACGTAAAATTATCGGCGGCACCTTCATCCGTGTGTTTGAACAAAAGGCGCGTGAACTTCAAAAAAAGGAAGGTGCTTTTGATTTTTTGGCGCAAGGAACACTCTATCCCGACGTGATTGAAAGCGTTTCAGTGAAGGGCCCTTCAGCGGTCATCAAAAGCCACCATAACGTGGGCGGTCTGCCTAAAGACATGAAGTTCAAACTGGTAGAGCCGCTGCGGGAATTATTTAAAGATGAGGTCCGCGAATTGGGCGCTCGTTTGCGTATTCCGCACGAACTCCTTTGGCGCCAACCCTTTCCCGGTCCGGGCTTAGCGGTTCGTCTTTTGGGGCCGATTACTAAACAGCGTCTGGATATCTTGCGCGAAGCGGACGCGATCGTTCAGGAAGAGATTCAAAAAGCCGGGTTGTATTATTCCATCTGGCAGTCTTTCGCGGTGTTAACCCCGATTAAAACAGTGGGCGTGATGGGCGACGAGAGAACCTATGAAAATGTTTGCGCGATCCGTGCGGTGCATTCCACCGATGCCATGACTGCTGATTGGGTGAAACTGCCGTATGAACTGCTGGGTCAAATCTCGAACCGTATGATCAATGAGGTTCGGGGGATTAATCGAGTCGTGTATGACATCACCAGTAAGCCGCCCGGCACGATCGAGTGGGAATAGATTTTACTTTGGCGATGCGAATTCCCTTATAAAACCATCGTTTTTTAGTTCGGCTTTTTGGCCCCAAAAACCGCTCACCTGATATTATTTATTCAGCTTTTCAAAATTAAACGTATAACTTCCGCAGTTTTATTACGATTTGAAGGTCGCGAAGGAAGGCGGCCCTATTCAGGGCTTTTTCCATTACCGCGATGAAAATTACTTCTGATTTTAAAACTATGATTGATTGCCTGACAGCGATCCACATAAACGATTGAAAAATTGTTTTAAGGGATGGTTTATGAAGCGGCAGATGATATTAAAGTTTTTTTATATTTTAACCCTCCTCTTTGGGGCGCGAAGCGCCGCTCACGCCGGCCTTTCCATGCTGATATATGGGCCGACTTCCGGTGGGTACGCCGATTCTACCCCCGGGTTTACCACGGTGACGGTTTGGAATGCCCTCCAGTGGAGCACTGCCACTACAGCGGATTTCGCCGCTTTCAATGTCATTGTTTTTGAGGATCAACCCGAATGCGGCGTCAATGACACGACTTGGTCGACAGCCGAAGCTAACGAGGCGGTTTGGGGTCCCGCTGTTACGGGAAACGCCATTGTGATTGGCAGCGACCCGGATTTTCATACGAATGCCGCCACCTGTCCGACTAATCTCATTCCCGACTGTGTTACTTTTGCCGCCAGCGGGACTGGAACGGGCCTTTATGTGGCGCTGAGTTGCGCTTATTCGGCTTCCGCTCTCAGCACTCCTGTTTCTCTTTTGAATTACCTTGGCCCCTTTACGGTGGAAGCCAGTAACGGAAACAACGCTCATAAAATCGCGGTCCATCCCGCGCTAGCCGGCGTGACAGACATTCAACTTTCCAATTGGAATGAATCTGTGCATGAGGGGTTTGACAGTTGGCCGGCTTCCTGGGTTCCGCTGGCTATCAATGAATCAGCCAGTGATCCCAAATATACGGCGGGGGACGGAACCAGCGGGTTGGTTTATATCATGGCCCGCGGGGTGACCGCTGTGGGGCCGACCGATACGCCCACATCCAATATCACCAGTACTTTTACAAATACTGCCACAGTTACCTCAACTCAAACGCCCACGAACACGCCCACGCTCACGGCGACTAATACGGTTACCAATACAATTACTAATACAGGAACGGCGACTTTAACGAATACACAAACGAATACGGCCACGGTAACTTCCACTGAAACGCCTACCAACACGGCGACTGACACAGCTACTAATACATGCACTAACACCTTTACCAATACGGCGACGGTCACTGATACCCAGACGCCCACCAATACCGCGACGGTAACGCCGACCAACAGCGCGACGAATACGGATACTAATACAGATACGGCGACGATGACTAATACGGCAACCAATACCGCTACGGTTACGCCTACCAGGACTTTTACCAATACAGCGACGAATACCGCAACCTCCACCCCGTCTAATACCGCGACAGTTACTTTTACTCCCACGCATTTTGTGGGCATGGGTAAAAATGTGAGCAAACAACTGGTAAATGGCGGTGATGAAATTACCTATACCATCGGGGTCACAGTGGGCGGATTTACCATCAATGGACCAGTTGTTACGGACACTTTGCCCGTGAACATGAAGTTTGTGTCTTTTGTCAGCAGTCCCAGCGGCACGACCCCTTCGTTTGACAGCGCAACTGATCAGCTTTTATGGACAATGCCTTCGCCTTTGGCGCCGGGTATATATCAATTAATCTATCAAACCCAGGTCAGCGCTTTCGCGCCGGCGAACAAGCCTTTAACCAACTTCGCGCAGATGACTTATGCGGGCGGACCGACGATTACTTCCAGTGTGGCGGTTACCGTAACCGGCACCTATATCATCCGCGTCAATATTTACAACAGCGCGGGAGAAGTGATTAAAAGTATTGATCTTCAACGGTTTAGCGAAGCGGTGAATAATATTGTCCTTAGTCCGAGCAATACGATTACGACATTAAGCGGACCGAACAATAGCATTGATATTATGTTTAACGGGTATGTGATCGGAACCTGGGATGGAACGGATAACTCAGGCAAACCGGTTTCAAACGGCTCTTATGAAATTAAAATCGACAGCGCCAGTAATACCGGATTAGTGACTAGCGTGTCGCAGAGGGCGATCGTGGCCAGGGCGCTGACCAGTGTCTCAGGTATTGTTTACAACTCCGCGGGGGAGGCCGTTCGAAGCCTTTACAGCATGGTAGACGACGCCAGGGGATTGATCATGAATGACTTGGTTTTGAGCAGCGACACCATTAAGCCTAACGCGGCCGGCGCGGTGACGGCGTCGGGCGGTACGCCTTCTCAGGTCGTAATAGTCATTCAAACATCCGGTTCGCCGGTCACTCTGATTTGGGATGGAACCAACAACAACGGCGTTTGTGTGTCGCCGGGTGTTTACAGCGTCAATATCAATTGGAATGATGGATCGGGACACACTCAAAATATCAGCCGTGAAATAACCGTATTGACAGAGACCATGGCGACGGGCGCAGCGGTAGCAAAACCGAATGTTTTGAATTCAGCGAATGGTATGACGGCTACTTTCGACGCCACCAATGTCTCCGGCGCCTATTCGATTCAAGTTCAGATTTACACTATGGCGGGTGAAAAAGTTCGGACCCTTTCATCCTTTCATGGATTTCCCCAGGTGGGTTGGATCGCGACTGGGATGGCCAGCGGGATCTATGTGGCTTCAGTGAATATTCAAAACGCCGGCGGCGGAACGATTGGAACTCAAAGGCTCAAGGTTTTAGTTCTTCATTGATTTGTCGGTTTTTCCTCTCCTGCTTTGAAATCAATTTTGAGAGTTTTCTTTAGATGCTTTGTCAGTCAGTTTATTTTGAATTCTGACCCGAATATAAGCGTTTACCCAATGCAGTTAAACGAATCGACCCATTTCCGTATTATTCAACGATCTGAAAAGCCTACCCGTCGATAAACTGATATCAGTTTTTCTACACCTCTCAAAGTTCACATAAACCCTTTAATGATTTAAGGCCCGCTTTTCCTTTTTTAAAAGCGCTTTCATAACGTTTTTAGCATTTTGCGGCTAAGCGTTTTTTGTGCAAGTCTTGAGGCTTTATGGCGCGAAAAAAGACTGAAATCTTTTTTCACAACCCATCTTTTTTAACCGAATTTTTCTCTTCACTTGAGAAGATGCGCGGTTTTGTCGTGGCTTGGGCCATGAGCAAGAGCGAATTTTTTTTGAGATTTTTCTACAAACGTTTGAATTTTTTAGCGTTTGTTCTGGTCTGTTGTGCTTTTTCCTCGGTGGCGGTAGCTCAGACCACCACAGTTCAAAGCGTAACAGTTTTGCCTGGTTCAGTTGGGACTGGAGCCACGGTTAATATTACTTTCACTTGGACTTCCGCAGGCTGCGGTTTTGAATATTACAATGTCGGCTTTGGCGGCGGTTCTGTGGCCTGCGGCAATTACACCTGGGTGGGTTCCACTAACGGCGGTTGCTCAGGTTCTAACGTCGGTTACTATGGGCAAACTACCAACGACGGAGGTTCTTATACCGCTTCCATTACGGTACCACCGGGCGTTTGCGGCACAACCACTATTGTGGTTGTGCTTCAGCCAAGCTGCGCGGGTAGCGCCACCATGCTGCCTCTCTCCAGCGCCAACAGTGTGTCGGCATCCTTAAACGTAAGCTGCGGCCCTACCAGCACACCAACGATTACTTTTACACCAACGCCCACCTTTACGCCTCTGCCGCCTTTTTCCAATCCCTGCCCGACGGGCCAATTCGGCGGCTGGCAGCCGGTGACGAACGTGGGTCCGGCGGCTGCGGGCGGTGGGGGAGATTGTGGGGGCAGTGTTTACGCGGTGACGGGTAGTACGGTTTATCCAGGGCAAACGGCTCCTGGTATGGCACCCAACTCCAATGGATTGTTAACGATGGTCCCCGCGGGGGAAACCAACGCGGTTCAACTTTTTTCCGGTCATGGTGACGACGGTACGGATTGGGCCCGTGTGTGTGAGACAACCACTGTGCCAACGAGCAATACCTGCCTTTCTTTCAAATTGGCCGGGATTTTTGAAAATTATCATTACCTGCAGGGTACGGACCGTAACGGGGATGCCTTTTTTGAGGTGCGTATTTTACAAGGCGCGCCCAATTGCGCGGCTGAACCGCCCGCCAACCCAATCATTGACGACATCCTGCTGGATTGGACCTATCTCATTGGTTCGGGTTTAGTCATTTTGGATGGTCTTGCTGATAATAATCCAGGGACTTATGGAGCCGTCACCGGTTGTACGGTGTCTAGCCCTACCAATTGGGGTGTGATGCCCTGGACACCCTACGAAATTAACCTGTGCCAATACGCGGGGCAGCAGATCACTATTGAAGCCACTATGTTTGATTGTAACCAGGGCGGTCATTACGGCTGGGGCTATATTGACTGTCCGGTTTGGTCGTCTTGCGCACCGTCTCCCGTGACGATGACTAAAGCGGTCAGCCCTACGGGACAGGTTGCCGTAGGACAGACGCTCACCTATACCTTGTCTTATAAAAATACCAGTTCCACCAATTTTGCTGATGGGGTAGTCATTAACGATACGGTTCCAACGGGTACAAGCTTCATTCCATCCTCTGTGACAAGCAATCCCGCTATGCCCGCGACTTTTATGATCGGAAATGATGTGGGTTGGGACATTGGGTATTTGGCCCCGGGCGCGTCCGGAACTTTGTCTTACTCGGTAACCGTAAAGAATTTCGCTGGTTCCTGCGCCGAAACCATTGTTAACCAGGCTGTTGAAGGCGACCTTCTCACCTGTCTTTTAACTCAAAATGCTTTGGTCTCGAACCCGGTTACCAACGTGGTTGGGTTTACTTGCACACTGACCCCTACCATCACTAATACCCCCACCCGCACGGGTACGCCCACGCCCACCAATACCAACACTCCTACGCCTACCAACACGAATACTAAAACTGATACGAATACGCCGACTAATACTTTGACCAACACTTATACCAATACACCTACCGTAACGATGACCAATACGCATGTACCTTCGGCAACAAGTACGCCGACTTTTACCAATACTAATACGAACACCATTACGGATACGCCTTCCACCACCAATACTCCCACAAACACCTTTACGGCTACTTCAACGAACACTTATACCGATACTCCTACCTTTACCAATACGGTGACTGATACTTTTACTCCCACTATCACCAATACACCCGTTCCCTTTGCCACCGATACTCCGACTTTTACCAATACGAATACTAATACGGTGACCGATAGCCCGACTTTCACCAATACAGCCACTGAGACTTTTACCAACACTCCCACCAACACTTTCACTTCGCTCAATACCTTGACCTTTACCAATACGGCTACGGCCACCGATACGAACAGCTATACAATGACCGCTACCCGAACCTTTACGAATACTTTTACTAATACAGCGACCATGACCCGAACTGATACCGCGTCCGCTACCAATACCCCTACTCAAACTTTTACGGTCACACCTACCCCTACATCCACCAGCTTTGTGGCGATGGGGAAGGTGGCGAGCGTGGGGCAGGCTCACCCAGGCGACAATGTGACTTATTCAATCGGTATCACCGTAGCGGGCAATCCGTTGGCGGGTGTGATTGTCACCGACACTCTGCCTGTAGGTATGAACTTTGTTTCTTTTGAAAGTTCCCCCGGAGGCACTGTGACGGCGTTTAATGCCGCGACGGATCAATTGCGATGGACACTGCCGTCACCCTTAGCGCCTGGTGTTTATGATTTGACCTATGAAACCAGGCTTTCAGTCAGCGCGGCCAGCAGCGCACCCTTGACCAATTTTGCAGATCTCAATTATCCCGGCGCTTCACATTCGCTGACGGCTAGTGTGCCGGTGACGGTGATTGGCAATTTCACGGTGACGGTCAATATTTACAACAGTGCCGGCGAAGTAGTGAAAACGATCACGGTTCAAAATGTCGCTACACCCATTGATAACATCAGCTTGAGCACCAGTAATCTGATTACAACCTTAAACGGCCCTGGCAGCAGCATTGAGATTTTGTATGACGGCTATGTGATTGGTGTCTGGGATGGCAGTA
>Ga0206920_1045_pt3 | contig 37877 bp, 31 predicted proteins | sample Alteio_BWOrgHeat_65_FD_152934 | JGI IMG/M metagenome (GOLD analysis project Ga0206920, IMG submission 152934) | Enriched cells from forest soil in Barre Woods Harvard Forest LTER site, Petersham, Massachusetts, United States -... | ecosystem: Environmental > Terrestrial > Soil > Temperate forest >...
ACATCACCCTGATCCTCGCCCGCCAATCCTGACCGTCTAGCCGAATAACCGGGAACTGCCAACCGGCTCCGTCCGTATTGCCAAAGAAGCCCATGTGAGTCCCGGACGGGACTGGAGGAATGAATGCTGGCAGATCTGCGCGACGCGATTCGACAACTTCGCAAGTCACCCGGTTTCACTGCGACGGCCATCATCACCCTTGCATTTGGCATTGGCGCGACCACTGCGATCTTCACCCTCGTCCATCAGGTCATGTTGAAGTCCCTTCCCGTAACCAAACCCGACGAACTCTGGCGCATCGGAGACAAAGATCGCTGCTGCAACTGGGGCGGATACAACCAGGGCGATGATGCGGATTTTTCCTTGTTCTCCTGGGAAGCATACAGAGTCTTTCGCGAGCACACTCCGGAGTTCACTGACCTGGCCGCGCTCCAGGCAGGCAATGCGCCGCTAGGCGTCCGCAGAGCCGGCTCCCAGGCGCAGGTGGATACGCGGAACGGAGAATATGTCTCCGGAAATTTCTTTAGAACCTTCGGCGTCCAACCCTGGATCGGCCGACTCATGACCGACGAAGACGATAGGGAAGGCGCCCCATCGGTGGCGGTCATGAGCTACCGTATCTGGAAAGAGAAGTATGGCTCTGATCCCTCCGTGGTTGGCGCCAGTTACCAGATCAACGGGAATTCATTCACTGTGATCGGTGTGGCTGCGCCAGGATTCTTCGGGGCCAAGTTGGCTGGCTGGGGCATGCCGGATTTTTGGCTGCCCTTGACCTCGGAGTTATTGATCGACGGAGCCACCTCGCGGCTCAAAAGACCGAATGGCAACTTTCTTGACCTGATCGGCAGAGTTCGCCCGGGAGTCAATCCAAAGTCTCTCGAAGCGAAGTTGAAGGTAGAACTTCACGACTGGCTCGCCAGCCACGTGCCCGACATGGAGCCCGGCGAGAGACAACTCTGGCAGCAGCAGACGCTGCATCTCGTTCCTGGTGATGCCGGGGTAACCTCCATGAGGGATCAGTACAAGGACGGGCTCAAGCTGCTGCTGGTGGCTGCCGGATGTGTCTTATTGGTGGCCTGCGGAAACCTCGCAAATCTCATGCTCGCGCGAGGATTGAAAGATCGCCAGCAGACCTCCGTACGTGTTGCGCTCGGCGCTTCAAGGCGGCGGCTTGTACGTAAAGCACTCGTTGAATCGCTTTTGCTTGCAGTAATCGGCGGAATCCTGGGAATCGGGGTGGCTTATGCCGGGACAAGATTGATTCTGTACCTCGCCTTCCAGATCGGGGGCCCGAATAACTTTGTTCCGATCAACCCGACACCATCCTGGCCAGTCCTGCTCTTCACACTGGCGATGTCCTTATTGACCGGAGTCATCTTCGGAATCGTCCCCGCATGGATGACCTCGCACGCCGACCCGATCGAAGCGCTGCGAGGCGCCAACCGTTCCGTAGGCGGCAATCGCTCGTGGGCGCAGAGATCGCTCGTGATCGGGCAGGTGGCAATGTCGATGGTGTTGCTGTCGGCTGCGGCTCTGCTGGGCCGCAGTCTGCGCAATCTCCAGCACCAGAACTTCGGGTTCGAGACCGAGAGCCGCTATATCGCATGGATCAATCCGATGCTGACGAACTACAAGCCCGAGCAACTCGAGCCGATGTTCCGCAAGATCGACGATCGCCTGATGCAGATTCCCGGTGTGCGAATGGTCGCCCCGGCTCTCTACGCCCCAATGACGGGTGATAGCTGGAACGATGGAATTCGCATCGCAGGCAGACCCGAACCTGGAGCCAAAGAAGACACAGGCGCTTCATGGTCGCGAGTGATGCCGGGCTTCTTCGACACCATTGGCGCGAAGATGGTGATGGGCCGGCCAATTACCGAAGACGACACCGCCACAACACGCAAGATAGCAGTGATCAACGAGGCCTTCGCGAAGAAATTCTTTAAAGATAAGAACCCGATCGGAGAGCACTTCGGACCCGACAAAATCAAGTATGCGACAACATTCGAAATCGTCGGAGTCACGAAGAACATACGGTATCTGACCTACGGATATAAGGAACCAGTACGCCCGATGTTCTGGTTGCCTGAGGCCCAGACCGTGCAGTACGACGACACAGCCTATCTGGCTGGCGAAACCTGGTCGCATTACCTGTACAACATCGTGATCTGGGCGCCGGGAAATCCGCCAGGCATTGAAGAGCGCGTACGCAAGGCTCTCGGCGAAATCGATCCTAACCTCGTTCTTTACGGTGTCGATCCTTACACTCAGGTCGTGAGTGCCGACTTTCAGCAGGAGAACATGATCGCGACGTTGACCACGCTCTTCGGTGTGCTCGGTCTGTTGCTGGCAGCAGTTGGACTGTATGGTGTGATGGCCTATTCGGTCGAACAACGAACAGGTGAGATTGGCATTCGCATGGCACTCGGCGCAGATCGCTCGCGCGTAGTCAGAATGGTGCTCCGAGGCGCCTTCTTGCAGGTAGGCATAGGACTGGCGCTTGGCCTTCCAGCCGCGATTGGGGCAGGGAAGCTGATGAAGGATCAGCTCTTCGGTGTAAAGCCGTGGGACCCGGTCATGCTCATCTTCGCAACGGTACTGCTTGCATTGGCAGCTGTGCTCGCATCAGTGATCCCCGCGCGCCGCGCAGCCGGAGTCGAGCCGATGGTCGCTCTCCGCAACGAGTAGCTGTGAAGCAAGAAGGCTAGGTTTTCCTGCTCGCGGCGATCTCATTGATCGCACCCACAAACTTGTCCAGGTCTCCAATCGTCGTGTATACGTGCGGAGTAACCCGTATGCAGTGAATCTTCTCGTAGTCGATCGAAACGGTATGGATCTTGTATTTATCAAATAGCGTGTTCATCAGATCTCGCGCCGGAACGCCGTCGATGCTGACTCCACAGATGGCACACGAAAATTTTGGATCGAGTGACGTATGGAGCTTGACTCCCGGAACCTCACGCACCCGCGTCGCCCAATAGTTCTTCAAATAAAAGATGCGCTCCTGCTTTCGCTTCGATCCGATTGCCTCATGAAAATTAATCGCTTCGCCAATTCCTTGTTCAATCGGAAAGCTCCGCGTCCCCAGTGCCTCAAACTTTCGGATGTCGGGACTTCGAGGATCCCCGTAACAAGTCAGCGGCCAAATCTTTTCAATTTTGTCCTTCTTCACCCACATCATCCCGGAACCAATCGGCGCCGACAGAAACTTGTGCAGGCTTGTTCCGAAATATTCGCAGTGCAAATCCGGAATCTTAAAATCGAGTAATCCAAACGAGTGCGCACCGTCGACGATTACTTCGCAGCCGTGCGCATGCGCCATATCGGCTATCTGCTGCACCGGCATCAATTGGCCAACCCAGTTCACCATATGGGTGACATGAACCAGTTTCGTGCGCGGAGTGATGGCCTGCTCATACGCTTGCACGATCGCACCGACATCCTCAATCGGAAAGTCAAAGCTGATCTGCTTATACACAATACCTTCGCGTTCCGCTCTCTGTCGGTACGCATTCATCATGTTGGGATAATCCTGCTTTGTCCCAACCACCTCGTCACCTGCTTTGAGCGGCAAACCGTAGATGATCGTATTCAGGGCTTCGGTCGAGTTGCGATTGATTGCAATCTCTTCGGCCGAAGTCCCTGCCAGATGAGCCAGCTTCTGCCGCAGAGGCTCGCGCCCCTGGTCGAGAATCTGCCACATGAAGTACGACGGTCCTTCATTCGTCATCTGGTTGTAGCGTTCCACAGCCTGCTGCACGACAATCGGCGCTGGAGAAACTCCACCATTATTCAGATTGATGATCTGAGTACTGACCGAAAAGCCACGCTGGATCACGCTCCAGTAGTCTTCATTCTGCGCAAGAGTTCCCGCATCATGAGACCCCCCGGCTCGCGACGCAGCCTCCCAATCCGCTGCATGGGCCTGGTGAAAGAGACTGTTCGCCGAAAAGGCGCCGGCAACCGCGGCCTTCAAAAAGGAGCGACGATCGTTCATTGTCATACAAGCAATCTAGGCCATTTCCAAGGTTTCGGTAAAGATAATGCGAAATATTTTCGGCTGCGGCGCTCAGGGTTCTCACGGCCTGAGCGTGGTAGCCTTGGTTCGTTTACAGAGGACTCGTTGAAATTCATGATGATCAGGCAACTAATAGGTACGCTCGGCCTTCTCGCGCTTGCTCTTGCTCCCGCAATGGCACAGCAATCCCCGCAACCATTCAGGGACCCTGCTGTGCCGATGGAAAAGAGGATCGACAATCTGCTCTCTCTGATGACGCTCGATGAAAAAATCAATTGTCTTGGAACAAGGACCGGAGTACCTCGTCTCGGCGTCCCTAACTTCGGAACCTCCGAAGGCATTCATGGTGTCGTCCAGCGAGGCGGTGGCAGGCCAGAGCGCGCTGCGATCACCACAACGCAGTTTCCCCAGCCTCCTGGCATGGGAGAGTCGTGGGACCCCGAACTCGTACGTCAGGCGGGCGGTGTCGAAGGCTACGAAGCAAGATTTATCACGCAGACAGAGAAATACAATCGGCAGATTCTGATGCTGTGGGGACCGCAGGCTGACCTCGCACGAGACCCACGCTGGGGTCGAAGCGAAGAGGTCTATGGCGAAGATCCGTTCTTCAACGGAACCATGGTGGTTGCTTTCACCAAAGGCCTGCAGGGAGATGATCCAAGGTATTGGCAGTCGGCGGCGCTCCTGAAGCACTTTCTCGCCAACAGCAATGAGAACCTCCGTACGAGTTCCTCTTCGGACTTCGACCAGCGCCTCTTCTGGGAGTATTACTCGGTGCCCTTTCGTATGGGATTTCTCGAAGGGGGAGCCAAAGGCGTAATGGCTTCCTACAACTCGTGGAACGGTACACCTATGGCGATCAATCCGATTCTCAAGAGCATCGTAGCGAAAGAATGGGGCGTCGATGTGCTTTCGAGCGATGGCGGAGCGGTGAAGTTGCTTGTCACCGATCACAAACGCTTTGCGAATCAACAACAGGCGGTGGTGGCTTGCCTCAAAGCCGGAATCAATCAATTTCTTGATACCTATATCGATGAGACAAAGGCAGCCATCAAGGACGGTTCGGTGACTGAGACGGAGATTGACGATCTGTTGCGTCCGAAGTTCCGCGTCACGATACGCCTGGGCCTCCTCGATCCGCCGGAGATGGTGCCTTATTCGAAGATCAAAGATTCGCCCGAGCCATGGAACGCCGACAAGGACAAATCTGTCTCGGAAAAGATGGCGCTGGAATCGGTCGTGCTCCTGAAGAATGCGAATGCTCTCTTGCCGCTCAAGAAAGATTCAATTAAGTCGATCGCCGTCATCGGCCCGCTTGCCGATTCGGTGCATTGGGACTGGTACGGCGGCACGCCTCCGCACGCAGTTACCCCGCTTGAAGGGATCAGGAATGCGCTCGGCCCAAACGTCAAAGTTAACTATGCTGCTGATGAGATAGGCAATGCCGCTGTGCATGCGGCACAGTCATCCGACGTAGCTGTTGTAGTCGTTGGCAATGACCCCACGTGTGGTCCGGATATGGCACACGATTGGCACAACACTCCCGACGGTGGGGGCACTTTGCCCTGCACGGTGCCAAGCGATGGCCGGGAAGGGCGAGACCGCGAGATCATAACGCTTGAGCAGGAGCAGCTAATCAAGCAGGTGTACGCGGTCAATCCTAAGACCGTCGTGATTCTGATCTCGAGCTTCCCATTCGCGATCAACTGGACGCAGTCGAATATCCCCGCAATCCTGCACATGGCTCACTCCTCGCAGGATGAGGGTACCGCGCTCGCAAAGGTTCTCTTTGGCGACTACAACCCGGGCGGCCATCTGGTGACAACGTGGCCGAAATCAGTCGATCAGCTACCACCAATGATGGACTACGACATCCGCCACGGTCGAACCTACATGTACTTCAAGGGCGACCCGCTCTATCCGTTCGGCTATGGCTTGAGCTACACAACGTTTAGCTACGCAAACTTGAAAACAAGCGCTGCGGAAGTGGCGAGCGACGGAACCGTCACAATCAGTGTCGATGTTACGAACACGGGCAGCCAAACCGGAGATGAAGTAGTCCAGCTCTATGTGAAGCATCTCAAATCGAAGGTGCAGAGGCCCCTTGAAGAACTCAAAGGGTTTCAGCGAGTGACCTTGAATCCGAACGAGACGAAGACAGTTCGGCTTCAACTGAAGGTATCTACGCTCGCGTTCTGGGACGAGAAGCAAAGTCAGTTCAGGGTCGAAGCAGAGCCCGTCAAGCTGATGATTGGCAACTCTTCGAAGGACATTAAACTAGCCACGACTGTGACTGTCCGATAACTCGGTCATAACCAGCCAACAACCACGTTCTTGCACTCAGCCACCAACGTAACGACCACAAATTGCCACGCAAGACGCCTAAGTTTTGCGCGACTCCTCGAAAAACGAGCAAGAACGCGAAAATAGCGCCGCCCGAACCTCTAAAAGTCCTTGGACTAAGGCTGCCTTTCAATTGCCTTAACCGCGATCGCGTTAGGAGAAACTCCTGCGGGAAGAATCGTAAACAGAGCTGGACGTCCCTGGGAGCTTTCTGTCCTCACCACCGCAATATCCCCGGAATGCGCGTCTGCCGCCAATAAAAGATGCTCATCCTCAGAAAATGCCAGGGCAACCGGCCCGGAACCGGCCCTGACGCTCCACGTCAAACGCCCATCGTCAATGCTGTACATCGCCAGCGAATCGGCGCCGGAATTTGCGATCCAAAGCCGTCCATTATCCTTGCTAACGATTCCTCCAACGGGCTTATTTCCAATGGGATACGCCCCCCCAACCTCATTGGTCCAGGTCGAAATCTCCGTAATACTGTCCGAGTCAAAATTCGAAACAAAGATCTCCCCGCCATCCGGCTTCATTGCCAGATGAACCGGCGCCTTCCCCACATCCAGCAGCGTAAGCAGATGGTCCGTCATCAGCGAAGGATTCTGCCGTGCAGACCACGACCCTGCAGCAGCAGCCAGACTTACAGCCATCACCTGGTGCCCCGCAGAACACGCCACAAATACCTTCGAAGAGTCCGGCAGGATCGCCGCATCCGAAGCTCCCGGACACCCAGGAAAAGCCGCCCGCAATCGCGGTGCGATCTCAGTCTTCAGCGCTGGATCGTAAGGAGAAACCTCGAAGATTGAGACACTTCCGCTCCCGCGATTAGTTACAACCAAGCTGCGTCCATCCGGTGAGATGCGAACGACACCCGGCAACTCACCTGTTCCGGCAGCCGCAATCTCACGCCGCCGATCAAGATCGAGGACACTGACTGAATTCGATCCTGTGTTCGCCACATAAGCCCTATGTCCAGAATGATCTATGGCCAAAGACGAAGGCAGCCTGTGGACCAGAATCGCAGCCACTACACGATTCGCCTCCGCATCAATTACTGACACCGAACCAGACTGAGAATTCGCAACATAGACCTCGTTGCGAACCGGGTTCGCCGTCACGCTGGTGGGTCCGCTGCCAACTGCTAAAGTACGGTCCTGCCTCACATACACAAGATCGAGCACCGAGACTGTGTTCGATCCACCGTTGCTGACATAAGCAAATTCCCTGTACCCATCCGGCACGTCGGGAAAGCTATTTCGTCTGCACCCCACCACGCAAAACAAGAGCGCGCAGAAGACAAAAGAGGATCGCATGAGAAAAGGTCGAAGCAACGTTGGCACTCTTCGGAGTCTATCGGGGTGACGCAACAGCGGCAAGCCGAAGGTGCCGTGTCGCAAGAATTTAGAGAAGCAGCGAAACTTTTTTCTGCGAAAGCGTGTCTATGCCTGTGATGCGGAACATAGACCCCTTCGGATCTATCGCGTCATTTGCACTTTATTCTCGGACAACGAAGCCACTTTCATGTGGCTTCGTTGATTTTTTTAATCGCGAGAACCCTTGGCGCGCATCCAGTTGCGCGCAACCCACCCCAGATACCCCGCCTGAATACCAAGTACAACAGCATAGGCAGCGATCAGGTGCCGATTTGCCATAGTGCTGAAATCGAAAAGCGAATGCCAGGTCATTGCGGAATCTCCAGAGAGGCCTCGATCGCGTGCAGGGCTGCCTCTTGCTCATTAATTTGACGTCTCCGTTCCAGCGCAAACCGAAAGAGAAGAATAAAAATCCCCCAAACAGCCCACCCAGCGAGATTCCAGAAGAAAGCGGGGAGCATGGATTTGTCCATGCCCGCGTTGGGGCCACCGCCGAAGACCGGGGCCGGATGTTGGGTACGCCACCACCGGATCGACATATAGACAATCGGGACGTCGACTGCTGCGAAGATCGAGAGGACGGCCGCTAGGGTGTGGCTTTGCCCGGTTGGCGAGAAGTTACGGAGCATGAGGTAGCTCACATAGAGCAACCAGAGCAGAAGCATGCTAGTAAGCCTCGCATCCCATGTCCACCAGATTCCCCAGGCTACGCGTCCCCAGATCATACCGCTCAGCAGCGTGATGGTAGCGTAGACAACAGTGACCTCCGCGGAGGCAAGGGCAAAGGCATCGGCGGCGAGCGCCTTGAGGGGATCTCGCATCCGCCAGTAGAGGTAAAGCAGTGAGGCGGCGAAGTTGAGGTAGGGGAAGAGCAAGCTCAACATTGCAATAGGGACGTGGTAGTAGAAGATTCGTCCAACATCGCCTTGCGCTGCATCTGTCGGCGTAAGGAAGATGGCTTGACGGAACCCAATGATGAGAATTGCAACGGCGATTCCGAACCAAAGCCAGGCGACGCTGCGCAGACTAGGGGTACGCTGCTCCATCCTCTTAGTTTATCGCGAAATCCAGCTATTCGGCGTTGAGGATGGTCTCGAAGAGCAGGATGCAGATGGTGGTGAAGATAATGTCATAGCCGGCCAATTGTTTGATCCAGGTCCCAATCTGGATGGAGTCCAGATCGGTGGTGAGAATGCCCGTCGTCGCCTGAACCATTGCCAATAGAGCCGGTAATGAGATTGGCAGGAGAAGCAGCGGGAGGAGTAGTTCACGATTGCGCGCTCGCAAGCCGAGAGCAGCGAAAAAAGTTCCGTTGACAACGAGTGCCCAGGTCCCCAACGGGAGGACCAGAGCTAACAGCCAGACACTCCCGAGCACGTGAAGGTTGAAGAAGATAATAAAGATGGGTGCCAGGACTGCTTCGACTACCAGCACGAACAGCATGTTGGCGATGGCTTTGCCGAGGAAGAGAGCAGAGGCGGGGGACGGGGCCATACGCTGGGCTTCGAGGACCTGATTGCGGAGTTCTCTGTTCCAGGATTGATTGAGTGCAGTGATGCAGGCGAAAAGGAGCGCCACCCAGAGGATTCCACCCGAGATCTGGCGGGTGGTTGTGGGGTAGCTGGTCGGATCGAATGCAAGGCCAAAGACAACGACTACCAGAAGCGCAAAGAAGAGCATTCCGTTGATGGAGTCGCGAGAGCGCCACTCGAGTCGTAGGTCTTTGCGGAGATGGTCGAGGACGTGCCGAAGATAAGTCATGCGGTGGCTTTGGTGAGGTCCGCAAGCGTCGCCTCAGCGGCGCGGAGATAGTCGGTGGGAGGGAGGATGAGTTGGAGGCCACGTAAGCCGGCAGAGACAGAGATAATGTCAAAGAGTTCGATAGTCTCGTCGGCGAAGGCAGGGAAGGGCCTTTTTGCGCCCATGACGGTGACCCCTCCGCGGATGTATCCGGTGAGCGGCTCGACGTCTTTAAGGGATGCTAGTTCGACCTTCTTTGCGTTAGCCGCGCGTGCCAGTTTTTTGAGGTCGAGTTCCGCATCACCCGGGATGACGGCAAAAAAGTGATCCCCTGCATTGTTGTGGGTGAGTAAGGTCTTGAAGACCTGCTCCGGGGGGAGGCCGATCTTTCGTGCAACTGAGATTGCGGTGAGGTCTTCCGGATCGACTTCGTAGGAGCGAAGCTCATAGACGATGCCGAGAGAATCAAGGAGGCGGGCGGCATTGGTTTTGGTTGGGGGCGCGGTCTTCACGCAGCAGCCTCAGGTTCGGCGATCTGGCCGTTGCGGAGGGTGAGGGTGTGGTCGGCGAGGGGTTTCGCCAGGGAGGCCTGGTGGGTGGTGATGAGGATGGTGCGGTGGCCGCCGCCGCGGACGGGCCAGGTGCGGAAGTCGGCGAGCAGATCGACGAGATGAGTCGCGGACTCGACATCGAGATTGGAGAATGGCTCGTCGAGCAGGAGGAGTTCTGGGTCGGTCTGGAGGACGCGCGCAAGGGAAGTGCGCTGGCGCATGCCTTGCGAGTACTGGCCAACGGGGCGTTTGAGGTTGGGATCGAGGCCAACTGCGCGAAGGGCCATCTCAGGATTGCCGACGCAGGCGCACCCGCCTTCGCGGTGTAATGAGGCGAAGTAGTTTAGGTTCTCAATGGCGGTAAGTTCGTCGTAAAGCATCGGCGAATGGCTCATGTAGGCGATGCGGCGGCGTTGCTGATACGGAGCTTCGCCGAAGACGGTAACACTGCCGCGGTTGGGCTTGATGAGGCCGGCAATGATACGGAGGAGAGTTGATTTACCAGCGCCATTCTCTCCGAGAATGACCGTGCATTTACCGGCGGCGAAGCTGGTGGTGACATTTCGGAGCGCGGCGAATCCGCCGTAGATCTTCGATACGGAGTTCAGCGTGATGCAACTCGGCAGCGCGTCGACCCCAAGTGCGCTGTCGCGAGTTGTCGCCGCCGATTCCGTCATCTTTTTGAGTTAGTGCGCTGCGGGCATGGCTGCTGCTGTGGTCGCGGTGGGGGTTGCGGCAGGTGCAGGAGCGTACTTCGAGGCGCATTTGGCCTGAAGTTCGGTTGCGTGGAAGACGCCATCATGACTGTAGGTTCCAACCGCCAAAGCCTGTGCATCATCCTTGAAGGTATCGGGTGGCGGCTCGCTACCTTGATAGACCACAGAGAGTTTGCGGCCTTGTTCGAGAAGGTCAAAGGTAGCATTGGTGCCTGAGCGGTGAATGCTGCCGGGAGCTACATTGCCTGCGACGCGAAGGTGGCGGACATAGGCTTTGTCGCCCATACCCTGGAGTTCGCTGATCGTGACGTAATAACTCTTGTTATCGCGTCCACCGGTGAAGGCGAGATAGGCGACTGTGCCGAGGACGATGACGACTGCGGCTATGATCTTCATCGAGCTCCTGGATTTTTCATTCGCCATAACCCTCTCCCTGCCCCTTACCCGATTTTGGCGCAAAGTCTTCAAAACACATATTTTAGGTCTGGACTTCCCGTAAAGTATTGCTTTAGAAGAGCTTATTACGCAAAGCCTTGCATTCAAGAGACTTAGGGTTTTTCATCGGAAGTTGGATCGCGATGGAAGACTCTTTTGTCCCTGCTTCTATTTTAGCTGATTCAACCTGAAAATCTTCCATTTACAAGCCACGCGAAATCAGAGGCTTCTGAGATTTTGCTCTTGACGGGCTTTTTTGCCGGGCGTTGCGGTCGGTCGATTTCAGATGAACTTCAAAAAAAGATAGAGAAATCATGGGAACTTTCGAAGCTCCTGTGGCGTAACCACAGGTACGATGTGGGATGGCCACAGGAGAAATCTATGGGTGAGATGAAGCTGGATCTTTTGCAGGGGACGCTGGACCTAATGGTTCTGCAGACCTTGGAGGCGATGGGCGAGATGCATGGGTATGGAATTGCCCGCCGTATCGAACAGGTAAGCGGCGATGAGGTCTTACTGAACCAAGGGACGATCTATGCGGCGTTAGTGCGATTGCAACAGCGCGGATGGATTGCGGCGGAGTGGGGGACTTCAGAGAACAACCGGAAGGCGAAGTTTTACACGATTACAAAGCGTGGACGGAAGCAGTTGGCGGAGGATGCGGCCTATTGGGTGAGGTTGGCTGGCGTGATGGGGCGGGTTCTTGCAATGGGCGAAGGTGGAGGCGAGCGATGAAGACAGCGAAGAGTTCAATGGGTGATTCCATACGTCGTGGTTTTCAACGTCTGGGTTCCTTCTTTCACAAACGCCCGCTTGATCAGGAACTGGACGCGGAGATGAGTTCGCATATCGAGATGGCTACCGAGGAGAATATGCGGCGGGGACTTCCGACGGCTGAAGCGAGGCGTCGGGCGCTGGTTCGTTTTGGCGGGGTTGCGCAGGCTAAGGAGCAGCAGCGTAAGGAGAGGGGATTGCCGTGGGTTGATGTTTTAATGCAAGACCTGCGCTATACCCTACGAACCTTCCGACGTGATCCAATGTTTACCATCGTGGCAGTGCTCATTCTCGGGTTGGGGATTGGCGCGAATGTTGCCGTATTCAGTGTGGTGAATACGCTGCTGCTGCGGCCGTTGCCGTTTGGTGATCCGGAGCGTCTGGTGTGGATCGCGCCGGCGAATGCGAATGGGCTGTCAGCGGCGACGTACTCGGCGGATGCGTATGAGGATCTGCTTGTTATGAACCAGTCTTATGCGGATGTGACGGGGTATTATGCATTTTCTACTCCGGACAACTTTAAGCTGACGGGGCATGGTGATGCCAAGCCAGTGACCGGAATCGCGGTTGCGGGAAATTTCTTTCCGATGCTGGGTGTTCGGCCGGAGTTGGGACGGTCGTTTACGAAGGATGAGTCCATTAAGGGTGGCCAGGCGGTGACTTTACTGTCGCATGCTTTCTGGATGCGGCAGCTTGGTGGTGACAAGGAGATTATCGGCAAGGCCATCACATTGGATGGGCGTCCGGTAACGGTGGTGGGAGTGCTGCCGGAGACATTCGACTTTGGGGCAGTGTTTGCCCCGGGGTCTAAGGTGGATATTTTTACGCCCGTGTGGATGGATGACATTCGGATGCAGGGCAATACGCTGACGCTGATTGGGCGATTGAAACCAGCGGTGAGCGTGGCACAGGCACAAGCGGAGGCAAAGACGCTGTTTGGCAAGTTCTACTGGCGTAAGACGATTCCACAATCGAACAACAACTACACCGCGATGCCGATTGAACTGAAGGAATATGTGAGCGGGAAGCTGCGACGCTCGCTGATTATGCTGTGGAGCGCTGTGGGGTTGATTCTGTTGATTGTGTGTGTGAATCTGTCCAACCTGCTGCTGGCTCGGGCTGCGTCGCGAAGCAAGGAGTTCGCGCTGCGAAGCGCTCTGGGGGCAGGGCGCGGCCGGTTGGTGAGGCAGCTATTGACAGAGAGCATGGTGCTAGCGGGGATTGGCGCAGCGCTTGGGTTGGGGCTGGCCTATGCGATTACGGGTTATATGGCGCACCAGGGATCGATTGCGCTGCCGTTGTTGAGCAATGTAAGGGTAGATGGCGCGGCGTTGACCTGGGCGATGCTGATTAGTGTAGTCGCCGCGATTCTGTTTGGGCTGCTGCCCGGGCTGAAGATGTCGAGTGACAACCTGCAGGAAACGTTGAAGGATTCAGGGCATGGGATGAGTGCGGGACGGGCCCATGAGAGATTGCGATCGGCGCTGGTAATCTCTGAGCTTGCCCTGGCATGCGTACTGTTGGTTGGTGCGGGTTTGTTGCTGCGAAGTTTTGTACGCGTCCTCGATGTAGATCTAGGCTTTCAGCCCGCTACCGCAGCAGCGATCAAGGTGGATTATGACGATGGGGGCAAGACTACGAAGCGAAACGCGATTTTTGAAGAGATCATTCGGCGGATAAGTGCGATTCCGGGGGTGGAGACAGCGGGAATTTCCGATAATTTACCGCTGGAGCGAAATCGCGGATGGGGTGGTCCTCGAGCAAAGGGCAAGGATTACAAGAGTGGCACGGTTCCCGGTGCGTTTGTGTATGTCGTCACACCGGGTTACGTGAAGGCGATGGGGATGCGTGTGCGAGGGCGTGATTTTGCGTGGCAGGACGATATGAAAGGCGAAAGCACGGTAATCCTCAATGAGCAAGCGGCGAAGTTTGTCTCTCCGGAGGAGGATATCGTCGGCAAGACGGTGTTGATTGGTAACAGTGAGGTGAAGGTGATCGGCGTGGTTGCCGACGTGCACGAGACGAATGTGGAAGGCAAGGCGGGGGAGCAGATGTATCTGCCAGCCATGAGGGATGAGTGGGGTCCGTCGGGAGCGGAACTGGTGGTGCGGACGAAACTTCCACCGGAACAGCTTGCTGGGAGCGTCATGCGAACTCTAAAGGAACTGAACCCGAATCAACCGGCGGTAGAGTTCAGACCGATACAACAGATCGTGGATCATGCAGTTTCGCCACGGAGGTTTTTTGTGCTTCTAGTGGGAGCTTTTGCGGGGCTTGGGTTGGTGCTGGCTTCGCTGGGGATTTATGGAGTGATTTCCTACTCAGTAACACGGCGGACACAGGAGATTGGGATTCGGATGGCGCTGGGAGCGACTCCGCGGAGAGTGCAGTTGGGAGTGATCTCAAAGACGCTGGGTTTGGCGGCGATTGGAATTGGCGTTGGAGTCGTTGCGTCGGTTGTGGTGGCGAACTTGATGGCTTCAATGTTGTATGGGACCAAGCCGACTGATCCAGCTACGTTGGTGGCAATGATGGGATTGCTGGCGGCTGTGGCAGTCCTGGCTGGGTATCTTCCGGCGCGGAGGGCCTCGCGGATTAATCCGATGGTGGCTCTGCGGAATGATTGATTGTTTAGATTCAAATCGTAAGAGCGACTCCTCTTTTTTGAGGAGCCGCTCTTTTTGGGTTGCGAGGCTAGCGGTATGCGGCTCCAGCCTTGGTGGTTTCGGCGCTGGTATTGACAGTGTCGGAAATAGCGGTGAGAGTTTCGTCGGCGGCTTTTTCTTCGTCAAGGATGCTTTCTAAAGTTTCGGCTGCGGCGTTATCGCCCAGGAGTTCGGCCCAGGTTCGGAGAGTGCCGTAGACTGCCATTTCGTGATGCTCGACCTGCTGAGCGCTGGCGATGAGTGTGATGTCGCGGATGCTTTCGTCCCCGGCATCTTTGATGTTGTCTTCGGCTTCGGTGATGAGAGAGGAGATGGCTTTACAGGTTGAAGTGTCGGCCTCGCCGCTGGTTTCGCGGAGAAGGCTTTCGACCTTTGCGACGTGGCCCTGAGTCTCCTGAAGGTGATTGCGGAATGCGGCGGCAAGTTCGGGGTCCGTAGATTTCTCGATCATTGTGGGAAGAGCCTTGGTAATCTTCTGCTCCATGTCGAGAGCCTTTCTTAGGCTGGTGATGTAGAGGGTGCGTAGGTCTTCGATGTTTTCTGAGAATAGCTTCATGGGTGGTTCTCCTTTGAAGAGACGCAAGGTCTCTCTCTGGCGCGTCTGCACCAGTGAATTTAGGTGGATGGGGTGAGATCGGCGAACGTTCGAGCCGGGGGACTCACGGTCGTTCTGCGTTCTGGTGGGTTGGATGCGAAGCTGGCCGGATGGTTGGCTCTGTGTGAAGGGTCTTTTGGTGCGTCGTATACTTACTTCATTACACAGCTGGAACGCAGGGGGCATTATGAGTGGAAACGGAAATGGCACGGCATCGAACGGTAACGGCAACGCGGCGCACGCGAATGGGAATGGGTACAAGGTGCCGACGGGGCGAGCGGAGTGGATCGTTAAGCGCAAGGCTGAGGCTGAGCGGACGGGCGACTGGAATATGTCGCAGATGCACTTTGCGCGCAAGGGGCTGATTACTGAAGAGATGGCCTTCGTCGCGCAGCGGGAGAAGATTGCGGCGGATCTGGTGCGGAGCGAAGTGGCAAAGGGAACGATGATTATTCCGGCGAATATCAATCATCCTGAGCTTGAACCGATGGCGATTGGGGTCGAGTCGCTGTGCAAGATCAATGCGAATATCGGGAACTCTGCGATTGTGTCGAATGTGGATGAAGAGTTGCGAAAACTGCATACGGCTGTGCACTTTGGCGCGGATACGGTGATGGATCTTTCGACGGGTGGCGATATTCCGATGATTAGGGAGGCGATTCTGCGACATTCGCCCGTGCCGATCGGGACAGTGCCGCTGTATGAGGCGCTGAGCAGGGTGAAGAAGGTTGAGGATCTGAATATTGATCTTTATCTCGAGGTGATTGAAGAGCAGGCACAGCAAGGGGTCGACTATTTTACGATCCATGCCGGCGTTCTGATCCAGTATGTGCCACTGGTGGCGAAGAGGATTACCGGGATTGTGAGCCGCGGCGGGGCGATTATGGCGCAGTGGATGACTGCGCATCATAAGCAGAATTTTTTGTATGAGAATTTTGACCGGATTACGAAGGTGATGGCGAAGTACGACGTGAGCTATTCGCTCGGTGATGGACTACGGCCGGGATCCGTTGCTGATGCGAGCGATGAGGCTCAGTTTGCTGAGTTGAAGACGCTGGGCGAGTTAACTCGCGAGGCGTGGAAGAGCGATGTGCAGGTGATGATCGAAGGGCCGGGGCATGTGCCGATCGACAAGATCAAAGAGCAGGTCGATAAGGAAGTGGAGATGTGCGATGGGGCTCCGTTCTATGTACTGGGGCCGCTGGTGACGGATATCGCCCCTGGGTATGACCACATTACGTCTGCGATTGGCGCGGCGATGATTGGATGGCATGGCGCGGCGATGCTTTGCTATGTGACTCCCAAGGAACATCTCGGACTGCCGAACGAGAAGGATGTGAAAGACGGGATCATTGCTTACAAGATTGCTGCGCATGCGGCTGATATTGCGCGGCATCGTCCGGGGGCGCGGGATCGGGATGATGCGATTAGCCATGCGCGGTACACGTTTGACTGGGATAAGCAGTTTGCGCTGTCGCTCGATCCGGATACGGCTCGCGGGATGCATGACGAGACTCTGCCGGATGACTACTACAAGGAAGCTGCGTTCTGCTCGATGTGCGGGCCGAAGTTCTGCTCGATGAACTGGTCGAGCAAAGTGGATGAGTTCAATGCACGCGAGTACGGATTGAAGAAGCCGGATCTGACGCAGATTGTTACGGAGCAGATGGCTCTGCGCGGATAGTCGCTGTCTTTATTTGTGTTCTAAGCTTCAGTTTTAGGAATGACAAGGCCGCGATCCTGGGGGACGCGGCCTTTGTCTTCTTTCAGCAGAGCTCTTTCCTCTGCAGACTCGGAGTGGAGGCTTCGAGTGTTGTTTGCGGAGGGGGAATGCCCAACTCCCGCGAGATTCAAATTTAGAGGATGTCGTTCTCTTCTTTTTCGCTGCGCATGGCGAGGAGTGCAGGGGCGATGATCATAGCGAGGAAAACCAGTGCAAGAACCAGATCGTGAACCATTGGGGGAGTCTCCTTTGGCGGCTTTCACCGTCTTTGAGAATCATGTTCCCGATGGCATCGAGGGAACATCCCCCGTCGGAGGGGGAGGGTCCCACCAAAGTGTTAGGCCTGCCCCGAAAGAAACAGCCGTCCGCAATTCTCGTTGTCTCTTCGCGGAAAGTTAGACGGACCATCACGGCTGTGGGTCGGATTTCGCACTGATTCACACGGCAGGTGGCTGACCCTAGAGTACTTGCTATACAATCCTCTGCCATCGGAGTGGACAGGACGCAGCCTGCGAATTCCCTCCGCCGTGGAGGGACCTGTGTCAGCTCCCGATGTAGTGTGGAAAGACGGCAAGTTCGGCCAAACATCCCGCCGCGACGCCTGGTGGCTTTCTCCGACAGCGGTTTTCCTTGGGTTCGGCGCGTTTCTTATCTATGCCAACTGGGCGGCATTTCAGAACAACCATTACACCTATGGCCCGTATATTTCGCCGTTTTATTCACCCGAGCTGTTCGGCAGCTCTCCACACGCGTTTTTTGGCCCGAAACCCGGATGGTATCCGACCTTTCTGCCTTTTTCTCCGGCGGTATTCATTCTCTGGATTCCAGGCCTATTCCGCATGACCTGCTACTACTACCGTGGCGCGTATTACAAATCGTTCTGGGGCGATCCCCCGGCATGTGCAGTGAGTGAACCGCGGAAAAGTTATTTGGGGGAAAGAACCTTTCCGCTCATTATGCAGAATTTTCATCGCTACTTTCTGAGGCTCTCGTACATTGTCTGGGGCTTTCTCGTCTACGACGCAGTGAGGTCCTTCTTTTTTCCTGATGGATTTGGGGTCGGGATCGGGAGCCTCGTTTTGGTTGTGAATGTAGTGCTGCTGGCCGGATACATATTCGGGTGTCATGCCTTCCGGCACCTAATCGGTGGGACGTTCGACCAGATTTCGGATCATCCGGTCCGGTACAAGATCTACAACTTTGTGAGCCGACTGAACGCGGGGCATAAGAAGTGGGCTTGGGCGAGCCTTCTTTGGGTCGCTTTTTCTGATATTTACATCCGTCTTTGTTCGATGGGTATCTGGCATGACTGGAGAATTCTCTAGATGCCGGAATTCCAGCCGTTCTCCTACGACGTACTTGTGATTGGAGCTGGCGGGGCAGGCCTGCGCGCGGCTATCGAAGCTGGAGCTTCGGGTGCGAAGGTGGGGGTGGTGTGCAAATCACTCCTCGGCAAAGCGCATACGGTAATGGCCGAGGGGGGAATCGCGGCAGCACTCGCCAATGTCGACGATCGCGATAACTGGCGAGTTCATTTCGCCGATACGATGCGTGGCGGTCAGTACCTGAACAACTGGCGCATGGCCGAACTCCACGCCCAGGAAGCTCCGGAATGCGTCCGCGAACTCGAGGCATGGGGCGCACTTTTCGATCGCACGGCGGATGGCAAGATTCTTCAGCGAAATTTCGGCGGACACCGATATCCCCGGCTGGCCCACGTAGGCGACAGGACCGGCCTGGAGATGATTCGCACGCTCCAGGACCATGGCATCCATACCGGGATGCAAGTCCACATGGAGTGCACGGTACTCAGCCTGCTGCTCGATGGAAATCGCATTGCAGGAGCTTGCGGATATGACCGCGAAAAGGGGCGCTTCCAGTTGTGGGAGGCAAAGGCGGTGGTGCTGGCTACCGGCGGAATCGGGCGGGCTTTCAAAGTGACCAGCAATAGTTGGGAATATACGGGCGACGGCCTTGCATTGGCATATCGCGTGGGAGCCGAGCTCCAGGACATGGAGTTCGTTCAGTTTCACCCTACCGGCATGGTCTGGCCGATCAGCGTGAGTGGCATTCTCGTAACCGAGGGTGTCCGTGGCGAAGGTGGCGTCCTGCGCAACAGCGAAGGGCGCCGATTCATGTTCGACGACATCCCTGACCTGTATAAGGAGCAGACCGCGGACTCTGAAGAAGAAGGCTGGCGGTATACGCAAGGCGATAAGAATGCGCGCCGTCCGCCTGAGCTGCTGACCAGGGATCATGTTGCGCGGTGCATCAATCGCGAAGTCAAGGCAGGTCGCGGCTCGCCGCACGGCGGTGTCTTCCTCGATATTTCCTGGATCAAGGAGCGTATGCCGAAATCAGAGGAGCATATCAAACGAAAGCTCCCAAGCATGTACCACCAATTCAAGCAGCTTGCCGATCTTGACATTACGAAAGAGCCGATGGAAGTTGGTCCAACGACTCATTACATGATGGGTGGAATCCGCGTTGATGGCGATTCGCAGATGTCCAATGTGCCCGGGCTTTTCGCCGCGGGAGAGGCGGCGGCGGGATTGCATGGCGCCAATCGGCTGGGTGGGAATTCGCTGTCTGATCTCGTTGTATTCGGGAGGCGTGCAGGGCGTTTCGCCGCAGAATTCGCCAAGGGCAACGGGCCGGTAACGATCGACGAGGCTGAGCTTCAAACCATCGCAACGGCGGCCCTCGCTCCCTTCGATCGCGGTTCTGCGGGCGAGAACCCATACCAGATTCAATACGATCTGCAGGAAACCATGCAGAACCTCGTGGGGATCGTGCGAGTTGAGAGTGAGATGCAACAGGCACTCGAGGCGATCGGGCAATTAAGGGCGCGGGCAGAGCGAACAGGCATAACAGGCAATCGTGAGTACAACAACGGATGGCACACGACGATCGATATCGGAAACATGATGCTCGTCTCTCAAGCAATTACCAGTGCCGCGTTGTTACGAAAAGAAAGCCGCGGCGCACAGTTTCGTGAAGACTTTCCTAACAAGGACTCGGAGTGGGGAAAGTACAACATCGTCATCAGTCGCAGCGCGGACGGCGAGATGCAGGTCGAGAAGCGCGCACTTATGCCGATGCCGGATGAGTTGAAGAAAGTGATTGAAGAGATGAAGTAGTGGGGAGGCGGAAGAGATGGCCACACCAGCGACATTTCGCATCTGGCGCGGAGACCCCGCGGGCGGCGCATTCCAGGATTACACAACACCGGTGGAGGAGGGCATGGTTGTTCTGGACGCGGTGCACCGCATCCAGGCGCAGCAAGCACCCGACATGGCGGTGAGATGGAACTGCAAGGCTGGCAAGTGTGGATCGTGCTCTGCCGAAATCAATGGTATGCCCAGGCTCATGTGCATGACGCGGCTGAGCTCCATCGACCTGAATAAACCGATCATTGTAGAGCCAATGCACGCGTTTCCGGTCATACGCGATCTGGTCACGGATGTTTCGTGGAATTTCCAGGCCAAGAAGACGATCAAGCAATTCAAACCCCGCCCACCCGATGCCGCAGATGGGACATGGCGCATTCAACAGGCGGACGTCGAACGCGTGCAGGAATTTCGCAAGTGCATCGAGTGTTTTCTTTGTCAGGACGTATGCCACGTCCTGCGGGAACACCACAAGTACGATGAATTTATCGGTCCGCGTCTACTGGTCTATGCTGCGGCACTCGAGATGCATCCGCTTGATAAGGAAGATCGGGTCAGCGATTTGAGGTACAAGCACAACATCGGTTACTGCAACATCACGACTTGTTGTCGCCAAGTGTGTCCCGAGTCGATCACGATTACGGAGAACGCGATTATTCCGCTGAAAGAGCGCGTGGTGGACCGTTACTTCGATCCACTCAAGCGCCTGTTCCGCATCCTTTAGTTGAAATTCATCTCTCCAGACCGAAGGATTTGCTAATTAGGCCGGGCGGACGTCCTGGACATCGAAGGGAACCAATTCCTGTTCCAATTCTCCCCATTCATAGGCTGGATTTTGGAGCAGGCGCACACAGCGATTCCAGCGCAGGATGGCATCGTCGTTTCCTGCCGGGCGAATTTTTTGAGCCTCGGCAAAATGGTACAGAGCATGGTCGAAGAGCGCTACCAATGAACGAGGCAGCTGCCCAGATTTGAGCTGGGCCTTTGCACGCCGCTCGTGCAGAATGCCAGTGTAGTAGAGGCGTTCGTACGGATCCTTGAGTTGCCCGAAGATCTCTTCTGTTTCCCGGTAACGATCAGACCCATGACCGGTGAACTGATCTGTAAGAGCGAGACCAAGTAAACGCAATGCGGCCTGATGCTGGGGCTCAATGGCCAGGATATCTCGACAAATTGACTCTGCTTCTTCCGGTTCGCTGAGCGAGCGATAGAGTTCGGCCTTCGAGATCGCCTCAGCAATTCCAGCTATCGAAATGCGCTTGACCTCATATTCCATGGCTCTTTCCCTCCATGTTCAATTTTCTCTGGCGCTGTGACCCTTACAACCAAGCCCTATTTCCCGTTCGGCAATTCCGCCAGGTCCAGATTGGACGTCAGCCGCACCTGGACCCAAATTCCGCATCAGACGGTACGCGCGGGCACGAGCAGTACACGATAGTCGGCTGCGGTCTCGTTTACTACTTATCCGCGTGAAAACCCACGACGTCCCGCCTGCGAATGAGTCCTGGCAAATCCCAGCAACGGGCTTTGAACGGAGCCATCGCGGCTGCCTTCTTTGACCACGACATTATGCTTCTTTCCCCAGGTATAGTCCAGACTTGACTGGCAGCAAGCCGTTTAGTCGATCGATCATCTTAGTAATTTGCCGGCGAGCCAGTAATCGACACTGAACCTTCCCGGGCCAGAGCAGATCAACCAGATGAAGAAGAGCACGTACAGGACTTCCGGAAGGTAGAGGAGATCGTCGAGCCAGTTGAGAGACGAAAGTCCTTTCGGCAGCGTGGAAATCGCGCTGGTCAGGGTCGCGACGATCATGTCGATCAACAAAGCCGCGCTGGCCGGAGCTGAAAGACACCCCAGGGCTAGAAGGAATCCGGCAACGAACTCGACGCCCGACACGAAATAAGCCGTCTGGTGGGGAAACGGAATGTTGGCCTTGACCAGTGTTTCGTAAACAGGTTTCGTGCCGTCAGCGACAAACAATTTGTTTGCCCCGGAGATGGCGAAGAATAGTCCGATCGAAACGCGCACCACGAGAATGGCGTATTGTTCCCATTCACTGCTACCCTGCAGCGCAAACTGGATCAACCGTTTCCAATCCATCTCTTGTCCCTCGGAGGATGTGCTGTAACGATACCTCATATCAGGTGATTCGAAATTATGGGTCCATCCGTTCGACCCATTGTGCGCGGAATGCAGGAGCCGGGAACGGATCCGAAAAATACTGCGTCTCCCGCGCAACCTTGTCGCCTTTGAACTCCATGATGCTCACGGTATACGACGGTTTGCCATCATAGGTCAGGATAAATTCGGTGACCCAGAGATCGCCGCTGCCAAGGATGCGCCGGATAGAAAACCGCTTGCCGCTCGGCTGACTGGCACGCTGGTTCTGTATCCTTAGTCGACCGCGGGTTCGCTCGCCTGACTGCGGGTATTCCAGCACCGCGTCCTCGTGATAGATGTGGTGCTCGGTCTCAAAATCGTTCGCATCGGACGCCGCCCAGTGCCGATCCAGTGCCGCACGGATCTCCTGATCTCGCACTGTGGAAGGCTGCTCGGTCATTCCTGGCTCATTCATCTTGTGCCTTTAATTTGTCAAGGTTCTTCGATCAGTTCAGAGTTTGCACCGAAGCATCGGTGGCGTACGTTGACCGATGGCATGATGAAACTCCGACCGGTGCTCGCGTTTATAAGAAGTTTAAGCAGTTATTGGTGCAGTCATGACTTTCATGAGCGCCCATGCAGCTGAAGTCGACGATGGAAAACTTGTCCGGTTGGTTGCGCGAGGTTAGAACCATCAGAATTTTCGTGTTCGGTCTCCTCATTCGTTCTGTACAGATTCCGAGGTGTCCGGGGATCGATTCAGGTGATTACGGCCAAAATAGGCGCGATTGGACAATGGACGATTCAATGAGTGACAAGGTTTCCTATGCCTTGGCGATTGCTGCCGAATTTAGTAGGTGTCCAGGGATGCAGTGCAAACCTTCAGGCAGGCGATCGAGAACTTTGATTGACTCACCTCATCGGCCGTGATTTCATCACAGTCGGCCCAGTCATTTGGAAACCGTATCTTGCATCAGGAGCCCGGATGACCAGAATCCTCTTGTCATTGTTGGTCTGCCCATTCTCGTTTATTGTTTGGGCGCAGGAAGCCTCCATCACCCGCAACAGCAACCTGCGTTCAGGACCCGACACCACCAGCAAAATCCTCAAGACTCTTCCGGCCGGAACCAGCGTCACAATTATTTCCAGATACCCCAGGCAGGGCTACGTCCGTGTGCACAACGCTTCGCAAGATGACACCGGCTGGATTTTCGAACGTAACCTCACGGCCGCACCATCTCCGGAAATAGCTGCAGAAGAAGTACCGGCAAATTCTTTTGACGATCTCGTCGGCGATATCAGGATCTATCCCGATCCCCACAGGACACCCGGAAAAGCTGACCCGACCGTTACCCAGGCGAACATTGCAAAGAACATCTGTAACAAGAATTGGAGCACTGACTCCGTCCGCCCGGCTACGTCCGTCACCAACAAGATCAAGAGCGAGACCATGGAAGCCTACGGCTTCACCGACGCAGCAAATCACTATGAGCTCGATCACCTTGTCTCCCTCCAGAACGGCGGTTGCCCGGACTGCGTCGAAAATCTTTGGCCCCAGGCATACGGCGATAGCACGCACCCAATGACTCAGGACCAGCGCTATGCATGGAATCGGACTCATCCCAACGCAACGACAATCCTTGCGGGCTCACTAGAGAAAGATGTCGTCGAAAACCATATTCATGACGAAATTTGCTTTGGAATTCCTAATGCAAAAATGAGCAATTATGCAAAAAAGTATCCGGCTACGGTTGGTGTCACGCTCAAGCGTGGCCAGCAGATTCTCTCCACCGATTGGTTTGCCTGTTACCAGAACGTAATGGACGGTAATAAGCCCTGCCAATAAGCCAATTCCACGGAAGAGAGATCAACGAACGGGACCTACGCAGGCTCGCCATCACAGAAATTTCAGCGCTAATCGTCACTTTGCCGTTGGCAAGCGAGCCACTTGGTCGCAGGCAATTGAGGAGTTGAGTGGAGGGGACACACTGGCGGCCGACTACTTTTGAACGTAATGAGTGCGGTCGCTGAGCTCGAGAGAGCCACCGGCTTCATTGATCCATTATCACAACCCTGCTGTATATCCGCAGCACAACGGAAAAGACAGCAGCCCGAACGTTGAGCCGAGCCATCTACGCCAGCCAGCCCCAAACAGGCACAAAATGATCGCGAGCAGTGATGTGAGAGCCATCGTTGGACCTCTGCGGTTTGCAGCCGAACTAAAAGCTCTCGAGCGTGAATTACGTGCGGCGCTTTTTCTCGCCATTACCACCAACCGAGCTAATTACATCACTTCGGCTGGCAATTACACTTCCCACAGAAGAAGTGAGGGAACTCTGATGTTCAATCGCCGTATCTTTCTCAAGACCAGCGCAGCAGCGCTTCCACTGGCGACCGCACTTAATGCACTCGAGCCCGCCTTCGCACTCTCCCGTGACGAGCTCGCTGCCATAACCGGCCCCGCACTAAAACTAGTCCCTCTGCCGCCGCGTCTGTCTTCTCTCGACTCAGCCACCCAGCCCTGGCAGCAGAAGGTTCGCCGTGTCGGCCAGAGCAACATGACTGAACATGACCCCGCCGTTATGAACGTCGAGGAGTGGGCTGACTACTGGCACACTGCCGGTGCCGACATGGTCTTCGTGAGCGTCACCGGTATCCTGGCCTTTTATCCGTCCAAGGTGCAGTTCCACCGACACGCAAAATTTCTTAACAACCGCGATTTCTTCGGAGAGTGTGTCGCCGCAGCAAGAAAACGCGGCATGCGAGTCGTCGCCCGCATGAGCCCCGACCTTAACTGGAGCGATGCCCTCGAAGCCCATCCAGAGTGGGCCATGCGCCACAAGAACGGTTCCGTACAGTTCAGCAGCGAAGATCCTCGCCTTTTCAAGACCTGCATGTTTACCACCTGCATGGACGACTACGTCGCAGCCATCATCAGGGAAGTCAACTCGCTCTATGATGTCGACTGCTTCTACACTAACGGATGGCCTCCCATCGGCAGCCTGCCTGAGTGCTACTGTGCCATATGCAGTAAATTACCAGCGGCAGACACACCCGCCTATTGGCGAGTCTTTAACGATCGACTCTTTGAGCTCTGGAACAAGTACGACGCAATCGCCAAAGAGAAAAAGCCTGACAGTTTTTACTTCGCCAATCTCGGCGGCAATGTCCACGCCAGCCCCAACCTCGACCGGCTCGCGAAAATCGCCGCATGGTTCCAAGGTGACAATCAGGGCCGCACAAACGACGACCCAGCCGTCTGGGGATGCAGCCTCCAGGGTCGAGTCGCCAATGCTGTCCACGATGGTTCCCTCGCTGTCGCTAATGTCACTGCGGCATATTCCACCGGTCTTGTCCGCTGGCGCAACGTCTCCAAGAATCCTGCGGAAGCCAAGATGTGGATGAACGAAACCCTCGCCAGCGGCATGATTCCTTACTATCACTTCATCGGGTCGGAGGCGGGGTTCGGCGAAGACCGCCGCTGGCAGAAAGTCGGCACTGACTATTTCCATTGGACCGCCAAACATGATGCCCACTTTAAGTGCCGCCGCTCCATCGCCAACATCGGTGTTGTCATGGGCCAAAGCACGCAGCTCCTGTACAAAGGGCCTTCCGCGGCGCACTCCCGCGAATACATGCGCGAGACGACCCACGGCATATACGAGACCCTTCTCCGCGGTCGTTTCACCTTCGACTTCGTGCACGAAGACCGCCTCGATCCCCAACACCTCAGGAAGTATCGCGTACTTCTATTGCCCAACATTGCGATGTTGAGCGACCGCCAGTGCCAGCAGATCCACGATTATGTTCATTCTGGCGGATCGATCATGGCAAGTTTCGAGACGGGGCTCTATGACGAAAACCTCAACCAGCGGCCCGACCTCGGTCTCGCCGATCTCTTCGGCATCAGCAAGGCGGGCGAGGTTACTGGCACAAACGGCAATGCATACTATGGGCGTATCGAGCGCCAGCACCCGATCCTCAACGGCTTCACCGACACCAACTGGCTCCCTGGCGCCCAAAACCGCCTCCCCGTAAAGAGCGTGCAGCACCCCGTCCTTACAGTCGTCCCCGGCTTCGTGCAGTATCCACCGGAACTTGCCTACCCCTCTCCATCTCACACCGAAGAGCCCGCCGTTGTTCTGCGCGAGGCCGGCTCGAGCCGCATGGCCTGGTTTCCAGGAGATATCGAACGCACTTACTGGCTTACCGGCCACGGCGACCTGCTCCGCCTTCTGCACAACACGATCCGTTGGATCATGAACGACGAGAGCATTGTTCACGTCCAGGGCGAAGGCTTCGTGGAGCTGTTCGTATGGGAGACCAACCCTGGCTACGCCATCCACCTGCTTAACTACACCAACCCCAATACGTACCGCGGCTGGGTACAGTCGATCTACCCACTCGGCCCGCAGACTGTCAGCATGACGCTGCCAGTAGGCGTGAGGGTTAGATTGATCGAGCTATTGAGCGCCGGGCACACCGTGCCTTTCCAACAAGCAGGCGGGCTGCTGAGTTTCACAATCCCGCGCCTTGAAGACTACGAGGTCGCTGCGATCACGGTCGGATAAATCATCGCTCCGTCACCTTCACGGTCGTTAAAGTGAGAATCCCCACGTTGCCAACAACGAGAATTACTTTTGGTTTGTCCATGATTCGGAAGGTTGCCCGAGTTCGCCTCGCACAAGTTGACTCATGGGCTCTCCGAAGGTTGTGAAGGATGGGGGATTGTGTTGTCGACCATGGCGGTAGGGTGCGTGGCGGCGGTAGAATCGGTGCGAAATGGGGAGGTTGGGATGCGGGGTGGAGTTTTGATTGTGCTGATAGCGGGTCTGATGGCGATACCCGCGCTGGCGAAGGGAAAGGACAAGACGCTCCCGTCGTATATTTTGGAGGCCCACACAGTGGCTGTAATCATTGCCCCGGCAGCGGAGATGGATCCTGATGATCCGCAGGCAAACCGGATGGCGCAAAAAGACGTTGAGGCAGCGCTGGTTAAGTGGGGAAGGTTTCAACCTGTTAACACCACAGTGGGAGCGGATCTGATCATTGTGGTTCGGAAAGGGCATGCACGGCCTGTCGATTCAGACATCAGTGATCCGCGGCAGAATCCACCGGGAGGGACTAGCCCGACGAACAATGGGGGCGGTATGGGGGCGCCGAATGGCAGGCAACCGACCATGGGTGGCCAGGATGGAACGGGACAACGGGGCCCGCAAAACGGGAATCCTCAATCTCAGGTTCCGCAAATTCCGATGGCGACCGGGAGCACGGATGATTCGTTCGAAGTTTTCGACGGCCGCGCCGACCATCGGATGGTAGGTGCTCCAGGTTGGAAGTATACGGGACAGGACGGTCTCCGTTCCCACAATGTCCCAGTGGTGGAGAATTTCAAAAAGGCGGTGATTGCGGCAGACAAAGCCGCGGCGGAGGCAGCGAAAAAGATGCCTTAGTGCCAACGCCTATCAAGGACTTATTCATCCCGGAAATGTCTGCGAGGTAAAAGCGAGAGTCGATCGATAGATCTGCGCAAAATGTGGTCGGCCTTTGTGTGGAGAGCGGCGTCTCCTTCGGGGTTTGTCTGGAATAGGGAAGTAATCATTCTCCTCTTGTAGTGCGGTGTCATCTTTGTCTCAAACCTGATGCTCGGCGTCAATTCTTGCCACTCATCGTTAATCCACGAACGAATCAATCCTCGCGACGGGCTGAGAATGGTATGGATTGCCCTGGCCCCTACACAACCGGGCGCACCGAGCACGATCATGAGTGCATGGGCGGCGCACGCGAACGCCCAAAGCAAAAAGTTGTCATCGACCACGGCTTCTGGATGGATACGACAGAGGTCACTCAAGGTGGCCTTTCAGAAGATCATGGATATCAATCCAAGCCGCTACCCCAACCCAAAACCTCCCGTAGAACAGGTCGACTAGTCATCAGCCCAGTTTTACTGCCACGCAGTTAGCATGAGGCTCCCCACCGAGTTAGAATGGGAGTTTGCTCCTGCCGGGGGTCTCCAAGCCCTCGTTACGGCCCGCTCGACGGAATCTCCTGGTACGACCCAAACAGCGACGATTCCACTCATGACGTTGGTTTGAAACAGCCAAACCATCCTGCCATCCGGCTCGACGCAAGTTCGGCCGAAATGTACAGTGTCATAGATTACGACGTTCTATATCCACTTGCTCCGGGCGTAGTACTAATCAAAGCGCCGGGCCACATCTGGCATCGGGCAAAGAGATCCTGCTGATCGGCGATATTGCATGGGCGATGGCCGGCATTGAGCAACGCCGCCAAAAGCCCGAGAAGATTAGCAGGGCCTTGACGAGGATCGAGTCGCGATCCAGAGAGAGATCAAGTGGCTCCACAACGTTATGGGCGAGTTGAATTTGGTCAACTCTCATGATGATGATTCGACTCCGGCCCTGATCAGAGCAAGCGTACTCCAAGACGGCTCTAAACGTCCCAACGTCCGTTATCAGCGTTCGCTGCGAACCTTTCGCTCATTCAGAAGTGCATGTAGAGGTCCAAGGATCAGTTATTGCCGAATTACGGGCGATATGGAATACCCAAAAAGTCCTCATTGCCGACAAACGAGTCGATCGGCGGCGGCTCGCCATGTTGGTTTCGTCAGACTTGTGGGTAGAGCCTGGCGAACAATTGGCTCGCTCTCTAAAGCAGGAACCCCGAAGACGCACTCATGGGTCAGCCGCAATGGTTCCTTGAATTAGCTAACAACGATAAATTCTCAAAACACGGATCGATAGGGATATCGTCTGAGATCTGGATTGAGGCGATACGCTACCGACCGCTCCTGTTGAGCATCCTGAGCGCGACCGAGACTTGTGAGTACCTGAGCTTTTTGTAGGTGGATGACGCTGTTGGTTGGGTCGACTCGTGATGCCCGGTCATATTTATCCAGAGCGCCGGCGAGGTCACCCTTTCTTGCGAGAGAGAACCCCAATATTTGAAGGACATCGGGGTTGTCGGGCACCTTATTCAAAATGTCTTCGGCGAAACTAATGGCAGGATCATAATACTTGTTCATTGCCAGACCGTAAGACACCTCGCGCCGCACGTTTGAATCGAGCAGCGCGTAAACGTCAGACTCCGACAGGGAGTATTCGATCCAGGCGAGGTGGTAGTTCTTTTGGCGAGAAGCAATGAAAGCGAGACCCAGGTGCGCCGCGGGATCATTCGGGTTCGCGGCGAGAATCTTGCGATAGGCTGTCTGGGCTTTTGAGTATTCGAGCATCGCTGACCTGTGCTGGGCTTCCTGATCGAGAGCGAACGCCAAATTGACGTGGGCCCAGCTCAGATCGGGGTTGTAGAGGATCGCCTTCTGAAGTTCTTCCACAGCCGCGCCGTATTGTGCCCTGAGATTCAAGATGTATCCGAGATCGTTATGGGCTTGCGCAAATGCGGGGTCCAACGAGAGGGCTCGACGCATCGCGGCAATGGAAGCCTCATCCCGTCCCCTAAGAAACAAGAGCCAGCCGTAGTCACGAAGAATCTTAGCGTCGTTTGGTCTAAGGGTCAGCAGAACATTCGCTTCGACAAGAGCCGCATCGTATTGCCAGGTAATGTTCATCATTTCAGTGAGATTTTGATGAAACTCCACATTGTCGGGCTTCAACGCAACTGCCTTTCGATACTGGTTGATGGCGGGCTGGTATTGGTATTCAGCGGCGAAGAGATCGCCTAGTTCCTTATATGGCCCCGCATCGTTTGGTTTGAGCTTGATCACGTATTGCAACTCGGCGATGGCGGAGTTGCGGTCATATTTGGTCTCGTAGGCCTTGGCTAACTGGTAGTGAGCTTTCCAATCGTTTGGATCCATTTCGATCGCTCTCTTGTACTCTGCGATCGCGGGAGTGAGATCCGTCTTCTTGGAGTAAGTGTCGCCGCGTGCAACAACGTCTCGCTCTTGTTCCTGAAAGAACTGATGATCAAGTTCGTCCGCATTGTTGTATTCCACCGATGCAAAGAAATCATTCTTCGCGAAGAGAGAGTCGCCATTCTTCATAGCCAATACGGCTGCTCGATGCCGCGCCATATAGTAGGGCCACAGACTCGCCGTTCCGAGCATTAACGCGACGACTAGACCAGAGCCAAGGAGGCGTTCTCGCCTTGCACGCAGGATTGATTGAGCTTTTGCGAAACCTTGCCATCGCTCGGGATGCACGGAGGGAGCTGCCGCGGCCAATAAGAGGACCGTGGAAGGTGAGGGATCAAGTTCATCCGAAAGATTAATCGAGGCCAGGTAATCGCGGATCAGTCCATGTAGAAATACGTAGCCTCCTCCGGCCTGCCACAGAAATGAGTGTCGATACGAACTCTTCAGGAACTGAACATATTGGAAGGGCGCCCGCCCATTCACCCACAGCGCCACTCGCACGACCCAGTTTTTTATGATGAACGCTCCTCCGCCAAAGATTCCAGCCAGAAAAGCGCCAAACAGTGCATAAGTTAAACCGATACTGAGCTTTTCGAACTTGTCGTCGCCGAGTTGAGCTCCAAGTATTCCGAAGCATACCGCAGCCGATAGAGCGGCTATACCCGCGCTTCTTAAAGAATTGCGCGTGCCTTGATTAGGTTCTTTACGAACGACAACATCTTCTGTCGTGATCCATGAGATCAATCCAACAATGAGTCCTATTAGCAGCCCAAAACCCAAGAATCCAGCCAGGAACGTCCAGCCGTAGACTTCCATTCGACGCTGACCCTGGAAGGCGAGGCTTACCATCATGGCAATTCCAAATGTCACTCCTCCGATCACGCCGATCCTCAACCCGGAACGTATTGCTATGAAGAATGAAGATTTGAGCTTGGCCAAGCGAAACCGAGGGGCCTCAACGGGCCGCAGATCCCACGACGCGAGAAACACCCCGAGGATTAGCCCCACAACTGAACTGACGAGTATCACTCTCGGGAGATCTGTCAATGCATTTGCCAGCCAATCAAATTTGCCAATTTGAGAAACAAAACCGAATCCCAGGCTGAAAAACAACGTGAATACTATTGCAAAGAGAATGGCGGCAGCCGCTTTAGTGAGCAATTGCTGTCTGCGCGTCGGAAGCCAGCCAAATTGCAGGTCCTCGAGATAAAAGACGGGTTTGTTATTTTTCTTCAGCGTTGAGGCCAACCAGGCGAGCCAATGTATCGTTTGAGGCTGATTGAATCTGTCAACGTCGATGTCAGGATGGTTTCGATCTTGTGGTTCGTGCCAGTCGAAGAGCCTCTTGCGGGAATCACCGTGATTATCTGCTTGCTTTCTGGGCTGCAGCATCCGCATAACAAAGTTAGCAAGAAGGGCATCCCTGCGTTCTTCGAGGCTGCCTGTAGTAAAAATTTGTGATGATGTTCCTTTCTGGATAGCCATGAACGCGATGTTCAGCATCAAGGGAGTGGACAATAGTTCACGAACGGTGGCATCTGCGTCCCAAATCTCTGACAAGGGCGCCAAGGGAGCGCCCCCCTCGCTTAGATATCGCCTTATGGTGACCTCGGGAAGAGATTTAATCCCTATAGCCCGCGTGGGTTTGAGCTCGATTTTAAGATTTTCGTATGGCTTCAACTGACAGGAAACAACCACGTGATGGATGCCGTTGGTAGCGAGGAAGCCATTTATAGATTCGACACAGGCATTTCGATACTCACCCTTTACCTCGTCGAGCCCATCCAGTAGCAACAGAAGCGGTGTTGATTTGATGAGCTGTTCAGCAACGTTGGGAGGAATTCCATAGGTAGGTTGATGAAATTGAGTGATAAGCCATTCGTCGAACGACTTCGTATGAGTGCTCCAGGAGGAAAGATTGAAGAAGACAGGAAAGGTTTGAAAGTCGGTGTGAGCGCGCTCGTCATACGAGCTAAGCGCAAGCTCTGCCAATAGAGTCGACTTCCCTGAGCCAGCAGCACCCAAGACCAACAAGTTGACGTGATCTTTGTAGAGATCGACCAATCGTGTTTCCGGTGGGATTGGCGTGGTTTCCCTATCGACTTCCTGGTAATAAAGCGTGATCAGATCATCGGTGTCAACGCTATACGGCATGTCGGTAAATACCACGTCGAGCCTGCTTGCCCGGTATAAAGGTTGTTCCAAAAGTGACTTGGCGAGCCGTTGTGTAGCCTTGGCTAAATGGCGACGCCGGTTCTCCAGATACTCTGGTCTTAGCTCGCTGCCAGAATCTTTGGGATGTATCCAGAGCGCAAGGAATATGACGACTGAGACAGCAGCGACGACAAGCCCAGAGAAAATGTAAGGATGTTTTTTAAGCAGATCTGAGATCGGTACAGCGCTTGCCAATACACCTATTAGGAACGCTACGAGAAGACCACTTACCGCTACCTTCCAGTCGTTGAGGCGAGATCTGGGCATACGTGAATTCTCTGCACGAATGGATTGTTCTTGACGAATGTGATGATGATACAAGGCGCCATGCTTTGATCGCCATGACGGCGCACTCTCGCAACTCGGGGACGGATGAGAATAAGGGGGACGCCAACCGACTGCTCGTGGAGTACGTAACCAAAACAAAAGAAAGCAGCACGCGAGTAAGCTAGCCCCCAAGAGCGCCTTTCTCGTGTACTGCCGTTTACTGCCAAGTTCCTAAATGGTTGCGGGGGTAGGATTTGAATCTACGACCTTTGGGTTGAGTTGTCCAGCAGTCAATACCAACCATTTATGCTTCGAGACTGGTTAACAAAAGTCTCGTGAGGGAATGGTAGGGAAGTCTTATTCTGGGGCTAGTGTGGGCTTCTCAGAAGCCCTTTCATGGAAATACAAAGAGAACACTCTACTTCAACCAAATGGATCGCGTTGGGTGCCTTCCTCTCATCCTTCGCGACTTCTACTGATGACAATATCTTCGCTCAAGGCAGAGAATCTCAGGATTCGCGAATAGACCGAAATAAATATTCCCCGTTGGGGAGAATTGTGTCAGAATCAAGCCCTCCCCGAAACTGAAAGGTTTGTTGATTTTCTGGGCCTATGATTTTGATCGAAGAGCTGTCTTCATTGCTTGGCATTTTGTACGCTGCGCCGCTGGATCGGGAAAAATGGCAGGTCTTTCTGGACCGCCTTTGTGCTCTAACTGAGACCGCCTGCGGATATATGGTTTCAATTCGGCCCGATGAGGGGAATGTACTCCTCGGTGGAGGCGGGCTCAACTTCAATCCTGACATCCTCCAGCTTTACAACGAACACTACGGGGCGAAAGATCCTTACATCACCCCAGTGACCTCAAACCCTAGGATCGGTATTATTCAAGCCGAGGAACTGCTTCCCCACGCTGACCTCATCCAGTCCGAACTCTACAATGATCTACTGCGCCGGTACGATCTTGAATTCATGACTGTGGTTTCGAGCGACAAGTTCACTGGTGAGGGTGATTTCTTCCCCCTTTGGCGCAGTCCGAAACAAGGCCCGATGAACTCAGACTCCATCCATCTGCTCGAAATGCTCCTCCCTCACATACAGACTGCCCTCCGGCTCCGTACGAAGGTAAGGGGCTGTGACGAATCCGAACTCTTTTCAGAGACGGCCCTCAATTCCATGTCTATCGCCACTCTCCTGGTAAGCGGCAATGGACGCGTTCGCCAAATGAACCAAAACGCAGCAGTCTGTCTCCAGAGCGGAGACGGCCTTCTTCTTCAAGATGGCAAGCTCACGGCCAATGATTTGTACGAAAGAGCGCAGCTTGAATCCCTAATCTCAGCGGCTGCCAGTGGCGGTAATCGTTCTGAGGGAGCACTCGGAGGAGCCATCAAGATTTCGCGCGTTCGTGCCCCGGACACCCTCCATGTGACCGTGATCCCCACTCCTCAAGAGAGCCAAATCAGTGCCAGTGGCTCGTCAGCTTTGATATTTGTTAACGACCCTTCATCACTGCCTAGACCGCGCGGAACGCTGTTGCGACAGCTATATGGATTGACTCCATCTGAGGCTCGAGTAGCAGATTTACTTTTAGAAGGCTCAGAAGTTCGCGAAGCGGCGGAACGGCTCGGCATCACTCTAGAGACATGCCGTTTCCATATCAAACGCGTGCTGGCAAAGACCGGTACTCGTCGCCAAGCCGAATTGATTCGGCTAATGCTCTCGCTCCCCGGGCAATGAAACCGGATCCCACGTCGATCTCTTGCTGAGTCAGGCTCTTGAGGAACCGGTCTTATCTAACTCAAATTGGACAGAGATTGATAAAACTGCAGCCTGAGATAGTTGCAAAGAAGAAGAACCTTTACAAAGTTGATTATCCATTATTAGTGATCATTAAACACAAACGGACTTATCGGGGATAATCGGTTCTCTTGGATGCGTGGGTCGGCGATGAACTTTCCCAAGCCCGTTTTAAGGGAACAACCGATCGAGCTGTCCTCGCTACTGAGGGGCCGAGTTGTCGGTACTAATCAAATCTCGACGAGTGCATTGGCGATTTACACTAAGCCGCTAGCGCGGCAGGGTATGCTTCTGTGGCGTTTGGATAGAGTGTTGGGCACCGAAGGAGGTGTCCATGACACAGCTACGCCAACGCATGCAGGAAGATCTGCGGCTGCGCAACTTTCCGAACGCACGATTGGTCGCTACACCAAGATCGTTGCTGAGTTCGCAAGGTACTTCCACAAGTCACCCGATCAGCTGGGCCCGGAACATGTTCGCACTTTCCTGCTGTATCTGCTCAACGAACGGAAGCTTGCCTGGGGGACCATTGAGGGAGCCCGGTCAGCGCTGAAGTTTCTTTACCTGCGGACGCTGAAGCAGACCTGCTTCGATCAGGAGATCATCAAGCCCAAGGTGCGCCGCAAGCTGGGCAAACACAGATATCGGTTCTGTCAGCAGGATGACCACGACAGTTAGGGAAGCTATGAAGAGGAAAGCGCATCGGAATGTCGTCGTAGCTCTCAAGGGCAACTCCCCTCGAAGCGTTCTGGACAATCGAGCCTGGGCCTGACCGTCAATCGGTCGGAATTGCAAAAAGAATACTCTAAAGAAAGAAGGGATGCCCGGGACATGTTTACTGCTGGTTGCACTGTGCCGAGTTGAAGCTTTCGGCTCGCCATTTCCAACTGCTTGCGCGGTCAATCTGGAATGGGATCAACTGGTAGCAACGCTCCGTTCGCAACTCTGTTGCAAGTTGTGTTGATAACAGATGGGATGAGAAGGCCGGTCTCCGGCGGGATGCGCTAAGCTCCCAGTTATCGACGCGCTTGAAGCGCGGGAGACAAGGAGACTGGGAATGTAGAAGCTTACCACCACGACGATGCTGGAGACACTCAACAAGCGTGACGGGCGTCTGGACTTCGGTCTGGATCTAGGCGACAGGTCGAGCTTTTACTGCGTGCTGCATGGGACAGGCGACGTGCTGATGGAGCAGAAGGTGAGCACGACGCCCAAGGCGATCAATGAGATTTTCGGAGCGGGGCTGGTAAGGATCGCCAAGGGGGCAACTTGGATGAACCTTCCTCTACTACTCGATTGGTAGTTCCATCCTCGTCTGGCGTCCGCTGTCAATTAAGTGGACCTTCAGGGGCGGCCCACCGACGGACGGCGCGATCTTGCGGCTGACATGCTGTAGATATGCGATCGCGCGGGGATCGTTCCACGAGCCGTCACTCATGTAAAAGGAGACTTCGGGGCCGGAACGGTCCTTTGCCAAAAATACTAACGAACCAAGACCCTTGAAGAAACCGCAGGCCTGAAGCGCCTTGACCAGCGCGGCAGCGTCGGCGGCGGTGGCCTGACCGGAATATGAAACGCGATCGCGCGTTCCTGCTGTCACCTCGGTCGTTTCAATCTTGACCTCACTCTTTAGCTCGCCTTTGCTGTTTAGCAATCGAATGGTGAAAGGTGTTTCTCCTGCGGCGGAGGCGAGTTGAGGTCCGATGGACTTCATTGAGGCCAGGAAGATCGGGTCCACCCAAGGCAAAGGGGGCCGTTTTTGGACGGAGTGTGTCACAACGGTTTTGCCGTTCACGAGCGCGCTCGAAAAGTTGTCGAACGTAGGGGAGAGCGTCTCGTCACCCTTGAGCGGTATGGAGAGGGATGCCGATCCGGGACCCTTGTTGAAGAGCATCGTGATTCGAGGACTCCGGAAGAGGCCTACGTCGACCAAGATCTGCGCTACTTTTCCCGCATCTTCCTTCGTCGCAGTACCGCTATACACAAGCTGATCTTGGTTGCCAGATACGATGCTGGGACTGGTCATGATCTGCCGATACCATTCGTTCTGGAACGCGCTCGTTTTAGGTACCCGAGAAATTGCGAGGAACGAGAGCAGCATAGCACCCGTTACTACGCTCAGGGTCCGCACACGGTTGTAAAGGTGACGAGTCGGAGTCAGCGGCTGTGCGAGAAGGCATCCAACTGCAAACCCCATAAGCAGACCACCGAAGTGTGCCTCAATGTCGATCTTCGGATTCGTCAGACCGTAGATCAGGTTGAAAAGGAGGAATATGCCAGCGGATGTCGCAATCTTCAGGGCGCCTTCCCTCGGTACCACCCCACGCTGGATCACGAGAAAGCCCAATAAACCTCCATAGACACCAAAGACTGCGCCTGAAGCTCCCGCACCCACCGTTAGCGGATGAAAGAAGAGACCCACGATGTTCCCGGCGAGACCGGCGAGGAGATATAGAAACAAAAACTGGACGTTTCCAAATAAACGCTCGGTAAACACCCCCACTTGGTAGAGGATAAAAATATTCATAGCGAGATGGATGATGCCGAAGTGCAAGAAGCACGCAGTAAAAAGGCGCCACTCCTGTCCGGAGGTCGTCAGCGGCCCGTAGTTGGCTCCCCACTGCAGGATCTCCTTCCCGGTTGGAGTAACTAATGAAACACCGCACACAACCATCACCATGAACACAATGAGATTGATTGCGATCACAATGAGGGTAACAACGGGGAGCGGAGGTACGTAAGATGCGGTCCCGTCGGTTTCCTGAATTCGAGGTTGGGAAGCCTCACTCGATGAGTCGAATAACATGATTTCTCTCCGTGACCATAGCTCTGCAATCTTCAATTACTTTCGGATTCTCTTTTCCCTTGTCTGATAACAAGTCAGCAATCGCCACAATCTACAAAACATCCATTCGTATGGATGAGCTGGCTATTCGGAACAAGCCTTCGCTAGGCTGTAGGTGTCATTGAATGTTGCTATAGCGCTCAAAAACAGAAGAGGTATGCCTATTCCTGAGACGGAGGTGACAAGACCGGTACCTGCCCCGGCAATATCAAGGGCCACTTTCGTGACACTTAGAGAACACTCGTTCAACGCGATGCCATTTTGTTTAGCAATGGTCGCCAAACGGTCAATGAATGGGGCGGCGACGCCTACCCCCGCAGATAATCGATAATCCTTAAATGCACCAGCCGCATTTTCGAAATTCATTGCTATTGCACTTGGTAGAAGTTTGTTTGATTGTGCAATCTTCCGCAGACTGTCCAAGACATCGTGCTGATCTTTTAGCTCCTTATAAATGGCCTGACAAAACCACGCATAACGGTTTGCCTTGTCCTCCGTGAAACCTAGACCTTTAAGCCCATCATGAACCAAAGTGTAGATCTTGAGCAGATCATCCATACCGATATAACTGTCTGCGATCTTTTGCGATTCCTTTGGCATTGCCTCTCCTTGCTTCTACTATCAGGGTCACGACTCAAATTTACCGCGTGAAA
>Ga0206920_1034_pt2 | contig 37289 bp, 31 predicted proteins | sample Alteio_BWOrgHeat_65_FD_152934 | JGI IMG/M metagenome (GOLD analysis project Ga0206920, IMG submission 152934) | Enriched cells from forest soil in Barre Woods Harvard Forest LTER site, Petersham, Massachusetts, United States -... | ecosystem: Environmental > Terrestrial > Soil > Temperate forest >...
CGATTGCGCTGCAGAGCTACTTTCCCTATCCAAAGCCGGACCTGTCGGCATTGCCGCATGGGACCAAGGGCGATGTGATTCTGAATGCGGTGATTGACGAGAACGGAAAGATTAAAGAGCTGACGCTGCTGAAGGGGTTGGGCTCGCCGATCGACCAGCAGGTGATTGCTACTGTGGAGTCGTGGACGTATACGCCGGCGAAGAAGAATGGCGTGGCGGTGCCGAGCGAGCAGGAGCTGCATTTCCATTACGAGCGGGGCTGATGTTGGCAGCCCTGCGTGAGGCGGCCACGGACGCTCTTGCGAGCGAACTCGGCGGGCCCGGCTTCGCTGTCTTGCATAGCTGGTTTGCAATGGATGTTCTGCTGGCGATGCGGGCGGCGGCGGAACGCTGTTTTGAGGCTGTCGAGAGAGACGCATCAATTGCGGAGCGCTGCGGGTTGAATCGCTACTCGCATTCTGTGCCGCTGGCTGCGCTGGCGGGATTTGGCTTTGATGGGGAGCTGACGGTTCTGCTGAATGCGGCCGGCCTTGATGACCTGATTGAAGCGGCGGTCGGCGCTGGCTGGGTTTGCCGGATGGAGCACTGCTGGGTGCGGAAGAAGTTTGCGCCGCGCAATGCGCCGGCGTCTCGGTATCACCCGCAGGGATGGCACCAGGATGGGGCTCTGGGGGTGCGTTTTCCCCAGTTGGCGGAGGATGGGCTGGTGGGCGCGAAACCACGTCCTGAACCTTCGATGACGGAACTGCTGACGGTGTGGGTCCCGCTGAACGCTTGCGGGAAAGATAGCCCGGGGCTGGAGTTTGCGGGAGGGCGTCAGGAGCGGCTGTTGCACTTTTCTGAGCTGGAGGATGAAAGAGTGTGGTGGCGATTTGGTGCGGGTGAATTCTGTGCTCCAGAACTCGGGATAGGCGATGGGTTGATCTTTCTGAACAGCGTGCTGCATCGGACTTACCTGAGAGCAGAGATGGAGCGGGATCGGATGAGCGTGGAGTATCGCCTCTTTCCGGAGAAATGACCCGGTTGATTGAACCGGCTGCAAAGAATGGAAGCAGTTTCGCAGAGCATCAAAGTCCCGTAGTGTCTCTGCAGACGCCCCTGTGGCCAACATCTAAAATCGAAATAGATGAGTTCTCTTATTGAAAAGTCTGAATTGCCGCTGGGAATGACGGGTGGCAGCCGTTTTCTGCGTGCGTGCCTGAGGAAGCCGGTGGACCGGCCGCCGGTGTGGTTTCTGCGCCAGGCGTGGCGGTATATGGCGGAGTATCGCGAGGTGCGGAAACACCACACTCTTGTCGAAATCTGCAAGCGGCCAGAACTGGCTGCCGAGGTGACGATTACGGCCGCCGAGAAGCTGGGCGTGGATGCGGCGATTATCTTTGCCGATCTGCTGCTGCCGCTGGAGCCGATGGGGCTGGATTTTGAGTTCGTTGCCGGCGATGGGCCGGTGGTGCATCAGCCACTGCGCAGCGTTGAGGCGATCGACCGGTTGCGGACGGACCGGACAGGCGAGCTGGAGTATGTGGCCCAGGCGATCCAGAAGGTAGCCGGACACTTTGGTGATGCGCTGGGGATGATCGGCTTTATTGGCGCACCTTTTACGCTGGCGAGCTACATGATCGAGGGCGGCGGGTCGCGGAATTACGTTCATACCAAGCAGATGATGTACGCGGAGCCTGCGGCGTGGCTGCGGCTGCTGGATAAGCTCTTCACGGTGCTGCTGGCCTATGCGAAGCAGCAGGTGGATGCGGGCGCGGATGTGATCCAGATTTTTGACAGCTGGGTGGGCTCGCTCTCTGTGGAGGATTACCGCGATTATGTGCTGCCGGTGACGGTGCGACTGGTGCGGGCGGTGCAGGCGATGGGCGTGCCGGTGATCTACTTTGGCGTGGATACGGCGAGCCTGCTGCCGGCGATGCGGGAGACGGGCGCGGATGTGATTGGGCTGGACTGGCGAACGCCGCTCGATGCCGGGTGGCGGGCGCTGGACTATAGCTGCGCGGTGCAGGGAAATCTGGACCCGATTACGCTCTTTGCGCCGGAGCCGATACTCGAAACCCGCGTCAAGCAGGTGCTGGCGCAGGCTTCAGGACGGCCCGGACACATCTTCAACCTTGGCCACGGGATTGTGCCCGGAACGCCGGTGGAGCATGTGCAGGCGGTGGTGAAGATGGTGAAGGCGCATGCGCCGAAGTATGCCCAGGTGCCGAGCAAGATTGAGGCCGCGCATGAGTAAGCGGGCGGTTTTGCTGCTGGCGCATGGGACGCCGGGGACGGTGGATGAGATTCCCGAGTACCTGCGCAATGTGGTAAGCGGGCGGCCGATGCCGCAGCATGTGGTGGAGGAGATTCAGCATCGGTATTCGCTGATCGGGGAGCCGAAAGGCCATAGCCCACTGACGGATTTGACGATGGAGCAGGCGCGGCTGCTGGAGGCCGAGCTGGCGCGTGATCAGGCTGGCGAGCCGGTGCGGGTGTATGTGGGGATGCGCAACTGGCGGCCTTACATCGCCGACACGGTGAAGCAGATGCGGGCCGATGGCGTGGAGGCTGCGGCGGTGATTTGCCTGGCTCCGCAGAATTCGCGGACTTCCGTCGGGCTGTATCGGCGGGCGGCGCTGGCGGAGGCTGGTCCTATCCGGATGGATTTTCTGGAGGGCTGGGCGGATGAGCCGCTGTTGGCTGACGCCTTTGCGGAGCGTCTGCGGGTAGTGTTGGCGCGCGTGAGCGTAGAGACGGCGGCTGCGGTGCCGGTGATCTTTACGGCGCACAGCGTGCCGCTGCGGACGATTCAGGCTCCGGCAGCGGCGGGAGAACAGCCGAGAGAGTGGCCTGTTTCGAAATCCGGCGCGGCCGATCCGTATGCCGATGAAGCTCTGCGCACGGCGGAGATGGTGGCTGAACGAGTGCCGGAGGTTTCTGCCTGGAAGTTTGCTTTCCAGAGTCAGGGTGCGAGCGGCGGGCCATGGATTGGGCCATCGGTGGAAGAGACGCTGGATGGGCTGGCCGCGGAGGGTGCAAAGGCTGTGGTGCTGCAGCCGATTGGGTTTCTCTGCGACCATGTCGAGATTCTGTATGACATTGACATTGCCTTCCGCGAGCATGCGGCGAAGCTGGGGATGCGGCTGGAACGGTCGGAGTCGCTGAATGGGTCGCCGCTGCTGACGAAGGCGCTGGCGAAGCTGGCGCGTGAGGGACTGGGGCGGCTCGGCGGAACCGTGTGAATTTCGGGCGTTTCGGGTTTGGTTTGAACCGTTTCGAGATAAAGATACGTCTTAACGTGTATGCGCGGCCGCCCCTCGCCCTTTTCCTCAGCATGCCGAGCTCTAATGGCCGTGCTCGCCGTTGTATCTTTCTCCGCTGCGCCGGCGCTGGCAAAGAGTAAGCCGCTGGTGGTGGGGTACTTTCCCGGGTGGGGCGTGTATAGCCCACACCCGTATTACGTTAAGACGCTCATTGACAACGGAAGCGCACGCAGGCTAGATCAGCTGAACTATGCGCATGGCAATGTGAGCGGAGGGCATTGCTCGGTCGGCGATCTTGATACGGACCTGCAATTTACCTTCGACGCGTGGCAGAGCGTGGACGGCCACCCGTATGATCCTAAGTCTCCCTTCCAGGGCAACTTTCACCAACTGGCAGAGCTCAAGCAGCGCTATCCCAAGATAAAGATCCTAATTTCGCTTGAGGGCAGGGCCGAGGACTTTGTGGAGGGAGCAAAGCCTGAGCGTCGGCGCGCCTTTGTGGCCTCGTGCGTGGACACGTTTCTGCGTGGGCGGTTTGCGCCGGGGGTGGTTCGGCCAGGCATCTTTGACGGGATCGACGTGGACTGGGAGTCGCCGCAAACGAAGGATGCGGAGAACTTTAAAGCGCTGTTGAAGGAGTTTCGCCGGCAGATGGATGCGGTGCGGCCGGGACTGCGGCTCTCGGTCGCGGTGGGGGCGGTACCGCAGATGATGCCGGGTACGGACTTTGCCGCGATGGCGCGGCTGGTGGATCAAGTGGGCATGATGAACTACGACTACGCGGGGCCGTGGAGTGGGCAGACCGGCTTCGTGGCGCCGTTATTCATCAATCCCGGGGCGCCGCACGACTCCTCGAGCATCGAGCGCAGCATAGCGGCCTACGAGACTGCAGGTGTGCCGGCACGCAAGCTGCTGATGGGCATGCCTTTCTATGGCTATAGCTGGACGCGGGTGGAAGAAGCCAACCATGGGCTCTTTCAGGAGGGTGACGGGGTACGCGAAGATGCTCCGTTTTATGCGATCCACGCGCTTGCGGCCCCGTTTCATGTCTATCGCGACCCGCTCTCAAAGGCTCCGTGGCTCTTCGATGGGGACACCTTCTGGACATACGAAGATCCGGTTTCGGTGCGCTACAAGGCGAGCTACGCTGTGCGCCAGCACCTGGCCGGGGTGATGATCTGGGAGTTGAGTGGCGACACGCCGGACGCGGAGCTACTACGCTCCGCCTATCGCGCACTGCACCACCCGTTGGGCAACCGGGCGTTTGCCGAGGGGGCACTGGCGATGAGAGAGCTGCAAAACAGCAATTCAGTGGGCTATTAGTCATTGCTGTTGCGATTGATTTGGGTTCGGCGGCTTCAACAGGGCCACCTGCCTTACTACCCACTTTCTGCGCTGCAGAGATTCAATCGCACCCTATCAAAATTGATGGGGTGGTACGGCTTTGTCACCAAAGTGAATCCGTCTCAGGTGGGCGGAAGCGTTGTTTTGCCGTCTACAGTTGAGTGCAGAGCTGGTTATGGCTTCCTGTCGCGTGTGGCAATCCGCCAGCCGGGAAACCGCGTACCAGAGTCAGTGTCGGTACTCGTCAGTACTCGGAGAAGATGAGCAAAAAACGTCAAGCGGATCGAGTGGTGATCATTGGGGCCGGCCCGGGTGGCCTGGCTTCTGCCATGTTGCTGGCCAAAGGCGGCGCGGATGTGACCGTGATCGAGAAGCGGTGCACAGTGGGCGGGCGCACGTCGACGATGGAGGCGGAGGGCTTCCGCTTCGATACGGGACCTACCTTCTTTCTGTATCCGCAGGTGCTGCGGGAGATCTTTGCCGCGTGCGGATATTCGCTGGAAAAGGAAGTTCCCATGTACCGGCTGGATCCGCAGTACCGCCTGGTGTTTGGCGGCGGCGGCAAGGTGGATGCTACGCCGGATGTGGAGCGCATGAAGCGGGAGATTGCTGCGATCAGCCCGCACGATGCCGCTCGGCTTGAGAACTACTTTCGCGACAACCGGGAGAAGCTGGAGAGATTCACGCCGATTCTGCAGTCGGCTTTCGAGAGTTGGCGGGATTTGCTGACTCCGACGATGTTGCGCATGTTGCCTCTGGTGCGGCCTTGGCGGTCGCTGGACTCGGATCTACGGAAGTATTTTCAGGACGAGCGGATTCGGCTGGGGTTCAGCTTTCAGTCGAAGTATCTGGGGATGTCGCCGTTTTCCTGCCCGAGTCTCTTTAGCATTCTTTCCTTTCTTGAGTATGAGCATGGGGTCTTTCATCCGGCGGGCGGCTGCGGTGCTGTGATGCAGGCAATGGCGCGGATTGCGGAAGGGATGGGGGTGCGCATCCTGCGCAATACGCCGGTAGAAGAGATGCTCTTTACGGGGCGGCGCGTGACGGGTGTCCGCACGCATGCGGAGACGATTGACGCGGATGCGGTGGTGGTGAACGCGGACTTTGCGCAGGCGATGCAGCGGATGGTGCCGGACCGGCTGCGAAAGCGCTGGAGCGATACGCGGATCGCGAAGAAGGATTTTTCCTGCTCGACGTTCATGATGTATTTGGGCATTGAAGGTCTGTATGACGAGGTGAAGCACCACACGATCTATCTCTCGCGGAATTACGAGCAGAACCTGCGGGACATCGAACATGAGCATCGGCTGACGATGGACGATCCGAGCTTTTATGTGCAGAACGCGGGGGTGACGGATGGGTCGCTGGCGCCGCGGGGGATGAGCACGCTGTATGTGCTGCTGCCGGTGACGCACGAGCATGCGAATGTGGACTGGAAGCGGGAGGAAGAGGGTTTTCGGGCGCTGGCGCTGCGGCAGTTGGAGAAGATTGGGATTACGGATGTAGAGCGGCGGATTCGCGTGGAGCGGAGGCTGACGCCGGCGGGGTGGAACTCGGAGTTTCACCTGCATTTGGGGGCGACGTTCAGCATGGCGCACTCGTTGAAGCAGATGCTGCATCTGCGGCCGCACAACCGATTTGAGGATCTGGATGGGGTGTACCTGGTGGGCGGGGGGACGCATCCAGGGAGCGGGTTGCCGGTGATCTTCGAGTCGGCGCGGATTACTTCGCGGCTGTTGCTGGAGGATCTGGAACTGGAGCCGAACTGGCATCCTTCGCCGCGCGTCAAGGGCAGCGCTGCGTACGAAGCCGCGCATTGAGCGCTGTCAGAGAGCGTGAAAGCGGCGTGCGTGCGATGATTTCCGTGCAGAGTATGCCTGGAATCGCAGAGCGTCTTGAGGGAGTGCGGCTGGCGCAGCGCGCCTGGGCGGCTGAGGCCATCCGTGTGCGGGTTTCGGTGATTCGCCGGCTGCGGCGGCGCATGGCTTCCGGGGCTCGAGAGCTGGCGGAGACGATACCAACAGAGTTCCCCGGAGCACTGGCGCGCGCGGTGGCGGATTCGCTGGTCTCGGAGGTGCTGCCGCTGCTGGAGGCTTGCCGCTTTCTGGAGCGCGAGGCGGAGGCGACTCTGCGGACGCGGTTGGTGGGGTCGGCTGGGCGTCCGCTGTGGCTCGGCAAGGTGGAAGCCGAGGTGGAGCGCACGCCGTGGGGCGTGGTGCTGGTGCTGGCTCCGGCGAATTATCCGCTGCTGCTGGCGGGCGTGCAGACGTTGCAGGCCCTTGTGGCGGGCAACGCGGTGCTGTGGAAGCCGGCTCCGGGAACGGCTGCGCCTGCGTTTGCGCTGCGGCGGCTGTTGATCGAGGCGGGGCTGCCGGCGGAGTTGCTGACGGTGCTGGAGGCGGACGTGGCTTCAGCGACGGAGGCGATCGAGGCCGGCGTCGATCATGTAGTGCTGACGGGGTCGGCGGAGACGGGCAGAGTGGTGAGCCGGCAACTGGCGGAGACGCTGACGCCGGCGACGATGGAGCTTTCCGGCTGCGATGCGGTCTTTGTGCTGCCAGGGGCGGATCTGGAGCACGCGGTTCGAGCGCTGGTTTTTGGGCAGCGCTTCAACGGGTCGGCAACGTGCATGGCTCCGCGGCGGGTTTTTCTAGTTGGGTTGGCTGAGGCGCGGGCGGCTGAGTTTGAAGAGCGATTGAAGGCTGCGCTGATGGAACTGGATCCCGTGCTGCTGCCCGCTGGAGGTGAAACGTTGCTGCGGGAACTGATTGCGGATGCACGGGAGCAGGGTGCGGAGGTGGAACTGGATGGTCTTGCAGACGGAGAAGATGACTGGGCTGCGTGCTCGGCGACGTTGATTCTTCGCGCGACTCCGGCACTCAAGGCAATGCAGACGGATATCTTTGCTCCGGTCTTGAGCGTGATGCGGGTGACGGACGCTGAAGAGGCGCTGGCAGCGCATGCGGCGTGTCCTTACGGGCTGACGGCTTCAGTTTTTGGGCCGGAGGGTGCAGCGCGGGTGTTAGCGCGGCGGATGCTGGTGGGCAATGTGCTGATCAACGATGTGATTGTGCCGACGGCTGATCCGCGCATCCCATTTGGAGGGCGCGGAGCAAGCGGTTATGGGGTGACGCGCGGGGCCGAAGGCCTGCTGGCGATGACGACGCCGCGGACAATTCAGGTGCAGCGTGGCTGGCCGAGGCGGGCGTATGAGGCGACAGGCGAGGGGCATGCGGAGCTGTTCGCCGGAGTGGTGCAGATGCTGCATGGGCGCGGGCTGCGGGCTCGGATGGCGGGGTTGAAGCGAATGCTGGGCGCGGCGCGGCGGTTGAGGCCGTAACGGGATCATGAGTATGAGATCAGGATCGGGGTGAAGACGTGGAGCTTCAGGCGTTGCCGGATCATTCCAATCGAGGTGAAGACCGGTCCCATGGATACGAGGAGTATGCCGAAGTCTTCATGCGGGCGCGCAATACACGCATAGGTCCAAGGGTGATGCGGGATTGGGCCGGGCAGCTTGCAGAAGGAGCCGAGGTGCTTGAGCTCGGGTGTGGTCATGGCGTGATATCGGAGGTGCTGGCCGGGGCTGGACCTGCGGGGGCTGGACTTGCCGGAGCCGGAGTGATGCTGTTTGCCGTGGACGCATCTCCTACGCTGCTGGCGGTATTTCGCAAGAGGTTTCCTGGGGTGAGAACGGAATGCGCTGCCGCAGAGGACTCGAGCTTTTTTGGGCGAAGATTCGATGGAGTTGTGGCCTGGGGGCTGATCTTTCTGTTGGAAGAGGAGTCGCAAAGACGGCTGATCGCCAAGATGGCGGAGGCGTTGAAGCCGGGCGGCCAGCTTGTATTCACCGCGCCGCACGAGCGAGTTGAGTGGATCGATTCGATTACGGAGAGGCCTTCGCGGAGCTTGGGCGCGGCTGAGTATGAACGGCTATTGAACGAGGCCGGCCTGAAGGTTACGCCGGGAACGACGGACGAGGGCGAGAACTACTATTTTTACGCGGTAAGGGAGCAGGGCCAATGAAGCGGATTGCGGTGATTGGATCGGGGCTGGGCGGGTTGGCGGCTGCGGCTACGCTGGCGGCGCGCGGGTATTCAGTTGAGGTCTTCGAGAAGAATGCGTGGCTGGGAGGCAAGGCGGCGCAGTTGGCCGAGGCCGGATTTCGCTTTGATATGGGTCCGACAATCCTGATTCAGCCTTCGGTGCTGCGGCGCATCTTTGCCGAGGCTGGGCGCAGGCTTGAGGACTATCTCGACATGCGGCGGCTGGATCCGCAGTGGCGCTGTTTTTTCGATGATGGGCTGGTGCTGGATCTGGAAGCCAATCTGCAGGCGATGGCGACTTCGCTGGACAAGCTCAAGCCGGGGATGGGCGAAGGCTTTCTGCGCTTTCAGAGTTTGTCGGAGCAGCTGCACTCGATCAGCGACCGGTTCTTCTTCTGGAAGCCGGTGGGATCGATGATGGACACGCTGGATGTGAAGGGCGCGTTCTCGATTGCGGTGCTGAAAGACGTCATGCGGATGCGGCTGGGGCAGACGGTAGGCGGGACGATCCGTGAATTTATCCCCGACGCACGGGTGGCGCAGATGCTGGATCACTACACGCAGTATGTGGGCTCGTCGCCGGAGGCTTCGCCTGCGATTCTGTGCGCGATCGGGCATATGCAGTCGGAGGAGGGAATCTGGTATCCAAAGGGTGGAACGCGTGCGGTGCCGGAGGCCCTGGTGAAGCTGGGTCGCGAGCTGGGGGTGGTGTACAAGACTTCGGTGGAAGTGGAGCGGCTGGTTGTCGAAGAGGGCAAAATTGCCGGGCTAACGCTGGCTGGAGGGGAGACGCTGCGTTTTGACGCTGTGGTCTCGAATGAGGACTCGGTGCGGACGTATCGCGAGCTGCTGGGAGGCGAGCCGGCGGCGCGCTTTGAGAAGGAACGCAGCTATGAGCCGGCGTGCTCGGGCGTGGTGCTGTACCTGGGATTGAACAAGCGATACGAACACCTGGCGCATCATTGCTTTGTTTTTTCGCGAGATGCGAAAGAAGAGTTTCACCACATCTACGACCTGGGCCAGCCCGCGCCTGACCCGACGTGCTACCTGGCTTCGACGACGAGGACGGAGGCGGCGACTGCGCCGGAGGGTGGGGATGCTCTGTATGTGCTGGTACATACGCCGTATCTGCGGCCGGAGCACAACTGGGATGAGATCTTTCCACGCTACCGGCAGGTGATTCTGGATAAGTTGAAGCGTACCGCTGGCATGCCGGATCTTGAAGAGCGTATTGTCTTTGAGCGGGCACTGACGCCGGTGGACATTCACGAGCGATACAAGGTGCTGAACGGGGCGATCTACGGATTGGCCAGCCACGGGCGCTGGAATGGGGCGTTTAAGCCGTCTAATAAGCGTCGCGATCCGGAGGGGCTTTTTCTGGCCGGTGGTGCTGCACACCCGGGGCCGGGTATGCCGATGGTGTTGATGTCGGGATGGATTGCTGCGGACGCGGTGGATCAAAAGTACGGTAAAGAGGGGTATCGTGGTATTAATGCGGCGTCCGAGGGCCGGCGCCACGACGAGGAGCAGCTGACGACGGTATGACGCGCACGCAGGTGGACGCAGCCCGGGTGAGGAGCGAAGTACGAACGCCTTCGCGGCGCGTTCTCGGGCTCTTTTCCATCTATCTGCGCTGGTACGTGCGGCGGCATTTTCATGCGATTCGCGTGGCTAACCTGGGCCGTATTCCCCGGCAGGCTCATCCGCTGATTCTCTTTAGCAACCATGCTTCGTGGTGGGATCCGCTGGTAGGACTGCTGCTCGCGCAGGCGGCAATGCCGGAGCGGGACCATTATGCGCCGATGGATGAGACAGCTCTGGCGCATTACGCGATCTTCCGGCCAATGGGCTTCTTTCCGGTGGATAACGGGTCTCCGCGAGGTGCCGCTCAGCTTCTCAGGGCTGGGTCGGAAGTGTTGTCGCGGCAGGGTTCGGTGCTATGGATCACGCCGGAGAGCCAGTTCCAGGATGTGCGCACGCGGCCGGTGATCTTTCGTCCCGGGCTGGGAGCGCTGATGGCCCGCATGGGCAGGCTGACCTGTTTGCCGGTGACGATCGAATATGCCTTCTGGGATGAACGATTGCCGGAGATTCTGGTGAATATCGGAGAGCCGCTGGAGATTGCCGATGGCGGGATGGAGGAGGCGCGGACGTGGACGAATCTGCTCTCCTACGCGACGGCGGCGACCCTGGACGAACTTGCCATGTTATCGATGGAGCGGGATCCGGAGGCTTTTGAGACGGTGCTTTCGGGGTCGGGCGGGATTGGCGGTATCTATGAGCTTTGGAAGCGTTTGAGTTGCGTTGTGACTGGGAGGCCGTACCTTCACGATCACGGCAGCCTGCATGAACGATGACCTTTTCCCTGAATCTGTACTTGTTTTGCCAATTGAGTCCGGTAGCACCTCTTCTGGCGTCGCGTAGCTCTGCCCCGCCGGCGGCAACGACTGCGATCGCGGTGGTGGTTTTGGTGTGCGCGGCGATTCCCGCAGTGCTCTTCGCCATGAATTTGCTGCTTTTCCGGAGGCCGGGTCGCGCGTGGAACAAGCGTACGCTGCCTCCGGTTTCGGTACTGATCCCGGCGCGGAATGAAGCCGGGGCGATTGTAGCGGCGCTGGACGCGGTGCTGGCCTCGCGCGGCGTTGACCTGGAAGTCATTGTGCTCGACGACGGCTCGACCGATGCGACTGCGGAGCTGGTGCGGCAGCGCGCGTCAGGCGATAAGCGGGTGCGTCTGGCTGCGGCGCCTGACCTGCCGGAGGGCTGGAACGGCAAGCAGCATGCGTGCTGGGTGCTGGCTTCGCTGGCGACGCGGGATGTCTTTTGCTATCTGGATGCCGACGTGCGGGTGCGGTCCGAGGCGGTCTATCGCATGTTGAGCGAGCTGAATTCTGCCGACCAGCGTAAGGGCGCGGATGAGATGGCGCTGGTGAGCGGCTTTCCGCGGCAGGAGACGGTTACTGTTCTGGAATGGCTGCTGCTGCCATTGATTCACTTCGTTTTGCTGGGGTATCTGCCTTTGGCGGGTGAGCGCTGGACGCGCAGCAGTGCGTTTGCGGCTGGCTGCGGGCAGTTTCTGATGGTGCGGCGGGCGGCGTATTTTGCGAGCGGCGGTCATGCGGCGATTCGGGCGACGATGCATGATGGGCTGCTGCTGCCGCAACTGCTGCGGCGGAAGGGATTTCAGACGCGCGTCTACGATCTGAGCCGGGATGCGGTCTGCCGAATGTATCGGGGCGCGGAAGAGGTGTGGCAGGGGCTTGGGAAAAACGCTACGGAGGGGATGGCGTCGCCGCGGCGCATTCCGATCTTTAGCGTCCTGTTGTTCTTTGGACAGGTGCTGCCGCTACCGGTGGCGCTGCTGGCGGCGGTGCAGCAGGACAACGCTACGGTGCAGTACGCGTTGATTGCGGCTGGGCTGGGGTTTGCGATTCGCTTGATCAGCGCGGCGAAGTATCGGCAGAGCTGGGTTGGGGCGCTCCTGCATCCGGTAGGCGTGTTGTTGCTGCTGATGCTGGAGTGGGGTGCGCTCCAGCGCAAGCTGGCTGGCCGGACGGCGATGTGGAAGCAGCGGGAGTATCGGATGGGCTGAGGCCCGTTTTGGCTCCCGGAAAGGAGCCTGCATCGAAGTACATGTTGGATACATTAGACGAAGGGTGCCTTTTTGGTATTTCCATTGGACATTCCAGGGCTGGGACGGATGGCGTATTCCGTGGCCATCTGCCTGGGTATCTTTGCAGGTCCGCCTGGCGCGGCAGGTCCAGTTACAGATCCGGCGGCGGGGAGTTCGGTGAATCGGCAGGAATATGCGAGCCGGTTGCACGCGGCGCGCATTGCCTATTTCAAGGTGATTGCCACCGGAAGTTCGACAGCGGACAACGAGGCGCATGCTGCGCTGGCGACGTTTGAGCGGGAGTATCCGGAGGATGCTATTGGAAAGGCTTACCACGGCAGCCTAGAGCTGCTGGATGCGGCGCATAGCTGGCGAATCTGGAATCTGCATCGCCAGGCAGCGGATGGAATGAGCCTGCTGGATGCGGCTGTGGCCCAGGCTCCGGATGAGCCGGAAGTGCGGTTTCTGCGCGCGGCTACGGATTGGCATCTGCCGGGCTTTTATCATCGCCGGGCGCAGAGTGAGTCTGATTTTGCCTTACTCGCGGGGCGCGCTGAGGAAGATGTGCGGCGAGGCAAGTTGCCGCCGGAGCTGGCTGCTGCAGCGTTGAGCTATTGGGGACAGATTCTGGTGGGGCGAGGCGATCGCGAAGGCGCAAAGTCGGCTTTTGGCGCGGCCATTCGTGTGGCGCCTAAGAGTCCGGCTGGTGAGGATGCGGCGCGACGCGTAGCTGAACTGAGATAGTCCGGCTTGGCTACGACTTCATGGGCTTGCGGGCGAAGTAGTAGAGCGAGAAGGCCAGGGCGGCGAACATGACCACGGCTGTTCCGTTGCTGTGAAGGTAGGGAATTTCCGGAAATTGGATCGGGACAGTGTTGCCGGAGAGCGACTCGTAGGCTTTGATGGCTACGCCGATGAGGCCGATGATACCGCCGGCGGCGATCAGTCCTGAGGCGTAGAGAGCGCCGGGGCTAATCTCGCCTTCGTCTTTCTGCCCGGTTTTTTCGAGGGCGCGGTCGACCAGCCAGCGCACCACGCCGCCCACGAACATCGCTAGCGTGGTACCGATGGAGAGATACGAGCCGACGGCGAAGGAAAGCGAGCGAATACCGAGGAGCTCGACGGCGATGACGATGAAGACGCCGAGCAGGACCAGTCCCCAGGGGAGTTTGCGGCTGAGGATGCCGTTGATGACGGTGGCCATGAGGCGGGCCTGCGGCGCGGCTGCCTTTTCGCTGCCGATGCCCTGAATCCATTGCACTTCGATTTGGTGCGTTGCGGGTGAGTAGAGGTATTTGCCGTCGGCCAGCTCGGCCGAGCCGAGGGCATTGAGGACGATGTATTCGTTGGCGTGGTGTACGGCTGAGCTCTGGCTGGCGCCTTTGACGGGGAACTGTTCGGGGAGTTTGGCGTTCTGCTGCGGGTTGACGCCAGGGTGAGAGGCGTTGATATCCCAGGGCTGGGCGGCGGCGCGGAACTCCTGCAGGCCGGTGTTCATGGCGTTGAGGGTGAGGCCGATGATGACAGTCGAGACGCAGACGCCGATCATGAGCGCGATCTGCTGCAGGCGCGGCGTGGCCCCGATGAGGTAGCCGGTCTTGAGGTCCTGGCTGGTGTCACCGGAGTTGGAGGCGGCGATGCAGACGGCTCCGCCGACGGTGATGGCGAGGGCGCCGAAGGCGGGTGCGGTCCAGCCTTTGACGAGGAAGATGGCGGCGGTGGCCATCAATGTTGCTATGGTCATGCCGGAGACGGGCGAGGCGGAGCTGCCGATGAGGCCGACAATTCGGGAGCTGACGGTAACGAAGAGGAATCCAAAGACGACGACGAGAAGCGATGCGGCGAGGTTGGCGGCCCAGCCCACGTAGGCTCCCGGCACGGGCTTGAATTGCAGGAAGAGGAACATGATAACGACCAGAGCGAGTGATCCGAAGACCACGACGCTCATGGGCAGGTCGTCTTCGGTGCGCTTGGCTTTGCCGGTGACGGCGGAGGACTTGCGCATCTTGCTAAAGCCGCTGGTGAGGGCGCTGGTGATGGTGGGGATGGTCTTGAGCAGGGTGATAAGGCCGGATGCGGCGACGGCTCCCGCGCCCATGGGGCGGATGTAAGTGGACCAGAGCTGGCTTGGCCCCATGGCTTTAATCGGCAGCGTGCCGGGGTAGATGGCGTGGTCCAGGCCGGAGCCGAAGAAGTAGATCATGGGCATGACGACGAGCCAGGAGAGGACGCCGCCCGCGAAGAGGGTTCCGGCAACGCGGGGGCCGATGATGTAGCCAACGCCGAGGTACTCGGGAGTGGCGTCGGCGCGGATGGCGGAGCCTTTCATGACGTGCTGGGGGCCGAAGTCGGGCTGGTAGTCGGGGGTGCCGGGCCAGGCGGCGAAGAGATTTTCGTTCTGGAAAAAGGTGTAGACGGCGCCCAGGCCCAGACCGAAGAACACCCGGCTGGCAAAGGACCCGCCGCGGTCGCCGGCGACGAGGACGTCCGCACAGGCTGTGCCTTCGGGGTAGGCGAGAGTGCCGTGCTCTTCGACGATGAGCTGGCGGCGCAGCGGAATCATGAAGAGGACGCCAAGCCATCCGCCGACCAGGGCCAGCAGGAAGATGCGTGAGTATTCCAGGTCGAAGCCGAGGAAGATGAGCGCGGGCAGGGTGAAGATGACGCCGGAGGCGATGGACTGGCCGGCGTTGCCGGTGGTCTGGACGATATTGTTTTCGAGGATCGAGGACTTGCCGAAGACGCGCAGGATGCTGATGGAAAGCACCGAGATCGGGATGGAAGCGGCGACGGTAAGCCCTGCACGGAGACCGACATAGACGGTGACGGCGCCGAAGACGATGCCGAAGAAGCAGCCGAGGAGGAGGGCGCGCGCGGTGAACTCCGGGCGGTGTTCGGCGGGCGAGACGTAGGGTTGGAATTCAGGCAAGGGACGGCCTCCTGGGCAGATGTACAGCGAATATACGGGATTCGCCGCCCGGTTGAGAAAGGCTCCGCGCGGTTCGAGGGTGGCTGGCTGGAAAAGATGCGGGTTTATAGCAAAGGTCCCCTGCGTCGTTTTGAACTTTGGCCACGGGGCAGGCTTTTGTAACCTAGAAGCAGAGGTTCCGATTGGAGCCGGTTTTCATACGTAAGGAGATTTTTATGGCAGAGAAAGAAAAGAAAGCAAAAGCACCCGCAAAACCACGCAAGGCTGTCGCAAAGAAGGCTGAAGCGGAAGTAACCCCTATCGATCAGCCAAGGGTGGTTTCGCACGAGGACGTCGCGCGTCTGGCGCACCGGTTCTGGGCTGAACGCGGCCACCAGCACGGCAATCCTGCCGAAGACTGGTTCCGTGCTGAGCAGGAGCTGCGCGGCAAGGCTTCGTAGGCAGACTAGGACGGAGGCCTGGTCATGCTTAGGTCTCCGCGTTTGGTCTTCGTCAAGACAGTTTCGCGGGAGTAGCCGTTCCCGGTTGTCTTCCTGCTTTATTTGGCCTTTGCCTCATCGAGACGCAGGAAGCGCGCAGCGTTGTTGTAAAGGATGTCGCGTTTCTGCTCAGGTGTGAGGTAGTCGGCGTTCTGGATCACGCCGATGGAGACGGCCATCAGTCCCGGCCAGATGAGCTCATCGGTGCCGAACATGACGCGATCTTCAAAACCGGCTTTGACAATGCGCTCGATATAGCGATTAACCTCTTCGATCGGATAGCTCCAGATCAGACCGGCTACGTCGACGTAGACGTGGGAGTTGGTCTGTAGGAGCGTGAGCAGGTTATCGATCATCGGATAGCCGGCGTGCATGATCCACAGGCGCAGCTTGGGATGGCGTGCGAGAAGCTCTTCGAGCAGCAGGGGATTGCCCATGGAGCCACGGAACTTGGGCGATGTGAGGTTGGCGCGTCCTGAGCCGCCGGTGCCCATGTGGATGCCGACGGGGATATCGAGCTCTTCGGCGAGAGCGAAATACTTGTCGACGGAGGGGTCGCTGGGCGAGAGTCCCTCATACTGGAGGCCGATCTCTCCCATGACTTTGAAGCCGCCCTTGGTGAAGTAGTCGCGGAGCTGCTCGACGGGCACGCGCTCTCCCTGTGCCATTCCATTGCTGAACGCGGTGCCGGGAATGAGGCGGTTGGGCGAGGCGGCTTTCCATTTGGCCACGGTTTCCGGGTCGCCCATGACGACGGCGGTGACGTTGAGCCGGTCCATCTCGGCGAGGACTGCTTTCTGGTAGTCGTCGGCGCTCTTTGCTGGCTCGAGCTCGGGAGTGCACTGCTGCTTGACCCAGCCGAAGGGGGCTTCCTGGGATTTGGGGTCGGAGGCCTGGAAGCCGGGCGGGAAGGGGCACATAGGACCCGCGGCGAATGCGGCGCCACCCATGGCGTGGACGTGGATGTCGATGACGGGGGGCGGGTTTTGCGCGCCGGTCTGGGCGGAGGCGGTGGTGACGATCAGGGTCGCTGCAAATAAGGAGCACAAAACCAGCCTGGATTTTTGCATTCGGGAATCGTACTATGCCAAATCGTCGCAGCGCATGTGAAATCAGCTGTCATATCTGACTGGATACCTGCCGGGGCGGCGCATCCGCATTTCATCATCGAGGGTGGCTTTTGCGGTGAAGGCCTGCGTATACTAGCCGCAGGCGGCGCGGACCGGCCTGCCAGGATAGGGGTGCGACTTCAGTAGCCAGCCTTTCCTAGAGAATCATGGTTCCCGGCAAGATGCCTCGGCCTCAGAGGCCTCGAGGTGGCGCGCAGCGGTTTTTGCGCCCATTCATTTGCTGCGAAGCGCTGGTCATGCACTGAGTTGCGCACTTCTTCCTTCCGGATGCCTGCTCTGCGGTGGACTGCTTTCGACCATTTCCGCATCCCCTGTGTGTGAGGCTTGCTGGGACGAGCTGCCTGCGAGACGCGAGTCCTGCTGCGTCCGCTGTGGAGAAGATCTCTTTATGCCGGTTACGCAGGCCAGTCTGTGCCGCGTCTGCAGGATGGCGCCGCCGTCGTTTGCGCGGGCGGTCAGTTTCGGCGTCTACGAGGGCGCGATGCGCGGCGCGATTCACGCGCTCAAGTACGACCGTGTAACGCCAGTATCGCGGGAACTGGGCCGCAGGCTTGCGGCTGCGATAACGCAGCTGCTGGATGAGGATTCGCCGCGGAAGATGATGGTGATTCCGGTTCCTCTGCATCCTGGCAAGCTGAAGCAACGCGGATTCAACCAAGCGCGCAATCTGGCTGCGGAGGCTGTGCGCGTGCTGCGCAGGAGTCATCCGGAGTGGGTGGTGGAACTGTCTCCGAGCGGCCTGGTGCGCCAGCGAGCTACGGAGAGTCAAGCGGGGCTAACTCCCCGCCAGCGCCGCCAGAATCTGCGCGGCGCTTTTTTTGTCGCTGATGCCGGCGCGGTGCGTGGACGGCATGTGCTGCTGGTGGACGACGTGTACACCACCGGGGCTACGGCGCGCGCCTGCAGCCAGGTTTTGATGGAGGCGGGAGCGGCATCGGTTCGCGTCGCGACGCTGGCGCGTGCGCAACGGCAGTTTCCTTGGCCGCTGCGCAGGGAGCATGAAGGTGTGCCGGTTGCAGTTCCGGTGACCGTTCATTGAGACCGGAATTTTGGGACGCAGCAATGTAAGAAAAGTAAGGCAAAGCAAGAAAAAAGTAAGACAAAATCGGAACGCGAGGCCAGGCAAGACACAGAAACCGAACAACAGACTCTTACGAGGGAAAGCGATGTCGCTGGGAAAAGCCATGATTCATGCCCGCAAGCAGAAATCACTCGCCAAAGCAGCCGCGCATGCCGCCAACGCGGAGGGACACAGCTGGACGCAGTCGAGCGTCATGTCGAGCCAGGTGATGCAGATGCCGGTGCTGGTGCTGAACGCCTCCTATGAGCCGATCAACATCTGCGGGGCGCGCCGGGCGCTGGTGCTGGTGCTCAAAGGCGTCGCCAAGACCGAGGAAGAGCATGGGCTGATGCTGCACGCGCAGCGGAGCCGGATGGCGATGCCGTCGGTGATCCGGCTGCTGGAGTACCGGCGGATTCCGCACCAGACGCGCGCGCTATCGCGCAAGAACATCCTGCTGCGCGATCGCAATACGTGCCAGTATTGCAGCGTGGTGCTGCCTTCGAGCGAGCTGACGCTGGATCATGTGATTCCGCGGTCGCGCGGCGGGAATTCCACGTGGGAGAACCTGGTGGCCTGCTGCCATAGCTGCAACCGGCGCAAGGGCAACCGGCTGCTGCATGAACTGGATGAGATGAAGCTGATGCGCGAACCGCGTACTTTCAGCCTGCACACCAGCCGGCAGATCATGCGCATGCTGGGCCGTGGGGACGATCGCTGGCGCAAATATCTTTTTTACTAGGGCACCGGAGGAATTTTGGACAGGCGTGATTTAGTGAAGTCCGCGATCGCTGTGGCGGGAGCGGCGATGAGCGGCAGAGAGAGCGAGGCGATGGCACCCCCTGCGCTAGAGTTTTACCAACTGCGGAAATACACGCTAAGAACCGGGCCGCAGTTGATGTTGACCCAGAGCTACTTTGAGCATGCGCTGATTCCGGCGTTGAATCGTATAGGCATCGCTGCGGTGGGGGCTTTCAAGCTCGATATCGGCCCCGAGACGCCCAGCTACTACTTGCTGATTCCCGCGCCGTCCGCGGAGATTCTAACCAGTCTCGATACGAGGCTCAGGCAGGATGCCGAGTATTCCCAGGCGGCGGCTCCATTTTTGCAGGCGCCGGCTGCTGCTCCGGCCTTTGTCCGTGTCGAGAGCTCGCTGCTATCCGCTTTTGCGGGATGGCCAAAGCTGGTGGCACCGAAGGGTCCGAAGCGAATCTTTCAGTTGCGAACCTACGAGAGCGCGGGCTATGCGGGCCATCTTCGCAAGGTGCAGATGTTCGATGAGGCTGAGATTGGGATTTTTGTGCGTACCGGGTTGGCTCCGGTTTTCTTCGGCGACACGGTGATTGGGCCGCGGATGCCGAGCCTGACCTACATGCTGACCTTTGCCGACGTGAACGATCTGAACGAGAAGTGGAAGGTCTTTGGTTCTGATCCGGCGTGGAAGCAACTGTCGCAGCGGCCTGAGAACGCAGATGCCGAGATTGTGAGCAACATCTCCAATCTCTACCTGAGCCCCCTGAGCTCTTCGCAGATTTAAGAACAAGCGAACCACCAGCTATGAACTTGCTGGTGGTTCGGTCTTTGTCTTGTCTGCCGGCCCGGTCGGGTAGGTTGGCTTGGATGGGGCCGGCGGGTGGCTTACGGAAGTGTTTCCGGTCGGGTTGACCGGGGTGGTCGGATCCGCTGAGTTTCCGTGTTCGATTGGGTTCGCCATGCTGGATTAGATGCGGATTGAATGGGCCGGGGCTAGCCGGCCTGCGCGGCAGAGCTTGCCAGTAAGGTTGCCAGCGTGGTTCCGATGGGCGAGCCGAGGCCAGTGCAAGGGTCCCATCCGGGACCGGCGGAAAAGGCGCCGTTGTTGCCCTGGGTGATGTCGTTGAAGCCGTTGTCTGGTTCCGCAAGGGCATAAAGCGCCGGATTGACGTAGCCGAGCCGAGTCCCAAGCTGCTGATTCATCAGAGCGATCAGTCCAGCCCACAGCGGGGCTACTGCGCTGGTGCCGCCGACAACGATCTGCTCGCCATCGACCAGGATGTTGTAGCCCGTTTCAGGATCAGCATCACCGGATACGTCCGGAACGCCGCGCTGCGACTGGCCGGTGATCGAGGACTGGTAGGAGGGCTGCGGGAATGTGCTGCTGTAGCCGCCGCCAGTCGCTCCGCCGTCGGAGCCGTCGTTCCAGACCGTTTCGCTGGTAATGACGCCTTTGGAGGACTGTAGCGAGGTCCCTCCGCAAGCGAGCACGTGGGGGCTGGAGGCGGGGAAATCGACGTGGTTGCCGCCGTCCGTGTCGCCATCGCTGGAGCCGTTGTCTCCGGCGGCGACGGTGATGGTGACACCAAGCGCAGCAGCACCTTGCGCTGCCTCGTCAAAGCTGGTGAGGAACTGCGAGGTCCACTGATCTTCCGGGGCGCCCCAGCTGATGGAGATGGCCGAGGGATTGTTGGTAGTGTCGTGGATGGCGGTGGTCAGAGCGTCCTGGAAGCCCTGCTCGGTGTTGGCGGTGAAGTAGACGACGATGTTGGCGCCGGGCGCGACGCCGCCGGAGACTTCGATGTCCAGGAGCACCTCGCCGTCGGCGCTGTTGGCGTTGGTGGGGCTGTTGGTGCCGCCATCGACTAAAACGCTGGTAACGGTGGGTGGTGTGAGTCCGATGGATTGGAAGTAGTTGGTGATGTCCGCGGGCTCGTAACCGCCGCCCAACTCAATGATGCCGATGGTCTGGCCGGCGCCGTTCACGCCGGTGGGAAAGCTGTAGAGCTCGGCAATTTGGACCGGGGTGTAGGAGACGCTTTGGGCGGCGGCGTCAGAAGCGCCCTTCATTCCGCGAAACCGCAGGTGCGGCTTGGCTACACCGCGATTATCGAGGCCCATGACGGCCTGCACGACGCCACTGAGCTCGGTGGGGAGGGTGAGCGAGCCGGTTCTGCCGCGGTAACGGCCTTTGGGCGACTCGTAGTCGTTCAGGGTGGCGCCGAAGGCTTTCTCAAGATTGGCGACAGTGCCCTGCAGCTTGACGGTGCGGCGGGCAACCTGGCCGCCGTGCTCGACGAGGGTCAGGTTGTGCTCAGCAGCGAAGGTCCGGACGAGTTCAACGCTGGCCGGATCGGCGCCGTAGGTCGCAGCGAACTCGTCGTGGCTCAGGTGACGCCCGCCTAGGTCGCGGAGGTGAAGCTCTTTGCGGCGCTTGAGGATCACCGAGACCTCGACGAGCTGCTGTGGGTCAGTGGGTCCGACGAGAGTCGATCCCTTCAAGGGGGCGCGTTCGCTTCCAGGGATGGTGCTCCGATTTTGTCCGGGCATGAGCTACTCCTTCGTTGCTTGGAACGCAGTGGAGAGGGATAGGATGCTTGGTTTGCATCCTGTTTCCCGATACATTCAAGTGCGGCAGTGGAGATTGCCGTTACAGCTATTTGCGCTTATGGGCGCGGTAGCGGCGGATCAGCGCATTGGTGGAGCTGTCGTGCTTCAGGTCGGGCTCGGCTTCGCTTTGCAGCTCGGGAATGATGCGCTGAGCGAGAACTTTGCCCAGCTCCACGCCCCATTGATCGAAGGAGTCGATCTGCCAGATGGCTCCCTGGACGAAGACGCTGTGCTCGTAGAGGGCGACGAGCTTGCCGAGCATGGCTGGGGTCATTTTGTCGGCGAGGATGACGGACGAAGGGCGGTTACCCTCGAAGGTGCGATGCGGTACCAGCCAGTCGGGCGTGCCCTCGGCTTTGACCTGCTCGGGTGTCTTGCCGAAGGCGAGAGCCTCCGCCTGGGCGAAGACGTTGGAGACGAGGTAGTCGTGGTGGGAGCCGAGCGGGTTGAGCGACTGGCAAAAGCCGATGAAGTCGCAGGGGATGAGCTTAGTGCCCTGGTGAATGAGCTGGTAGAAGGAGTGCTGGCCGTTGGTGCCGGGCTCGCCCCAGAAGATTGGCCCGGTCTGGTAGTCGACGACGCGGCCGTCGAGCGTGACATGCTTACCGTTGCTCTCCATGGTGAGCTGCTGAAGATAGGCGGGGAAGCGCTTCAAGTACTGATCGTAGGGCAGGACGGCGACGGTCTGGGCGTCGAAGAAGTCGTTGTACCAGATGGAGAGCATGCCCATGAGGACGGGCAGGTTTTTCTCCAAGGGCGCGGTGCGGAAATGCTCGTCCATCTCGTGGAAGCCGGCGAGCATGGCGCGGTAGTTGTCGGGCCCGATGGCGATCATGGTGGAGAGGCCGATCGCCGAATCCATCGAATAGCGGCCGCCAACCCAGTCCCAGAAACCGAACATGTTGGCGGTGTCGATGCCGAACTTGGAGACTTCTGCCGCGTTGGTGGAGACGGCGACAAAGTGGCGCGCTACGGCGGCGTGCTCCTTGAGCTTGGCGAGAGACCAGGTGCGGGCGGAGTGCGCGTTGGTCATCGTCTCGAGGGTGGTGAAGGTCTTGGAGGAGATGATGAAGAGCGTCTCTTCCGGATCGAGATCGCGTACGGCTTCAACGAAGTCGGTGCCGTCGACGTTGGAGACGAAGCGGAAGGTCAGGTCGCGGTCGGTGTAGTGGCGCAGCGCCTCATAGGCCATGACTGGTCCCAGGTCGGAGCCGCCGATGCCGATGTTGACGATATTCTTGATGGGCTTTTCGGTGTAGCCGAGCCATTTGCCGCTGCGGATGCTCTCGGCGAAGGCGGCCATCTTGTCGAGGACCTCGTGCACTTCGGGGACGACGTCTTTGCCGTCGACGAGGATGGATTCACCTTTGGGCGCGCGCAGAGCTACGTGGAGGACGGCGCGTTTTTCGGTGATGTTGATCTTTTCGCCACTGAACATGGCGTTGCGGCGGGCGGCAAGGCCGGACTCTTCGGCGAGCTGAAAGAAGAGCTTCAGCGTATCGCCGTTGACGCGGTGCTTGGAGTAGTCCAGGAAGATGCCGGCGGCTTCGGCGGTGAAGCGCTCGCCTCGGGTGGGATCGTCGGCGAAGAGCTGATGGAGCGTGGTGGCGCTCATGGCGGCTGCATGTTGTTCCAGAGCCTGCCAGGCGGGGAGCTGCTTCAAGGGAGTGGAGCTGGGCGTCATCGTCTTCTCCTGAACTTGTATGTATGCGAGCGGCTTGCTGGTTCGTGGACTTGAGCGCTTTTCCAACCGGGATTATACGCTTGCCGGTTTAGAGCAATGCTGACATCCGCAAAAGGAAACGGCCCGCGTGGAGTGAGATTCACGCGGGCCGGGTGTGGTTTCATTTGAGATTTATTTGGACGGCTCGGAGGGTGGTACCGCACCGGGCATGATCTCGAGCTGTTTGCGCTTCTGCTCTTCGAGTTCGGGATGCGGGAGCGGTTTACGGGGCAGCATCTTGTCGCGCATGGCTGCGTTGTAGACGAAGATCGCTTCGACGGTTGCGATCTGCTTCAGGTCGGCCGGCTGCAGGCGCTCGACGGTGTCTTCGTTGGAGTGGTGGGTGCGGCTTTCGTAGTCCAGATCGTCCTGGATGAACTGGAAGCCGGGGATCCCGACGGCGTCGAAGCTGAGGTGATCGGTGCCGCCGGTATTGCGGTTGGTGACGGTGGTGACGCCAAGATCCTTGAGCGGGGCCATCCACTGTTCGAAGATGGGCGCGATGGCGTAGTTGCCCTGGGTGTAGATGCCGCGGATCTTGCCGCTGCCGTTGTCGATGTTGAAGTAGCCGGAGATGACCTTTTGCTCAGGCTTGAGTTCCAGCGGCCCGGTGGTGCGGCGCATGAAGTCAGGGAGCTGCGCCTGGTCTGGAGCGGTGGAGAGCGCTGCTGAGCCAAAGTGGATCTTAGCGTACCCGCGCGAGCCGAAGAGGCCCTGTTCTTCGCCGGTCCAGAGAGCAATCCGGATGGTGCGGCGCGGTTTTACGTCGAGGGATTTCAAGATACGCATGACTTCCATGGCGACGACGGAGCCTGCACCGTTGTCAGTGGCTCCGGTGCCGGCGATCCAGCTATCGAGATGGCCGCCGACCATCACGACCTGGTCCTTGAGCGTCGGATCGGTGCCGGGAATCTCGGCGACGGTATCGAAGCCGTGCTCATGGTCGCCGGTGAATTTGGTTTCGACGTCGATCTGGACGGTGACCGGAACGTGGGCTTCGGTCAGCCGGTAGAGGCGGCCGTAGCTCTCGATGGCGGCTACGGCTACGGGAACCTTGACCTGCTTGTCGGCGAGGTAGGGGGTGCGGCCGAGGGTGGCGCCGTTGTCATCGAAGAAGGTGCCGCCGGACCCGCCGCCGTTCTTGCCGTCGCGGCTGGGCTCGATGACTGCTGCGACTTTCTCGTCGGCGAAGAACTGGGCGATCTTGTCGATGAGTCGCAGGCGCGCCATGCGTTCCTGCAGCCGGGCCTGCATCGCGGGGGGCAGGCCAGCTCCGCCTGCGGTGACAGGGAACTCGGCGAGCTCTTCGAGTTCCTTTTCTGTGTAGCGTTCAAAGAGGGCCTTGTCGACTGGCGGAACTTCGCGCATGGCGCCGAAGAGAACGACCTTGCCGGCAAGCTTGCCCTTGTAGGTGTCGAGGTCTTTTTCAGAGTCGATCTTGACGTAGACGACATCGCCGGTGACGGGGCCGCTGGTGGAAGGCGACCAGGGCGTGGCCTGCAGGATGAGGATTGCTGTATCCGGAGTGACCATGCGCGCCCAGGTGTTCAACTGTTGCCAGCCGAGGCCGAATTCACCCCAGTCTTCCAGATGGGCATTTTCGCAGCCGATTTTGGTGAGGGTGTCGCGCGTCCACTCGTTGGCTTTCTTGGCGTTGGGCGAGCCCGTAAGGCGGGGACCGATGCCGTCCATGAGTGCGGTAGCAAAGTCCATCACATGCGAGTGGTTCAGGCCTTCATCGCGGATCTTCTGGTACGCCGTCAGATCGAGTGTTTCGGTCGCAGGTTGAACTTCGGCGTAGGGATCAACTTCCGCAGGCGGGGCGGCTTTCGTCTTATCGCCTTTCGGTTTTTCGGCGGCACCAGCCGCGAGCGCGGCTACGAGGCAGGCAGCCGGTATCAAGCGAAGCAGCTTCAAAGGCATCCTAAAATCTCCAACGGGAAAGATATGCGTGCTTGTTGCAGATGATTGTAGCCCGTGGGATGCGGTGCGGCTCATTGTGCGTCGGACGCCGCTTCCAGGGTTTCCTTGGGCCGGGTTTGAAAGCGCTTGAGGATCCACTTCCGGATCGGTGTCTCGACAAAATAGAGGCTCAAGACGCTCAAGGCGATGCACCCACCGACGTAGACCGGATACAGCAAGGGAATCTTATCCAGACCGAGGGATTCAAAGAGCTGATAGGCAACGTAGTGAATCAGATAGAGGCCGTAGCTGGCTTCACCAAGCACCACCAGCCATGGCGCGCTGAGCCAACGAGAGAAGAGGCTGCGATTGCTGGAGAATGCCCAGACGAGTGCGGCGAAGAGCGGCGCCATCAAGCCGTCGAGAAGTATGGACAAAGGCGGGCGCGGTTCCCACATCACCACTCCGGCAAAGGCGCAGAGGGAAAGCAGCAGCGCCACGCCCGCAGTCCCCGAACCTGAGGGTGAGGGTCCGCTCTCCCGGCGGCGGAGTATTTGCCAGCGGCCCAGCAGGATGCCCAGCGTAAAGGTGCCGAGGTGCAGGAGGGGATTGAGTTCCGCCACGGTCTCGGGAATGTGCCCGTTGAGGAGTTGGATCAGCGCCTGGCTTGCGATCCACACACACGCGGCCACGAGCCAGACCTGCCTGCGGGTCAAGCGCCAGATCCATACACCGAGAAATGGAAAGACCGCGTAGAAGAGGCTTTCGACGGAAAGCGACCAGTTGGGGTTGTCGATGCCGCGGAGCTGCAGGATCCAGGCCTGGAGCATGACAATATGGGCGGCGAAGGTGACGGCGGTCTTGCTGAGAGCTGCGCCCATCCCGTACGTGTGGATGCGTTCTATGAGCAGAAACGGGGTGCCGGCGACCAAGGTGAAAAAGAAGAGCGGGTAGACGCGGGCAAATCGCGCCACATAGAAATTGCGCTTGGCGACCTTGCGGCCGTCGCGCAGATAGACCAAGCTCAGGATGTAGCCGGAGAGCAGAAAGAAGAAGCTGACAGAGAGATATCCCAGCGAGAGAATGCGGCCTGCGATGGAGCCTGACGTAAGACTTGGTATAGCAAACCACAAGGTGTGATAGAGCACGACATAAAGTGCCGCGAAGAAGCGCAATGAAGTCAGCGCATGAATCTTTTCGGTCTGTCCTTTCGGGGCTTCGATGGCGTGCGGTCGTGACGATACGGAGTCTACGACGGTTCCAACGCCCGCCTGCTCGATCGCACCGCTGCTCTTATCGCTCATGCGCACGTCTCAACATTGGCTATGCCTCGAATACGGAGCCGGATTATGCCTAGATCCTAAAGGCTCACGCTTGCTGCGATTTTCTCATATGCCCTGCGTCATTCCTAACTGGTCCGTTGCATCGAGACGCGGGCAATGCGTCTTCAGTTCTTAGCGGCGGCGTGGAAGGCAAAGGCGCGGCCTCTGCCTTCCGCTCCACGAGCGAGGCGGCTTGGCCTGCATGCTACACTGCCTCTGCAAACTGGCCTGATTGTCACCCTGGATGAGCGAACACCGAATGCGGCGAGTCAATCCCTTTAAGACCCTGGATATTTTTCGCGGCTTTGCCGCTTTGTGGGTGGTCATGGACCACAGCTGCGACCGATGGCTTGGGTCCGCCGATCCGCACTACATGCATGTGCCGCTGTACGCGTTTTCGATTCGCGGCCAGCTCGGAGTCATGGTCTTTTTCGTGATCTCCGGCTACTGCATCACAGCGGCTGCTTACGGTGCGCTGCTTTCCGGCAAGAGCGTGGGGCGATACGCGTTTGAGCGCGTCCGCCGCATCTATCCGCCGTACCTTGTCACACTGATACTGACGGCGCTTTCCGCGTTTGCGATTGGATTGGCCAATGCGCATCACTGGATCCCGCCGGTCAATCATCTGCAGACGATTGAGCCGGGTGCTCGCTATTGGATCGCTAACCTGCTGCTGTTACAGACGGAACTGAATACGCCATTTATCAATGTCGTCTTCTGGAGCCTTTGCTACGAGATTGCGTTTTACCTGATCATTGGTGTGTTCATGGTGGCTGCGCAGGCAGTAGCGGCGAAGCGCGGTGTTACAGCTGGCGCGTATGTGCTCTTGAATACTGTTGGTATCAGCACGGTTGTGGTCTTGGCGCTGATGATCGTTTATCCCACGGTTTGGTTTCCCTTCGATCTGTGGCATCAGTTTTCGATCGGGGGCATGGTCTTCTTTCTTCTCGAGTGGAATTCGGAGACGGTTCAGGGCTTCTCCAAGTCTCTGCGCTGGACGGTGATTGCAAACTGTCTAGCGGTTATGGCTCTGACTGTGGCTTTTTCCGTTCTGCGGGTTACCGGTGGCGAAGATGTGGGGCATCCGGACAGCCGGGTTCGCTCGATCGTCTGCCTGGGCTTTGCCGCACTGTTGATTGCGCTGCGCAAGGTGGACGACGCGGTTGCCAAGCAGGCGCTCCTGCGCCCGCTGATGTGGATTGGCGCCTTTTCCTACAGCCTGTATCTGATCCATCCCATAGTTTTGCCGTACGTCGATATCCTGAGCCGCAGGGTGGGACTTAATGGTTCTCGCTATTGGATTGCTTTCTGGATTCAGGTGGCGGTAGCCGTCTTTGCTGGGCGCATCTTCTATCTGGTCGTGGAGCGGAGATTCATCTCCAAGCGGCAGGTACAGCGCCTGGTCGCCGAGCATGTGAGCTGATCGTTTCAGCGCTGCCGGCGGGGAAAGCGGCCGGTATCCTTTGCAAAGACGAGAACAGTGAACTTCCATCTCCATCGCGGCGAATCGCTCTGGCGCCTGCGCGGCAGGCAGTGGATGCTGGGCTCTCGCACGCTGGTGATGGGCGTGGTCAACGTGACGCTGGATTCCTTCTCCGACGGCGGCCAGTTTCTCGATTCGGGGCTTCTTGATTCAGAGCGAGCCGTCGCGTATGCCTTGCAGCTGCTGGATGAGGGCGCGGATCTGCTGGATCTGGGCGCGGAGAGCACGCGGCCCGGCGCAGTCGCAGGCGATCCCGGGCGTGCCGCGGTGAGTGCAGACGAAGAACAGGCTCGCCTGCTGCCGGTCTTAGAGGCGGTGTTGAGGGAGCGGCCAGGGACGATCCTCTCTGTGGACACGTACAAGGCGGCTACGGCGCGGGCTGCGGTTGCCGCGGGAGCCGAGATCATCAACGATGTCAGCGGATTTACGTGGGACCGAGAGATGGCGGCTGCGTGCGCGGAGCTGCGTTGCGGTGTGATTGCCATGCATACGCGCGGAACTCCGCAGGAGTGGAGCAGGCAGACGCGGCTTGCCGGCGAAGAACTGATTTCGATGGTACGCGGCGGGCTGGCGGCGAGCATGCGGATTGCGGCAGAGCATGGCATCGACCGGGAAGCGTTGGTGCTGGACCCCGGCTACGGCTTTGGCAAGCGTGGCGAGGAGAACTATGCGCTGCTGGCGCGGCAGGCGGAGCTGCTGGAGCTGGGCAGGCCTCTGCTGGCGGGCTTGTCGCGAAAATCATTTCTGGGCCGGACGGTACAGAACCGGGTAGCCCGCGGTGATATGCGGGCGCAGCATGGCGCTAAGGCTACGGAATCCTCAGTCGAGACTGCCAGCGTGGCAGCGCTGGTGACGGCCATCCTGCAGGGTGCTTCCATCGTGCGCGCGCATGCCGTGCGCGCAGCGGTTGAGGCTGCCGCCATCGCTGATGCCGTGTTGGCTGCGGAATAGGCCAGCCCCAGTTTTGGACCCGGTTGAATGGCTGTTGCGGCTGCGCGCCGTGTTAGCATCGAGGCCTAACTGTACTTGAAGACCCACCTCATCTGGAGATTTGCTCTTGAGTCTTCCCTTGTATCCGCTTCGGCTTATAGCCGGACTGCTTCCTGCGGTGGCCATCTGTGCCCTTGCGCAACAGGCTCCGCCGACCGATCTGGTGGTGAAGAACGCCACGGTGATGACGGCAAGCCACGGCACCCTTGAGCATGGCTCGGTCTGGCTTCATGCGGGCAAGATTGCCGGCGTCGGTGCAACGGTGAATGCTCCCGCCTCCGCGGTCGTCATCGACGCGAGCGGCAAGTGGCTCACGCCCGGCATTATCGATCCGCACTCGCATTCGGCGCTGGACAGCGACATCAACGAGGCGACCAGCCCGGTGACGCCGAGCATGATGATGATTGACGCCTTTGACAATCGCGACAAGGCGCTCTATCAGGCCCTGGCTGGTGGCGTGACCACGGAATTGCTCCTGCACGGCTCGGCCAACATGATTGGCGGCCAGGCGGTGGTGATCAAGAACAAGTTTGGCCTTTCGCGCGACGCGATGCTTTTTCCCAATGCGCCACGCTCGATCAAGTTTGCCTCCGGAGAGAATCCGAAGCGGGTCTATGGCAGCCGCAACCAGTTGCCTTCAACGCGCATGGGCAACTTCGAGGTGATGCGCCAGTCGTTTGAGGACGCCAAGGCCTACATGGCGACGTGGGACGCGTATAACGCCAAGGTAGCCAAAGGCGACAAGACGGCGACTGCGCCGAAGGTCGACCTGAAGCTCGAGGCCCTGGCGGATGTACTGCGCGGGAAGCTCTATGTGCAGATCCATTGTTATCGCGCCGATGAGTTTCTGACCGAAGAGGCGATTGCCAAGCAATACGGATACAAGATCCGCGCCTTCCATCACGCGCTGGAGATGTATAAGGTCGCCGACAAGATCGCCGCGGACGGAACCGGCATTGCCACCTTTACCGACTGGTGGGGGTTCAAGGATGAAGCGTGGGATGCGATTCCGTGGAATGCGGTGATGAGCATGCGCCAGGGCGTGAAGGTGGCGCTCAAGAGCGATTCGAACGATCACATCCGCAGGCTCAACTCCGAGGCTGGGAAGATGATTCACTACGGCGGCGCGAGTGAAGACGAGGCGATCCGCATGGTGACGCTCAATGCTGCGTGGATCATTGGTGTGGATGACCGCACCGGTTCGATCGACGTGGGCAAGGACGGGGATCTGGTGATCTGGAATAAAGATCCACTCTCGACCTACGCGCATGCGGAGAAGGTCTATATCGACGGCGATCTCTTCTTTGACAGCACGCTGGCCGGGCTGGGCACGCCGCATTTTTCTGGCGCCATGCATGACGGCGGCGGCTTTGGGTCGGATGACGAAGATGGCGAGGATGGAGAACGATGAGGACAGCGACGCGATTCATATCCTTGCTTGCGAGTGCTGCGGCCCTTCTGACGATTCCGGCTACGGCGCAGGCTCCTGTGGCCAAGAGCGGACCAATCGCCATCACTGGCGGCAAGTTGCTTACGGTCAGTCATGGGGTTATTGAAAACGGTGTGCTGGTGATTGCCGATGGCAAGATCGCCGCGGTCGGCGAGGCCGGCAAGGTCTCGGTGCCGGCAGGCGCGACCGTTGTGGATGCGCATGGGCTTACGGTCTATCCCGGGCTGATCGATCCGGATACGACGCTGGGGCTGACGGAGGTTGCAGCCGACGAGATGAGCAACGATCTCTCGGAGCCGTCAGACGAGATCATGCCGCACATGCACACCTACGACGCCTTTCATGCGGAGACGGAACTGATTCCGGTTGCGCGGTTGAATGGCGTCACAAACGCAGTAGTCGCGCCGGCAGCGACGGACTCAGTTGCCGGACAGGATATTTTTATCCAGTTAGCCGGCCACGATCGAGACGCGATGATCCTGGGCCGCGATGTGGCTTTGGCGATGAACTATGGTGCAGACCAGCGGCGGCGTGGCGGCAGAGGCGGCGCGCGTGGCGAGTTTCCATCGACGCGCATGGGGCTGATCACGCAACTGCGGCAGAGCCTGCTGGATGCGCAGCATTACGAAGCCGATCATGCGAAGAAGAGCGAGGCCAAAGAGGGCGAAAAGGGGGGTGACAAGCCGTCGGAACGCAACCTGAAGCTCGAGGCGCTGTTGCCTTACCTGCATGGCGAGCGGCCGGTGGTGATCGGCGTCTACGAGGGCTATGATGTCGAGTCGATCATGAAGGTGGCGCAGGAGTTTCACCTGAAGGTGATCCTCAATCACGTCACGCATACACAGGAGATCTTGGACGAGATTGCCGCGTGGAAGGTACCGGTGATCGTGGGCCCCATCTACGACTTTCCACGCGCCAATGAGCGCTTTGACGCGGTTTATACACTGCCGGCGGAGTTGGCCAAGCGCGGGGTGAAGATTGCTATTAGTTCCGGTGAGGCAGGGGGGCCGGGCGGCGCGCACAGCGTGCGCAACCTGCCTTACTCAGCCGGCTTTGCAGCGGCGTATGGATTGCCGTATGACGAAGCGCTGAAGGCGATCACGCTGAATGTGGCGGAGATGTTTGGCTTTGGCGACAAGCTGGGGTCACTCGACGTGGGCAAGATGGCGAATATCGTGCTTGCTAACGGCGATCCGCTCGATGTGCGGACAGATGTGAAGCAGGTCTATATCGACGGCGTAGCTCAGCCGATGGTCAGCCGGCAGACGCGCCTGCGAGACGAGTACAGTAAGCCATAACGACAATTGCCAGGAAGCTGCTGCTGTTTCGTGCAGTGGCAGCTTCCTGGCAAGTCTTAGTTTCGCTTGGGCGCAGAGTTACGCTTCTGCCTCTTCCAGCAGATCGGTCTCGAACTCGTTTTGCCGAGCGGAAGACCATTTCTCAAGATAGACAATACCCAGCAGAAGACCGACGAGGAAGACGGAGACAGAGGTGTACTCCATCACTGAAAGTCTTTCATCCTCCTGAATTGTTTGGTACACGACGGTTCCGTGCACGTTGCGCGGTGTCATTCTCTGTTCACTGGGAGCAGGCGAGCGCGGCAGGTTCTCCAGATAATCTGTGGAAACCATGGCGCTGAAAATCAATCCCCCGAGGCCCGGCAGGAGAAACAACAACGCAAAAAACTTCAAGACATGTAAATTGACTCGGCTCACAAGATCCCCCGATTCAGATGAGCGTTCTTTTTGAGCAGACAAGAAGTCATCAACGGGAGAGATCGTTTTCCCGGCAAAAATAGATTCCCGGGACGAAAGACGATAGTTGACGAATCGATCTGGTTTCCAACTAGGTAACGCTGTCCTCGGGGCAAAGTCAATCCTCATAAAGGTAACCTATCAACTGTTTAGAAGTAACAGTGCATATAAATGTGCAGTTTAGCGCCGCCAGCGTTTCATTCCGGGGCGTAATTTGTGGAAATTTTAAATTTGGGATTCCACGCCGGTGGGCCACACTTGGCTGTGCGTGTCCTCGGCGCGGTTCGGCTGTGGCGGGGAATTTACTTGTGGTCGCCGTTTTCCTGAATGCGGCTGGCCTCGAAGCTAACGATCTTCCACTGACCCTGCGCGTTGCGAATGTAGACGCGGGTGTAGCGATATTTACCAGTCAGCTCCTGGTCGCCCCGGCTCCCGGTCAGCTCTGCCTGAGAGGTGACGACGGCGGTTGCGCCGTAGAGCCGGACCTTGCGGTCATAGATAGAGAGGCCGGTGAGCTTGAGTGTGCCAGTACGAAGGTCGTCCAGGGTCTGCTGTTTCGTTTGAATGAGTCCCGTTGCGGTAATGCCGGTGTAATCGTCGGCCAGCAGGTTGTTCATGGCATCGCTGCCGGCCTTGAGCATGGCGGTGCGCCACGCTTCTTCAAGCTGGTCGATCTCGTGGCGATACTCGTGGCGGTGGGCACGGGGCGTGGCGGGAGCCGCCACAGCCGGCATGGCGAAGCCCATGGTCCAGATCGACTGGAGCAGAGCTCCACCCAGAAATGCAGTCCGAAGGGAAAGTTGCGCGGCCATACGCTAAGGCATCGTAGCCTTGGACGCGATTGCAGGTCAAAGGGAATCGGGAGCGCGCTGGCGTCTAGCGGCAGTTGGCGTTACGTCCATTGGAGCTAATCAAGGGCAGTCAGGTTTTCTACGATGCGGTCACGCATCTTCTGGAAGAGGCCGCCGACGGCAAGCTTCTGGAAATGCTCAGAGGCGCGATGCGCGGCTAGAGCCTTGGCGTCCTGATATTGCTCATAGATCACGACGGTATCTGGATCGTCCTCGACCTGATGCGGAATGTAGCTGACGCATCCCGGCTCCTGACGCGAGGCCTGCGCTAGCTTGCGGAGAATTTCGGCAATCTCGTCCCGGTCGTCTGCCGCGAACTTGAACCGAACGGTAAAGCTGATCATAGTCTGATCCTCTTCCTGTCAATGAAGGATTGCTATTTCCTGAACTCCGCCAGCATGGCTTCAAACTCGGGGAGCAACATCGTCTGGTCTCGATCGGGCCCGGTCGAAACCATGCCGATTTTGGCGCCGCTCTCGCGTTCCTGGAAGCGCAGATACTCCTGGGCCGCCTTGGGCAGCTTGTCAAACTCGCTGATGCCCTCTGTCGACTGCTGCCAGCCCTTGAGGGTGGTGTACTGGGGCACAATCGATTCCAGGCCCTGTACATCGGCGGGGACGCAATCTGTCTTTTTGCCGTCGATCTCGTAGCCGATGCAGACTGGAATCTCGGCGAGTTCGTCGAGCACGTCCATCTTAGTGACCACCAGCCACTCGGTGCCGTTGACCTGGTTGGAATAGCGCAGCAGCGGAATATCCAGCCAGCCGCAGCGGCGGGGACGGCCGGTGACGGCGCCGTATTCATTGCCGCGGGCGCGCAGGACTTCCGCGGAGCTGTCGTGAATCTCGGTGGGGAACGGCCCCTCGCCGACGCGGGTGACATAGGCCTTGGTGACGCCGATCACGGTGCCGATCGCGGTGGGCCCCACGCCGGTGCCGGTGGCTGCGCCGCCTGCGGTTGCCGAAGAAGATGTCACGAAGGGATAGGTGCCGTGGTCGATGTCGAGCATGGTGCCTTGCGCGCCTTCAAACATAACGCTGCCGCCTTTGGCGATCACGTCGTTGAGCAGTTTGCCGGTGTCGGTGACGAAGGGACGAACCTGCTCGGCCGCCGCGGCGTACTCCTCGAACATCCTGGCCGGATCAATGGGAGCGCTGCCGAAGAGGGCGTGGACGATGGCGTTCTTTTCCTGGCAGGCGTTTTCGATGTGCGCCTTGAGAATCTTGGGATTGAGCAGGTCGACGACGCGGAGCCCGCTGCGGGCCATTTTGTCTTCATACGCGGGCCCGATGCCGCGGCTGGTGGTGCCGATCTTCTGCCGTCCGGGTGCGCTCTCGGCTGCAAGTTCGATCATGCGGTGATAGGGCAGGATGACCTGGGCGCGGTTGGAGACGAAGAGCTGGCTGTCCACGTCGACGCCGAGTTCGCGCAGCCGTGCCACTTCTTTCAGGAAGGCGATCGGGTCGAGGACGACGCCGTTGCCGATCACGCCTTTGCAATTGGGCCGCAGCACGCCGCAGGGGATGAGCTGCAGGACGAATTTTTGTCCCGCGATGATTACCGTATGGCCGGCGTTGTGTCCGCCGGCGTAACGAGCCACAGCGGCAAACTCACCGCTCAGCACATCCACAATCTTGCCTTTGCCTTCGTCGCCCCATTGGGCGCCGAGCACCACTGCTGTTTTGGCTCGCATGAATTCCATTTCCTGAGGCTGTCCGCATCCGGGCTCTGTGCCGAGCGGCGGGATGGAGCAGCCTGTCGGGTCGGGGGGATACCGATACGGTTCTTCTCGTCTGGCGCCAGGGGTCTGCGCCGTTTGTAATCATATAACGGCTTTGCCCCGGGCTGCAGCGTTGCGATGCATCAGATCTCACCGCCGCCGCATCTACAAAGACGCCATGCCTGAGCTGCCTGAAGTTGAGACGATCGCCCGCGGTGTGAATGAACGATTGCGCGGTGACTGCATCGTGGAGGTATGGTTCAGCTCCTACAAGGAACCATTCAAGACAGCGCCCGCGAAGCAGGCGGACGGCCTGGAAGGTCTTGTGATTCAGCGGGTTCGGCGCGTCGGGAAGCATATCGTCTGCGATCTAGGCGAGAACGTGGACGGGCCATCTTCAGGGCAGTGGATCGTGCACCTGGGGATGTCCGGCCGGTTGCTGGTGACCACCCCGGAGGCGGACGTTGCTCCGCATACCCATGCCCGGCTGACGCTGGCCAGCGGGCGCGAGATGCGCTTCGTCGACCCGAGACGGTTCGGGCGGCTGGAATTTCGGGTGCTAGCCAAATCAGGGGCATTTACCGGACCGGGAGCTGAGCCGCTGACGATCACTGCGGACGAGTTTGCGGCTCTGTTTCGCGGACGCCGGCTCGCGATCAAGGCGGCGCTGCTCAACCAGAGCCTTCTGCACGGCGTAGGCAACATTTACGCGGATGAGAGCCTCTTCCGCGCCGGAATCCGACCAAAGCGCATGGCTGGACGGCTCAAGCGCGAGGAACTGGATCGCCTGCGCATGGCGTTGCAGCAGGTCTTGCGCCAGGCAATCGAGCAGGGTGGGTCGTCAGTCTCTGATTACGTGGATGCCAACGGCGTGCGGGGATTCTTTCAGCTGGAGCACCGCGTCTACCTGCGCGGCGGCCAGCCCTGCCTGGTATGCGCCACGCCCATCCGGCGAATCGTTGTCGGGGGCCGCGGCACCCATTTCTGCCCCGTCTGCCAGCATTGATGCCCGTGCCGTGCTGTTGTGAGAGCGTGGGAGCAGGGGGAAAGCAGTGCACTGGATTTGGTGCAACCTCCAGAAACGGGGATACTGATCTCTTAAATCTTCTATTTTTTGAATTTCCGCTAGACTCTGCTCCTCGTAAACCATTGAAACGAATAAGAAGCTCGATTGGCGCGCCAATTGCTATTAGAGAGGTGCCAGTGATGCTGGATAGACTGAGGCGCAGGCCCGGTCAGTCCAGACGAGGGCTTCGACGAAGAGGAATGCCGCGAAAGAGCGTTCCCGAACGAAGTTACTCGATAGAAACCAGGGGGTGTACCAGAAAGGTCACCCTCCAAGGTTCACGATCTTGGGAGGCCAGTGCCCAAGAAACTGCTTTTATCAATCCCAGAAGATTGAGCCGAGATGCCACCATTTTGCGGTGGCATTTTCGCTTTCACGGCTTTGTTCTGCTGCGCTTTCTTCGCTTTGGCGGAGAGTTCTCCCCAAATTCAGCGCATGGTTCGAATACGGCGTCTTCGGTCAATGAGACTCAATCACGCTTTGAGCCTCCCAAGTCTTTGACGAAGTGGCCGTCGTCGATCTTTCGATTGGCTTGCCAGCCGCGCCGCTTCCTTGTACTATCAGTCTTGCTCCTATCGCGCAGCGCGTGCGAGGCATCCGGAGAGGACGTGGTCCCCGGGCACGCCACGCAGAAACGGCTGCGATACTCGAGAAACAGGCTTGTATCAAGCGAAGATCGGCATCGCAGAGATTCGCTTACTCGGCCGTCTTTTGAGGGGAAGAGAGCCAGAATATCCGGTCGCAGTGGGATTTCGTGATGAGTTACCGTATCCACCCGGCCCGACCCAGATCGCTCTGTGTTCGAGTGGGGACTCGAAGCTCCAGGAGTGGAACCAGATCGTTGGCAAATCCGTCTTGATAACGAGCGGGATGTGCTTTGCCTTGACGAAGCGTTTAAAACGGTGCCCGCCTGTTCCGGACGCAGGGAGCGGTGTTAGAAATCCTCTATCGCTGGTTTTCAGCGTGGAGGGAAGGGGTAGATTGCAGCCGATGCAGTTTGTCCCAATGCTCAGGCAAAGTGCCGGCCTGAGTTGGAGGCCACCCTTGGGCGGCCATTCCCTGGACGGTACGACGGCGTCCTTTCGACGAGACGCCTCCTTTAAGAGTTAAATGCAGCAGGAAGAGCAAGCATGACGACAGAATCAACGCAGCCGCCTTCAGAGGCGGGGCAAGCCCAGGCGGTCGTGCCGGGGCAGTCGCAGGGGCACCGGCGCCGCCGGCGCCGCCGCAAGACCAAGGCCAACCTGGCAGCAGCCCAGAACCAGAATGGCCAGATGCAGACCACACCGCCACAACCTCAGGCCGCCACGATGCAGATGCCGCCTCCGCAGGCGCCCCGGCCCAATCCGCCGCAGCAGCAGGGGATGTCCGGTCAGGGTCAAGGCCGAAAAAAGAAGAAAAAATCGCCGGGGATGCAGGGCGGCGGCTTCCAGCCTCAGCCGGGCAACAGCATCAACGGCAATGGCGGCGGGAAGAAACGCAAGCAACAGAAGGGTCCGCGCCAGTTTGTCGGCCCGATGGATCACAGCTACCGCGTTGTGAATGGCAATGTCGCCGACGGACCGCCTTCGACGATTCCTTTCCAGGGCAACGGCCACGGCGCCTACTATAACGACGCGCCGCGCACGACAACCCCGCCGGTGATTGCTGCCGATGCGCCGACCAAGATCTTCTTCTTTATCGAAGATCTCTTCTTCCTGGCCAAGATCCAGGAGGCGAGCCGTAAACTGGGCGTCAAGGTGGAGTTCGTCAAGGGCGACAAGGAAGTGATTCAGCGGATCACGGACGAGGCCGAGGTCGACAAGCCGACGCTTCTGGT
>Ga0206920_1050_pt1 | contig 36125 bp, 31 predicted proteins | sample Alteio_BWOrgHeat_65_FD_152934 | JGI IMG/M metagenome (GOLD analysis project Ga0206920, IMG submission 152934) | Enriched cells from forest soil in Barre Woods Harvard Forest LTER site, Petersham, Massachusetts, United States -... | ecosystem: Environmental > Terrestrial > Soil > Temperate forest >...
TCTACGGCCTTCCAGCGGGTTTTGAGAAAGACCGGGTCGGCGTCGTGTCCCTGAATATCGAAGGTTGGGATCCTTCGGAACTGGCTTTCGAGCTGGATGAGAAATATGGCGTGATGGTTCGGTCGGGTCTGCATTGCGCGCCATTGGCCCATCGAACGATCGGCACTTATCCTATCGGTACGGTGCGCTTTAGTTTTGGTTTCTACAACACAGATAAAGAAGTTGAGAAGGCTTTAAACGCGTTGAAGGTCATAACGCAAAGTTAGAAGAAAGTTGGGATGAGATGAAGATTGGTGTAGCGATGAGCGGCGGTGTGGATTCTTCGGCGGTATTAGGCCTCTTAAAAGAGCAGGGCCACGAAGTGCTGGGATTCACCCTCAAAATATTACCCTGTGAAATTACCCCGGAAGAAAACGGCGCGGTGAAGATTAAAACCGTGGAGCCGAAGGGACAGCGCTGCTGTTCGGTGGAAGATATTCAAGATGCCCGTCAGGTGGCTTTGAAACTGGGCGCGGCGCACTATGTGAATGAAGGCCTCGATGTATTTCGCGCTAATGTGGTGGACCGCTTTTTAGATGAATATGAGCAGGGCTTAACCCCGAACCCCTGCGTGGAATGCAACCGCTTCGCCAAACTTCCTTTACTGCTTCAGCAGGCCATTTCGCTCGATTGCGAAAAGCTGGCGACAGGCCATTACGCGCGGCTGGATCAAGACCCCCAAACAGGACGTTGGAGAATTCTCAAGGCCTTAGACCCCGATAAAGACCAAAGCTATGTTCTTTATAAGCTGAGTCAAAAGTTGCTGTCACATCTTCTTTTTCCTCTGGGTGAGTATAAGAAACAGCAAGTCCGTGAGGACGCTCGCCGTATGGGTTTGAGCATCGCGGAAAAAGCTGAGAGCATGGATATCTGTTTTGTCACGCAGGGCAGCTACCGAGATTTCGTCAAAATTCACCGGCCTCGCGCTTTTGTGCCGGGCAACATTGTGGACACCAAGGGCAAAGTGTTGGGCCAACATGAAGGCATCGCGGGTTATACCATCGGCCAGCGTAAAGGCTTGAATCTCTCAGGCGGACCTTTCTTTGTGGTGGAGCTGCAGCCGGATACGGCCACGGTCATCGTGGGGCGTGACGAAGAAACTTTCACCAAAGAATTTACCGTGGGTGAAATGAACTGGGTGGCCTGGGATCCGATTACAGAGCCCCGAGAAGTGATGGCTAAAATCCGCTACCGCTCCACCGAGCAGGCAGCAATACTTTATCCCGATGGCCCCAAGCAAGTACGTGTGGTTTTAAAAGACCCGGCCCGGGCGGTCACACCCGGCCAGTCAGCGGTTTTTTATGAAGGCGACGGCGTGATTGGCGGTGGAATTATTCAAAAACCCCGTTCCGGAACGGCAGTTCAGTAGCCTCTAACTGGTTTAGCCGCGATAAGGTTGGTAAACTAACTTCGTGAAAATTTCTAAAGCCATTTTCTTATTTTTGCTGTGGTCGGTTATGGCGCTAGTGGGAGTTTGGATTCCGCTGGCCTGTACTAACACGGCCAGTAATTTTTTGCCGACCAAGCCTTCCACGCCTGTAGTCGCTTCAGCCACGGCTACCAACGCCTTTGGTTACACCTCGACTCCGACTTTTACGCTTCAACCGACGGGCACTCCAACCAATTCTCCGACTGCTATCACAGCCATGACAGGGCCGATTACTATTTGCGCGCCTCGAGTTCCTAATGCGGTGGCGCTCAATGCGGCACACAACACACTTTATGTGGCGGGCGGCGATGGAACTTTATCCATATATTCGGTTCCCACACCACCTGTTCCACTTTCTGCGAGTGTTGTTACTCCCTTCACGACTATTACAGGATTTAATGGAATTGTTTTTGGTGAACTTACAGGAGTGGCAGTTGGTCCAGGAGCCTCGCCAAACTTTTATGTTTTGGACGCTGGCACGCAGTCGATTTATGAGTTTAATTCTTCTAATCTTCCAGTTACTACTTGGAACAGCTACAACGGCATGCCTTTTAACGCTACTAGCCCACCCTTGGGCATTGCGGTCGATAGTAGCGAGAATGTTTATGTGGTAGACACAGGCAACAATGTCGTCGATGAGTTTAAAGTTTTGGGAAACACAACTACAGGTCCGGTAACGGTTACGACGGTAAATCAATGGGGGTATTCCGGTAGCGGCGTTGGGTATTTTAATGATCCGTCAGGTATTGCGGTTGATACGGGAAATAATGTTTATGTGGCTGATATGGGAAATGGCGTGATTCAAAAGTTTTCTTCTGCAGGCATTTTTACTTCTCAAATTGCCACAATGCCTAATCCTAATATTGTGATGGGTCTTGCGGTGGATGCGGGCGGAGATGTTTTCGCTGCGGATTATAATAATTTTTTGGTTGAAGAATACACGGCCCCTTCTTCTGCTGTTACTTTGACGGCTGGCGGGCCTGTTACGCTCAGTGCTCAATGGGCGGGTCCTGCATCGATTCCTCCCGGCAGTAACTTTGGTCCGGCTGGTATTGCTTACGACGGGAGTGAGCTATATGTGGCGGATTATGACAATAATAAGGTTTACATCATAACGCCGTAGAGATTTTTGCAAATTCGGCAGGGTTTTTATTCTTTTCTTCACTTTGTTTGCTTGTATAATTTTTCCCATGACTTCCAAGGCCTCTTTTTTAAAAACAACCGTTCTTTTAACCGCTCTGATCTATTTCGCCGGTATGGTGATTTATCCCTGTGTTCCCAAGGCTAATGCCTTGTTTTGGGAAGACGACACTCCGGGGAATGACCCTAACGAGGTAAAACAGCGTCCCGATCACTTTTCTCTCTTTGACTGGGTGGGAGACGCCCAAAAAGACGCTCAAAGACGCGACTATAAAAAGATCGACAATAAAGACCGCGGTCCGGGAGTGAATGGCAGCGCTAAGGCGGGCGTGATTATCTTGGCGGGTACCATTGGAGCGGGTGTGGGCGTTTTGTGCGCTTACGAGTTTAGCCCGGTCAACACGGATTTAACTTCCGCTTTCATTATCGACGGCGCTTTGGGTTTGTGCGCCGGCGTAGTAGTAGGTGTTTTAATCATGCCGAGCGACTATGATCTGGATCCTTACGCTCGAAATGAGTATTTCAAACAGCGTCAGGCTTTAGCTGAAGAACCCATCCGCTTGCAGGTTCAAAAGTCTTTTCATCCGACGGTAACGGCTTTTTCTCTCAAGTTTTAACAGGTTGTTGGATCCCCTTTTGGGATCCCTAATGAGGCTGAAAAAGCTTTTCAGTCCCACGTTAACCCTCGAGTTCACCAAAATTGATTTGAATGGAGTTTTCTGTGCTTCTTTATACACGTGTTAAATTGAAACCAAAGGAAGAGGACCGCTTGTTAGCGGGCCACCCCTGGGTATTTGCCAATGAAGTTGAAACCGGACATAAGCCTTTAACCCCGGGGTCTTTAGTGGAAGTCATTACCTCCAAGGGTCAGCCGGTGGGTCGTGGTGTGGCGAGCCCTTCCTCCAAAATTCTGATCCGTCTCTTAACTTCCGGCTTCAGCCAGGATATTGATGAGGCTTTTATCGCGGGCCGTGTTGAGCAAGCGATCAAAAATCGTAAAGGCTACAAAAAGCGTTTCTCCACCGATGGTCTGCGCATGCTCTTTGGCGAGGCGGATGGGTTGCCGGGTATCATCGCCGACGCTTTCGGCAACACGATTGTTATTTCCTGCTTCAGCGCCGGGTTGAAGCCTTTTATGCCGGTTATGTCTAAAACTTTCCAAGATAACGGTTTTGAATTTGTTTATGAAAAAAGCGTGGGTGAAGTTTGCCAAAAAGAAGGTATGCCGGAGTTTCAGGGTTGGCTGACCAAAGAAGGCGACATGCCCATGACCTTTACGGAAGGCAAAGCGAAGTTTTACGCCAATCCGCAGGCCGGACAAAAGACGGGTTTCTATATAGATTTCCGCATCGCCCGCGAAAAGTTCGCTGAGATGAGCAAAGGTAAAAATGTTTTGGATCTTTTCGCCTATACGGGCGGCGCTTCCATCCAAGCGGCTTTGGGCGGCGCGACCAGTGTGCTGGCGATCGATTCCTCTCAAGTGGCTTTAGATGAAGCGGCGGCGAACGCCAAATTGAATGAAGTGGATAAAATTATTCAATTCGAGAAGCGCGACAGCTTTAAGGCGATTCGCGATTTGAAAAAAGAAGAGAAAAGCTTTGATGTGATTCTGCTGGACCCGCCGCCTTTGGCGAAGAGCGTTCATGAACTGGCCGCGGGCCGTTTAGCGATGAAACGTTTGATGGGCAATGCCTTGGATATGCTCAACCCTGGCGGATCGATGATCGTGGCCAGCTGTTCTCATCATTTTCCCTGGAATCTATTGGAAGGTCTCTGCCGCGAAGCGGTGGAAGACGCGGGAAGAAACTTTAAAATGGTGGAACGCTTGACCCAACCGATGGATCATCCGGTGGTCTTGTCGATTCCCGAAACTGAATACTTACGCGCGGTCATTTTGACCGAAGCAACATTCTAATTAAAACTTTGAGGAGATGAATTTCTCATGAAAATTCTAGTCACTGGCTGTGCCGGCTTTATTGGTTCCCATTTAACCGCGAGGCTTTTGAAAGAAGGTCATGAAGTTATCGGTGTTGATAACTTTGACATTTTTTATTCCCGCAGCCAAAAAGAAAAAAACCTGATGCCGGTTTTGCTTAATTCGAAGTTTAAGTTGGAAGAAGATAATCTGGCGACAATGTCCTTTGTGAAAGTTCTCAAGGGGACCGAAGTGGTGATTCACTTGGCGGGTCAGCCGGGGGTCCGCGGTTCCTGGGGAGCCTCTTTCGGCCGTTATCTGACGAACAACATTCAGGTTACTCAAAGACTTTTGGAAGAATCGAAGGGCAGCAAACTTAAACGTTTTATCTACGCGTCCTCTTCCTCGGTTTACGGCGATGTGCCGGTGCCTGAAGGAACCGAAGCTCAATTCTTAAACGAAGAAATGAAAGTCCAGCCCAAGAGCCCCTATGGCGTCACCAAACTGGCGGCGGAGCATCTTTGCCAGCTTTATAACGTGGAATACAAAATGCCGACTGTCGCTTTGCGATTCTTCTCGGTTTACGGCCCGGGCCAAAGACCGGACATGGCTTTCCACCGCTTCTGCCAGAGCATTTTGCGCGAGGCTGCTTTGAGCATTTACGGCGACGGCAAACAGGTGAGAGATTTTACTTATGTGGATGATGTGGTGGATGTGATTGTGGCCTCCATTACAGCGGATGTGGTGGGACAAGTGGTCAATGTGGGCGGCGGATCGCCCTGCACTTTGCTGGAAGCCGTCACTATTCTGGAAGAAATTAGCGGGACTACCTGCGCCAAAACCTTTTTAGACCGCCAGAAGGGTGACGTCATTTCAACCCAGGCCGACACCACCAAGCTCGAAAAGCTTTTTGGTTTTAAACCGAAGGTGACATTAAGAGAAGGTTTGACCCGCGAATGGGAATGGATGAAAAAATTCGTCCAAAGTGAGGACGATGAGATCGCGATTAAGGCCAATGTTCAACCGATCATCGGCGTGGATCAAGAGGCCATCGCTCAGGTGAAAGCGGATGAAAAGGCGGGGAAGAAGGCTGCGAAAAAAGCCAAGACTAACGCGGCGAAAAAAGACCCGGCGCAGGCTGAGCTGACCGATGCCCCGGCCGAACCCAATGAATCGAATGGCTGAGCGCGTTAAAGTCGCTCACCTGATCACCCGTTTGGATCTGGGCGGCGCCCAGCAGAACACGCTTTATTGCTGTGCCAACCATAACCGAAAAAAATACGATGTGGTCCTTATCACGGGTGTGGGCGGCTATTTAGACGCCGAAGCCAAGAAAATTAAAAACTGTAAAACTTATTTTATGCCTGAGTTAAAGCACGCCATTCATCCCTGGTGGGATGTGGTGGCGTTTTTTAAATTGGCGGCCCTTCTCAAAAAAGAAAAAATTCAAATTATTCATACTCACAGCTCTAAGGCTGGTTTTTTGGGCCGCTGGGCAGCGCGGTTGGCTAAGGTTCCCGCGATTATTCACACAGTTCATGGCTGGAGTTTTTTTTCGGAACAATTCTTTTTAACCCGTTTTTTATACCAAACACTGGAACGCTGGACGGCACCGATCACCGACAAAATAATTGTGGTCAGCCGGGATAACCAAAATGAAGGTCTGTCTCACCACATTGGCCGAAAAGAACAATATGCGGTCATCCATAGCGGCATTATTCCCGCAAAGTATGTTTTGCCAGGCGTCAAAGCGAAGAAAGCCCGTCAAAAGTTAAACCCGCAAAACCGTCCATGTGTTTTAGTTTTATCCAATTTTAAAAAACAAAAATCGCCCTTGGACGTGGTCGAGGCCGCGAAACAACTGGCCGTTAAAATGCCTTCGGTTCTTTTTGTCTGGGCAGGGGATGGGCCTTTGCTGTCTGAAGTGAAAGAGCTGATCAAGAAAGAAAACCTCGTCAAAAACTTTAAGCTTTTAGGCTGGCGCGAAGATATCGCTGAACTTTTGGCCGCCAGTGATGTGATGTTTCTGGCTTCTATCCATGAGGGGCTGCCCCGGGTGGCGCTTCAAACGATGGCGGCGGGAAAGCCGGTGGTGGCTACGGCGGTCAACGGCACGCCCGAGGCGGTTAAAAACGGTGTGACCGGTTATTTAGTGAAGCCACACGCGGCGGACGAAATGGCGGAAGCTTTGGCTAAAATTCTTTCCCGAAAGTCACTGGCTCAAAAGATGGGAAAAGCGGGCCAAAAGTCCCTGCGGGGCACCTTTCTGATGGATCAAATGCTTTTGGAAATCGAAAAGCTTTACGGTGCATTGGCGCCCAGGAAAAGTTAAAATAGGCAAATGAACAACAAAAAGACTTCTTCTTTAGACACCTTGTGCCGGTTGACCGGTTTTTTGTTTTTGGCGCTGATTCCTCTCACGGCTCTGATACCGGTGGCCCATCCGCCTTACTGGTGGACTGAAGATCTGATCTTGAGATGGGTGTCGGTTTTAACCCTTCTGTTTTGCACTTTCCGCTACTGGCAAATTACTAAATCTGGCTCCATTTGGGATTTGGGTTTAGCGGATGTGGTTTTAATTCTTCTCTCTATCTGGACTTTGTTGTCTGCCAGCAATTCAGCCCAATCCTTCGATAGCTTTTACGCCCTGCGAAATTTATGGGTCATCGCTTTATTTTGGTTCTCGTTAAGAGGTTTGTGGGAAATGTATCCGGATCTTTATCCCCGGTTTACCCGCATTTTTTGGGGAACCTCGGTGATCGCGGCGGCATGGGTTTTTATTTCTACTTTAGGGCAGTCGATCTGGCCGGCTTCTTTTGTCTGGATTTTTCCCCGGCAGGGTTTCTTTACCAATTCCAATATCGCCGCGGGTTATCTGGGGATGGCGCTGGTAGTCGCCCTGCTCAAAATGATCCGCCACGAAAAGGTGAATCCTGCCGCCTTTTTGATTGTGCTAACGGGTTGGGGAGTGACGCAAAGCCGTGGAGCCTTCTTGGCCCTGGTCGTTGTGATCGTTATTTTCGCCGTGTTAAACACCAAGGAGCTTGAACAAACACTCAGCCGCTGGAAATCCAATCAGTGGATTAAGTTTATGCTGCTGGTTTTTGTGCTGGCCTGCGCGTCTGTACCCATGGTGAACCGTCTTTTTCACGCGCTGGATATTGATCCCCGCGCTTATTTCCGGGTCGAGATTTGGCGGAGCGCTTTGCATATGGTGATGGCTCAACCCCTGTGGGGCTTTGGGCCGGGCACCTTTGGGGATATTTATCCCATCTACCGCTCCGGATTTCTTTGGAACACAGTAACCGATGTGGCCCATAACGAATATTTGCAAGTAGCGGCTGAATGCGGGATTCCGGCTTTAATTTTCACGCTGCTTTTGCTCTGGTCGCTTTTGATGCGTTTTCAAAAAAGCTTCGGCTCGGTTTCGATTTTCAAGCCTATCGCCGCGCAGGCTCAGGCCGCGGAATTCGCTTTTTACATTATTCTTTTTGAGGCCGTTCACGATTTTGTGGATTACACCCTGCATGACTGGGCGCACCGGTTGATTCTGCTGGGCTTCATTACTTACGCGTTGAAAAAGAATAATCCGCAGGAAGACCTGAAAATTTCATTAAGACTCTCTTACCGTACCCAAATCGCGGCGGTCGCAGCTTTGTTTTTGATCGCCATATGGTCTTTGGGCATTGGCGGGTTTAAAGATTACATGAGCCGTCTCTATGAATTGCAAAGCACGGTGGCCTTTCACGCGGGTGATTTGGGAACCGCTGAAGTGGACGCCCGTAAGAGTCTGGATTGCCGGAAAAATAATATTAATTCCTGGAATTTACTGGGCACCATTGATGACGCCAAGGCCAGCATGACCAAATCGCCTGTGGATCGAGAAAAATTATTCTCTCAGGCGAAAGCTGAGTTTGATCAGGCCATCAGCCTTTCACCTTTTTCATTGGGTGTGCAGGAAAACGAGGTCGGCGATTTGCTCAAGAGCGGAAGGGTTCAGGACGCCATTGATCTAGAAAAACGCATGATCGCTAAAGTGCCGGAAGATCCCAGTCACTATCTGGCGCTGGCGACCATTTTGACGAAGTTCCACCGGGAAAAAGAAGCGCTGATTCCTGTGCAACAGGCGTTGGAAATCGATGATTATTTTGTGCCTGCCTGCCTGCTCAAAGCTCAAATCCTTGAAACCTTGGGCCGTAAACAGGAAGCGCTCAAAACTTATCAGAAGGCCCAATCCATTATGGAACAGCTTCATTTAAAAGATCCTTCGGGACAATTGGACGTCCATGTCCGGCAGCTTCAAAGCGAGCTTTAAATGACGGTGGCGCGCCACTCCTATTCGGATCATCCGCGCTATTTCCCCGTGGGTTTGATTTTCACCATCTTGTTTGTTTTTAACGCGTGTCTCGTTTCTCCCTATATCGCCTGGTATGACTCGGGCGAACTTATCGGCACCACAGTTTGTCTCGGCATTTCCCATCCCTCGGGCCAGGTGCTTCTTCATCTGTTAGGTAAATGCTTCCTGCTTTGGCCGTGGGGAACCGCGGCTTTTAAGATGGGCTTGATGTCGGCTTTTTGCGCGGCCACGGCTTCGGCTTTGTTTTACACCCTGGCCTGCCGGTTAACCACCGGGCTGATGCCGCCGGACCTTTTGCGGCATGATCTTTCTTTTGAACTCAAGACCTGGCTGTTTCTTTTAACTCTGGGATGGAGCTGGAGCCAGCCCTGGTGGCGTTATTCGCTAACGCCTTTGGTTTACGCGCTTCATTTGCTTCTGGCCATGCTGGTTCTATGGGCTTTAAGTTTAGAAAAGCCCTGGAAGTGGGCGCTGGCTTTTTTCATCATGGGCGCCGCGACGGTTCTTCGGCCCACCCAATTTTTCGCCGTTCCTTTTGTGGGATTGGCCTTGATCTGGCAATACCGCCGTCACTTGGATCGTTTGCCCAAAAAGTTGATCTTCCTTTTAGCGTTTTTTGTTTTGGGCCGCAGTGTGGGCCTTTATTTGCCCCTGCGCTCGGCGCTTCATCCTTCTATGGCTTACGCGGACGTGACTCACTTCAACGCTTTCTTTCATCAAATCTTCGCGTTGAGATTCTCCAAATACGTCGGCACCATTACTCTCAGTAATATTCTTTCAGTGCTTCATCAGATGGTCGATCATTTTTGGAATGATCTGACGCCTCTGGGAGCGGGTTTGGTGATGTGGGGTTTGGGCTTCTTGTGGTGGGAAAGAGAAAGAATACCTGTTTTTCTTTGGGTGGGTCTTGGCTGGGGACTGCTTGAGGCGCTGTTCGTCTTTACAATTCCTTACCCCACGTTTGAATCACACCAGGTCATTCTGGGCTGGGTGTTTAGCGGATTTTTAGCGGCAATGCCCATGACTTTTGGAGATCAAATTTTACGCAAAGGGCGCTACCGAACCATCATCTGGGCGTCCTACTTAATCATGGCCGTTTTTGTGCTGGCACAACTGTCGATGGTGGGGCATTTATTGGACCGCAAGAAAGACAGAACGGCGCAGGATTATGCCCGCAATGTTTTGACTCTTATGGCGCCGCACGCGCTTTATTTGCCCTATGAGGAAAATGAATATTTCCCTCTGGCGGGTTATCAGGAATCTTTTAACTTTCGTAAAGATATTGAACTCATCGAGCCAGGTACGCCGCAAGCCGTTATGGGCGCCCGGGTTGAGGAATGCTTAAAACAAAACCGTCCTATTTACACAACGCATCAGTGGGCGCTGCCAGCCACCTGGGCCTTTGAAAGCGTGGGGCCTCTTTGGCGTGTGGTCCGGGCGGAGCCTTTAACGGGTCAGAAGTTCCCGCCAGTTTCAAAACCGCAGGCTTCCTGGGGAAAAGTTGAGCTTCTTTCCGTTCAAATTGAACCTGCCAAGGTGAAGGCGGGTGAGTTTGTTCAGATCACTTATCATTGGGAACGCATGGGGCCAAGTGTTTATGACAAGACCGATTCGGTACTGGCTTTGTTTACAGATGAAAAGGGAAGCTACTCCACCCGTGAAGGGTTATTTTGGCTTCATGATATTCATCAACCCTTCGGACTGCTTTTTGATCAGTTAAAGCCCGGCTTGAGCTATACCGAAAAACGGATTGTGATGATTCCTTCAGACTATCCGCCGGGGCGGTATCAGCTGATGGTGGCGCTTCAAAAACAGATTCATCAGCAGGCGGGACAAGAAACCTTTAACAAAGAGTTTTATGAACGGAGCGCTGCCGAGAGTTTAGATAAATTTCAGGGCCGCGGACAGAATGGCTCTTTAGTGCAGTTTTCAACGGCGCAAGGCAATGTGGACAACTTGTGGCCGGTGAGCCAAAGTCTTTTACCCGCAGCGGATTCCCGCTTCGCGCCGACAGCTTCGCTCGAAATTGAAAGCCCCGATCAGCCTTAATCACTGAGCAAAGCTTGGCTTTTGCAATTTACTCCTCATCCGCTTACAATACGGCCTTCTTCATCCCAATCTAAGGAATACCTCATGTCTGAACGTCCGCAACATTCTCACGCACCCGTTGGAGCCCCTGCCGGCGCGCCTACGGCTCCCGTCAAACGTCAATTTGTCAGCTTTGAGTTTTATAAAATTTCCGAGGACTTCCGCAAGCTCTCCGGCTTTAAACGCGCGGCGGCTAAAAAGTCTTTTATCAAAGCGGTCGATACTTTCAAAAACGAAGGCATCTTGTTGGCTTACTCTACTTTGGGATTTAAGGCTGAGACCGATTTAATGCTCTGGCGTATCAGCTATGACATGGACAGCTTTCAACGTTTGAGCTCGGCGGTGGCCAAATCCGCGATGGGCCCTTATTTAAAAACGGCGGCTTCTTATTTAGCGCAAACCAAGCGCAGCACTTATATCGACAAGCATCAGCATGACGGCCAAGACGGCAACCGCACCAACGTTTATCCGGGCCGGTTTAAATACATCTTCATCTATCCCTTTGTCAAAACCCGTGAATGGTACCTTCTGTCTAAAGAAGAACGCCAGCGCGTGATGGATGAGCATATTCGGGTGGGAACTCAATTCCCCTCAGTTAAATTGAACACGACCTATTCTTTCGGTTTGGATGATCAGGACTTTGTGGTGGCTTTTGAGTCCGATGAGCCTGGGGATTTCTTGGACTTGGTGATGGCCTTGCGTGAAACCGAAGGCTCCAAGTACACCGTGCGGGATACCCCGATTTACACCTGCCGCCTGCATGAACTCAAAGACGCGTTGGATTTGTTGGGATAACGACTGGTTGGTGTTTCTAGGTAACTTTTTAGGGTTTCCATCCGTACACATCAAGAGGTGGTCTTGAAATCGTCTCGTTTGGGTTCTTCAACCGCTTCCAAGAAAGATTCCTGGGACCACCTGCAATGGGAGTCTTGGTCGCTGCTCATGGTGAAAATCCAGAGCGGGGATCAGGAGGCTTACCGGCAGTTCCTGAATGAGATCGGTCCGCTTCTTTTTAACTATGTACGGCGCCGGGTCTTTAATCCCGAAATGGTTCCGGATGTCTATCAGGAAGTTCTGTTAACTCTCCACAAGGCCCGTTTTACTTACGAACCCAGCCGTCCGCTGGGGCCCTGGCTTTTTACCGTAGCGCGAAACTCTATTTTGGACGCTTTGGGAAGAAACCGTAAATTCGCCGAGCGGGAAGTACCGACCGAAACTCTGCCCGAGTCCGGTGAGGTGGAAAATGACGGAAGCTTAGGGGATGAACTGCATCAAGCATTGAATAGTCTTTCGCCCATTCACCGGGAGGCTATTGAGCTCTTAAAATTGCGGGGTTTGTCTTTAGAGGAAGCGGCAAAAGAATTAAATATCTCGGTGGCGGCTTTAAAAGTCAGAGCCCACCGGGGTTATGAACAGCTTCGAAAATTATTAACTGAAAAGAAGAAATGAAGACGCATACAACGGCTAAAACCAAACAAACGCCCCTGGCGTTTCATGAACGGCTCGTGGACCAAATGGTTCAAGATGCTAAGCCTGCCTCTGTGCTGATTCGCCCGGTGGTTCAATGGGTTTTGTGGCTGGCGGCGTCGCTGCTGGTGATGGCCTTCTTCTGGATGCGCATGGGTGTGCAGGCGAATGTATCGCAGGTTATGAAACAAATGCCGCCGCTTCTCTTTATTTTGTCGGCTTTCGCGGGCGCTTCTTTGGCCGCCTGGGAGGCGATTGCCTCCAGTATTCCGGGCCGGCAAACCGGGAAAGCTTACCGTGTTCTGGCGGTCTTGGTTTTGATGGCTCTCGCTTCCATCCCCTTTATCTTTTTTAACCAACCGGGTTCTTTAGATTTGGGCAAGGCTTTGTCGAACGGGATGGGCTGTGCGGAAGGCGCGGCTTTTTCGGGACTCATTCCCTGGATATTTATGGGCTGGATGCTTTCCCGCAATGCGACCTTTCATCCCTGGTGGACGGGCCTTTGGTCGGGTGTGTCGGCCTTTTTAATGGGTACTATTACGATTCAAATTCATTGCCCCAGCTGGGATATGGATCACGTGCTGATGGCCCACCTTTTACCCGCGGCAGTGGGAACGATGGTGGCCAGCCTCTTAGGCGCTTTCTGGTTTGCCCGCTGGAAAAAATAATTTTAACGTTTTGAGACAGACCGATAAATTCTGTGGCGCATGGGATCGTCGTGTTCATGAGCGCCCTTCATCCGTCCCCGCAGGCTTTTAGGCGCTTTTTCATGTTCCATCAGTTCAAAATCCACATTTAAAAAATAGCCGGGTGTATTGGTGACCAACCACAAGGGTTCGTTGTCGGCCAGATGCTTCATGCTGGGCAAGGTTTGTCTTTCTTTCGGGTTCTTCCATTGGTCGCAGACGAAATCAATCAGGGCCTGTCCCACACCCCGGCCTTGATAGGCATACTCCACACCCGGCCCGATAAGCTCGACACAATCCTGCCGGGAAACCAACCCCAAAACAGCTGCGGGGACTTCGTTGACGACGGCGACCCACCAATGGGCTTGTTCCAACTCGGGCTTGGTGAAGTTGTGATGGATCAGCAATTTTTCAATCAAAAGGAAATCCGCGGCGTTGGCCCGCCGGATGACCAAGGGGTTGCGCAGGGCCCACATGGAAAGCTCGGTTAGGTTGCCCCGGTAGATGAGGCCTCCGATGTTAGTCTCTTTTAATTTTTCCACCATCTGGTGAACCTGCATGGGTGTGGCCCAGGTGGCGTCTTTGACTTCTTTGAGATCGATGGGTTTTAAAAGGGTGTCGCCGGTGGTGGCGTGAAAAATATAAGAATCCCAGGTGACGAGATCTTTTTCAAAAGTAATATCCAGAGTGATGTGGGCGATAAATTTTTTGAGATTAATTTTTAGGCCGGTTTCTTCATGGGCTTCCCTGAGGGCGCCCGCTGCGATATCCTCGCCGGGATTAACGCCGCCCGAGGGGGAACGGAATACTCCCGGCGGGTAGCTGTGTTTAGACATGAGGGCGAAACGTCCGTCCGGACCTTCTATGAGTATGGTGACATCGTGGAAACGGTTTTCGCGGACGCTCTTTTGAAGCAGGTGCCAGCCCGGTTCATTAAATTCCTGGGTCATCCAGGGATGATAGGGGTATCCGAAACGGGTGCGGATGGATGATAATTGGGGCAATAGGTGCAAGAGTGCCTCCGATAAACGTCTCTAGTTATGATAAATCTTTTTAGGCGATACTTGAAGGAATCATGAAATTTCTTAAACCACTATTTCAAATGGCCGCCTTTTTAATCCTCTGTTTTTTGACGTTTTCGGCCTCCGCAGCGGACCTGACCCATTATGTGGATCCTTTTGTGGGGACGGGTAAAACGGGCAACACCTTTCCGGGCGCTTTAGTGCCATGGGGCATGGTTTCGGTCAGCCCCCATAATGACTTAAAAGCTCCTTCCGGTTACAAACACGGCGCCCCCTACATTTATGGTTTTGGTCAAATTCATTTAAGCGGAACGGATTGTCCTGAGCTGGGTAATGTCATGCTGATGCCGACCACCGGCAAAATTGAGCCGCTGCTGGAAATGTGGCAATCTAAATACACCGATGAAGCCGCCAGTCCGGGTTTTTATAAAACCACACTTCTCAAAACAGGCGTCCTGGCTGAATTAACCGCGACCACCCGGGTGGGCGTTAGCCGGTTTATTTTTCCGGCGCAAAAGGGCGACGCGAATATCTTGATCGACCTGGGCCACCGGTTGACCGACGATCCGGTATCGGTGACCTCGTTTGAATCCAAAGTTAAGATCAACAATCCGCAAGAGATTGAAGGCTACTCCGAAAGCGGCGATTTCTGCTCGAGCTATGCCGGAAACAAAGAGACGATCTATTTCGTGGCCCAGTTCAGCAAACCGGCTTTAGCCAAGGGAACCTGGAAAGACGGCAAACCTGATTCGGGCGATGAGCAATCAGGGCGCAACATCGGAGCCTTTTTTACTTATTCGACCGCTGGCGGGGAGCCCATTGTGGTGAAGGTGGGTATTTCTTATGTGAGTATTGAGAATGCCCGGCTGAACTTGACGAAAGAATTCAGCGGTTGGGATTTTGAGGCGGCCCATGCAGCGGCCAAAAAAGCGTGGCAGTCAGAACTTTCCCGTATTCATGTAGAAGGGCGTGAAGAAAAATACAAAATTTTTTACACCGCGCTTTATCACATGATGATCCACCCGGGAGTTTTTAGCGATGTGAACGGCGAGTATCAGGGCATGAATCACTCGGGCGTGAAGACGGCGTCGGATTACATCCGCTATAGCGTCTTTTCGCTTTGGAACACTTACCGCAATCTTCATCCCTTTCTTACTTTGTTTTATCCTGAACGGGAATTAGACATGGTGAAGAGTTTGACTGAAATGTCGAAAGAATCAGGCTGGATGCCCCGTTTTGAAATGGCGGGTTATGATACGCAGGTGATGGTGGGCGCGCCGGCGGCGCCGGTGATCGCGGATACCTATTTGCAGGGTGTTGATAGTTTTGATGTGGAATCGGCCTATGAGGGAATGGCGAAAAGTTTAAACCCTGATGACAATCAGGTTTATGGCGGACTGAAATCTCTTTTGCAATATGGCTACATTCCCAAAAACGACAACAGCAAAGACCGCTTATGGGGAACGGTGTCCACCAGTCTGGAATATGCTTATGACTATTGGTGCCTGGCCCAATTGGCAAGACAGCTTAAAAAAGAAAATGACTATAAAAAATATATTCATCTGTCCGGAATTTACCGAAACCTCTATGACCCCTCGACGGGTTTTTTGAGACCAAAAAACCGTGACGGGTCTTGGTTTTCTCCCTTTGATCCTACGGCGGTGGATGGTGATCAAAGCTGGAAGGGAAGCGGCGGACCTGGTTTTGTGGAAGGCAACGCATGGCAATATTTGTTTGGCGTGCCGCAAGACATTGATGGCCTCAAGATGCTTCTGGGCGGGGATTCTGTTTTTGTCAGCCGTTTACAGGAGTGCTTTGACGGCGGTCACTATGACGCGACGAATGAGCCGGATTTGACCTGGCCTTATTTGTTTGCGGAGGTACCCAAGGAAGGCTGGAGAACTCAAAAGCAAGTCCGCGATATCATGGACAAGTATTACAGCGATACGCCGGATGGTTTGCCCGGCAATGATGACGGCGGCACTTTGTCCGCCTGGTACTTATGGTCGGCTCTGGGTTTTTATCCCGTTTGCCCGGCCAGCAACGAATACGAAATCGGCAGTCCTTTATTTAAACTCGTGCAGGTTCACATCAATAAGTCCTTTTACCCGGGCGGAACCTTGACCATTAAGTCGATCAATAACTCTGATCGAAACCGCTATATCCGGTCAGTTTTGGTGAACGGTGAGGACTATAAAAAAAGCCGTTTAAAACATGAAACACTGGTCAGCGGAACTTCTATTGTTTTTAAGATGGATTCTGAGCCCGCGCAACAGCCCGCTGCCGCGGTTTCGTCAGAAAAACCCTGATATTTGAGGGTTCTCAAACCCCATAAATCTTGTGATTTTCCAACCCCTTATGCTATAACCATACGGCTTTGGCAGGCCTTTTAGGCCCAGCCGAAGTGGGTAGCCTTCGGGCGCTCAATTCTCACGCTTGTTGCTGTTCCTTTTTGTGGCCCTACGGGGTTTTAAAGGAATTCACCTTCGGGTGGAAAGCACTAGCGGTGGAACAACTAAAGGAGTCGTACCATGATGTCTGTATCTATGAAGCAGTTGTTGGAAGCTGGTGTGCATTTCGGTCACCAGACCCGCCGTTGGAATCCCAAGATGTCTCTCTATATTTTCGGAGAACGTAACGGGATCCATATCATTGACTTACAAAAAACAGTTAAGAAACTCAAAGAAGCCTACCAGTTCACCAAAGATTTGGCCGCTACTGGCGAAACCATTGTGTTCGTCGGCACCAAGAAGCAAGCCCAAGACGCGATCCGTGAAGAAGCTGACCGCTGCGGCATGCCTTATGTTAATTACCGCTGGTTGGGCGGCATGTTGACCAATTTCGCCACTGTTAAGAAATCCATCAACTATTTAAAAGAACTCGAAAGCATTTCTGAAAAAGAAATGTCTGAACGTTCCAAAAAAGAACAATCCATGTTGAAGAAAGACAAAGAAAAACTGGTCCGTTCCTTGGGCGGTATCAAAAACATGCCGAAGCTGCCGGGCGCTATCTTTGTCATCGATACTAAAAAAGAACACATCGCCGTCATGGAAGCCCGCAAGTTGGGTATTCCGGTTATCGCGGTGGTGGATACCAATTGCGATCCCAGCGTCATTGACGTGGTGGTTCCGGGTAACGACGACGCTATCCGCGCCGTGAAGCTCATGGCTTCCGTGATGGCTAGCGCCATTTTGGAAGGCCGCTCGAAAGAACTCGAAGGCAAAGAAATTTCAGCTGACGGCGTGGTTGCTGTGGGTGGAGTGGGCGAAGAAATGTTGGCCGCTGCCGCTCAAGAAGCCGCTGGCGAAGCTGAAGGCGAAACAGTCGCTGAAATCGCTGCCGAAGTCGGCGCCCCGGTGGGTGCTGAGCTTTTGGTGAACAGCGTGGAAACTTTGGCCGGCGACGCGAAGACCGTGGCCGCTCTGGCCGACGAATTGGCTGACGAAAAAGTCGAACGTATCAAGACCAAACACGTTCGCGATGACAAAGCCAAAAAGTCTTAAGTTTTAGAATTTTCGATATCTATTTAATCATGGAGAGGTTTTGAAATGGAAATCACGGCGAAAATGGTCGGCGACTTACGGGAAAAATCCGGAGCCGGCATGATGGATTGTAAAAAGGCCTTGTCTGAAACACAGGGCGATTTTGAGAAGGCTATTCTTTGGCTTCGCGAAAAAGGCATGTCCCAAGTGGCGAAGCGTTCGGGACGCAGCGCGAACCAAGGCATGATCGGCAGCTATGTTCACAGCGGTAAAGTGGGCGTGCTGATTGAAGTGAACTGCGAAACCGATTTCGTGGCCAAGACGGACGACTTCCAAAACTTAGCGAAGGAATTGGCCATGCAAGTGGCCGCTTCCATGCCCAAGTATGTGAGCCGTGAGGAAGTACCGGCTGCTGAACTGGAACAGGAACGGGTTCTTTATTTAAAAGAAGCTAAGGAATCAGGCAAGCCTGAGGCCGTTCAAGCCAAGATCGCGGAAGGCAAAATCGAAAGCTATTACAAGCAAGTCTGCTTGATTGATCAGCCTTATATCCGTGAGCCGAAGAAGTCTGTGAAGCAATACGTCACCGAAGTCGCCGCGAAACTCGGCGAAAACGTGGTCGTGAAGCGCTTTGCTCGGTTACAATTAGGCGAATAAGCTTTAGTCGCGCGGAAACTCCTCAACGGTTGCGGTGTTTCCGCGTTGAAAGTTTGGGGAAACCATGGCCGCTTCTAAATCTTCGAAGAAAAAATCCGCTTACAAAAGAATCCTTTTAAAACTCTCCGGCGAAGCTCTGGCTGGCGACAACATGCACCGTATTGACGAAAAGGTCGTTCACTCAATCGCGCAGGCGGTTTATGAAGTCAGCCGCACGGGTGTTCAAGTGGCTCTCGTTATTGGCGGCGGTAATATTTACCGCGGGGCTGACGGCGAACGCATGGGCATGGACCGTGTGACCAGTGATTACATGGGCATGCTGGCCACAGTCATTAACGCTCTGGCTCTTCAAAATGGTTTAGAAAAAGTGGGCGCCATTACCCGTGTTCAAAGCTCCATCGAAATGTCTAAAGTCGCTGAACCGTACATCCGCCGTAAAGCTTTGCGCCACTTAGAAAAGGGACGCATCGTCATTTTCGCCGCGGGCACTGGCAATCCTTATTTCACCACCGATACGGCCGCGGCCCTCAGGGCCATTGAAATCGGCGCGGACGCTATTTTCAAAGCCACTAATGTTGACGGTATTTACACCGCTGATCCGAAGAAAGATCCGAAGGCAAAGAAATTTAAAGAAATCACTTTCATTGACGCTATCAACAAACGCCTCAAAGTGATGGATACGACCGCTTTGACGCTTTGCATGGAAAATAAATTGCCGATCGTGGTTTTTGATCTGCACAAGTCCGGCAATATCCGCCGGGCGGTGGCGGGTGAAGCTATTGGGACACTAGTCAAAAATTAACAACCCCTCAACAGGAGAGTCTGTCATGGCTGACGCGAATCAAATTTTGACTGAAACCGAAGCGAAGATGAAAAAAGCGATTGAGTCGACCAAGCATGATTTCTCTTTGGTCCGCACGGGCCGCGCTTCCTCGGGCTTGGTAGAGCACATTAAAGTTTTGTATTACGAAGCTCTCACGCCTTTAAGCCAGGTAGCCAACATTACGGTTCCTGACGCGCGCACACTGGAAATCAAACCCTGGGATCCCACTATTTTGCAGGAAATTGAAAAAGCCATTTTCAAAAGTGATATCGGAATTACGCCGAACAACGACGGTAAAGTGATCCGCTTAAGCATGCCGCCTTTGACGGAAGAACGCCGTAAAGATTTCGTCAAAATGGTGAAGAAGCACGCGGAGGACGGCAAGGTCGCTATCCGCAATATCCGCCAGGATTCCAACAAGGCCCTCGACCAGCTCAAAAAAGATATCGGTGAAGATGATTTTAAGAAATTCCACGAACGCATTCAAAAAACAACCGACGCGAACATTCAAGAAGTGATCAAGCTGAGCGAACATAAAGAAAAAGAAATTATGGAGTTCTGAGGACTCGGTTTGCAAACGGTTAAAAAAGACGCTCTTCTCAAAAAATATCATTTAAAACCGGTTCTGCCTAAACATGTGGCGATCATCATGGACGGGAATGGCCGATGGGCCCAAAAGCGCCACTTGCCCCGCATCGCGGGCCACCGGGCGGGAGCGCATTCGATTCGGGAATTGGTTCGATTAGCGGGTGAATTGGGAATTGAAGCACTGACCCTTTACGCCTTTTCGACCGAAAACTGGAAACGCCCCCCTCAAGAAGTCCGCCTCCTGATGCAGCTTCTCAAACAATACTTGCGCAATGAAGTGAAAGAACTTTTACAAAACAATGTGCGTCTTCAAACCATCGGAAACCGCAAAGATTTGCCCGGCGAAATTCAAAAGGAACTCGAAAAATCCATTCAGGCCACGGCCCATTGTACGGGGTTAACTTTGGTGCTGGCTTTGTCTTACAGCGGACGGGCTGATATTACGAACGCGGTTAAACAAATCGCCGCTCAAGTGAAGTCCGGAAAATTAAAAGTCGATTCGATTACAGAGAAAATGATCACCAGCGCTTTGTCGACATCGGATTTGCCGGAGGTCGATTTTCTCATCCGCACCAGCGGGGAAGTGCGAATTTCCAATTTTCTTTTGTGGGAACTGGCCTATTCTGAAATTTACATCACCAAGACGCTTTGGCCTGATTTTAAAACCAAAAGTTTTATTGAGGCGTTAAAAGATTTTCAAGGCCGGCAAAGACGTTTTGGCGGAGTAACTAATATTATCGGGAGCTTTACCAAATGGGCACGTTAACCAAACGGGTTTTAGTAGCGCTGGTGGCTATCCCTATTCTTTTATTTTTAACCTTCTGGGGAATAACCCTTCCGTTCAAGTTGGTGACTTTGGTGGCCCTGATCCTGGCCCTGTTGGAATATCTGCAATTAGCTTATGAAGACAAAATTAAACCACAGAGAACCGAAGGCATCATTTCGCTCATCATCATTTTGCTGCCGTTTGTTTATAAACCGTTTTTTGATTGGTCCGCTGAAACCAGCATTCTGGCGGTTCTGTTTGTTTTAAATCTTTCCTTTTTGTGGTCCCAGCGCACGGTCAAGCGGATGATTGTGACTGTCAGCGTAACCTTTTTAGGTGTGGCCTATTTCGCTTTTTTTGGCGGTTATTTTTTCCGGCTTCATGAGATGTCCAACGGCGGGTGGCTTTTACTCTGGCTCTATATCTCAACCTGGGCTTATGACACGGGCGGCTACTTCGCGGGCGGCTGGTGGGGCAAACACAAGCTGGCGCCGGAAGTTTCCCCTAAAAAATCTTGGGAAGGCTGCTTGGGCGGGTTTGTTCTTTCCGTGGCGGGGCTTTATCTGTTGTGGCAGTTTGCCCCGGCTTATTCTCGAATTTTCAATTTGTTAGATGTGGTGATTTTGGCCGCGCTTCTCTCTTTCTTCGGCCAAATTGGCGATCTGGTGGAATCAATTATGAAACGCAGTTTATCCGCGAAAGACTCCGGATCCTTTTTTCCGGGTCATGGCGGAGTTTTTGACCGAATTGATAGTTTGCTGTTTAACGCGCCGGTTCTTTATTTTTATTTAGTGATTTTTAAACACATACAAGTTTGAGCTCCTTGGCGGTTTTCGAAGCGTCAAGGCTAAATCCACCTGGAGGAAGCTATGTCGCTCGAAGATATCGTCAAGAAAGCACAGTCCACTTTTTTTCATCAATTTGGCGGGGATCCCACCCGTAAAGTCACCTTCGTCGCGGCGCCCAGCCGTATCACCCTTTTAGGCGGAGAATATACCGAAGCGGTTGACGGCTTTAGTTTGTTGGCCGGCGGCAGCCATACCATTGTGGTGGGCGCCCAACGCCGCAGCGACAAACAGGCGGTTATTTATTCCCTTAAGTACGATGAAAAAATCAAAGCCAATTTACCCACGCTTAAGTTTGACCGGGCCGACGGATGGGCAAACTATTCCAAGGGTGTGCTCTATTTCTACGAACGCACGGGCCGAAAATTAGAAGGCATTCAAATGGTGATCGCGGGTGATGTGCCCGAAGGAATGGGTCTGGGCGTTTCAGCTTCCATCACCGGGGCTACTGGCGGGGTTTGTAATCTTTTGGGCGCTAATCCGCTCGATAACGCGACCTTATCCAAACTGTGTCACCGGGTGGAAAGCCAATTTTTCAATCAACGCGGCGACTATTTTTCAGCCTTTGCGGTTTGTTTCGCTAAAAAAGATCATTTGGTTACTTTTGATGCCCGCAGCTTTAAGCCTGATTACATTCCTTTTGATTCGAAAAACTATAAGTTGGTGGTAGTTGACAGCGTAGTACGCAAAAAGGAACGCGAGGAAGAATTTAAAAAACGCCTGGAACTTTTTCAGCAATTGCTGGTCGAGATCCGCAAACACGTTCCCAAAGTGATTTCTTTAAGAGACGTGGACACCGAAGCTTATGAAACCGCCCGCAAAAAAATCGACATCGTCACCCGTAAGCGGTTGGACCATGTTATTTATGAAAATAGCCGCGTGAAGCGCGCCAAGGATATTTTGGGCAGGGGTGACTATGCAGGCTTCGGCAACCTGCTCAACGAGTCGCATGATTCTTTGGTGGATAAACTCAAAGTCAGCTGTGAGGAAGTGGATATCCTGACCGGCGTGGTTCGTTCTCAGCCGGGCTGTTTAGGCTCGAGAATGATGGGTATTGGCTGGGGCGGCTCTTTGGTTTGCCTGGTAAAAGCGGCGGATGTGACGGCTTTTGTGGACCGGGTGAAGGGCGACTATAAACATAAGGTTAATATGAACGCTCAAGTTTTCGTGAATGAGCCGCAGGATGGCGTGCGGGAAGTCATGCCTGCCGCTTTAAGCGCTAACACGTCGCTTTAAAAGCTTTGGATAGGGTGAAAACCGGGGTTTTTAGGTCATTTTCAGGTTAAAGGATTGGCTAAATAGGCTGTTTTTTGGTTTCCAATCCCTTTTAGCTAATTATAATGACTGCCTCGGTTGCCTCTATGAATCCGTGTCTCTGCATCGAATGAAAAAATAGCTTTGGAGGCTGTGATGCGTTTGTCTAAAAATGGCTGGTTATTGGCGATAACGATTTTAATATCGGCTTTTAGTTCTACCGTACAAGTTCAAGCCCAGGGTGCCTCAGCCGACCAATATGTGGCCAACGGTCAGCAGCTTTTAAACCAGAAAAATTTCACTCAAGCCGCTCAATATTACTACGCCGCGATTAAGCTCGATCCGAACAATGCGGCCGCTTACCAAGGTTTAGGTACCTGCTATTACATGGGCGGACGCAAGCAAGACGCTTTAACCTTTTATCAAAGATCTTTGTCGATTAACCCTAATAATCCGCAGCTGTCTCAATTTGTGCAAAGCTTACAATCTCAGCTGGGATCCGCCAACGCTCCTGGCGCTATGGGGATGGCTGCTTCTGATCCCTTGTCTCAAGGTTCGGCTCTTTTTCAACAAAAGCAATATGCCGCCTCGATTCCTTATTTCCAGAGAGCCGCTCAGCAAACCCCTAATGATTACCGGCCTTTTTATTACGCTGGTTATGCTTATTACATGACAGGTAATACCCGTTTCGCCGCGCTTTACTTTGCCGTAGCGAACATGAAACAACCCAACGCTTCCATTCAAGCTTACGCGGACCGTGTGAAGAGTTCTTTGTCCCCGGATGACCAACAATGGGTTGACGACCAATTGTCAAAATACAGCGCCTCCAACGGCGGCAGCTATTCCGGCGCCAGCCAGGTGGCCTTTGGGTTTAACTTCCTGGGCGGTTCGACTTACATTTTCGCGAATCCTGACCAGGTTATTAATGGCGTTGAAAACGCTCAGGCCAGCGGCACTCAGGTGCAATTGAATGGTACGACACCCAACATGCTCGCCATGATCGGTATTGAACCCTATTTGGAATTTGGTAAGAATTTCGAATTGGATTTTGGCGCGGCTTATGTTCCTGTCGGAACCTTGGCTTATCAATGGTTTGATTTGTCTGACGGGTTTGGATTTAACAACAGCTTTAATACCAGCATGGTTTTGACTGAACTGGGATTAAAAATTAAATTCGGTGATAAAGACGTGAAGGCTTACATCGGCTTGGGAGCCAATATCGCGCCCATTAGCACGACCTTTAGCAAGGTGCCGACCGTCATGGACGCTAACGGCAACATTAACCTCGCCGGAACGCCGAATGATCCGAGCAGCGGTAATTACAGCACGGTGGGCGTGGGTGGTTATGCCCGCTTTGGTGTGGATTTCACTTTGGCGAAAAACTTAGCCCTCGGTCCTTTCCTGGGCGTTCAAATCCTCACGGCGACCAATTTCGAAAACGGAAGCAAGACGCTTATGGTCAATCAGAACAATGGGGATGTGGGTGTGGCCAATTCGGGCAGCCTCGCGGGCGTCACCAACACAACTCCTTTGACCCTGGATTACAGCAATATCAATTTGGGCATGGAGTTGAAGTTCTCGTTCTAATCTGAACGGTGTTAGATTTCTCCGAACGGGCCCCCTAGAAGGGCCCGTTTTTTTTTGTCATCAATCAAAGGAAATATTTTTTAAGGGGGACAGGATGATTTCTCGATTCGCGGTTGGGGTCTTGTGCGCGTTATTGACGATAGTTGTGGTGAACCCAAGTTGGGCTGTAGAGGTTGATTGGAAAAACGACTTTACCTTTTATGGGGATAACACTGAATTTTTTGAACCCTACCGCACGGGCGAAACTATTTTAGGGCAACAGGGTAAAAGCTACTTTGAGGCGGCACTGGGGCCTAAAGCGCTTTTGACCGCGGGTGTTTTTGGCGATTTTCGCAGCCAAAGTGATGTGGATCCGGCGGTCGATGTAAAACCCCTGCTTTCGTTCCAGTTTCATGAGGGCGGCAGCAAACTGATTATGGGAACGTTGATCACCAAAGATCGTCACGGTTTTTTAGAACCTTTGGAAGTCACTTTTTTAGAATTTACGCGGCCAATTGAATATGGTCTTCAGTGGATTGAGGACGATCCGGGTTTCAAAACCGATTTGTTTTTAAGCTGGCATCAGCTCAACACGCCGACACAGCCTGAACAGATGGATTACGGCGGCGTTATAAAGGAACCGATCAGCGACGATTTTTCCTTCGAGGAACAATTTCACGGTTTCCACGACGGCGGCCAGCTTTACACCACGGGCGGCATTGTGAACAATTGGGTGCCGGCCGCGGGCTTTCGTTTAAAGGTTCCGGGTTTTTTGGGTATGACACAATTTGACGCTTTTGGAATCTTTAGCGGGCTTCTTTTTGGCGACAGCACTTCGGGCACACAATATGGCGGTGGGGGCTATTTAAAAGCGACCGTTTCACCTGATCCTTACCTGCAGCTTTTTGGTATTGGCTGGGTGGCGAATGATTTTTACACGGCCGAAGGCGACGCCAATTACGCTTCCTATAGTTCAATGGACTCGACCACGGTGGATCAGATTCATCCTTTTGTGGCGCACAACCGGACTTATTTTGAATTGGGCGCGAAGCGCATATTCCCCATGGAGGGAGCGCAATTTGAGGCAGAGTTCCGCGTTCATTTCATAGATTCGTACAGCGCGTACTCTTACCGTTTAGCGGTGGCGGCGCCTTTTGATTTAAATGTTTTCTCATCGGCCAAAGAACAAAAATAAGCGGCCAGAAGATGGTTGGATAAGCTGGAAAGAATATGAGCAAAACTAAAACCAAAATCGCCTTTACGACTTTAGGCTGCCGTGTGAATCAATACGACACTCAGGCGATGAAGGAACAGGTCGAAAAAGCTTCTCTGCAAAGTGTTGGCTTTGATGAAGTTGCGGATATTTATGTGATCAATACCTGCACGGTGACTTCAGGAGCGGATTCTGAAGGCCGTCAACTGGTTCGCCGGGCGAAGGCTAAAAATCCTGATTCCTTTGTGGTAGTGACCGGCTGTTTGGCTCAAGACCGGCCGGAAGAAGTGGCCGCTTTGTCGGGCGTCAACATGGTGGTAGGGAATACTGAAAAGTCGGCTTTACTTCAAAAAATCGTTTCCCAATACGAACCCCTTCAGTCCTTAATTGATGATATTCACCTCAATCCTTTGTCGCCTTGGGGCGGTGGCATCTCTCGTTTTGACGGTCATCAAAGGGCGACAATTAAAGTTCAGGATGGCTGTAACTTTGGATGTTCTTTTTGTCTGATTCCGCGGGTTCGGGGCGAAATGATTTCGCGCCCTGGGCTGGAAATTGTGGAAGAAGGAAAAAGACTGGCTTCTAATGGTGTTAAAGAATTGGTTCTGGCGGGAATACAACTTTCTTCCTATGGAAGAGATTGGGGCTTAAAAGCTTCTGAGCCCCGTCTGGCGCCTGTTATCGAAAAACTTTTGGCGATTCCCGGGATACACCGTGTGCGTCTTTCCTCTTACGCGGTCGCTGATTTTGAGGATGCTCTTCTGCCTTTGTGGAAATCCAAAATGGGTCTTTGTGAACATTTACACCTGCCCCTTCAAAGCGGGGATGCCGATGTTTTAAAAGCGATGAGACGTCCCTATACGCTGGACGGTTATCGGGCCACGGTAGAAAAAATAAGAGCCTCGGCACTGGATCTGGGCTTAACGGCCGATGTGATCGCCGGCTTTCCGGGTGAAAGCGAAGAGGCTTTTGAGAACACTTTGAGCCGCATTAAAGAATTTGGTTTTGTGGATTTTCATCCTTTTCCCTATTCGGATAGACCCCAGACCCCAGGCGAGAGCCTGAAACCAAAGGTTAATCCGGCGGTTATCCGGGAAAGAATGAATAAACTTTGGCAATTAAAGAAGGAATGTTTAGAAACTTCAGCCCAAAGAGCCAAAGGAAATAGATGCCGAGTGATTGTGGAGCGGTATAATGCGGGTCGACAAGCTGGTTTGACCGACGAGGGTTTGCGGGTTGTTTTTCCTGAAACGCAGGGGTTGTTGGGTAAAGAAATATGGGTTCAGGTAGAAGGCTTCCGCGATGGTCACGCGTGGGCCAGTGTGGTGGCTGAATCTCCGGTGGGAGTCTGATATGAGCCGTAACCTATTCTCTGTTTTTTTAGCGGTTTTAAGTTTTTGTATTCTTTGGACTCCGCTTTGGGCGGATCCGGCGGACGATTATTACCGCGAAGCCAATACTTTCTTCACCAACAAAGATTACCAGCGCGCTTTTGACGCTTACCAGGGCGCCATCCCTTTTGACACCAATCCTTACCGCGCTTATCTAGGCATGGGTAACAGTGAATATTTCCTCAACGATAAAATCAAAGCGGTGGAGTATCTTCAAAAATCCTATGATCTGTTTAAAGACGAAAAGGTCGCCGCCTTTATCGCTAAAATTAAAGCGACTATTCCTCCGCCCAAAACGCCTTTGTTTGTGAAGGCTGAAAACTTGTTGAAAGACAAACTCTACAAACAGGCGATCCCTTTGCTCAAGGAAGTGGAACAGTATGAATCCACTAATTTAAAAGCTTTTTATGACATGGGTTATTGTTATTACGAACTGGGTAATAAGCCTGAGGCTACGCTCAACTTCGCTTATTACGAAGCCAAAACTAACGATCCGGCTGTGGTCGCTTTGCTAACCAAGATGAAAAGCGAATTGTCGGTGGATGACAGAGAATGGGTGGACGCTCAGGTGGAATTGGGACCGCCTTTTTCCCCGCCGTTTCATTTTTCTGGAATCGGCATCCGCTTTGAACCCTCTTTTCAGTTAACGTCGCTCAAAGACTTTAACGCTTTTGTGGCCGAAATGACTAAGACTGCCGCAGCCGCTGCGGTAACTGATTCTTCTTTCACTTTTTCGGCTGGCGCTCCTCCGGGTGGTTTGGCGATTGAACTCAATCCTTATGTTCAAGTGTCTGAAGACTTGGAAGTCGGTTTGAGTTTTGGCGCGCTTTTTTTAGGCCAGTTAACAGCTTCCTATACGGCTCAAAATCAACTGGAGCAGGGCAACGCGGCGATCAGCTATGGGGTGACCGAGGCGGGCATTAGCATTCGCTCTGAAATGGTTCGTTTATACAAAAATAAAATTAAATTTTTTATTGAAGCCGATCCGACTCTTTTTATGACCAATGTTTCTACGGCCAATTCAGAAGTGAGCAACTCCACGCCTAATTCAGGCTTTGATTTTCCGATGGTCACGGGTAACTTCAATAGTTCGGGTGTAGGAGCCCGGTTTAAATTGGGTGTGGATTGGAAGCCTTTGCCCAATTCGATTGTTTCCGGCTTTCTTGGGTTTCAAATGGCTCAGGTTCAGGGTTTTAGCGGCAGCGGGCTGGTACCTGGTGCGACGGCTGGCAGTACGGTGAGCACTCCCGGACAATTAGAAACAGTGCAGGGCCCCAATGGTACCCGAATTATTTTTGTTCCCACCGGGGGCTTTGTACCGGGCGCTTCTCCCTTAACATTGGATTTGAGCGGCGTGATTATTGGCGCTGACTTTACGATCCTTCTCTAAACGTGGCTCTTTTTCAGCAGCAAAATCGAAATACACTCTCGTTAAAAAACATTTTGGCCATGCGTTTGTTCTATATGGCCAAACTCATCGGCGGCGATTCTTATTCGCATCGGGTGGGCTGGAAGTCGCCACAAACTCAGGAAGCCCGCTTTAACGCGCTTTTGGCCGCGGGTGATTTAAAAGGGAAAAGTATTTTAGATTTGGGCTGCGGGCTGGGATGTCTTTACGGTTATTTAAAAGAAAAAGGCTGGAAGGGCGACTATACGGGAATAGATGTGCTGGACATGATGGTGGCTGGAGCGCAGAAGCGTTTTCCCGGCGCGGCTTTTGAAAAGCGGAACATCCTGCTGGACCCACCCCGGCGCCAATGGGATTATATTTTGATCAGCGGTATTTTTAACCACCGGGTAAAAGATAATTGGGCATGGATTGATGAAACGATCCGCCTTTGTTTTAAGCTGTCGAGGGTGGGAGTCGCTTTTAATCTTTTGGTGTCTGAAGAAGATGAGTCGGACGGTACTTTCTTTTATGCCCAAAAGTCTGACCTGGAAAAAAAGGCCGTTCTTTGGACTGGCGGAAAATATAAAATAGTTTCGGGCTATTTGCCGGATGACATGACGGCTTATCTTTACCACTAGGAGAAGTGATGAATAACGACTGCCTGTTTTGCAAAATTATCCGCCGTGAAATTCCCGCTAAAATCGCCTTTGAGGATGATGAAGTTCTGGCTTTTCACGATATTCAGCCCGCGGCGCCCATTCATATTTTATTCGTGCCGAAAAAGCATGTGGATTCAGTGGTACATGTCCTGGATCAAGAACCCGTGGTTTCTTTGTTGGCGAATCGGGCGGTGAAGGCCGCTGAAAAATTGGGGATTCAATCGACCGGTTTCCGTCTTGTGATGAATTATGGTCCTGACGCGGGGCAAACGGTTCATCACCTCCATATGCATCTATTGGGCGGCGCCCATTTATCGCATCTCTAATTTTAAGTGGTTAAAATCACGGTATTCAGGCCTTTTTCCCTAACCGGGTTGCTTGACGGGCGGCTCTCTAAAGCATTAAACTCCTCCTCCCTGCAGCCCTCGGGCTAAAGGTTCCATTTCACCCATAGAGGGGAGAGTGACCACGTGGTCGAAGTCCGTTTAGAAGATAATGAACCGATTGAAAACGCCCTGAAGCGTTTTAAAAAAGTCGTTCAGAATTCGGGTCTTATTTCAGAAATGAAAAAGCGCGAATTTTATGAGAAACCCAGCGAACGCCGTAAAAAGCGCGAAGCAGCCGCCCGTAAGAAGGCGCGCCGTCGGGCAATGAAGTTTAACCGCGACTAATTGATTTAGTCGAACCGAGCCCGCTCCCTTTGATGGGGGCGGGCTCTTTTTATCTCCAGGCTTTTTAACCATAAAGGCCACGGAGTTTACGCCTGAATATGTTTGAAACTTTTCAAGATTTATGGAGGCATCATGAGCGCATCCCCTTTATTCGACAAAATTAACGCCGACATTATCACGGCCATGAAAGCGAAAGCCGAAGCCGATCTGTCCGCTTTGCGCATGCTCAAATCCGCAATCAAATATAAAGAAGTCGATTTGAAACGCGAAGTCACCGATGAGGACGTGATTGATGTTTTGGCCAAACAGGCCAAACAACGTAAAGAATCCATTGAGGGTTTTGAAAAGGGCGGACGCCCTGAAGCTGCCGCCAGTGAGAAGGCCGAGTTGGCCCTGATTGAAAAGTTCTTGCCTGCGGCCTTGAGTGAAGCGGAATTAACCCAGCTTATTGAAGAAGCGGTGAAGACCAGCGGAGCCGCCGGCCCGAAAGACATGGGCAAAGTTATGGCGATTTTGACGCCTAAAATTAAAGGCCGCGCGGACATGGGTAAAGTGAGCGGTTTAATTAAGGCCAAGCTCGGCTAAGTAGTGATGGCGAGGCTGTATGATTCTTTCCCCTTCTTTTTATCAAGGCTCGACCCAAAAGATCGCTAAAGCTTTATTGGGTCAGATTTTGGTTAACGAAACTCCTCAGGGTCTTTCGTCGGGCCGTATTGTAGAAGTGGAAGCTTATCTGTCGAAAAATGATCCGGGCTGCCACGCGGCCCGCGGTAAAACTCTCCGCAATGCCGTCATGTTCGGTCCCCCCGGCTACGCTTATGTTTATTTCTGCTACGGCAACCACTTTATGTTCAACATCGTGACAGAAAAAGAAGGTGTGCCCGGCGCGGTTTTGATCAGGGCTTTAGAGCCGGTGAAGGGTTTGGACTTGATGGCGCGGCGCCGGGGTAAATTTCAAAGTCACGAATTGGGTTTAACCAACGGTCCGGGCAAGCTGGTACAGGCTCTCGGGATTGACCGCGGGCATAATCATTTTCCACTCTTTAAAAAGCCTCTTTATCTTTTAGCGGCTGAACGGAAAGAAAAAATCGGCGTGACGACTCGGATTGGATTAACTGAGGGCGCGGATTTGCCGCTGCGGTTTTATTTGGAAGGGAATCCCTATGTTTCTGTGAAGCCGGGAAAAGACCGGTTTTCACCGGGCATGAAGAAAAAGTTGAAGGCTCAAGCGTTAAAGAAGGCGGCTCAAACAGAGTGAATCATCAAGCGCAGGAAGGCTTTTTAACCGCGGTTGAGTTTCCAAAACTATTGGAAGCGCTGGCTTTGGATTGCCAAACGCTGGCGGGTAAAACCCATTTGAAGTCTTTCCGTCCTTTGGCGGATACGGCTGTGGTAGAAAGCCGGCTCCGTAAAACGCAAGAACTCGAAAAACACATCCTGAAAAATAACACCATTACCATTCCGGATAGCCAGTATTTTCAATCGGCTTTTCAACAGGCCCGTTCTCAGGGTCAAATTTTATCCGCGGAAGAATTGGCCTCCCTCAGCCGCTTTCTGGCGGACGTGGTGCGTCTGAGGCAATCGCTTTCGCCTCAAGAGGGAATTCCCCCTATCTTTCAAGCCTGGTTAGACCGATTACATGCTCTGCCCGCTTTACGGGATCTTTTAAAAGAGAAGGTTTCGGATAAAGGCGAAGTCTTGGATGGTGCCTCCGCTGATCTCAAATCTGTGCGCGACCAGCTCAGGTCGCTGCGTTCTGAAATTCAAAATTTTTATCAAAAGTTTCTTCAAAGAAGCGACGCGGGTGATGTGCTTCAAGAGAAGATCATCACCGAACGCGAAGGCCGTTTAGTGGTGCCAGTGCGGCGGGATCATCAAAACGCGGTGCCGGGCTTTGTGCATGGCTTATCGGCCTCAGGGGCGACGCTTTTTGTGGAACCCAAAGAAATGGTCGAGAGCAATAACCGGGTTCGAGAGGCTTTACTGCGTGAAGACGAAGAAATCAGGAAAGTTCTCCGGGAAACCACCCAGGCGGTTTTAGAAGTTTCGGCTGAAATTGAGGGCACGGTTCAAACCTGCGCCGAGATTGATACCCATGGGGCCCTGGCCCTTTTTGCCTCCCGCTATGACGGCCAATTTATTACGCCGCAAACCGGCGGTTCTTTGAAACTACAGGTAGCCCGCCATCCTTTGCTGGCGCTGGAAGCCAAGGACAAGTTCCGTGAAAAAGTAATTCCGCTCGATTTGGTTTTTGAAAATGAAGTAAAGGTCATTCTGGTATCGGGTCCCAATGCGGGTGGTAAAACGGTTGGTCTTAAAACCCTTGGTCTGGCCTGTGCCACGGCTCAGTCCGGTATTCCGATTTTGGCCCGGGCGGATAGCGCCATTCCAGCCATTCTTCACTTTGACACCGATCTTCGAGATGAACAAAGTCTCTCTGACCATTTGAGCACTTACGCGGCCAAATTAGTGGCTTTGAAACGAATGATGGATCAGGCGGGACCTCAAACTTTGTATTTACTCGATGAACTCGGCGCCGGCACTGACCCCCGAGAGGGCGGCGCTTTAGGATTGGCTTGCCTTGAAGTGTTTCGCGAAAAGGGAGCTTTTGTTTTGGCCAACACTCACCAACCTTTGCTCAAACTTTTAACCCAGGAAGAGAAGGGTATGGCGAATGCCGCCATGTTGTTTGATGAAACTACGGGCAAGCCTACCTTCTGTTTGGTCTCGGGCATTCCGGGACGCTCTTACGCTTTAACGCTGGCCAAGCAAATGGGCTTCAGCGATGAACTTCTAGAACGAGCCAAAACCCATTTGCCGCCGGGAGAAGCTGATTTGTCAGAATTGCTGGCAAAACTGGGACAGGAAAAAGACGCCGCTGAAAAAGCGAAGCAAGAAGCTGAAAAAATCCGTGACGGACTGAAAAAAACTGAGCAGGAACTTTTAACAGCCAAACGTCAAATTAAAGACGAGGCGAAAAATATTAAAAAAGCCGCTCAGGTCGAAGCTGAGGGTATTGTTAAAAATACCCGCCGCCAGATGGAGCATTTAATACAGGGCGTTAAAACGCCTGCCGGTCAAAATTTGAATAAAGACCGGATGCGCAACGCCAAGCAGGAAGTGAATCAAAAATTAAAGAATGTGGCGCCCGCGCCCGAAAAGATCATTTTAGAAGTGGCGGATCCCCATCCGGGGGACAAGGTTTTGTTTAAACCGGGCGACAGCAATGTGCTGATTGTGAGTGTGGACGAAGATAAGGCCGAAGCGGTCATTCAAATGGACAACGGCATGAAGTTGACCTGCAAATACTCTGATTTGGGCCTGGTCATTAAAGCGACACCTAAACCTAAAGCCCCTCTACAAATAAGCGGAGTAATGAGTGCTAAAGCTATGGATGAAAAAGGAAGTTTGGACATCGACTTGAGGGGTAAAATGGTCGACCAGGCTTTGCCGCTGGTGGATAAATTTTTAGATGATGCGCTCCTGTCGGGGTTGCCCTTTGTTCGTATTATTCACGGCAAAGGTACGGGTGCCTTACGCGAGGCGATTCATACCCATTTACCGATTCATCATAAGAACGTCGAGTTTACGATGGCCGAACCGTCTCAGGGCGGCGCGGGTGTGACTGTGGTTAAGTTTAGAAAGTAACAAGGAACCGATGAAGTATTCCGACGAAATAATCCAAAGAGTCAAAGACGCTACCGACATCGTGTCAGTGGTGGGCGAATATGTCTCGCTCAAAAAAGCGGGCAACAGCTACAAGGGTCTTTGTCCTTTCCATAGCGAAAAGTCGCCGAGTTTCAACGTGTCGGCTTCGCGCAACGGCTTCCATTGCTTTGGTTGCGGCAAAGGCGGCAATGTCATCACCTTCATTATGGAAATGGAGAAGATGCCCTTCCCGGAGGCGCTCCGTCTCTTAGCGGACAAAGCCAACATCGCCCTGCCCAAACAGGAAGAAAGCACCCGAGACCTAGCGGCTGAAAAAGTTCGGGAACGGATGCAAGCCATCAACGAGTTCGCGGGTAAGTTTTTTTATGACCGGCTCCTCTCCCAGGATGGACAGGCCGCCCGGGACTATTTCAAAGGCCGGGGATTCACCAAAGAAGACGCGGTGAAATACCAGATCGGTTTCGCTCCCGATGGTTGGGAAAGCCTGAAAATAGCGGGTCAAAAAGCCGGGTTTACCCCCTCGGAATTACTGTCCGCGGGCCTTATTGTGCATAACGAGGAAAAGAACAAGGATTACGACAAGTTTCGCAATCGTCTGATGTTTCCGGTAAAAGATAACTATGCTAGAATCATCGCCTTTGGGGGCAGAACGCTTAGCGATGAAGCAGGACCAAAATACCTAAACTCACCCGAAACCTTACTTTTTAAGAAAAGTGAATGCTTGTACCTGCTGGACATGGCCCGTGAGGCTATACGCCAGAAGGGATACGTTTTGGTTGTGGAAGGTTATTTTGACGCTTTGGCGCTGCATCATTTTGGGTTGGAAAACGCGGTCGCTACTTTAGGAACCGCTTTAACGTCTCAACATGGCAGGCTCTTGAAGCGCTACACCACCGAAGTGGTGTTTTCGTACGACGCGGACATGGCAGGCCAAGCGGCGGTGCTCAGAGGTTTTGAGCCGCTGATTCAGGCAGGCCTCAATATTCGTGTTTTAGTCATGCCTGACGTGAAGGACCCTGACGAGTATTTGCAAAAGCACTCAAAGGAAGAATTTGAGGCGATGGTCGAGAAGGCCCCCGGATTTTTCCGCTGGTGGGCGCAGTCGTTGAAGAAAAAGTTCCAGGGTTCGCCCGTGGAAGAGCGCATGAGAGCGCTGCAAGGTTTTGTGCCGATGATTGTGCAGATACCGGACGAGGTACTGGTGCAGGCGGCCTGCTCGGCGATCGAGTCTGAGCTGGGCTTGGATAACCGGGATCTGTTGACGATTGTGAATACCGAACGCAAAAAAGGCCCTCGGAAAACCGCTCCGGAGCGGGTGGAGCCGGTTGATGTAAAGGAAGAAAGTGCGCCGAACGCCAAACCGGTTTTCGCGGCGAACGATTTACAGATTGAAGCGGATTTTTTAGCGCTGCTGACCGAAGAGAAGGGCGAGTTTGTGCCCTGGGCCGTGAACGAATTGTCGCCCGAAGTTTTCTACGTCGAAAGCTTTAGGCAACTATTCGAGGAGTTGAGCGCGGGGGATATCAAACCCGAGCAGTTGAATCAGGTTCCTGAATTGGAGCCTTCTTTTATCCGTATTGAGAACCAATCGGAGAAAAAGCATCGAGAGGCCATGTTAATTGATTTGGCCACGGCGCTGAAGAAGCGCTACTTCAAGCGCCAGCTGGCGGACTTGAGGAGTCGGCAGACGGAAGCGGAAAAGGCCGGAGATGTAGAGCAGGCTCTGCTGTTGGCTCAGCAGATCATGATGTTAAAGAGACAACATTCTCAAGAGGTGGAAAGTAAATGAAGCAACCAACCAAGGCAAAAGAACACGTCACTAAAATTCTCGAAGTCGGTAAAGAGAAGGGATACATTACCTATAAACAGGTGAACGATATTCTGCCGGATGAGGTCGTCTCTTCCGAAGAAATTGACGATATTCTTTTAATGCTGGGCGAAAACGACATCAAGATTGTCGACCAGGAAGAAAAAGCTCCGGTGATTCCGGACGGCGATAAAGAAGTGGGCGCGGCTGGCGCGACTAAAGATGAAGATGAAGATGACAGCGAAGAGTTTGAAAAGAACTTTGAGACTGCCGGCGTCGAAACCCGCATGGGCGACCCGGTGAAGATGTATTTGCATGAAATGGGCCGTATTTCCCTGTTAACCCGTGAAGAAGAAATTTCGATCGCTAAGCGTATCGAAGCGGGCGAATTCAGAGTGGAAAAAGCGGTTTGGGGCTCGGCGATGGGGTTCCAGATTTTGCATGACCTCTTTAATGACATTATTAAAAAGAAGAAGACTCTCCAAGAAACTATTGATCTGGATCCCTACGCGGACTTGCCGGGCGGGGTTCCTGAAAAGCAAATCTATACCAAAATCCGTAAAAACAACGTCAAACTTAACGCCATGGAAAAGCAAATTAAACAAATGCAGCATAAGGTGCATTTGAAGTCCCTCGGCGCGGATAAACGTAAAGAATTGGCCGAACAGCTCGATACCAAGCTGATCGATTTGATCTGGTTGATCAAAGACTGCCAGTTCCAAAAGAAAGTTAAAGAACGCATGATCGGCCGCTTGCGCGAACAGGGCGAACTGATTGAAGAACAAGAACACATCATGCATTTGCAAGAAAAACAAATGAAGCTGACGCCGGAAGCCTACGTCAAATTGCCCAGCTATTTGAAGCACGGCTCCCACAGCGAAATTAAGATTCTTGAAAAGAAGAGCAGTGCCAAGGGCGATGACTTCGAAAGAGCCTGCAAAGCTTGGGATGAAGCCCGTCACCACATTAAGAAATTAGAAAAAGAATCCATGTCGACCCGGGATCAAACCAAGGTCATCATGAAGAGCATCCGCGTGGGCGAACGTGAAGCCTACTACGCCCGTATGGAGCTCGTTGAAGCTAACTTGCGCTTGGTCATTTCCATCGCGAAAAAATACACGAATCGCGGCTTGCCGTTCCTGGACTTGATCCAGGAAGGTAACATCGGTTTGATGCGCGCGGTTGAGAAGTTTGAATACCG